>Ga0114922_10000024_pt1 | contig 133606 bp, 126 predicted proteins | sample AartaG_FD_100975 | JGI IMG/M metagenome (GOLD analysis project Ga0114922, IMG submission 100975) | Deep subsurface microbial communities from Aarhus Bay to uncover new lineages of life (NeLLi) - Aarhus_00045 metaG | ecosystem: Environmental > Aquatic > Marine > Oceanic > Sediment | place...
TGGTTGCTACATTAAGACGATGAGCAATAATATGAGCGAACCCTACGATCCACTCCAAACGCATTCCCGCGCCCGCCGCAGGCGAGCCCGGCGCATGCTCACCCAGCTTCGTGCCGACGAGCGGGAGACCTTCCTCGAAGACCTTGGTCAAATCGTCTCGCCGAATATCGGCTTCTTCATCTTCGCGCTGCTGGCAGGGATCCTGATCGGCATCGGATTCCGTTTCGAACAGCGAGCGTTGCTCGTCGCCGGCGCACTCGTTGCCCATCAAATGGGACCACTCATGGGTCTCTCTCTTTCGGCGGTATCCGGCTCGCCGCGTTTCTTCCTGCGCATGCTCGCCGGCTTTACCGTCGCCGGGCTGCTGCTGGCCACAGCCGCCGGCGTTGCGGGTGGTCTCGCAATAAGCTCAGAGACATCTTTCCTGCTCGCTTACGGGCATACCGAACTCAACTTTATCGACTTCGGCCTGGTTATGCTCGGCGCAGGTCTCCTTGCGTATCATCTGGCGCGCGAAGAACGACTGGCTCCCCTGCCAAGTGCGGCAGTCGCTTATGAATTATTCCTGCCTCTCGGCGCCGCCGCCATCGGGCTGCTGCGCACCGAGCCTGAGCTTTGGCAGGGTGCTGCGCTGACCTTCGCTCTACACCTGGCATGGGCAATCGTTGTCGCCGTTGCTGTGCTAGCTGCTCTCGGGTTCCGACCCCTGACTGGCGCTTCGCGTTCGCTGGTCGCAGCCATGGCGTTAATGGGCCTGGTGGCAGTCCTTGGCGTAGCCGGTTTGGGCGCCTCGGTGATGGCGATTCTCCCCACACCACCACCTTCACCGACCGCCACGGCAACCCCCACCGCAACCGCCACCATCACTAACACACCCACCATCACGCCCACCGCAACGGTCACCAGCACCCCAACCATCACACCGACGCCCACCGTGACCCCCACCGCTACCCCGCAGCCTGCTCAAGTGACCGATACCGGTGGCACCGGCGCGGTTGTGCGGGTTGTGCCCGACCCCCAGGGTGCACATGTCGGCTTTGTGGAGGAGGGCAGCTCCATTCTCATCCTCGCCGGTCCTGAACAGATCGAGGAATCTACCTGGTGGTACATTCGCTTCACAACGAAGCTCGGCGAAACCATTGAGGGCTGGCTTTTAGGCGACTATATCTCAACGGCAACACCTTCGCTTTCACCAACCCCCTGATAGCATCGGGATTTCTCAACCCATTGTCCGTATAAGCAAACAAATCAAGCGTTAACTCCTGTCTTGGTTATCTTTTCCGCTTAAGGCGTTATCCGAGCAGACAATGTGCTCATCGGATACTTTGCGAAATCGTGCGTCATGCGTGCGCGATTGGGTAACGACAACTGCCCGTCACAACCCGTACCATCAACATCACTCTTGACGCCTTAGCACCCTATTGGTATTATCCTTATTGAAAATTATTTTCATTATGACAAATTCGAAATCCTCCAAGCAGATACTATCAACCTTGAAAAGCGCGGGGTATCGACTCACGCAATCGCGCACAGCTGTTGTGCGCATCATCAATGAGACCAATGGCTGGTTGCGGCCTGAACAGGTGCACGCGCAGGCAAAGAAGTACTGTCCCTCGATCGGGTTGGTAACGGTTTATCGCACCCTGGCGCTCCTGGAGGAACATGGCTATATCCGTCGCATCCACTTCGGGGAAAAATGCCACGGATACGCCAGGGTGGAATTAAGTCATGGTCACCATCTGGTGTGTCGCGGCTGTAATCAGGCAATAGAGATCGCCGGGACGGAAGATCTCAAGCCACTTATGAAACGGGTTCAGAATGAGACTGGATTCGTCATTGAAGATCACTTACTCGAACTGGTCGGTTTATGCCGCGAGTGCCAGCACATCCCTACAGAAGAGCGAAACCGTCGTGGGTGATCGAATTATGCAGAGCATGCAGATCCAGAGGCGTGGTTTAAAAATATTCAGCCAGCACCTGACGCAAGGTGCGGCCATTCAAAGAGGCTTTTAACAGTGATGTCACGGAAACGACTCGCTCTCCCGCAAATGCTCATTTTGATCTTCTCCGCCCTTTTGGTGGCGTGTTCGCGCGGGGCAGAGAACGCTGCCAGCAGCTCTACATACCACGTGGATCTCATCCTCTCACAGCCAGAAGATCTCAAAGCAGCCCAAATCCAGGCTGGGGAACTCTTAAATGTGGTTGCGACGACCAGCATCGTCGGTGATGTGGTCGCCAATGTCGGTGGGGACGCTATCGAACTCGTCTCCATCATCCCGCGCATGACCGATCCACACGGCTACCAGATCACACCGGCAGATCTGCGAATACTCCATGACGCTGATGTGGTCTTCATTAATGGTCTGGGTTTGGAAGAGACGCTGGAGCAATCGCTAGCTCAACTTCCAGAAGCCATACCCATTGTTTCCCTCTCGGAGGGGATAAACCTCCGCGAATTCACCCTGGAGGGATTAGATACAGACGCGGATCATAACCCAGAAACCCCCCCGGGCGCTGGGGCTGATCCCCACGTATGGTTCGATCCGATGAATATAACCATCTGGGCTGATAACACAGCGCGGTCATTAGCCGCCCTCGATCCTGTAAACGCGGAAACCTTCCATGCAAATTCCGATGTCTTTCACGATCAACTTGAAGATCTCCACAATTGGATCCTGGCCCAATTGGATGGAATCCCACAAGCAGATCGCAAACTCGTGACCGATCATCTGCTCATGGGCTATTTCGCCCAACGATATGATTTTGAGATCCTCAATGCTCTACTTCCCGCCTTCAGTTCTGCGGCTTCACCTTCCGCGCAGGAATTGGCGGACATTCAGGATAGCATTCGCCAATCCGGCGTCAAGGTGATCTTCATTGGAATGACCTCCAATAGGCAGCTCGCGGAGCAGATGGCCAGGGATACTTCCGTGGCAGTGGTTCCGCTCTATACGGGTTCCCTCAGCGAGCTCACTGGGCCAGCCAACTCGTACCTTACATTCATGCAGTACAATGTGCGCGCGATCGTCAATGCTTTGAAATAGCTCCGTAAAAGCAATCACTTTCTGGGACTCGACAAATGCCAAGAATAATTAGCCACTTTCTAGAACACGATGCCAGCGCCTCTCCGATCCACCTGCACAATGTCACCCTTCGCTATAACGGCGTTAGCGTGCTTGAAGAGATCAATGCGGACATCCCCGCGGGGGAACGCATCGCTATCGTTGGGCCAAACGGAGCGGGCAAAACCACCCTCATTAAATTAATCGCCGGCCTCATCGAACCAACACAGGGTGAGATCAACATTTTTGGTCATGGACCGGGCGGCCACATCTGCATCGCCTATGTCCCTCAGCGCAGTGAGGTCGATTGGGATTTCCCAGCGAACGTTGCCGAGGTCGTGATGATGGGGCGCATCCATCAAATCGGCTTCTTTCATTGGCCGACTCGCGCGGACTGGACCATTGTCCACAAGGCACTGGATAGCGTCGACATGGGTGCATTTTCCGATCACCGCATCGGGGAGCTCTCTGGCGGACAACAGCAGCGAGTCTTCCTGGCTCAGGCATTATCGCAGGAGGCGGAAGTCGTGTTACTCGACGAGCCTTTCACAGGTCTCGACATTCCCAGTCAGGAGGCCATATTACGCATTCTAGACGACCTGCGCCAAGCTGGCGTCACGGTGCTCACCGCCACACACGACCTTAACCTCGCCGCAAAATACTTCGATCAGGTAATGCTATTGAATCGACGTTTAATAAGCTACGGACCGGTGGAAGAAGGATCGCTCTCTCAAGAAGCGCTTATCCAGGCCTATCGTAACCAGGTTCATATGCTTCCGGGCATTGACGGCGCACTGATCCTCAGCGATACATGCTGCGAGGGAGAGGATGAGGGTCTGGGATCATGAACGATCTGCTCTCCTACCTTGTCGAGCCCTTTCAATATAGCTTCATGCTGCGCGGGCTTTGGGCTTCACTCATCGTTGGTGTTGTCTGTCCCGTTCTCGGTTCGTATGTCGTGCTGCGCGGTATGGCTTTTTTCGGCGACGCGCTCGCACATATAATTCTGCCCGGCGTGGTGATTGCCTTTCTACTTGGGTGGCCATACGCCATAGGCGCGTTGATATTCGGCGTGCTAGCCGCACTGCTGATCGGGTTCATCAGCAGGCGCAAAGACATCAAGGATGACACGGCTATCGGCGTGGTTTTTGCCGGAGCCTTCGCCTTGGGCGTGGCTCTCATTTCGCTCCAGCGAAGTTACGCCGTTGACCTGACCCACATTCTCTTCGGTGACCTACTCGGAGTGTCAAATTCTGACCTCATATTGATGGGAATATTGGGTCTATTGGTCTTGCTGACAGTATTTGCTTTCTATAAAGAGTTTCTTGTCCTCTCTTTTGACCCTACATTGGCGAAAACGCTGCGCTTGCCGGTGAATTTCCTCCAGAACTTGTTGCTCGTTCTGCTCGCTGTTGTTATCGTGATCTCGCTTCAAGCTGTTGGCGTTGCCCTCGTCCTAGCAATGCTGGTCACGCCAGCTTCGTCCGCCTACCTTCTCACAAGACGCTTGCCTAACATGATGCTTCTGGGAACCTTGATCGGCGCCGGCTCCTCCGTTCTCGGACTCTATCTATCGTTCTATATCAACATCGCTTCCGGAGCATCGATCGTTCTGGTCGCGACTGCGATCTTCGCCCTCATCTTCCTAATCGCACCACGACGCGGCGCTATCGGGTCCTGGCTCAGCGCACGCCGGCAAGGATCTCAAAGCTGAGAAGTTGAAGGATGATAGAGAGACGGACCCTCCCATATGTGCCTCTAAACAATCCCTTACATGTAAAGCTCGAATTTAGCAGTCATCCTCTTCTATTAACCAGGCTGGCTTACTGCAAGTTGCATGGACGCATTTCGTGGTTATCATAAGGACTATGTTCACTTTCCTAAAGTCACCCAGCGTTCGCCAAGCATGGACGGCGTGGACCTTTCGAAGCTTATTGCTTATAGTGGCGCTCTTCGTCGCCGGGTACTTTGGCATGCTCAACTTGGAGCTGGCTTCTCTCTGCATTGGCTGGCTGCTGCTCTCCCTGTTCATCAGTCTGGCGATGGCCAATGGCTGGCACGCAGCCATCAACTTTCGCCTGAGCGGGCTTGCCGATCTCGCCTTTGGATTAATCTTGATCGCACGCAGCGGAGGCGTACAAAGTCCGCTTTGGTGGGCACTAATAATCGGACCTCTCGGTTTCGCTGCAGTTGATGGAATTGCTCTTGCTCCATTATGGACGGTTGTGGCGATGGTGAGCGCATATGTTCTGCCCTATGTTTCACCTGGACTGGAGCCCTATCCCTTGCGAACCCTGCTTACGTATGCGCTGATCTTGCTGCCTTCTTCCATGCTCCTGGCGTGGTTAGAGACAAAACTAATCGATGGCATGCGTATTCCTATTGAGGAAACTCGCCCGCTGGCGGAAAGGGTCCGGCGCAAGGAGCGCTCACGGGCGAATGAACTCGTCCGCATGGCCGTGGAAATCAACTCCAGTCTCAACGTTGAGGAAGTCCTCGACCTCGCTCTTGATCTATCCACGCGCGCCGTTATTTCGGGTGACGGTCATGAATACACACTGCGCAGTGCTTTGCTGCTCCTAACCGACGAAGGTTTTGAAGTCGCTGCCTCCCGGCACCTTCGACCGGAAAAACAGCAGAACGTGTTAGTCACAGATACGGGCGCGCTCAGCCGGGCGCTCGTTCGGGGGGATTCGCTGCTTGCGCGCCACCCAGATCAAGATCCAGACCTCAAACAACTATCAGGGCTATGGGAATGCTGCGAGGTTTTCGTCGTCCCATTGACTTATCAACTAGAGACCTATGGGGTTTTACTCTTCGGTCATCCAACACTTCACTTTTTCAACGATGAGCGGCGTGATCTTCTAAGCGCCATCGCACAGCAAGTGAGTGTCGCTTTGCACAATGCCCGTCTTTACGAGAGTCTCGAGACCGAGAAGAAGCGCATTAGCGAATTAGAAGAAGAAGCCCAGAAGAAACTCGCCCGAGACCTTCACGACGGTCCGATACAAACTATCGCTGCGATTTCGATGCGCGTGAACTTTGCTAGACGCCTAATAGAGCGTGACCCGAAAGAGGCGGCCGAGGAGTTGAGGCGCGTCGAGGACATGTCCCGCCAGACAACCCGCGAGATTCGCCATATGCTCTTCACCATCCGCCCCTTGATTTTGGAGAGGAGCGGGTTGATCGCTGCCCTCTATCAGTTAGCCGACAAAGAGAATGAGATCCACCACCAAAACGTCCTGATCGAAACCGATTCCGAACTACCTCATGAACTCGATCTCGTGAAACAGGGCGCGCTTTTCTATATCGCTGAGGAGGCGGTAAAAAACGCTCGCAAGCATGCCGAATCTGCGCATATCTGGGTTCGGTTGCGCCGCGAAGATGATCGATTCATCCTCGAAGTGAAAGACGATGGGGTGGGTTTCAACATCGGCAGCGTAGATGCCAGTTACGAACAACGCGGTAGCTTGGGATTCGTGAACATGCGCGAGCGCGCCGATCTAGTCGATGGAATCCTGCACATCGAATCAGCTGAGGGGGAAGGCACACAAATCACGCTTTCGGTTTTGCTCGAACCCTCCCCCATTACACAGAATATGGCAGAGCATTCCTGACCATAGTTGTGCGATTGGTGTCTGTTTTATCAAGCAAGCCAATTGGGTCATAGAAGGAGTTCATACTAGGATGCCCTGGGAAGCAGCGGTCTGGTCTATCGCACTAATCATCTCGCCCATCGTCGGTAACTGGACCTGGCCGCGGTTACGATATCGGCTTGGCAGCTGGCGAGAGCCGCTAGAGAGCGCAGCCCCTTGGGTATATAGCCTTCTATTACCCTACCTCGCGCTGCTCACTGGGTCGATCATCGGCCGCGATGCAGGACTATACGGTCATTCGCTGTCGAATTGGGTGAGTGCTGCCGTCGCTTGCGGATTGGGGCTTACCGCTGCCATTCTTCTTCTGCGCACCCGCCCGCTCAAATTACCCTGGTCACACACCCTCTCTGAGACACTTCGCGAAGAACCTCGTTGGGCAATGTATCGTGCCTCAGCCGCCTTATGGTTCGTTTCTTTCCCCGTAAGCGTCGGGATCGGCGCTTCCCTTGCCTTTGCAGAGACGGCGATTTGGTTTCTTCAGGAGGGTAAGACGGACCGAATCAAGCTTGCAGCCGGCGCGAGGTTATTGCGGGCAATCTTCTCCGGTTTGCTCTTCGGATTGACGCGGAATTTCTGGCTCACTGCAGCCACGCAAGCGGTAATCGTAACGCTTTTCAACATGCCTCGGTCTGAAGAAACTAATTAATAGCCTCTATCGACGTAATATCCACAACACCCATACGCATCTATAGATCAGAACTCTTAGCTGCTGGTGCTGGACTCGTTTGTGGAATTCTCGTGCAGCTCGAGTGTGGGCGCTGTCATAAACCATTCTCCATTGCCCGGCGTAAAGGGTTGGCTTACAATGACGGTATGCTCCAGGGGACGTCAAAGCTGCGGTAAAAACGAGAGACTGAATTTGGTTTCTGCCCATGCTGATATACCCCTGGTGATCCCGACGGTCCCTGCTGGCAATCGCTTATGGACTCCAAAGGAAGGCTTTCCACTCGTGTTCCCTGACGGTGGTTGCGTTATACCTTCAAGGAATTGACAAAACACCTTAGTAGCTGCTAATTCCATCCTGGATTATTTCTTGTGAGGATCGTATGCAGAAAGAAAAAGTAATTATTATCGGATCAGGTCCTGCGGGCTTAACAGCTGCACTCTACACAGCACGCGCCAATCTGAAACCTCTGGTGATCTCCGGGAACCAGCTCGGTGGACAAATTTCGATCACCAATGAGGTTGAGAACTACCCTGGCTTTCCAGAGGGCGCAAGCGGTCCTGAGTTGGTCGAATTAATGCAGAAACAGGCCGAACGCTTTGATGCCCGCGTTATGATTGACGAGGTCACCGAAGTGGATTTCAGCAAGGGTTCCCCTTTCCACATCAAAACCCACGGGGAGGAATTTGAAGCGGATGCTGTGATCGTTGCCGTAGGCGCTTCTCCAAATCGACTCGGGATCCCCGGCGAAGAGGAGTTCATCGGCCGTGGCGTCTCGTTCTGCGCCACATGCGACGGTTTCTTCTTCCGCGATAAAGATGTTCTTGTTATCGGCGGTGGAGACAGCGCGATCGAGGAGGCGCTCTTCCTCACGCGGTTTGTCAATCGCGTGCGGGTTATCCATCGCCGGGACGAACTACGCGCCGGCGAAGCACTCAAGCGACGGGCTTTTGGAAACGAGAAAATCGAATTCGTATGGGATTCGGTCCTGGAAGAGATTCGTGGGGATGGCAAGGTGGAGTCGGCGCTCGCTCGCAATGTCAAAAAAGATGAGCCCTTTTCACTGGACACCGATGGGGTCTTTATCTTCATCGGCCACCTTCCAAATTCCAGCTTATTCAAGGGACAATTGAAGTTAGACGAGAGCGGTTATTTGATTACGGATGAACGCATGATGACCAGCGTGCCTGGCGTATTTGCTGCCGGCGAGATCCAGGATTCCGTATTCCGGCAGATCACAACTTCTGTCGGCCAGGGTGCTGCGGCGGGGATGATGACCGAGCGCTGGCTAGAGGAACAGGAATAGATGGCAGGAACCATAAACTTCAGCATACACGGTGGAGATCTTGATGCCGATTCTCCACCGCTTGTCTTAATCCACGGTTCGGGCGGAAGCCGGCTTCACTGGCCGCCACAGGTACGACGCCTTCCGAATTATCGCGTTTTCGGTTTGGACCTTCCGGGACATGGCGACTCACCCGGGAATGGGGAGACGACCATCAATGGATATGTGAAGCGGGTTGTCGAGTGGCTCGATGAGCAGAGGATCGAAAGTGCGGTGCTGGCAGGGCACTCGATGGGCGGCGCCATCGCCATGACCGCCGCGTTAGAGGAGCCGGACCGCGTTGCTGGACTCGTCTTGGTGGGCACTGGCGGGCGTTTGCGCGTTACCGAGGAGATCCTCCAAGCTAGCGCCGATCCAGACCGGTTAAAAGAAACCGTGGAAGTTGTCACCGCCTGGTCTTTCGCCGATCAAACACCTGAAAAACTCGTTACCCTGGCGAAGATGCGCATGATGGAGATTCAGTCCGAGGTCATCCATGGGGATTTCACAGCCTGCAACCAGTTTGACATCCTCGACCGCCTCGCGGAGATTCAGATCCCATCACTCATTCTTTGCGGCGAACAGGATCGCCTGACGCCCTTGAAGTACGCCCGTTATTTGGACGAGCATATTCCTGAATCCACGCTCGTGCTCATAGAGGGCGCCGGCCACATGGTCATGCTTGAACGTCCTCTGGAAGTTGCCGAGGCGGTTGAAAATTTCCTGGCAAGGATGTAGTTATGTCCTTGTGCGCTCCATTTTTGAACGGTTTATACTCGCAAGCGGCGGCTATAAATATTCTGTTGGGAAGATCTCCCATCACCCCAGATTTGGAGACCTAATTCCATTCGAATTTCGCTAAACCCCTAATCTCAATATCAGGGTGGGAAATAAAGCCTGTACGGCACGCGCCCGGTGGCTTACTCGATTTTTTTCCTCGGCGCTGATCTCTGCCATCGTCCGATCCATTCCTTTGACCAAGAAAATCGGGTCGTAGCCAAATCCGCCATCACCGCGCTCGGTGGGGATGATCTCTCCCTCACACGCACCCTCAGCCAAGTCGATCCCCCCATCCGGTCCGGCAAGGGCGACGACACATCGAAAGCGTGCTGTCCACGGGCGAGGATGCGATCCCAGCATGGAGAGCAAGTGGTTTCGACGGTCGGCGTCTGAACCGCCTGGACCAGTCAGACGAGCCGAGCGCAATCCTGGTGCGCCTTCTAGCGCATCGACTTCGAGACCTGTGTCGTCACCAATTGTCCAAATCTGAAAGTGCTCGGCGAATACCCCCGCTTTCAGGCGTGCATTCTCCGCATAGGTCTTCCCGATCTCGTCAATACGCAGCTCGGTACCCAGTTCAAGTACATCGATGATTTCTGCGCCGAGCGGCTGCAGTAAAACCCGCATTTCGCGGCATTTTCCCGGGTTTCGGGACGCTAGAAGAAGCTGCGTCATAGGACCTCTATCATTTGACTATTCGCACAGTACCCCATCACCACTCGTGGCATCATCTCCAGGGTAAACCCCTAGATATTGGGTTATTTTACTCTAGATAAGTAAATTATGTTACGTACAAGCGCGTTTTCTTGCTTTCGACTGCGTACTATGCTATAATGCGAACGCTTTTTTGGGAACCTTATTGCCAGGCGGTGCAAACCTGACTAAGTTTCACCTGTTGCGGCTTAATGTCGGATTCTTGCTTAACAAGGATGTCGGAGATAGTCGCAACTTTGAATTTGAGGAGCCCTCTCTCCTCATCGGAGACGATTTAGTAATCTCTGACCTGCGCGGTTCAGTCCGATTGTCGCGAACCGGCCAGGGTATCTACATCAAAGGTCGCCTACAGGGAAATATCGATCTCGAGTGTGTCCGCTGCCTCTCGGAATATAAACAAGTCCTGAGCGCAGACCTCAACGAGCTCTTCGACTACCCCCCCAAGGCAACCAGCGACCCTCATCTCACCATCTCCGATGATGCAATTCTAGACCTCAGCCCGATCCTCAGGGAGAACTTTCTCCTCGACGTACCTATTCAACCCATCTGTCGGATCGAATGCATGGGTTTATGCCCAGTATGCGGTGAAGTAATTACAGAAGAACACCAAAGCCACCCGGAGGAGGATATTGATCCGCGGCTTGCGGTGTTAAAGACACTGCTCCCGTAACATCCAGGGGGTTGACGGCGAATCAGTTCTACATTCCGACCTCTTTAAGCCCGCGTCTCGCGGAGTCATCAGGAGAGTGTGAATGAGCGTTTCAAAGGATCGGTGGGATAAACGGGAAGCCTTTGCTGCCCTGATTGAAAAGGGGGACTTCCAAGGCTACATCATCACAGAGGACATCGCTACCGTGTTTCCAGAGGTTGAAGATTCAGAAGACCGGTTAGAGCGCCTGCAAACCTTCTTTCGCACCGCGGGTATCGAGGTTTATGAAGACCTCGCTCAAGTCCCCCAGCATCTGCTTCAGGATGTTGAAGCGGATGATGTGCAGCAGCCCTTCGATCTAAGCGCTATCTCCAGCGATGACACCGTTGGGCTCTACCTGAAGGAAATGGCGCGCGTTCCGCTGCTCACAACAGAGCAGGAGATCGACCTCGCCCAACGCATCGAGCGTGGCAACTTCTCCGAAGACGAATTAGTGAACCCAAATGGAAAACTGACCGCCCAGAAGCGCACTGAACTCAATGGGTATATCCAGGACGCTCGGGCGGCGCGCGATCACCTCATCAAAGCCAATACACGTTTGGTCGTGAGCATTGCCAAAAGATACATGGGCCGCGGCGTTCCCTTCCTTGATTTGATCCAGGAGGGCAACTTGGGACTGATGAAGGCAGTGGAAAAATTTGACTACCACCGTGGCTACCGTTTCAGCACCTACGCGACCTGGTGGATTCGCCAGACGATCACACGGGCGATCGCAGACCAGGGGCGCACAATCCGCGTTCCGGTTCATATGTCTGACCGAATCCGCCGCCTATATAAGATCGCCAGACAACTTGAACAGAACATCGGTCACAAACCCACACCGGAAGAAATCGCCGAGGCTATGGAAATCGACTCACGCAAGGTCCAATGGATGATGCGGGTATCCTGGCGTCCACTCTCACTCGAAACACCCGTTGGTGAGGATGAGGACACCGAACTCGGATCCTTTGTTGAAGATGATTCTGCCCCAACACCAACACAAACGGCCTACCAGAATCTGTTGCGCGACAAGATCGAAGAAGTCCTGGCGACCTTGAGTCCGCGCGAAGCGCGTATTCTGCGGCTGCGCTTCGGCCTGCACAGCGGTCGCCCCTGCACTCTGGAGGAAGTCGGCCAGAAATTCGGCCTAACCCGAGAACGCATTCGCCAGATTGAAGGCAAGGCTTTGCGGCGTTTACGCCACCCGCGTCGAGCCCGCCAATTGCGAGATTATTTGAATTAGTTGCGGTAAGTCCAAAGAGCAGCCGGGCACCTCCCTTGGGGTGCCCGGTTTGCTTTTATTAATTTTCTTCAATTTACGAATAACGATTGCGAATCTCAAAACCTCGTGCTTACACAGCCATTCGATTAAACATAAATTCCGCGGGGCTTCGTGCTATGCACCAGCTCCCATCATCTTCATTGAAGGTGATCTCAAACACCTTCTCGCCAGAGGTCATAACCAGGAAATGGTGAGAATCCCCTTCCTGCCACTGCCGCCCCAGCGCTAGAACTGGGAAGCGGTGCTCCTCCCACACAAACACTAGAGGGAGAATCTCGCCCTCTTCGCCAAAGCGTGCCTCGACCTGGATTATGTCACTCAATATTCATCTCCAGTACCTTGAGCAACAGAGCCAGGGTCCCGATGGCGGAGGCCGATTTATTCCCCTCCCGGTCGCCGGTCCACACATTGCGCTCCGCCCAGTCGCCTTCGCGCGCGCTCACAACGGACCAGGTTAACCCTACTGGTTTGTCCGGCATACCTCCACCGGGTCCGGCGATTCCTGTGACCGACAGCCCAATATCTGCGCTGAGTGCCCGGCGCGCCCCGCGCGCCATCTCCCGCGCTGTTTCTTCGCTGACCGCGCCGAACTCGTAGAGCGTTTTATGCCGAACCCCCAGCAACCGCTCCTTTGCTCCGTAGGCGTAAGCCACGACCCCGCCGCGAAAGTACTCCGATGAGCCGGGCACATTCGTGATCAGGTGTCCGAGCAGCCCGCCGGTGCAGGATTCGGCTACTGCAAGGGTCAGCCCTTTCTCGCGCAGTAATCTCCCTACTTTCTCCTCAATCGGCTCTTCCATTAATCCAATGCTCCCATCGATTTCAATATAGACATCGTCACGGCAGTCTATGGATAAATTGCTTGGCGATACCGGTATTATACCTTCCCGGTTGACAGAGGGTTCTGGCTGGCGTATGCTTCGTCCCGCCATGGAGACGCTCGCGAATCTCTTCTCCTCACGCCCAGTTTGGTCCGTCGGCGATCTGACGCGCTACATCAGGCAGGTGCTGGAAAGCGATTATCGATTGCAGGATATGTGGGTCACCGGGGAGGTCTCCAACGTCTCCCGACCATCCTCCGGTCATTTATATTTCACCCTCAGAGATGACAATGCTTCGCTTCGCTGCGTGATGTGGCGGCCTCGAGTTGCACATCAAACCCACCTCCCACAAGATGGCGAAATGCTTGATGTCCTTGGGCACATCAGTGTCTATGAGGCTGGCGGCCAGTATCAACTTTACGCCGAAAATCTGCGCCCAGCCGGGGAGGGAGCCCGCTTTGCTGAGTTTCTTGAGTTAAAGGCTCGCCTCGAGGCGGAGGGTTTATTCGATCCAGAGCGAAAGCAACCGCTCCCAGAGTGGCCAAAAACCATAGGCGTGGTCACATCTCCCACCGGTGCAGCGCTGCGCGACGTCGTGAATGTTCTGCGCCGCCGCTTCCCGCTCGTAACCTTGCTCCTATCTCCTTCCAAAGTACAGGGGGACGACGCGCCTGCCGGCATCGTTAATGCATTGGAAACACTCAATCAGGATGGCCGCTCCGACGTACTATTGCTCATCCGCGGTGGTGGTTCCATGGAGGATCTTTGGACCTTTAACCACGAGGATGTGGTGCGTGCTATTGCCCACTCCATAGTTCCCGTGGTCATCGGGATTGGTCATGAGACGGATGTCATCCTGGCCGATTTCGCCGCCGACGTTCGTGCGCCGACTCCTTCTACCGCCGCGGAGGTCGCCACGCCAGACCGGGTGCTTTTACATGAGGACCTCGCTTTCCAACGCTCCGATCTCAATCAGCTTTTCCGCGAGCACCTTTATCAGCTTCGTCAATCGCTCAAAATGTGGTCCACCCGTCTGAAATTGGCATCCCCACTCGCTCATGTTGCCAACAAACAGCAAAGACTCGATGAGTTCACGTCCCGCGCTAGAACTGCAATCTTACACAGAATGGCTCTCTCTCAGGCTGCGATCTCGAGCTTAGAGAAAACCTTGCGCGCCGTTGGCCCGAACGCCGTGCTTGCCCGGGGCTACGCTGTTGTTACTCTGGCCGAGAACGGCCAGTTAGTCCGTTCCATAACACAGGTCAGCTCAGGCGACCCGTTGCAGATTCAAGTGCAAGATGGGACCTTCAACGCAGAAACCCGAGACCAACTTGATGAATAAACGCTGGACAAGAAAGATGGGCCACATCTTCCATATTACTGCCCTGGATCAAGCCCTTTAAAACCATACCCGCCGCCCATCAGGCGAGGAGGAGAAATGCCGAAGAAAAAAACGATTGAGAAGATGAGTTACGAAGAAGCCTTTAAGGAGTTACAGTCAGTCGTTGAGAAAATGGAGAGCGGCGAATTGCCGTTAAAAGATTCCCTGGCTCTCTTTGAGCGAGGCCAGGCTCTGAGCGGTCGCTGCAGCGAACTCCTAGAGGAAGCCCTGCTAAGACTGCGGCAGCTCACGCGGGACGAATCCGGCGAACTCGTCGAGGTCGACCTAGAACTCGAGGACATGTAGTTGAATCCAGTGGAGGTCTTTCAAAATCGAGTCTTAATCGGCGCATTGCTGGCATGGAGCGGCGCGCAGACTTTCAAGTTGGCGATCGAGTACACACGCACTCGTTCTTGGGACTGGTCTCTACTGCTGCGCGCCGGAGGTATGCCCTCCTCACATTCCGCGCTCGTTACTGCAGCCGCACACGGCACAGGGCTCACGGGCGGTTTTAATACACCCCTCTTTGCCATGTCGGTCGTCCTGTCGATGATCGTGATTTACGACGCAACCGGCATCCGTCGCCAGGCTGGCCAGCACGCTGAAATCATCAACTCCATCATCAAGGATTTTATCGAGGGGCATCCTGCCCGCAGCCAGGGGAAGCTCCGCGAGGTCTTGGGTCATTCGCCCCTGGAAGCTTTTATCGGCGCAGTATTGGGGATAGCCATCGCTCAGATTGTCTATAGTTTATGGGGGTCATAACCTACGGCTTAAAACCATCCGCGGTAGCTGTCGCGCCTCTGGCACACCTATAACGAAAGCTAGCGCCCAGTAAACGCTCGCCCCCAGAAGCACCCCACCCACTCCGCTCAGCCACACACTTGCTCCAGCCGTGATCCCAATCCAGAGCCATAGCCCTCCGCCCATTACCATCGAAGCCGCGACGGAACCAATAATCCCCCGCTGAAGTCGCCGCAAACCAAGCCCACCCAAACGTTTCCTTATTAGCAGCGCTAGAGCGACTACCTCAAGCGCTGTTGCTAAAGAATTCGCCAGCGCGAGACCACCGTGTGGAGGCAAGCCGAGGCGCGAAAATATCGTCGCGAAAACTATACTAAAAACCACATTCAACGACATTGCTATCACGCCGACTGTAACAGGGGTCCGTGTATCGTACATGGCATAAAACGCGCGCACGACCACTTCTAGGATTGCGTGTCCTACCAGTCCGAACGCATACCAAAGCAATGCCCACGCGACCATCTCCGTCGATTCCGCCGTAAAGAAGCCGCGCTCAAATAACAGCGCCACGATCGGTCTCCGCAATAAAATCAAACCGATGCTGGCCGGTAACGAAAGGAATACTACCCCTCGCAAGGTCCTTCCAAAGGTATTCTTCAGCGCATCCATTTCGCCACGTGCAACCTGGGCTGAGAATGTGGGCAGAGAAGCGACGCCCACAGCCTGGGCGATGATTGTTTGTGGCATGAGCATGAGCGTGAACGCGAAATAGATCGCCGCCAGGCTGCCCTCCGGCATTCCTGAGGCGAGGATGGTGCTTACGAGGAAGTTAACCTGCACCACAGCTTGACCCAACAGTCGCGGGGCCATCAGTCGTCCAACCTGACGAACCTCAGGGAGGCCCAGTCCAAAGCCGCGGAAGTAACGCCCACCGAGGGAGAGCAGCCCCGGAAGCTGGACGGCTAGATGCAAACAAGCGCCCAAAACCACTCCCCAAGCCAACCCGAAGATTCCTATCCTTGGGGACAAGAACAACACGCCGATGATCATACCAAGCCGGTAGCAGCCCGAGGCAATGGCGGGAAGGAAGAATCGCTGATAGCCATTCAGAATACCCATCGCCAAACCACTCAGGCTGAAGATCACGGGAGAGATCAACATCACACGCAACAGAGCGACTGTCAGCAACTGCTGCGAACTTTCAAACCCTGGTGCAAGGACGTTATCGACCAACCACGGCGCCGCGAGCCAGGCCGAAGCGCAAACAAGTCCGAGGCCGAAAAAAAGCAACGAGGCGATGGAGGATGCTAACCGCCAGGCACTTTGCTTCTGATTGCGAGTGAGAAAGCGGGTAAACGTGGGCACAAAGGCCGAGGCAAGCGCCCCGCCAGCCATGAGATTGAAAATGATTTCTGTTAGACGGTTGCCAGCGGTAAATGCATCGATCTCTGAGCTCGTGCCGAAGGCGCGGGTTATCAGCACCTGGCTGATTAACCCCATCAGACTCGAGAGAATGAAGCCCACCATGACCACGCCACTGGCGCGGGCGATCTGACGGCTGGCTGAGGATTCGGATTCGTTCACGAGACGCGATTATACAGCGGTTTGGTTAAATGACAGGCGCATGATAAATCAGTGTTGTATGCGAATCTCACGCTGGCACCTCAACAATTTCGGGGTACACTGTTGCCAGGCCTCGCCCACATCAGGGACACCGTGTCTCATACACCCGTCTGATCACCAGAAGTTTTGCAGGTGGAAAAATATGAAAGATGAATCCGAAAGCTTTCTTGGCGAACTCCGTCTGAGCCGGCATCTGCAGAGCGTTGCCCAAGTTTCAGCGCTTGGGCTGGCTATCGCTCTGGGTTTATCTTTCATTATCCCCGCTCATGTCATCATCGAAGGCGGTATTCGCTCCGCTACACCTGCCCTGCTCGCCATTCTCGTCTTGGGATTGACGCTCCTAAATATCCATGAACTTCTTGGAGGAAGCGGCGAGCGCGGTGGCATCCACGCGCTAATCCACGATTCATTAGGGAAGTCGATGGGCTTTGTTGCCGCCTGGTCCTCCCTGGCCGCCAATTTGCTGTTGTGTGCTGCTCTCTTAATGTCTGCATCTAGATCCCTTACCATTCTCTTCCCTGAAATGGGGAGTTACGCCACATTGGCCGCTGTAGGTATGCTCATCATCTTAGTTCTAACAAATCTTTTCCATATTCTCCCCCGCCGAGGGATGCTCACGCCGGTTTTGGTGATGCTTCTCGTGGTATTTCTAGCTCTCCTGGTCAGCGCTATCCCTTCCCGGGAACCCTCATCATTTTCCGCTTTAGCCGACTCCTCGGCAAAAAACTACCTTCTTGCCGTCGCATCTTCCATAACACTTTTCGCGGGCTTAGAGGCAATCACATCTTCCAGACGACGCATTCACATGCCCCTTATCCGATTGCCCCAGGGTTTGTGGGCAACCATCCTGGCGGGCGGACTCCTGCTGATCTCCGTCCAGTTCTTTGTTCCAGCACTTCCATCCTTTTCACTTCAGGACGGATCAGCAGTTGTAACCCGCTCACTCGCTGGCACCGGGATATTTCGGATGTGGTTAACAACTGGTGTCGCTTTCTTTGCTCTCCTTCTCGCAGCAAGCGAGTGCATGCTCACCAGCGCACGCGTCCTCTATTCGCTCAGCCGCATGGGGGCACTACCGCTCTTATTCACTCGAATCCAACGTCCTTTCCGTCTTCCGCCCTACATCTTCATCATATTGACCCTTATGGGCTCATTGCTGATTTTACTCTTGCCGTTTGGGTGGCTGATTGAGATCTCCGCCGGCCTCTTCCTCGTCATCTTGATTCTTGTCAATTTTGCAGCGATCCGCAGCCGACAGGCCGAGCCCGAACGGCGAAGGACGATCGTCGTTCCCTTCTTCCCGCTTGTCCCGATCCTCGCTCTCATATTCAGTATCATTATCTTCTTTGGGCTAGTGCCTGTAGGTTTACTGGGCACTGCCGGGTGGATCGCCATTGGATCAGCGCTCTTGCTCGTTTACGCGCGGTCACGCCTTCTGGAAGCCCAACACGGAGTAACAGTTTTTGGCCAGGACCCCGACACGAAGCGTCGCGAGGATGCCTTTCGCATCCTCGTTCCCCTCGGCGCAGGAGTGGAGCGTCGATTCATCTTGGGTTTAGCAAACGCCCTCGCTCGTCAAACCAACGGGGATGTCATCCCACTCCAAGTCATCCCCACCGCCGATCCACTTGCCATACAGGAGGGGCAGAGGATAGCCGAGGAGCGAAATACACTTTTTAAATGGTCTACTCGCGAGAGTGCGAAAAATAGTGTACCTACATATCCCATCACCCGCCTGTCGAGCAGTGTCGCCCAGGGTATAAACGAAACCGCAGTCGAGGAAAATTGCAGCCTGATTCTCATGTCATGGCCCATGGACACCCCAAGGGAGGGCACGCGGACGGGAAGAATAATGGATCCCGTGGTGCACTCAGCCCCGTGTGATGTTGCAGTAGTCGCCTATCACCCCGAGCGATTATCATCGTTGCGGGCTGAAGTAGAAGATGGCCATACTGATGGAGACCTGGCAAATCCCCCCCTTCATATCGGCCGAATATTGATTCCCACCGCTGGCGGTCCTCATGCTCCGCTGGCGATGCAACTTGCCCTTTTACTCGCCCGAGAGTTCGACGCGACAACACAGACAGTATACGTCACCCGCCCAGATGCTACCGAGAGCGAGCTTGAGGGGGGCAGGCAGAGAATCGATAGCACGATCGAGGCGCTGCGGGAACTATTCTCTTCGCTTCCACAAGTTGATGCCTCGTCCACCGATATGGACCTATTCCCCATCGAAAGCAATGTTGTGAGCGCACACACCGTCGTTGAAGGTATCGTTCAAGCTGGATCTGAGAGCGACTTGGTGATCATGGGGGCCTCCGAAGAAAGCCTGATCGATCAGGTTCTTTTTGGCGCGCTTCCGGAGAAAACCGCTCGAGCATGTCCAACGCCCGTTATTATTACCAAGAGCTTTCGCGGTTTGCCTCGTTTTTGGCTTCACCGGGTTTGGGATAGCTTTTTCCGATCGCTTCCCAAGCTCACGCGCAGAGAACAAGCCAAGGTTTACAGAGGTGTTTACAAAGGTGCCCAACCGGACACGGACTACTTCGTTATGATGGGCTTAGCGGCGATGATCGCCACATACGGCCTACTTCAGGGAAGTGCCGCGGTCATCATCGGGGCAATGCTTGTGGCGCCTTTGTTTACCCCCATCCTCGCAATCAGTCTGGCTGTTGTTCGAGGAGACGTTCGTCTGCTGTGGATTGCCTTCGAATCTGCTCTAAAGGGGATTGCGCTCGCTATCGGTCTGGTGGTTTTGCTCACCGCGCTTTCGCCCCTGCGCAGTATCACCCATGAAATTACAGCGAGGATTAACCCAAATCTTTTTGACCTTGCCGTGGCACTTGTCTCCGGCGTAGCCGGGGCCTACGCCATCGCCCGCGAGGATGTCGCCACGGCACTCCCGGGTGTGGCGATCGCAGCTGCGCTCGTGCCCCCGCTGGGCGTTATCGGCATCGGCATCGCTATGTGGGACGCCAACATTGCTGGGGGCGCAAGCCTACTCTTTATCACCAACCTTATCGCTATCGCCTTCGCGGGCGCCATTACGCTTCTCCTGCTTGGCTTTAGACCTACCCCGGGTGCTGAACAGAAGGCGAGACTGCGCGTCGGGCTAATAACATCCTTGGTGATGCTGATCGCGATCATGATCCCGCTGGCAATTGTCTTTCTTGACACCGCGCATGAATCTCAAACTTTCCAGGTTGTGGAGACGACTCTCCAAAATTATACGGAGACAAATCCCAGCCTTCGCCTGGTGCGTTTCGATATCAGCGAAGGCGATGGTGAAGTTAACGTTGATGTAACTTTCAATGCCCTTAATCCGTTCTCGGAGGATATGGCTGGAAATCTCCAGAATGATCTTATGCAGGCCCTCGATCGTCCAGTGACCCTCCACCTCGTCTCCATACCTGCCGAGGATATCACCATCCCGTCACCTGACTGAAACCAATCGCCAACCAAAAGGAATGATCAACGCTGAAATTCCAATAAAGATTGGGGAGATCGACCAACGTATTTGCAGGGCGTGGCAAAGTATAAATCAATAAGAATCGTGAGAGCCGGGGACGCCGACCCCAGCTCTCTCTTAAGGAGGAGAAGAAGAGATATTGCCCTTCTTCCTATACTATATACGAATCAACCCCGGAGGCGCGTGGCTGATACTACACGACTGCCCTACGGAATCCCTACGCCGTCTAGGACTAAAAGGCTAATAATCATCAATTTCCATCCAAATCCGGCATTCTGTCGGATGAAAGTGAAGGAATCCGCATTGGGACTCTCAATAATAGACCAGGCAGCCAACACAACCGCCCCGCGCCTTCACTGACTGACTATCGATCCCTGCACCCCATGCTATAATCGCCTTCGCCTCTGAAACCAAGCCCATGCTCATTGACTGGTTCCTCGCCCTACTTCCCATTCTAGTTATTATTCTATTGATGGTCGGATTCCGCTGGGGGGCTGCCAAGGCGGGTCCTGCAGGGTGGCTTGTAGCTGTTCTTGTGGCACTCCTGCGCTTCGGTGCTGGCATCGACTTGGTTGCCCTTTCCCAGGTTAAGGCACTGCTCTTAACCAGCGATGTCCTTCTCATCACCTGGAGCGCATTTCTGCTATATCGCGTTGCAGATGAAGCGGGTGCGATCCAAATCCTCAGCCAAGCCATCCCAGGACTGACCAGAGATCGCGTCCTTCAAGCATTGCTCATCGGCTGGGCTTTCGCCTCATTTCTTCAGGGTGTGGGAGGGTTTGGTGTGCCAACGGCAGTCACCGCACCACTTCTCGTCGGCCTCGGTTTTTCCCCTATGGCTGCTGTATTGATCCCCTCAATTGGTCATTCCTGGTCAGTTACCTTTGGTTCGTTAGCCACATCTTTTCAAGCCCTCATTGCTTCCACCGGCTATGCAGGGGAGATATTAGCCCCTCCATCCTCTGCATTCCTGGCGATCGCCTGCCTGGTTTGCGGTTATCAAGTCGCACATATCTCTGGAGGTTGGGGGGCGGTACGCCGATTATTCTGGCCTGTTCTGGTGCTGGGCATCGCCATGGGGATTGCACAATTCTCGCTCTCAACGAATGGTTTATGGAACATTGCGGCACTCGGCGGTGGATCGGCCGGGATTGTCGTTGGATTTCTCGTCGCCCGGTTCCGTGGCCGCCAAGCGGCCGAACAGAACACAGCCAAGATAAAAGGACGAATGCTCCTGCTCGCTCTCTCTGGCTACATCGCACTCGTCGTCATCACGCTTGCAATCCAATTCATTCCACCGCTGCGCTCAGCGCTCAGTTTAATCGTTATCAGGGTCCCTTTCCCGGAAATCAGCACGTCGCTTGGGCATTTAACTCCAGCCGGCTACGGCCGGGAGATACCTCTCCTCCGTCACGCCGGAGCGATCCTTGCATACAGCTCTCTTGTCGCCTACCTCCTCTACTCTCGCGCCGGACTTTACACCCCTGGCGCTGGGTTGCGCGTCCTTAAGACCACCGTCCAGCGCATGTTACCGTCCAGCCTGGGCATCGCCGCCATGGTCTCTATGGCCGTCGTCATGGCACATGCCGGCATGACGGAAACCCTGGCGCGCGGATTGTCAGAGGGAATGGGGTCCCTCTTCCCCGTCATCTCCCCGTGGATCGGCGGTCTAGGCGCGTTTATGACCGGCTCGAACACGAACTCGAATGTCGTCTTCGCCAATCTCCAGCTTCGCACCGCTGAACTCCTCGGGTTCAGCGCACCGATCATTCTGGCTGCCCAAACGGCTGGCGGCGCCATCGGCTCTATCATCGCTCCAACAAAAATCATCGTCGGAGCTAGCACGACTGGCGCAGCAGGAAAGGAGGGCTCAATCCTGCGAAGCCTCCTCTTTTACGTTTTCCCTCTTATTGGTCTCATCAGCTTACTAACCCTGCTCGCTCTCTGGGTCACTTCCCCATGAACAATGGCTTCTCTTTTCGCAATCGGAACCGTTTCTCCCTCCAGGCCATCGCATTCGCAATGATCACGCTCCCAGCCTTCGGGCTGTACCAGTCCGCCTCAAATGGGAATATCGGGTTGACGCTTGTGTTGATGGGTATTGTCGCCGTGGGGATGGGCCTGGCTATCTGGGTCAATTAAATCATTTAGAGGGAAAAGTGACCTTGACTGCCCGTTTACGTCTCTGTGGGAGGACGGCGCTGCGAAGGACCAAATCACAACAGAACGTATAGCACGCGAAAAGACATCTAAGAATCAAAAGCCTACACTATCTAGAGCTTTCCACGCCACGCGAATATCGCCAGGATCTCCATCAGGATCAATACAAAGATACACCAGCCAATATAGATGGGGCTGAGACAAGAAAGGCTTAAGAAGGGTTCCTGTGAAAATACATAGTAGGACAGTATCGCACTCCCTAGATACAGGATTGCTCCGATCTGTAAAGCAATTGCCAAGAAAATATTTCGCTTGGTCAGCGCCTATCTCCTAAGATTCCCCAACCCAAGACGATTCTTGAAGGATCGAAATGGGAACACCCCTTGATATTCAAGGGAAGTGCCAGGCGGTTTAAACGCCGAAGATGTGCGTCAGCACAGTGGATGCCGCGCCCCCAATACTTTGCATCATCGCTACTTCTGCATTCCGAACCTGGTTTTCGCCTGCGCTCTCTGTCAACTGCAGAACAATCTCGCACACCTGGTAGAGACCGGTTGCGCCGATTGGATGCCCCCGCGCCTTAAGCCCTCCCATCGTTGTGATAGGGATCTGACCTCGAAGACGGATCTCCCCTTCAACCGCCAATCGCCACCCCTGACCTTGCTCGGCAAAACCAGCCGCCTCCAGTTGCAGACAAGCCATAATGCTGAAAGCGTCATGAACTTCGAATAGGTGGATATCCTCGCGGCTTATGTTCGCCTTACGATAAGCATCTTGAGCTGAGCGATTAGCTGCTTCAAGTTCGAGAGGATCTTTCCGGTCGTTGACGCGGAAACGGTCAGTGACTACGCTGGAGGACATTATCTGAACCGGATGCGCGTTGTAGGTGTGTGCCTGTTCACTTGGAGCCAGAACGACGGCTGCGGCCCCATCACAGATCGGCGAGCAGTCGAATAGGCGAAGCGGGGCATGTATCACCCTCGAGTTTTGAACTTCGCTCGGACTGATGGCCTGCTTATAGAGCGCAAAGGGATTGGAACATGCGTTATCGTGAGCGACGACAGGGAAGTGAACCAGTCCATCCTCCGGGACATTGTAACGGTCAAAGTACATTTGCATGAGTTCCGCACTTTTGCTGATCATCGTTGCGCCGTCGGGGACATCTCGCGTTGCGTCGAGAGCCTTGGATAGCGCCGGAGTCGCGACACCCTCGCTCATCTTCTCAACGCCGACAGCAATCGCCAAGTCGGCTTCGCCGCTCGCCACAGAAAGGAACGCCACTCGTATCGCTGCGGCACCACTGGCCATCGCAGCACGAACTTGCAGCGCCTCTATACCATAGAGCTTGGCTTCTTCCGCAATTAGAGATCCAATGTGTTTTTGGCCCTGCATCTCATCAGCCAGCATGTTGCTGGCAAAAAGAGCATCGACCCGGTCGGTGCCCGCATTTTCAATGGCTCGCCGGACAGCCTCCCCCCCAAGTTGGCGCAGGCCGAGATCAGACGCCTTCTCAACCGGCAATTGCCCGATACCAACGATGCTTACAGATCTCACCTACCCCTCCTCGGCCTACATTGACACCTATCTCCACATCTAATCATCAGGGGTTCCGCATCCTCGGCTGAGTACCCTAACCCACAAAGGCTTCTGCGAATACACGCATTGCCTGTAAATGCTCGTCTAGCCCATTAAGCTGACTCCGCATTGTATTCAGCGAAATGTGTGTGGCGCCAGCTTGCTCCCAAGCCTTCATCTCAGACGCATGCACATCCAAGTTCCCTTGCGAGAAGCGAACGCGCCCTTCCAGCCCAAATTCATCCCAAGAGCGCCCCTCTGCTTCCAGATATTCTCCAAGTTTCTCCAGGGAAGGGCTTGTGTCATCAATGCTGCTGTATGTAGGGAGCCAACCGTCCCCGATTCGCGCTGCTCGGCGCAGCACGACATCCGCATGCCCTCCAAACCAGATCGGAATTGGTTGCTGAATCGGGAGGGGTTTTAATCCCATCTGTGGAATACTATGCCAGTGGCCATTGAACATTACACAAGACTCAGTCCACAATCTACGCAACACTTGAACCTGCTCTTCACACCTGCGCCCGCGCGTATGGAAATTCGCATCCATGGCAATGTATTCGGCTTCGTTCCAGCCAACACCAATCCCGAGGCGCAGGCGCCCATTACAAAGCTGATCAAGTGTCGCTGCCTGCTTTGCGACCAATGCGGTTTGCCTTTGAGGGAGGACCAAGATCCCCGTTGTGAACTCCACCCGCTTTGTCACTGCCGCCATAAAACTAAAGAGCGCAAATGGCTCCATGAAGGAATCTTCGATCGTATATATTCCTTGCCACCCACCCGAACGATTCGGGTCAGCCCCTAGAACATGCTCATACGCGAGAATATGCGTGAAACCGAGGTCCTCCACGGTTTGCGCGAAATCCCTGACGGTAATTGGATCCGGATCGAGTTCCGTTTGTGGATAAACAACGCCTATCTTCATCCTAACTCCCATTTCCTCCTTGGCTTAGCCAAAGTGGTATTTGAACAAGAGTATAGACCAAGTGCCCCATTTATGTTCGCCTGCTATTGTTGAAATACTCGCGCTGTCCTTTGCATTAATCCAGGATCCCTGCACACTGCTCCGTATGGTCCATGGCGTACTCCCCAGTCTGATGTAAAATGAGCTTATGAGCGAATCAGACATCCATATTCTTTTGACTGTGCCTTTCCCTCCTGCTCTTATTGAGCGTATTCAAGCCGTCTCTCCGCGTTTAAAGATAACATCTCACCCAACCAGCGACGCGGAAGACCTTCCAGAGGATCTGTTGCAGGAGACCGAAATCCTCTACACGTTAAGCGCACTTCCTGGTGCAGATCTTGTTCCCAACCTGCGTTGGATCCAAACTCACTATTCCGGCGTGGACCATATCATCGGTCATCCTCTTCTCAGCTCGGATTTGATGATAACTACGATGAGTGGTGCTTCGGCCCCCCAGCTAGCCGAGTTGACATTGGCGTTCATCCTCGCCTTGTCTCACCGCATGCTCAAGATCATTCTTAGCAATCCCGAGGAGCGCTGGGCGCCGGGTCGTCTTAAGCGGTACCAACCCACGGAACTTCGCGGAAGCACTGTCGGGATTGTCGGTTATGGGAGCGTTGGCCGCGAAATCGCACGTCTGTGTCAGGCATTCGGCGCAAGCGTGTTGGCAACCAAGCGAGACTTAAAACACCTTTCTGACGACGGTTACTCACTCGAAGAACTCGGTGATCCTGAGTCGGAAATTCCTGATCGACTCTATCCACCCCAAGCTCTGCGCTCAATGGTCTCTCTGTGTGATTTCGTAATCATCACCCTCCCGCTCACCCAGGAAACCCAGGGTATCTATGATGGGGCTGTCTTTGAAGCTATGAAACCGAGTGCCTATCTGATTGACATCTCCCGTGGCGGTATAGTGGACCATGGCGCACTAGTTGAGGCGCTGAATTTGGGCCGTTTAGCTGGTGCTGCGTTAGATGTCTATCCCATCGAACCGCTCCCGATAAGCAGTCCACTATGGGAGATGGAAAATGTCATCCTTACACCCCACATCGGTGGATCATCTCCCCATTACCTCGATCGGGCGATTCAGCTGTTCTCGGTGAACATCCAACGTTATCTATCTGAGATACCGCTGTTGAATCTATATGATCCTTCGCGCGAGTACTGATTTCACATGGAAAAGGTGATTCGCGGGGTGATCTTTGATCTCGGCTCGACGCTAATTCGTTTCGAGGGTGATTGGCCGATTCTCTTGCAAGATAGTCTGGATCTCCTGATTGATCAGCTCCAAGAAGATGGTTTAGACTTCGATCGAAGCGAGTTCCGCTCGGCATTTGAACGCGCCTTGGAAGCAAATGACCTCCAGCGCCAATCCAGCCAACGTGAGCGATCAACTTCCTCTCTGCTGCATGAGACATTAAATATCTTCGGTTATGATGAAATCTCGCCCAATATCATAGGGCGCGGTCTGAAGCGTTTCTACGGCGTGAGCGAAACTCATTGGCAGCCAATGCCAGCACTTCACGAGGTGCTTGATGAACTGCGCAAGGAAGGTCGAATGCTCGGTATAATCTCAAACGCCGGAGATGTAGGGAATGTGCAGAGATTGATCGACAAAGTAAATATTCGTAATTACTTCGATCCGATCATCATCTCGGCCGCAATCGGGGTACGGAAACCAGATCCCGGACTCTTCGAGATTGTGCTCGACCAGTGGCAAGTGAATCCTGGATCTGTTGTTATGATCGGCGATAGGCTTGAAGCGGATATTCTTGGCGCACAAGCCGCCGGATTACACCAGATATGGATCAAGCCCGAAGCTGAGGCGTCAGATGCGACGCGCATAACCCCTGAGAAGATCGCTGAAACGCTCGTGGATATTCCTGGTCTGATCCGAGAATTCGAAACGAAAGGACAATGACATTGGGCTTCCAACAGGTCAGTAACAACATATGGCGTTTGGAAATTAAGTATAAAGTCCTCGGAGTATTCTCCTTGCCGGTGTCGATCTGGTTGGTACGCACCGCTGCAGATTGGACTCTGGTCGACACGGGTCCTCCCGAGACCGGAGACCAGGTCGTAGCCGCTATTGCCAAGCTGACAGTAAGTCAAGGCCCGCGGCAAATCCTCCTGACGCATGCGCACGCCGACCACAGCGGCGGTTTGAGCGCGATTCGGGCGGCATGGGGCGCAGCAGCGATCCTCTGCCATAAAGCGGAGGCTCCCTTTATCAACGGCGAATCTGATTATCGTTTCCTCCCATCGAAGAATCCGCTCTTCTTGGTTACACGGAATTTCATGCAAACCGCCTGGGGAATTCCCGTTTCTAAAACCCTCGAAAGCGGGGAATCTGCGGCAGGGATGGCCGTAATCCACCTCCCCGGTCACTCGCCAGGTCAGATTGGCTTCCTGCACCCGCACGATCAAGCGATGATTTGTGGAGACGCGGTTATGAATCTGAAGGGCCGACTCTCCCCACCCATCGCAGCATTCTCCCAAGATCCAAACCTGGCCAAGGCCTCGATGCATCGCCTAAGCGAATTAGACTATATTCATCTGCTGCCATCGCATGGTGATCCCATCTTGAGACGAGGGCGCGAGGCGATGCTCTCTTTTCTAGGCTATCCTGCGCAAGACAAACCCATGGGTCACTGGTAGCCACGCCAAAAAAACTATCAACTCTCAAGCCCGGTGCCGTTATAGGTTACAGTCCGTCCACTTCATCAAACACCTGCGTCGTGAATCGACGCAGGTGTTCGTAGTGTGACCCCTTCCAGTAGACCTGTCCGCAGCTTCGACAGTGACGGAATTGGGTATGGCCTTCATTAACCATTGGCGAGAGATGGTTCTTTGCCCTCTCTTTGGGTGCTCTCTCAACCATGCTGATACAAGCAAACTTTCAGAATGGGCATGATGGTGATTTACCTAAACTCCGGAAACACGCTCGCTCTATCTCCATCCCGGAGCAGATACCTGAAATTAACACTCGCACCGTTCACAAAATTAGATCCACCTCGGTATGAGTCACACCATAGCCTCCAACGAGTCTATGATAGTGTGGCTCCCCATGAATAGGCGAGACACCGTGACGGACTGCAATTCTACCGGGAGCAAATCATTTAGTTCAGAATTAAATCGCTCCCATCTCATAACCATATCGATCAAACTGGGCTATACGAGGAAGTCCTCCTATTTTGCATGAACCTCGGTGTGCCTCCTCTATATTGGGGGAGAATTTGTTAGCTATTCGCAAAGTCAGTTCCAAACCAATCTGTGTCAGAATAGGAGCGTACAACCGTTTAATGGGAGCAGGTGAAATTATGTATACAGATACGAGTGTTGAGACGCCTCTTCAAACCGTTGATCCGCGCGTCCAAGCCCTGACGGACGCTCTTGCCCGTCTGGATAAGCCAGAAGTCGATTTTCGCTGGGCGGTAGTCGTCGACTACGATGGGCTGATGTTATCTAGCTATCCCGAGGAGCCTGATTCGGGTTTTGACGAGGCTATAGCAGCAACAGCACACGTCATGCGCCTGGGTGAGAGTGCACAGAAGGAAGTCGAATTCGGAAAATGGCGATTCACGATGATCGCTGGCTCAGAGCTGCAGCAGTTGGTGATGCATATTAACAATGAGGTTGCCCTCACGGTGGGTATGGGTTCGAAAACGCCACTACATAAGTTTTTTGCCACTGTTCGCGATATCGTTCCAGACATGGTTCATGCCCTTGATCTGACATCGCGTAGATTCACCGAACCCAATACATTGCTGATGAAGACAGATGAATTGGAGCGAATGCTAAAGCAGTAACTATCATAGGGTTTGCTGCCCAGTGGTCGTTCCTTTTCTATCGCTCACCCTGACCGAGCGAAATCCGCTTTTTTAGCCTTAGCAGCTCTCAGCAGATCGGACGGAGCGATGAGAATCTCAAGACCTTTCGCACCGCCAGAGATTCCCACAAGATCCCAGAGCTCAACAGTCTCATCGATAAACACTGGATAACTGCGGAGCATACCCAAAGGCGTGACCGCACCGCGCTCGTAACCAGTTAGGGCACGCACATCACGTAATGGGACCATCTCCACGCGCTTATCTCCCGATGCTTCAGCCAACGCACGGAAATTAATTTCCGTTCCGGCGGGCGTTAATGCGATCATCGGTCCGCTGCGGTCACCGCGTAGAATGAGCGTTTTAAAGATCTGCTCTGGCTTAAAGCCCAGGACCTCGGCAACACCCTCGGCCGTCAGGATAGCATCATCTATATCGTATTCGCGGATCTCATAGGAGATGTCCTCCTTTTCAAGGATGCGGATGGCGTTAGTTTTATTCATGACTTGGTTTACCCTTTTAATGAATACCTTCATCAACCAAGGACGTGAATTAATCCCGCTTGTTTATTCTGTTGGTTTTTCAAAATTGACGAGTGGAGTCGATAACCTCCAGTCGATGGTATGATTATGTCGAAAGTAACTCATTTCAGCATACGATTCTTAGAAGGAGATTGTCAATGGACGGACTGTTACAAACTTTGATCCCCCTGCTCTCTGGCGATACCCTGGGTGGTATTAGCGAGCAACTTGGGGTGGACAAGGACAAGACTCAACAAGCGATCACGGTGGCTCTCCCTCTGTTGATTGGTGCACTCAACCGCAATGCATCAACATCAGATGGCGCTCAAGCACTAACCGGGGCACTTCAGCGCGACCACAGCGGCAGTATTCTTGAAGACCTGCTCGGCAACTTATCCAAGAAGAAAACGTTGGACGACGGATCAGCCATCCTTGGTCATGTCTTCGGCGATAAGCGCAGCGGCTTTGAACAAAACATCAGCCGCACCAGCGGTCTCGATTCCGAAACAACCGTACAACTGCTGAGCATGCTTGCCCCGGTCGTTCTGGGTGTTCTGGGTCAATTGCGAGACAAGCAATCCATGGAACCACAAGGCGTCGCAAGTTTGCTCCAGAATGAGCGGAAATCGGCTGAATCCGCGGTCCCTGGTATAGCTAAATTCCTTGACATGGACGGTGACGGCGACATCAGCGAAGAGGTCGTTTCCCTCGGAGCGAACCTGTTAAGCAGTTTTCTCTCAAAGAAGTAGATTTCTGCCGGCTGACCATACAAATCGCTTCAACGAATTCTTTGAGTATAAAAAAAGCGCCCCTGACCAGGGCGTTTTTTATCGGGTGTGCCCCAGGTGCGATTCGAACGCACAGCCTAGGCTTTAGGAGAGCCTCGCTCTATCCTATTGAGCTACTGGGGCTTGACAAGATTATAGCACTCTGCCATTGTCGGATTTCATATATCCATCACACTCCGGAGACTTGAATCATATAGGCAGGAATAGGTTCCCGCCGGCCAATAACCTGGATCGGCTCCAGTTGTTCTGCTTCGACTTTGTGGGCTCGTTCGTAGGTTTCCATGCTCAGCAGGATCTGCCCCCCATCTGCCTGCTCCTGGAGGCGCTTTGCCACGTTGACCACATCGCCGACAACAGTGTAGTCCATCACTTTCTCGGAACCGATATTTCCGACAACCGCTTCCCCGGAGTGCAGTCCAATCCCCAGCCCCAGCCCCGCCAATCTATCCCCCGATTCATCCCGCAATTCTCCAAAGAGCTTCTGCATCTCAATCGCCGTGTCGACGGCGCGTTTGGCGTCGTCTTCGCTTGTAACCGGCGCGCCGTAGAAGGCCATGAAACCATCTCCCAGATACTTATCGAAAGTTCCGCGGTGCTTGAAGACCACTTTGCTCAGCGCCTGGAAAATGTGGTTAAGCGTTTCAATGACTTGCTCGGCGGTATGTTCGGATGTGAAGCGCGTGAAGCCGCGAATATCCGCGAAGATAACCGTCACTTCGTAGCTATCCCCTCCCAAACGCAAGTAGCGTTCGGGGTCGGTAAGGATGATGTCGGTGACGTCCTCCGCTAGGAAGCGGTCCAGGACCTGTCGTAAGAGGCGATTTCGAGCTTCAATATCGTCATGCAGCTTCTTCATTCGCAGCAGCGAGCGCACACGCGTCAGCAGAACGATCGAGCTGTAGGGCTTGGTCACAAAATCATCAGCCCCGACCTCGAGCGCCTTGAGTTTCTCATCCTCACTGTCCAGCGCAGTGACGATGACAACGGGGACAAATCGAGTTGATGGTGTATCTTTTAGCGCCTGACAGAGCGCTAAACCATCCATGTGCGGCATCTGCACATCGACCAGAGCCAGATCGGGGGGCTCATCTAACGCCAGCGCCAGAGCAGCTTTTCCGTCAACCGCCGTTACCACATCACACCCTGACGAAGTCAGGTAAGCCTTTAACAGGTCCCGATTCAGCCAATCATCGTCGGCAACAAGGACGCGGGGTGGGCGGTTGAAGATATCGTTCAGATCCATTTTTTTTGTCTTCCCCTTGGTTATCTAGAATACCACTGATTGGAAAGCGGCGATATTAAGATGTTTCTGGGATCATCGTTAACAGCGTCGAAGCAAGGGAGATGAACATATGGGACCAATATACCCTTCTAAAAGCGGAGATGAAGGATGGCTCAGCCTTTAGTTCCCGTTTATCAGTTTCTATATCGAGGAGAAATCCTTTGCTAAGTCAAACTAACGCGCCCATGCGTTCCCTACGGCAAGTAGCGGAAATTCACCTCGGTGAGATCTTCGCCTGGTTCAAGGTTTATGCCATGGAAATCCGGGTCAAGCGTTTGCTGGGATAGATCACGCCACAGGCAGTACCTCCCCGCCGGGACATTGTTAAAACTATAACTGCCATCCGCGGAGCTTGATGATTTGGTTGCGAACGTCGTAGCTCCAGGGCAGGCTCCCTCTTTAAGGAAGAGATTCTCACCTGATATGTGACCATCGACCGGGTCACCGCGCTGTCCGTTGTGGTTTCCATCAATGTAGACATAACCCCGAATTGAGCCTGGCGCGGGAGTGGGAGTCGGAGCCGCCGTGCGAATTGGCAGATGATGGGTATCACCGCTCACCGTGGCATACTTCCCCCAGAGCCAGCACTCATGTCCGGGATAATTGGGGTTGTCCACCACCCAATAGTTCGGAACACTGCCGCGGGCCAGTATCTCCGTCGTTTCCCCCACTAGCAGCGCTCCCAGCATGTCATACACCTTCCCCGGACCCGACCGACAGTTGGTGTCCACACTGACCACGATGGTTGGTACCACAGGTGTCGAAGTATGAGGCGGAGTTGGCGTGAGAGTCGGCGGACCGGGAGTGAGGGTTGGGGAGGGAATGGATGCTTGGATCGTCGCTTGCGCCTCCTGTGATTCGATGGCCTGGACCGTCGCTCCAGCGATGGCATCAAGCGCCTGGTAAGTTTGTGTGACCACCATTGGATCCTCCTCGTCTCTTCCATCAGGAAGCGTACAAGCCGAGAGGACTATAAGAACGAGGACCAAGATCAGGAGGGCAAATTTGCTTATTGTCTTCATAACCTCAAGCTTATCCCTTACATGCTCATATTTGCAAGCACCCCTTACGCTCATGTCTTGTGTCATTTACAACTGGATGAGCGGAGGATAGTACATGATTCGGTTATTTTTAACCATGTACACCTTCACAAATAGCTTGAGTTCCGTGTGTATTGACACTCAAGTCCTGTCGACAACGATTGCCGTGCGAAGTATGATGGAAAAACCACCTACCGGTTATATCAATAATGGACAAGCATACCCTAACTCGATCTGTCTTATTTTCTCTCTGCCTTCTCGCCCTGGCTTTGGCCCCCGCAGCTCAGGCAGCACAAAGCACCTCATCCGGTTGGGAACGTATTGCCACGGGGGTCGATTTCCAGATGTTCTGGCTTCCGGGCCCGAATCGTGCTTATGTTGCCCGCTTGGATCGAGAACAGTCGGACGTCATTCTCGAGAGCAGTATCGCCCAGGGCAGGCTTTCCGGAGGGCTGGAGACAGTCAGCGGAATGGCCGAGCGTTACGATGATGCCATCAACGCCTGGGATGATTCGTGGGGTGCCCGCAATCATGTCATCGTTGCGATCAATGGATCCTTCTACGACCCCGAGACGGGTATTCCCCACGGAGGCGTGATCCACTCTGGGTGGTATTCAAAATGGTTTGACGATCTCTCGGGCATCAGCGGCCTGTCATGGACAGCAGATCACAACGTCTTCCTTGGTCAATGTGTAGTCCATCGCCCGGAGAAGCAAGTGCTTACGAATCTCACAACCGGGAACCGCATGGAGATCAACGGAATAAACACCCGTCCCCGGAGAGATCAGTTAATCCTGCTCACACCGCAATTCGACCGCGACAGCAAAAGAGGGTCTAAGGGCATCGACGTTCTGGTAGAACTGACCCGACCCGCCATGTTGATGCCCTACCCACATATGGTCACCGGCATCGTGCGAGAGATCCGGATCGCTCCTGGCTCAACCCCCATCCCTTTCGACTATGTGGTTCTTAGCGGATGGGGAGTTACCGATGACCATTTGATGCAGTTTCTAACCGAGGGGGATGCCGTCGGTCTATCGCTCGAGATCACTCATCTTGACAAGGATTGTAAGTACGCGGAATCAGAGGAGTGGACCAAGTCGTACGCGAGCGTCGCAGGAAATATTATCTTCCTGTACGAAGGCGAGATCCAAGAATTCGCGCAGGCCGGTGCCATGCTGCAACATCCACGAACGGCAATCTGTTACAACCAGGACTATTTATACTTCGTCGTCGTCGACGGTCGTGATGATGCATATAGCGTGGGGATGACCGTTCTCGAGTTGGCTAATTTCTGTAAGGATAAGCTCCATGGCACTGAGGGTATCAACCTCGACGGCGGAGGCTCATCTACAATGTGGGTGAACGGCGAGGTGGTGAACCGACCCTCCGATGGCCATGAACGCAAAGTGGCTAACGGGGTGATGATGGTTATCGTCGAGCCGATGGAGAAGTCAACGGCTTTCTCGCCAGGGATACAGGTCACCGCTCAATACCCCACAAACATACATCTCGGTCCCGGAACGAACTTCCCTGCCCTGACTTCGGTAGATACGGAAACCCCAGGAACTGTTATTAACCAATGGAATAGACTAAACGGAGTGCTCGCGAAAGGTGCCTTTTGGTGGAAGGTTGATTTTTCTGGAGCCATCGGCTGGGTGGACGAAGCGGCTCTCTCTGCCATCGATGTTGCTCCTGCCGCCCCGGCTGGGATGCCCTAAGGGCAGCAGATATTAAAATTCATCTCTCGATCCCCTTAAACCTTTCTCTTTTGTCAACCCAGATTTGACGCCTCGCCTGCTTATATTGACTTTATAGAACAGGCGTGCTAAGATAATTACGAAGCCAAGGGTCTCGGGGGATTGTGATGACCCATCACGCAAGTACCAACTGCCCGGCCCGCTCTGTTCTGCTGGCCGGGTTGATTTTCTTTCTGTCCGCTTTTTCATTTCCCGGACGAATAAGTGCTATGCCGTGGCTCGATAGTCCACCCGGCACTGTGCCTTTTTCCACTGAAACACCCTCTACACCGACACAATCCCCCACTCCATCCCTAACCTTCACTCCTGGTGAGACCGTTACCGTCGAATCGACCCCATCCGCCGACGCGAGCAAAACACCAACATCATCTTCAACCACACATCCGGCCTATACACCCACGCTGAGCGACACAGCTTCTCCTTCGCCGACAGCAGTAGCCACGCTGCTTCTACCGCCTTCTTCCACCACACATCTACCGTATTCGCCCACACCGAGCGAGACGGCTACTCCCTCGCCAACACCAACAAACACGCTACATCTCACGCCTTCTTCAACCAACACGGAAGTCCCTCGAACCTATCCCCAGTTCAGCGTCTTGATCAACGAAGTCGCCTGGGCGGGCACCTTTGCCTCTTCAAGCGATGAGTGGATCGAGTTGCTCAACACAACGGAGGAAAACCTCGATTTGTCGGGGTGGCTCCTGACGGATGGCGATGATCTTCAACTTCACCTGCAAGGCACAATCGCTCCCCACAGTTTCTTTCTCCTTGAGCGAACCGATGACAGCACCATCGCCGATATCCCCGCCGACCAGATCTATTCGGGGAATCTGCGTAACGATGGTGAGACCATCCGCCTTTTCGACCCCAGCGGGTCTACCGTAGATAGCGCAAATATCGTGGGCGGCTCGTGGCCAGCCGGAGACTCGGACCTGCGCTACAGCATGGAACGTAGAGGGGGAGAAGATCAATCCGGAAACTGGGTGACGTTCACCGGCTGGGGTGGGCACGGCCATGATAGCGATGGCAACCCGATCCACGGCACACCCCGACAACACAACTCCATCTTTTTCGCCTCCCCAACTCCGACTTTGACCCCGACCAAAGACACCCAATACCCTCTACAATATCTGCTCATCAATGAAGTCGCTTGGGCTGCAACCGTCGCCTCCTCCAGCGACGAGTGGATCGAGCTCTTCAACCCAAATGCAGTCCATATTGATCTTACCGGCTGGTCCCTCAGCGACGACGGGGATCTTAATGTCATACTCACTGGCAGCATCGCCCCTTATAGCTACTTCTTGCTGGAGCGAACGGACGATCACACTATCTCAAACATCACAGCTGACCTGATCTACTCAGGAAATCTCAATAACAATGGGGAGCGCATAGAACTGTGCACTCCCTCTGGTGTGGTAATTGACAGCGCAGACGGATCAAGCGGCTGGCCTGCAGGCAATCACAGCACGCATACCAGCATGGAACGACTCGGGGGCACTGATATCCCTGGCAATTGGACTTCCTACGATGGAAGCGGCGGGGGTGGTCTCGATGCTCATGGAAGTCCCGTTCCGGGCACACCACGCCAAATGAACTCTCCTTTCCTCGCCCCACCCTCCTCAACGCCAACTTCTCAACCAAGCGTCATTCCGCCGTTAGCTGTGATGATTAACGAGGTCGCCTGGGCAGGCACTCATGCCTCAGCGAATGATGAATGGATCGAACTGCACAACCCGGGGACGACCTCGATAGACCTCACGGGTTGGGTACTTTCTGACAGCAGCGATCTGCGCGTCAATCTCGCGGGCACGATTACAGCCCACGGCTATTACCTTCTAGAACGAACCGACGATGAAACAGTCCTCGATATCAACGCCGATCAGATCTACAACGGCGGTTTGAGAAACGATGGAGAGTCTCTATGGTTACAAAGTCCGAGCGGAGAGATGATCGACAGCGCTAACCTGAATGGAGACTCCTGGCCCGGAGGCAATGCGGGGACTCACAGGACGATGGAGCGCCGAGGAGGCGAGGACCGACGCGGGAATTGGGGAACCTTTACCGGTTGGGGAGGAAACGGACATGACGCTCAGGGAAAGCAGATCCAAGGGACACCCCGCCAGCCCAACTCTGTATTGTTCCCCACGCCTGTGCCAACCTGGGTCCCCGGGAAAATCGTAATCAACGAAGTGCTGATTCGCCCGCATTATGATTGGGAGGGAAAAGGTGGAATTGACACGAAGGACGAATTCATCGAACTGCTCAACCTCGGTCCCTTCGCTGTCAACCTGAGAGGTTGGTGGTTAGATGACATTGCCGGCGCAGGATCGAAGCCGTACGAACTCCCGGGGTCCACACTTCAACCCGGTGAATTCATAGCGTTTTTCCGGTCGCGCACGCACATTGCGTTAAATGATGGAGGAGATACTGTTCGTATTCTCTCGCCCGATACACGTGTGATCGATCAGATCTCTTACAAGCGTGTGCGCGCCTACAACTTGTCTTATGGGCGCCTGCCAGACGGCTCAGGCCATTTACTTTACGGCTTATGGCCAACCGCAGGTGAACCGAACCAGCTTTTTCTCGAGGGCGTTTCCGTAACAGAAAAGGCAATCATTGATGTCTGCGTGCTGGGAGACCCCCCCAGGCTGCGGTTCCCTCGGCTCGGGCGTCAACCTGAATTAGTGAACCGCTTGAGTTCCCAGGGACACGTGATCTGCTCCAACGGACAATTCGATCTCGCCGATTCAGAGAGTGGCCTTCCATCTATTGACAAGGGTTAAGCCCTTTATGGGAAACGCGGTTAGATAATCCCGCCGTATCAATAGGGAACTCCATACAATCCCCCAGGGGCCAGCAAGGTATCCTTTAACGGAAGCCAGATCAACAAACCCAAAACGATGACCAATAATACAACGGCCAGGAGCAGGACGGCGAAAATGCCAATTGCCTTTCCCCAGGATATGCGGTTGACAGATTTCACGGCCAGAAGGGTGATCAATAGGCTGTAAACCCCGAGTGGAATCGTCAGGCAATTTACCAGGGGGATCCAACCGATTAAGCCGCTGAGGAGCGTGAGAGGTGCGGTGAAGGCTGCCAGCGCATACGCCATCTCAGTGAAGGTTCCTTCTCCCCCAAAGGCGCTCGCTGTGAACTGCACCACACCGGAATAAAGGAGCATACCAACAGCGCTGATAAAAACAACCATAGGCAGACCACAGACATAAACACCGGCAATCATCAATCCCCCTGGGAGCAACAAGCCTGCTTCCTGTTCGAGCGCTTCAATTAAACCTGGTCCGGCAAAGAGGCTTGAAAACCATAACTGCATGGATGCACTGATGAGGTAGGAAATCGCGCTGGAAATGGCGATCCAACCCAGCGCCCGACCGAGTGATCCGTTCGGGTCATCCACTAAACTGCGGAACGTCTCCTCGTTTGGGCGTGTGAGGGTCATCCGCCAGGCTTCAAACCAGGAATATGTCCCATACTCGGTTGGAATAGTATCGCTCCTTGTATCTGTGGTCATAGCATTGCCTTCTCCAAAATCAGACATCCTCAAGTTCCTTTCACTCCCCTCATCAATGTAGTAAGTCTAGCTTATTACGCTTTAGCATATGAACCCTGACATCTTTCCGGCGCTCCTAATGACAATAACCTTCGCGACGAAGGGTCCCGATCTTCCAAGATAGGAGCTATCTCAAATGAATATCTGGGCTCTTCGCTTTCGCTGTGCTTCAACGCAGAATGACCATCCATCTCAACCACTATCACTTTCCGCAAGCTAAATAAACCCTGACGCTTACCCTCCCGCACTCGATTTCTCAGACCCTCTAGTATCTCTTTCAAAAGAGCGTCAAAACACTTAGAATGTTCCTGTCAAATCCATAGTTGGATAAGATGGTCTTTTCTATTTGGAAACATCAGCACTAACCCGGAAACCGTAAGTATGCGATTAACCATCATTAACCAGTTTTATATACCGGATTTTGCGCCAACGGGGCATATAGCCGCATCCCTGGCCGCACACCGCGCGGAACAGGGAGACGAAGTTACTGTCATCACCAGCAGCGGTGGTTATGTTTCCGAATCGACCACAGCTTCTGGATCGAAGTCGACAAATCCTAGAGTGTATCGCCTATGGACACCGCGGCTGGGCAAAGGCTCGGTGCTCGCAAGGATATTGGATTATGTCTCTTTTTACATCTTAGCTTTCATCCGCTCGGTCACTCTTCCAAAGCAGGATATCATCATTTCACTGACCACTCCGCCCTTCATCGCCTGGGCGGCTATCTGCCATAAAATTTTACATCGGTCCACAAAAGTTGTTCTATGGAACATGGATTGCTACCCTGAGATCGCCGAGGGAGCTGGCGTGATTGTGACAGGCGGTTTCTTCAGCCGGCTCTTCCGGAGATTGAACCACGGATTGTTTAAACGCCTGGACCAACTCGTTTGTCTCGATAACGCCATGTTGGATCTTCTCGTATCCCAATACGTTTCAACCGAGCAGGCTCTTGCAACATGCGTCATCCCGAATTGGGAGAAATCTTCTCGGTTTCCCCCTGATCTCGCTCCCGATCCCTGGGGAGTGGATACAATATCAATTACAGATGCTGAATTTGTCATTCTCTACATGGGCAATGCGGGATTCGGGCACCGCTTCGAGACGGTCATTGAGGCAGCAAAACGGCTGGCAGACGAACCCATCGCATTCCTCTTCATTGGCGGTGGTGAGAAGTGGCACTGGATCGAACAAGCAATTGACGCGAATAGCCTGCAGAACATCCATCTCTTCCGCTACATCCCAAGAGAGATCATTCCTTCAGCCATGGCAGTGGCGGATATCGCTCTTATTACGATGAACGAATCGGCGCTGGGCGTAATCAGCCCCAGCAAACTGCACGCCTACATGGCGATGAGCCTCCCCACTCTCTATATTGGCCCTGAGGGGAGCAACGTAGACGAAGCGCTTAAGCGCTTTGATGCCGGCGTATCGTTGCGGCATGGGGATGTTGAGGGAGTTATCCTCTTCATTAAAGAACTCCGAACTCAGCCTGAAAAGCTTCAAGTTATGAGCAGCAATGCTCGCCGAGCCTTCGATGAGGCCTTCTGCGATACCCAGACCCTCCCGCAGTTCGACCAGATCCTGAATCAATTACTTGCTGAATAATCCTTCCCCGTTTTTTTTTATGATCTTCGTTGAGACAATAACTCTCTTAGCTGTCTTGCCTCTGCTATAATTCATTTACGATGTCTTTGACCGTTGAAGAAGTTCGCCACATCGCAGATCTGGCCAGGCTGCAGCTTACACCTGAGGAGGAGCGCCGCTATGCGGGACAACTCTCCTCCATCCTCGAATATGCCGCTCGCCTGCTCGAAGTCGATACCGCGCAAATTCCACCCACGGCAACTGTCCTTCCCCTGCGGGCGCCTTTGCGCCCCGATATCCCGCGCCCCTGCCCCCCGCGAGAAAAGATTCTCTCAAACGCACCGGAATCGGAAGCGGGGATGTTCCGTGTGCCTCCTGTGTTGGAATAGATGTTTTCCGGGTGTTTCACTGCCGTGTTCTCAATGACCCAATCCCATGCCTGCTCTGACTGACCTCTCCCTTCTGGAAGCTGCTTCCGCTTTGCGTAAAGGAGATGTTAGCTCCACGGAACTGACGGAAGCCTGTTTGGCGCGCATAGAGGCTCTTGAGCCGCAGCTCCATGCATTCCTAGCTCAAACCCCGGATCTGGCAATCTCTCAGGCGAAAATCGCAGATCAACGGCTGCAAGAGTGGCGTAAAAAACCGGAAGAACCTCTGCCCCTCACCCACGGCATCCCGGTCGCCATCAAAGACGTACTGTGCCTCGAGGGCGTTCCGACCACGTGCGGCTCCCGCATCCTTGAAGATTTCCGCCCTCCATATTCGGCTACGAGCGTCTCAAGATTGATCGACGGTGGAGTGGTGGTTCTGGGCAAGACGAATACCGACGAGTTCGCTATGGGATCATCTACGGAGAACTCGGCTTATGGCACGACTCACAATCCCTGGGATCTAAACCGGGTGCCCGGTGGATCCTCTGGAGGATCTGCGGCAGCGGTTGCAGCGCGTATGTGTTTCGCGGCCCTGGGGACTGACACAGGAGGATCCGTGCGCCAGCCGGCGTCCTTCTGCGGGATCACGGGCCTCAAAACATCCTACGGACGCATCTCCCGCTACGGTTTGATCGCGTACGGATCGTCGCTCGATACCGTTGGAGCCTTGACGCGCACTGCGTCCGACCTTCTTCCGCTCTTCACAGCAATGGCAGGCCATGACCCTTTGGACTCAACGTGCATGCCGGACCCCGTCCCTGAAATACGCCTCGACGACAGCAACCTGGCGGGCGTCCGCATCGGCGTACCGAAGGAGTACTTTATAGAAGGTATACAGGCCGAAGTGGAAACTGCCGTCCGCTCCGCTGTAGAAGTATTTAAGGCGCTCGGCGCTGAAATCCAAGAAGTCAGCCTACCGCATACGGACCTCGCCCTGCCGGTGTATTACCTGATCGCTCCCGCAGAGGCATCTGCCAACCTTGCCCGTTACGACGCGGTTCGCTTCGGTCCTCGCCTCAAATCAGAAAAATTATGGGACCAATATTTAAAAACCCGCGGTGCACTCTTCGGTCCTGAGGTAAAACGCCGCATCATGCTCGGGACCTATGCTCTCTCTGCCGGGTATTACGATGCATATTACGGTCAAGCACAAAAGGTTCGGACGCTGATTAAGGACGATTTCGAAACTGTTTTTAAGGAAGTTGACTTAATCGCCTGTCCCGTGGCTCCGACAACAGCCTTCCGCATTGGTGAACATGGCGATGACCCACTGGCGATGTACTTGGAGGACGTTTTCACGCTGCCCGCCAATCTTGCCGGGGTACCGGGGATGGCTTTTCCGGTAGGATTCGATCGAAACGACCTGCCAATTGGGATGCAATTGAATGCTCCCCATCTAGATGAATTGGCGCTCTTCCGCGCTGTTCACGCTTACCAAACGCAAACGGACTGGCACCTGCGTAAACCAGATCTTTAGCATTAAAGGGAAGGAAGCAAACATGAAAATCGTCATCCCTATGGCTGGCTTCGGCAAACGCTTACGACCTCATACTTGGTCCAGACCTAAACCTCTTATCAGCGTGGCTGGCAAACCCGTCCTGGGTCACGTCCTCGATATGTTCTCAGCCCTGCCCGACATTGATGAAGTGGTCTTCATCGTTGGTTACCTTGGTGAGCAGATCGAGGAATACGTCAGCGAGGTCTACCCCGCTATATCCGCTCGCTATGTTGTCCAGGAGGAAATGCTCGGGCAGTCGCATGCCATATGGCTCGCCCGTGAGGGGCTCAAAGGTCCGATGTGTATGGTCTTCGTGGATACGCTTATCGAGATTGATCTCCAGCTCCTGCCGAGCGAGAAGGCGGGTGCGGTAGCTTGGGTCAAAGAAGTGGAAGATCCCCTTCGTTTCGGCGTGACCGAAGTCGGTGATGATGGCTGGGTGCGTCGCTTGGTTGAGAAACCGGATGATATAAGCAATAACCTCGCTTTGACCGGTTTCTACTACTTTGAGAAGGCGGAGGATCTCATTTCGGCGATCGAAAAACAGATGGAACAAGGTGACCAGCTTGGTGGGGAGTTCTACCTCGCCGATGCGATCAACATTATGCTTGAAGATGGACTCAAGATGCGCGTCGAGACCGTTCAGGTCTGGAAAGATTGCGGAAAACCCGATGCTTTGCTCGAAACAAACCGCTATTTACTCGACAACGGTCGGGATAACACCGCAGATGCTCAACAACGAGATGGAACGCTCATCATCCCTCCGGTATTTATCCATCCCAACGCCGAGATATCCCAAGCGGTAATTGGACCACATGTCTCGGTGGGATCCGGGTGCGTCATCCAGCACTCCGTCATTCAGGACTCGATTATTGAGAACGAGACAACCATTGAAAATGCCCTGCTCTCCGAATCTCTCGTCGGGCGAGGCGCCCGGGTCACCGGTAGATTCAAGATGCTGAATATCGGGGATACCTCACAAGTAGATGTGTTATAGCCGCTCGCTCGCAAAAGTGTTGGGGTCATCACTGAAGAAACTCACCTGGTACAGGCCCTTTGCGGCATAAAAATTCTGAACCATAGCGCTTGCGGGATCGGGAAGATCATCGCCCTTCGCAGGGCTAAGTGCCACTGGCAGCCCAATACGAATTATCCGACGATGTGAACAACATAGGACCTATGCCGATGGAACACAATCCCGTCGAATGCCTCTCGGGCCATACCTACGCCGAGCGCCCGATTGCTCTTTGGTGGGAGGGGGAACGATTAAACATCGTTGAGATCAAAGCCCGGTGGCGCAGTCCCAGCGGACGTCGTTTCAAGGTTCAAGCTGAAAATGGTCAGATTTTCGAACTGTACTATAGCGAACTACAGGACGAGTGGCAGGTCTCGCTCTTATGAGAATTATTAACCTTCCACTTATCAATCGGCGACTTGAGAATCATGATCCCGTAGTGGAGAAGTAAGCAGAGGCAACAAAACTAGACCCTTGCTCTTAAACAAGAAGGAGAAAAATAGAATGCGTGAATTCGTCGCTCGCCGCATCGCCGGCGTTCCACCTTCAGGGATACGCCGTTTCTTCGACATTGCCGCCACGATGGATGATGTGGTTTCGCTGGGTATTGGCGAACCTGACTTCGTCACACCGGAACCCATTCTGAGCGCGGGGATAAAATCCCTGGAGCAGGGCGAGACCCACTACACATCCAACTCGGGTATCCCCGAGCTTCGTCAGGCACTCGCAGAGCACTTGAACCAACTTTATGATGTAACCTATGATCCAGGGGACGAGATCCTCGTCACCGTTGGTGTATCCGAGGCTCTTTACCTGGCTCTTGCCGCAGTGCTTGATCCTGGGGATGAGGTCATCGTCCCCACCCCTTGTTTTGTTTCCTACCAGCCAGAGGTAATCTTCGCTGGCGGCACGCCTATACCCCTGAAAACCCGTGTGGAGGATGACTTCCAGGTTTCGGCGTCTGATCTCAAAGCGCTCATAACACCCAAAACCAAGGCTCTTCTTTTCGGTTATCCAAACAACCCAACCGGCGCAGTGATGAGCCGCGAGCGTCTGCAAGCTCTCGCCGAGGTCGCCAAGGAGCACGACCTGCTGGTAATCTCCGACGAGATCTACGATCGCCTCGTGTATGACCACGAACATGTCTGCATCGCTTCTTTGAATGGCATGCATGAGCGGACGATCACTCTCGGCGGCTTCTCAAAAGACTACGCCATGACTGGCTGGCGGATCGGTTACGCTGCCGCACCGTCTCCCATTCTCGGCGCAATGCGCAAGATCCACCAATACACCATCATGTCCGCTCCAACAATATCTCAAATCGCTGCGCTCGAAGCGCTACGGATTGGCAATGAGCACGTCGAGATGATGGTTGCCGAGTACAACCGCCGGCGCCGACTTATCGTCGATGGCTTTAACGAACTGGGGCTCAAAACCTTCGAGCCTCGCGGCGCTTTCTACGCTTTCCCCTCTGTGGAGGCCAGCGGGATGGATGATGAGGCCTTCGCTGAGAGGCTGCTCGAGGAGGAGCGCGTTGCAGTCGTCCCCGGCAATGCATTCGGTGCCGATGGAAACTTCGTCCGCTGTTCGTATGCGACTTCATACGAGAAAATTGAGGAAGCCCTGGAGCGGATGCACCGCTTCATGCAGCGGCACGGCTGAGGACAATCAAAGCTGGACTGATGATATCCGTTTTCATTTCATAAATACGCCTACCTCGGGTATCCTTGTATCTAATGACAAACTCAGCCTTCGAGCCCGTCATCGGTCTAGAGGTGCACGCCGAACTACTCACGCAGTCGAAGATGTTCTGCGGCTGCGCCGTCGTTGATTCCACAATCGCTGAACCCAATACCTCCGTATGCGAGATCTGCACCGGCATGCCCGGTACGCTTCCGGTAATCAACGAGCGTGCCATAGAGTTCGCCTTGCGCGTTGCCTTGGCTCTTCATTGCACCATCTCTGAGACGAGCGTGTTTGCACGCAAGAATTACTTTTATCCCGACCTCCCAAAGGGTTACCAGATCTCACAATACGAGATCCCCTTAGCACATGATGGCTGGCTCACTATAGAGACCGAAGCCGGGGAGAAGCGGATCCGCATCCGCCGTGTCCACCTTGAAGAGGACACTGGGAAGCTTTCCCACCGCCAAGGGTATTCGCTTGTCGATTTCAACCGCTCTGGTGTTCCGCTGCTTGAGATTGTCAGCGAACCTGATCTGAGTTCCATCGAGGAAGCCAAAACTTACACGACCGCCCTTCGGTCCATTCTCCGTTATTTGGAGGTGACCACTGGAGACATGGAGAAGGGTGTCATCCGCTTTGAGGCGAATGTCTCCGTCCGCCAAGCAGGGTCAACTGAGCTGGGTACGCGCACTGAAATCAAGAATCTAAACTCATTCCGGGCGATGACCCACGCTCTCGCTTATGAGGTCGAGCGCCAGAGCAACATCCTTAAGCAGGGCGACGAAATCGCCCAGGAGACTCTTGGCTGGGATGAGACCAGTTCAAGCACAGTCTCTCAGCGTAGCAAGGAAGAGGCGCACGACTATCGGTACTTCCCCGAACCTGATTTACCTCCGCTTTACGTCGAACCGACGTGGGTGGCGCAGATTCAATCCGGTTTGCCAGAACTACCACTGGAAAAAAGGCGGAGGTTCGTTGCGGACTATGGCCTCACAGCCTACGCGGCCGGCGTTCTTACTTCCGAGCGTTCGATCGGCGATTATTTTGAGGCCGCAGTGCAGTCCGCCCCTGAGGTTCCTCCGGTAAAGATCGCCAACTGGCTCTCTGGCGATCTCTTCGGTTTGTTAAATCAAGCTGACATCGCATTCCAGGACAATGCTGTCTCACCCGCAGATCTCGCCCGCCTGGTTGAGCTGGTCGAAACTAGCAAGGTCAACACCACGAGCGCGAAAACTGTTCTGTCTGAGATGGTTTCTTCTGGGAGACATCCTGATGACATCATTCACGCTCTCGGGTTGAATATTATCCAGGATCCCGAGCTGATTGAGCGCATCGTTCGCCAAGTTCTCGATGAGAATCCCCTTCAGGTGGCAGATTATCTAGGCGGCAACACGGGCGTTCTCCAGTGGCTCTTCGGTCAGGTGATGAGGCAGATGGAGGGTAGAGCGGATCCATCGGCCGTACACACCGCCTTAAGCGCTGCCTTACACGCTCTGGAGTAGAGTTTCTAGCGCGGAGGGTGAGAATTGTCACTTGACCCCATGTGTGCAGTGGCGATAAGGTTCTTCTGAGAACAAGTCGATGATTCGATTTCTCGAAATACAACGTCTTGGAAACTACATTGATTGGAGTTAATATTAACGAGCGGGTGCCTGAAGCAGGTACCCGCATATCATTTTAGGAGAATGATGCTACTCTGCCAGCAGAGACCTCAGCCTGAAGTCTGTGAAATAACTCTGCATAGTAGCGAGAAGTTTATTTCCGCGTGCGGCACTGCACAGCAGGTTTATGCCACAATTTTGATCTCCTCACGGATCAAAAAATCACAAATAAAGGTGATAACGTGAACGCATTTGAACTGGCTCAATATGAATTCGATAAAGTCGCCGAAAATATCAATTTAGATAAGGGAATCTCATCCATTCTGCGTTGGCCTCTTCGGGAGTACGGCTTCCAGATTCCGATTCGCATGGACGATGGCAATATCCAGGTCTTCTTCGGCAACCGCGTGCAACACAATGATGCCCGCGGCCCTTGCAAGGGAGGTATTCGTTTCCACCCAAAAGAGACCCTTGATGTCACCCGAGCTTTGGCAATGCGGATGACCTGGAAATGTGCTGTCGCCGATATACCCCTCGGCGGAGGAAAGGGAGGAATCGCTGTCGATCCTTCCATGCTAACTACCAGTGAGAAAGAACGCCTATGCCGAGCATGGATTAACCAGATATGGAAGAACATCGGTCCGCGGACCGATATCCCTGCTCCTGATGTAGGAACCACTCCTCAGATGATGGGTTGGATGATGGACGAGTACACCAGGCTGACCGGCTTATACCAGCCAGGTGTTATCACCGGTAAACCTGTCGGTGCAGGTGGCTCTGCTGGTCGCACTGAAGCGACAGGTTTCGGTGTGGTGTATACGATTCGTGAAGCCATGAAACATCTGGACATGGACGCCAGCCAATCAACCGCATCCATCCAAGGATTCGGTAACGTCTCGCAATATGCAGCCATAGGATTCAGCGATACTCTTGGAGGCAAGATTGTTGCCGTCTCCTGTTGGGATCACAAAGCCAAGGAAGCCTTCACATTTAGCAAGCCCGACGGTATTGATCCTCATTATCTCCAGGAAATCACTGATATCTACGGCACGATCGATCGTGAGAAGGCATCTGATGCAGGCTATCAGATTGAACCTGGAGACTCCTGGTTGAGCAAGGATGTGGATGTACTTATCCCTGCTGCTTTGGAAGCTCAACTCACGAAAGATAATGCAGGACAGGTGAGTGAGAAGGTGCGCATAATTGCTGAGGGCGCAAACGGTCCCACTACACCAGATGCTGAAGACATCCTTCTCAAGAAGAATGTCTTTTTCATCCCTGACTGCCTATGCAACGCCGGCGGTGTTACGGTCTCATACTTCGAAGGCGTGCAGAACGACATGAACTACTATTGGGAACGGGATGAAGTCATCAATCGCCTCGATGAGAAGTTGACGAATGCTTTCAATTCAGTGCTGCAAACATCTCTCGATAGGGGAGTACCGACTCGTGAAGCGTCCTATATCGTTGCTATCGATCGTGTGGTGCGAGCCATGCAATTCCGCGGCTGGGTTTGAGTAGATAAATCTTTAGACCAATAGAGATCCGGTGAACAAGTATCTCACCGGATCTCTATATTTAAGATTGGTTTGCACGTAACTTCCCAAGTTTGATGAATTTACCTGGCAATATAATTAATCCATCCACGATAAAAAAGAACGTTGATCAAGAGATACTATAGGAAGGCGAATGGTTCTATAGCGCAATTGTTTTGTTTACCCCAATTAACTCAACACTATATATATGATTAATTAATGCTAGTAGTTGTAGTAGAGAGTGTGAGTATGTGGATGAAGAGACTTAAGGATGTAGTTGTACCCATATAGGAGGGTGTAATTCACTAGAGGCAGCATATATTGGGGGAAAGGTAAGGTTCTGTATCAACAGGGGATATGGGGATAACGAGTGGAGCACAGAAAGGGGGATCTGATGGGTCTCAAGATAGCAATTGAATGCACCTTATTCTACTTGAAATACGGGAGACAGAGAGGAACAAGGGAAAGTTATCCAAGATTTCTCCCCATTCATGGGCAGATATCCACAGCTCTATAGGAGTTATCCACAGGTAGGAAGGGGTGAGATAATAGTGCTGGAGATGGGAAGATAGGGTTTAAGGCATGAGAGATGGATAAAGAGAAGATGCAATTTGGAGAATTCATCGGTCGTTGGAGCGGGGAGATTCTCAAGATTTGGGACTCTCTTCCACAGGATGTGAGAGAGGATCTATCGAAAGTAGTGGGACAGCTGCCTCTGGAGCCGAAGGGGTGGAGAGCCCTGATTGATGATGCACTTGATCAGATCCAATTTGCTGCGGGTGATAAGAGTTCAATAGCGATTGTAGGACCTGCGAATGCAGGAAAATCGACGCTTTATAACCAGTTGATTCGAACGCAAAAGGACCGTGCAAAGGTGAGCGCTGTTCCTGGAACGACGCGTGATCCACAGGAGGCAGATATCGGTCTTTTTCTCATCGTTGACACACCAGGGGCGGATGCAGTCGGAAGTGTCGGAATAGTTGAGAAAGAAAAAGCCATTGCCGTTGCCACGGAAGCTGATGTAATTGTAGCAATGTTCGATGCTGCTCACGGCATTCGGGAGCCGGAGGAGGCGTTGTTTCAGGATCTTCGTGATCTCAACAAGCCCATCATCGTCGCCTTGAATAAGATGGACTTGATTGGCAGGGAAAAACCGGCTGTCCTGGGAAGAGCTGCGGCTGGCCTAGGAATTGGGATTGAACAGATTGTCCCCCTGAGTGCGAAGAAAGGTGAGGGTTTAGTCTCCATTCTTCTGTCGATTGCGAAGAGTGAACCCAGGATCGTCGCTGCATTGGGCAAGGCGCTTCCAGCATACCGCTGGGATTTGGCACAGACAGCGATCGGGCGGGCGGCGTCAACAGCAGCAGCAATTGCGATTACTCCACTGCCATTCGTTGATTTCATCCCTCTTTTAGGGGTGCAATCGGCGCTCGTGCTGGGCATCGCCCGAATCTATGGAAAGAAGATTACACTGCAGCGTGCCCGTGAATTAATCATGACATTCGGCGCAGGTCTTCTCGGGAGAACCCTGTTCTATGAACTGAGTAAGTTCGGTGGTCCACCGGGATGGATCCTGTCTGCCGCCATCGCCGCGGGGACAACCGTGGCAATAGGTTACGGAGCGATGGTCTGGTTCGAGAGAGGGGTGAAGATATCTGGCGACACGCTAAAGCAAATCTCCGGAGTAGTTGGACAGACACTCATAGAGATGCTGAAAACGATGGGCCGCCGCAGGCCTCATAAAATTACCCTGCAGGAGAGAGTCAGTGAAGCGCTGGAAGATATTGGCTCCCCTGGCGAAATCGAAGAGATGGTCGATTGAAGGATCCCCATGAAGCGTTAGGAAGAAAGGGCTTTGGGAAAGAAGGGATCAAGGTCCTAGGACACAAACCACCGGCTTTCTCCTTGTTAATTCCCCCTGAGCAACCGCTAATCAATTGTTCTTGTATTCCATTGTCCGATTTTTCCTTCGTCTAAGTTCGCTTGTATAGGTTCTCCCAAGTGACCCGGCGTGTCCTCTCGCCCACTGGGTAAGTTTTGTTTTTCCAGTTGGAGGGGAATCAACATACAGCAGATCAGCCATTAGCCCCTCAATCTCCTCGTGAGTAATCAAGACATCGCCTACAAGTTTTCCGATTAGCTTGCCGGCAAGGTATCCAAAGCTTGGATGAATAGAGACGATTGGCTTTTTCTTCCCAATAATCTCCCCCACGGTCTCGACAAGAGATTTGTAAGTGAAGGTTTCAGGACCAATGGCGTTGATGATGACATTATCTTTGTTCTCTCCTTCATCAACGGCCATTCTCGCAAGGTCGTCAACGTATATCGGTTGGAGACGATACTCTCCGTCACCAAACACGGCAAAAAAGGGGAGCTTTCTCAGCAACCAGGCAATATTGTTGATGAGAATGTCCTCTGCTCCGAACAGGACAGTGGGGCGGAGTATTGAATAGGTAAGACCCGAATCTATCAATGCCTTCTCGAGTATTGCTTTTCCGCGAAAGTATTCTAGAGGAGAATTCTCCGCTGGATTGGTTATGCTGATGTGAACAAGCCGTTTGACCCCAGCCGCCTTGGCGGCCTCAATCAGGGTTAGAGTGTTCTTAACGGCATCTTCATGGAGGAAGAGCTTGTGATTGAAACGAACCCAGTAGGTGTTGTATAGGACAGAAACCCCCTTCAATGAATCAATCAGCTTCGAGGGGTTTGTAAAGTTGAAAGGGTAGGCTCGTATCTTCTTTCCGAAGGGATTCGAGCGGTGAGGGGAGTTCGTCAGCGTGATTACAGAATGACCCTTTTCTAATAATCTCCGCGCAATATATTTTCCTGAGTATCCGTAGGCCCCTGTAACTGCGTGGGTTTGTGATTCACTCATGGTTGCTCCGGGGAAGTCGTGCTAAGTCAAAGAAGAGCCGGATAAAAACCAACACGGATCCCGATCAATCAGTTATTCTTTTATCGAGCAGAAGATCGGCGAGGTCTAGGGTTTGTTCTAGAATGACATTCGCTCCGGCTTCGGCAAGTTCTCGCCTTTCCCCAAAACCGCTGAGAACACCAACCGTCTGTGCACCAGCGGCACACCCTGCGCGGATGTCGACGGTTGTGTCTCCAACCATGAGCAGGGATTGAGGATGAACTCCTAGTTGATCAGCAGTCCAAATAATCGGCTGAGGGTGTGGTTTCGCTCGGAGCGTCGTTCGGGCAGTCGCCATGCTCTGGAAGAAGAGACTAAGGTGCTCTGCCTCCAGGATAGCGGTTGCGCTCCATCGGTCGCGGGATGTAGCGACGCCAAGAGGGAAATGAGGGGCAAGGCGCTCCAGCGCGGCGAGAGTGCCAGGGATCAGGCGTATTTCATCTACGGCAGCGAGCCCGCGAGAACGGTGGAGCTTGTCAAGCAGCGGTCCAAAAACCTCATCCAAATTAAACCGATCAAATAATCTAAGCGCTGCATTGAAGGGGGTCTCAACGAACATGACAACGCGGCGGGCAAGAGTCTCGGGATTGCTATTGGGCAGAAAAAGGGAGATAGGGCGTAAACACCGGGCAGCACGGGTGACGTACTTGTCGTCCGTGTCAACGAGTGTGCCATCAAGGTCAAAGCAGATCGCCTGGATGCGAGAGATGTCCAGGGTTCCCGTCACGAACTCGTCCGCAGCGGAAGTGGAATAGCCTTCTGCAGGACCTCCAACGTCTGCTCATCAGGAGCCATGATCCAGATCGTCTGGTTGGAGACCCGTTTGAAGAATGAGACGCTATCTTCAGAGAGCCATTGCGCTGAAGTTGTGGAAGAATTCTCGGGATCTCCAAAACGGATCCGGCCGTAATCAAGGAAGGCGGCTGAGAACTCATGCGCATCCCTCATGGTGTCCCATTGCGTTATCAAGGCCAATGCCTCGACGCCATCTTCTTGATAGAAAAACAAGAGCAGGTCACCACCCCAGCCCTCGGCCGCCAATGAGGCCTGGTCTATCGGTAGATATTCATTGAGGACCATGAGTGTAGACCACTCACCGAGCACATCGTGTACAGTCTGTACCCAGGTGGTGTTGAGCGCATCTAATGTGTTGGGTGAAACGAGATCTACTGGAGAATCCTTTGGATAACGCTCCGGGTGTAGGATCTGTTCGCTGGAAACAGGGGGGTTTTGATATGCAGTATCAACAGCGGCCCATCCCCCTTCTAGATAAAGAGAGCGGACAAAATGCAGCCCCCAGAAATAAGGGAAGGTGAGATCAGCTTGTATATAAGCCGGCGCACTATCTAACACCGGCATTTCGTAATCAACGAAGAATTCGAGCAGATCCGAGCGATCTTCGTCGCCCGCAAACGTTCGCAGCCATTGCTCTTGGAGCAACGTTGCATCACCTTCAATCAGGGCCTGGATGGCAACACAGCGTTCGCTATCGGTGTCACAGGCGTCTTCGTTGTATTGAAGGCCATCCCTGATGTCATAGACCTGGTCTTGAAGTGCGTGCGTGTATTCGTGTGCGTAGGTGAAACGCTCAACACCCCCAAATCCCGAGCCACATATCACGATCATGTCACCATTGTCGGCGTCGTAGAAGCCGGCGATTTGCTCGGTGAGCAGGTCAGCGTAGAGCTGCCAAAGGTCGATCCCCGGTTCGATTAAACCCAATAGAGAAAGAAGGCGGACATCTTGTAGCGCATCTTCTTCGGTGTAATCACCGAGGAAGTCTTGAATCACACGTTCGCGGAGTTGGTCCGATGTGAGTAAGTTGCTGATGACAGGTCTGGATGGTTGGAGGCCACGCAGCTGGACCACATGGGATTCGATTTCGGCCATCTGGCTGCGCAGCTCTGCGTTGAGAGGGGGACAGATTGAAGGATCTGTCGCCTCTGGTGTTGGGTTTGGAGTCGGAGCTGCGGTGGTCTCGGTAGGTGTAGTTAAAACAGTTGTGGGAGATGCCGCCACAGTGGTTGAGGGTGCGCTGCTCTGACAACCGTTTAGCGTCAGAGCAACAAAAAAAGCGATCCACAGCAGGTGATGGTTGATTCTCATTTATTAATTCCCTTGATGATCGAGATTGTATCACCGCTCTCCTGGACATCCCAGGAATACAATGATCAAGGAGCGTAAAAGTTTGAATTTCTATGCGCTCTTAAGGATGCGAAATGGATCTATTGCGCCGCTAGAGCTATGCGAGGGGAGGACGGTGGCCTGTAGCTATCGTTCCAGAGTTTTGCATAAGCATCTTGTTCAATGGACCAGCGATTGTTGTCCCAGCCCAGTTCAGACTGCGCAATGGAGCGCACGTGATCAATATACGGCCAGCCGCCCTTGGGCAGGGTCAATCCCAGGCGGACACGCCGCATGATCAAATCTTCGAGGTGAACGATTCCCTCGGCGCGAGCGGCCCAGCGCAGCTCAGCCCAGAGGTAAGGCGATTCGCCGACAGTCTCAAGCTCGCCCTCTTCCGCACAGGCTACGATCTCGGGGGCATCATCTCCGTATCTGCCGAGCAGCCGCAGGCATATAGCGGGGTCAAAATCGCAGCCCAACGCGTATTCACGCGGAGGTTGGTTGAATACGCGCTGCGTGCGATCAGGGAGGGGTGCCCCGGAGAAGTATCTATGGATGGAGCGCAGAGCATCGATGGCCATGACCCGGAAAGTCGTCAATTTTCCTCCCGTGACCGTCACCAAACCACGATCATCCCAGATAACGTGCTCGCGCGATTCGCGAGACGGATCAACTTTCCCCGTATCTACAACAGCGCGCACGCCGGCGAAAGTAGCAAGTAGGTCATCAGAACTGAGATCTACATCGAAAACTCGCTGGAGACCTTCCATAAGATAATCAATCTCCTCGATGTCCATCATTGGTTCCATGTTCAGCGTCTGGCGGTGTTCGATATCCGTCGTTCCGTAAATCGTGACTCCTTCCCAAGGTAAGGCAAAAACGGGACGGCTGTCGGCAGGATGCAGGAAGCTTACTGCTCGAGTGAGAGGAAGCGCATGTTGAGGGAATATCAGATGGCTCCCGCGCAGTTTTCGCAGCCGCTGTTTCTTGCCGATCATGGAGCGGACTGTGTCAGCCCAGGCGCCGGTGGCGTTTATGACTACCTTGGCCTGGATCTCCGCCATGCGATCGTGGCCGTTGGGTGATATGTCCCGTAGTGAAATTCCGCGTACGGATCCATTCCGCGTGCGCAGCACATTCTCAACCCGCGCATAATTAAGGGTTACAGCCCCATCAGCGACGGCTTCGCGTATAATGCGTAATACCAATCGAGCATCGTCCGTCTGTGCGTCAAAATAGCGATAACCGCCTTGCAGTCCCGCTAATGTAAGCTGTGGGCAGAGCGACCGAAGACCCTCTGGACCGTAATGGCGGTGCCCCCACTGCAGGCCCACGATGTCATAGAAGATCAATCCAGCCCCGAAGACCCATCCCGGGATGCGGTCATTAGCATAATTGGCAAGTAGGAAGCCTAATGGATTGACCAGCCCCCTTCCTTGCTTGAGTAACGCTTCCCGCTCACGCACGGAATGGTAGGTCAGGCGAAACTTGGCTTCGCGCAGGTAGCGAAAGCCGCCGTGCACGAGTTTGGATGAGCGGCTTGAGGTCCCGGAGGCGAAATCACGGCCTTCGACAAGTAGCGTACGCAAACCTATGCGGGCTGCCTCGCGCAGGATCCCCGCCCCGGTGATTCCTCCGCCGATTACAATGAGATCCCACGGCCCGTCAATGCGAGACCAAACATCATCGCGCCATCCTCGATCCCACATATGGATTTAATCTTCCTTTCTCTTGAGGGAGAGCTTGCGGAGAAGGGCGCCTAAGAACATGGCCAACCTTTCCCTGGGTTAAGGATTCCCTGGGGGTCTAGAGCCTTGCGCGCCCCTTCGAGAAGTTTCAGCCCGATTATTCCCTTCTCGTCCTTCATATAGTTGAGATGGTCTAGGCCGACGCCGTGCTGGTGGCTGATGGTCCCGCCATTGGCCATGATTTTAACGGATGCGGCATGCTTGGCCATGCGCCAGATATGCAGAGTTTGTTCAAGGTTCACATTGATAGGGAAGACGTAGGTGATGTACAAACTTGCGCCATCGGTGTAAATATGCGAGAGGTGGGAAAAAACGAGTGTGCGCGATTCTTCAGCTTGGAAAGCCTGTTCAATTGATTGGATCACGTCAGCGCGCGCAGCACCAACCCCCCGCCAGGGGAGAGCGGTTTCAAGCGTGTCAAGGGCATAACCCAGATCCCAGAGTGTATTGCGCAGGTAAGGGGTAAAAAAACGCGATTTCTCCCACTGGCGACCAATCATCGGTCCGACGGGAAGACCGCTGAAGCGCCGCAGGATGGCATTAACCTCCTGCCGGTCGCTGGAAACTGAGTCGTGATCGCCAGTGATACCATAAATCAACAGCGAGCGGCCAACCCCGTGCCCAAGGAGACGAAGGCCGTAATCCGCGAAGGTGATGAGTCTCTCCCGCCCGGCAAGAGCCAACGTGGTCTCCGTCTCGAGCGGGTCGCTCAGTCGAGCCATGGAGATCGGGGCATTTATCTGGGCGAGGGAGCGCATAGCCGACACCCCGCTTTCCCAATCGCGGAAAAACGCGCCGAAGAACATTTCGTCCTCAGGGAGAGGTCTCACCCTGACTTCGGCTTGCGTAATCACGCCCAGGCGTCCCTCCGACCCGAGAACAAGTTGGCGCAGGTCAGGACCAGCCGCACTGGCGGGTAGTGAACGTAGTTGGATTTTGCCCACAGGAGTCATCATGGTTCCGCCGGCGAACAAATCCTCGATTCGACCGTAGCGGTAAGACTGTTGACCGCTGGAGCGCGTGGCAATCCAGCCCCCGAGTGTCGAAAACTCCCAGGATTGCGGAAAGTGTCCCAGTGTATAGCCATGTGGCTTGAGCTGGGCCTCGATTTCAGGACCGGTTACACCAGCAGAGAACATAGCCAGGCGGCTTTCCTCATCCAAGTTTAGCAACTGGTTCATGCGCCTCATGTCAACGGTGATGGATGGGCGATCTCCAGGCAAGGGGTTAATGTGCCCGACGACGCTGGTGCCGCCGCCATAGGGAATCAGTGCGCATCCAATTTCCTGAGCGAACCCAATGAGTTGCCCAACCTCATCGTCGGTCTCAGGTACGGCGACTCCGTCTGGATAAGTTGCGATCTCTCCAGATCGCAAGGCAATCCAATCGGGCAGGCTCTGTCCTCGAGCGTGAAGCAGACGGGCTTCGCTGCCGGTGGAAATTTGAGGGTGATCTGGAAGGCGGGATTGAGGAACAGCATCGAGCGATGCCTGAAAATCTGCGTCTTGGATGTGTACGCTAGCGCCGAGGAGTCCTTCAAGGTAGGTGCGGGCCGCGAGCGGTAGATGGTAGCTTCGATTCGTTTCTCCCCAGCCGTTCCAACGTTGCATGGTTTCATCTCATGGCGCAGGTAATTACAGTGAGGCGAATACACCTCGGCGGTGAAAGAAATACGCTTTCACGCGGCGTTGTGGATGTATTATGCACCAGTCTGAGAAAGTTATCTACCCAGTAGTTTTCTCATCAGCATTCACGGCGAAAGCGAAGATTGAGGCAACGAGGGACATGACAGCGCAGATGCGAAAAATCGTTGCCAGTGGAAGAGAGACCAGGAGCAAGAAAGCAAGAGGGGGGCCGAGAGCACTGCCCAGGTCGCCAAAAGTGAAGATCACGCTGAGCGTCCGCCCCGACAGACTTGGCGGGGTACTGTCACCCACATATGCGGTTGTCAGCGCTTGAACACCGCTAGCCGCCAGGGCAGAAAGCAGCAATCCGAAGAGAGCCAGTGGTAAACCAGGGAATCCCATGAGCCACAACCCGGCGGACCCGATCATAAGAGCAGCCCCGATGATGATCCAGCGCCGGCCATGGATGCGGTCAGAGAGGAATCCGGCGATGGGAGCTCCCAATATACTGAAGGCCGTGCGCAGAGCGACGAGCATCCCGGTGAGTGTAGCGATGGGGAGAAAGAGACCGAGGGCGTGTAGACCTTCACCGGCGAATCCGGAGAGCCACAGGATGGATGTCGCCGCGATTACGCCAGCGAAGATGAAGCGCACTGTGAAGATGGGAACGGCGGTGACAAGAGCGACACGCCAGCGAAAATGTTTAACCTCACCCCGATCGGAGTGACGCTTTTCGGATTGTTTCGGCGCGGTCTCCGGAAGGAGAAATAGCCATATGAATGCTGCAACCGCGGTGAGGGACGCACTGAGCAAAAGTCCACCGCGGTAACCGAACATATCGGTGAAGAGACCGCCCAGGAAGGCAGAGAGACCGATACCGAGGAAGAACCACGTTTGATAGCGTCCACTAAGGCGCCCGCGGTTCTCGCTGTCGGCCAGATCGAGCACGATCGCCTGCCCACCGATCCACAGGCCGGACCAAGCGGCGCCCCATAGTATCCGCCCCGCGAGCATCACCCAGAATCCGTGTCCGATGGCGTACGTCAGTGTGGAGAGGGCGCCAATGGCGAGCGATCCAACCATCAAGGCTCTGCGTGGAAAACGGTCGATAAGACCGCCTGCAGGTGCGTTGAAGAGGATGCGAATGAGCCGATTCGCCCCCAGCAAGATTCCTACCTGAGCAACGGGAACTGCCGCCTGGAGAGCGAATTTTGGGTCGGGGAGCACAGTATAGAGCGTGCTGTCGCCCAACAACGAGATCGCCGTGCCAATGCCGAGAATTGCCAGCACCCGGCGCGATGATGGACTAGACGTTGATTTTCTGCTAAGAGTGCCGTTTCGCATCGTGGTTTTCATTGAACGTGGGGGAATGCTACCGACGGGCGGATGCGCTGTCAAGTGAGAATGTTGTGGGTGTGGGTTTAGCGCGTCAGCGATGTCCCCAGGTCGCATAGACAGTAGGAGCTCACAACGGCTGTGCTCTCTTGTGGGTATTCTCAATGATCTTGAACGTATGCCAAAACGGAGGGTGGAGTCCGTAAGAACAGCGCCATCCGTTCCATCTAAGGGAAGAACCCTGGGTTGACTCTGACCGTGAAACACGCTCGCATCCAGGAGACGTTAAGGGGTGGAATACGAATGTTAAATAATGGAAAGTTGATACCTTTGCTCTTCATTGGTTTTCTGTCAATGGTCACCGCCGCATGTGCATCAGTAACTGTACAGAACCCAGTTGGGAGTCCAACGCCGGAGATTCCTGCCTATGATGTGTCCGAAGCAACGGTTTCCTCCACGCGTTCAAAGGATGTCGAGGGCTGCGGTGATCCATTTGAGGGCATCGAAACATCCTTCCGGCAGACGTTCTGGCTTGAGCGGACGAATTTTTGTAAACACAGCGTCGACTTGAGCGAAATTTTCACCGGTAATCCTGTCCCCGACGCGATTCCAGCCATCGACAAACCTGTTTTCGAAAGTGTCAAAGACGCAGGTGAGTGGTTGGGCGAGGATTGGCCGGTGATGTTATTTGAGATCGACGGCGACGTGCGGGCTTATCCGCTGGCGATCTTGATCTGGCATGAGATCGTCAACGACATGGTCGCTGGCGAGCCGGTGGCCGTAACCTTTTGTCCTCTATGCAATGCGACGATCGCCTTCCGGCGGACGCTCGACGATGGCCAGGTATTGGATTTTGGGACGAGTGGAAACCTGCGCAATTCGGATTTGGTCATGTACGATCGCCAGACGTTCTCCTGGTGGCAACAGTTCACAGGAGAGGCCATCGTCGGTGATCTGACGGGTACGATGCTCGATATTCTCCCCTCACAGATCATCGCCTGGTCTGATTTCAAGGCTTCCCATCCAGACGGCAAGGTTCTCTCGCGTGACACAGGCGCTGTTCGTGACTATGGTGTGAATCCTTACGCCGGGTACGACAGCATTAACAGCAGCCCGTTTTTTCCCGTGGAAGGTGAGGATGAACGGCTCCTGCCGATGGAGCGAGTGGTTGCGATTGACATCGAGGATGTCACGATCGCCTATCCATTCAGCCGGCTCGAAGATGTGCGGGTTGTGAACGACGAGGTTGCGGGAATATCAATTATCGTGCTCTGGCAGTCAGGCACGGTTTCTGCCTTTGGCAACAATGGGCCAGATACCGGATCGACGGGTGTTTTCAGCCGCGAGGTTGAGGGGCAGACTCTAACCTTCGTCGCAAAGGCGGACGGTTTTGAAGATCAGGAAACGGGCACGCGCTGGAACCTGCTCGGTCACGCCGTCACTGGACCACTGGAGGGCACCCAGCTCGAGCGAGTGATCTCGGGGGAGCATTTCTGGTTTTCCTGGGCGGCATTCAAGCCAGGTACTGAGGTGAGATTGTCACTATAAATTCTGTGCTTCCCAGTCACGCAACACAGACAGCACGGCCTTAATTAAAACCGGCGGGAGGTTTAATCGACCTCCTGCAGGCTGTCTTCTTGAACAGCTTTTTTTAATCCGCGCTCGTTAGACAGGAGGACATAAAGCCAGGTCTATCGGAACATATGAAAGCTTCTTGATAGTGGGTAGGATTATGAATGCCTATACTTCTTGCTGACAAATAGTTGTGTTCGTTCCGGACAATCGAAACCTAATCCTCTGGCTCCGACCGGGCGGTCTGCTTCTTCTTCCCCAGGCGACGTTCTTCTAGGGCTTTCTGAGCAGCTTTGCCATGGGCTGAACCCGGAAAACCCTCCGCGGCCTCACGGAGGTACTGGACGGATTTTGCATCCTGACCTAACTCGCGCAAGGCGATCCCCAGGTTATAATTGCAGGCTGCTTCGTAGCGAATTCCCAAGCCGCCATCTTTGGCCTCGTCAAAAACCGATCTCAGGATGTCTTCGGCACTGGCAGGGTTTTTTCTTAGAAGTTGTACAACTCCCATGTTGGTCAGCACAATCAGACGGGTTTGTTTATCGGGGAATAAACTCAGCGCCACTTGCAGGATTGCAATGGCGTCCCTTTGGCGGCCTCTTCCCGATAGCATGTTGGCAAGATCCGTAAGCAGCCGGGAGCGCATGGTGACCAAATAAACGAAAACAAGGAAGAGGAATGGATTGACGGCCAAAGTGCCGAAGTAGCCCACCCCTGCAACCAGCAGCGTGATCAAACTAGCTTCCAATGTGAATTGAAGGGAGATCCCCTCACGCTTGAGGCGCGATAAAAAGCCGAACAACAAGGCGTAGGAAAAACCTAAGATGAGAATCATTATATAGAGATTCATAGGAAGTCCTCGCCGGCCGTGCTTTGCATAGGATAGCCGGCTGGCGTTATATTAATACCATAAAGCACGATCATTAAAACAAATATTTGGCGGTCCGCTGCAGCATCTCAACACCACGGACTTCAGTCTCGAATAGAGGGACGATCGCCCGGACAGATCCATTGAATTTTTTCTCGATCTCGTCCATATATTCCGCCTGCATGGCCACACGGTTTTTGACGAAATCCGGCGAATCCTCCTTCACGCTTTCCTTGTCAATCAACATGTTGACGATCACGCCGCCGACGGGGATGCCGAAGTCCTTGAACCAATGGATGAAGCGTGTGATGACCGCGATTGGCAAAGCTTCCGGCAAGGTTATGAAGAAGAAGGCGGTGAGTTCAGGGTCGGTGAGTAATTCTTTTGCGTGCAGCATCCGTTGCCGAAAACTTAAGAGATAGTCCATGAGCGGATCTTTTTGCTGCTTTTTACGACTATAAGAGAGCAACTCGCGCAGCGATGTGGCTTCCTCTCGGCTTTTCATCATCTTGTTGACCCAGAGCGAATAGACAGAGGACATCCCCAGTAGGCGCCGTGCGTTGGCAGTCGGGGCTGTATCAAATACATAGGCGTCATATTCGTCCTCGAACATCAGGTCGATCATGTTCTCGAACATAGCAGATTCTTCAAAGGCTGGGTTCATAGTTGCTGATTCCACAAATTCGTCGGCTTTGGTTTTGATGTCGGCATACTTGAGAAACCAGCTGATCTTCTCTCGAATTTCCTGCTTGGACCGCTCAATCGTGTCGCGTGTGTCGATCTCATAGGCGGTCAGGTTCGGCGCATCATTGACTGGGGTGCGGACTCCGAAAACGTCCTGATCAAGCAAGCTGGATAGGCTATGAACCGGGTTGGTCGAAGCCAGGAGTGTGCGCTTACCTTGCTCCGCAAGCCACAAAGCGGTTGCACCCGCGAGCACGGTCTTTCCAACCCCGCCCTTGCCACCGAAGAAGGCATACTTTAGCCTTGATTTCTCATTCAGGAAGTCCAAAGTAGATTTAGTGATCATGACAGTATTCCTCCGCTCGGCATACCCTGTTGGGTGGATCCTTCTGGACCAGAGCCGAACATCGCCTCAGCCATCTTCTTGATCATAGGTAGCCCGGTGACATCTCGTTCGAACTCAGGGATGTGTGCCAGGACCTGATCGCCAAACTGCTCGTGAATGTGTTTCAGGTGAGTCTCTTGCATCTCGAGACGATTGCGCAGATAAGCAGGTATATTCTGATCGGCCAGTTCGGGCGGAATGACGCGGTTGACAATGTAACCGCAGAGCGGAACATCATACTTAGCGAATAGGCCAGCCGCCTTGGCCGTATCCAGCAGAATCATCTCCTCTGGGATGATGACGAAATAGAACGCCGTCTTCTCTTTGTCGGTTAGGATGCCGGAAGAGGTATTGATGCGGTGTTTTATATCCATCAATTCGGTCAAGATCATATCCTCTTCGCTGGTCTCCTCGCGTTTGATCACCGAGGCGACTTGCGAATATTCCTCCATCTCCTGGCGAAGGCGGGTTATCTTGTCAATCCACTCGTCATAGACACTCGCCATGCTGAGGTAGTAGAGAGCATGCCCCAGCGGCACAAGGTCGTAGATGTAGTAGTCATATTCCTCGGCCATGACGATGTCCACGACCTGGTCGAAAATGGCGCTCTCTTCCATGGCAGGTTCAGCCGCGGCGGCCTGGATGTAGTTCTCGATCTCCTCCGGGATCTGTTCCATGCCATACATATCCAGGATCTTCTGGCGGATTTCCTGCTGGTATGCCCGGATGTGCTGATCCGCATCGATTTCTTGGGCGTAGAGATTGGGCATGATCTCAACCGCTCCCTTGCCGAAAATGTCCCGTTCGAAAATATCCGATAGCGAGGCTTGCGGATCGACTGAGAACACCAGCACGCGGTGGCCGGATTGGGCCAGGTGGTAGGCTGTTGCTGCGGAGAAAGTGGTCTTTCCAAGGCCGCCTTTGCCTCCGAACATGATGTAGCGACGATTAGGATTTTCCTTTAGCATCTTTGCCAATGACATGCGGTTAGCCCTCCTAAGCCAACGCGTCGGTGAGATCTCTCTCGCGCAACATACGGCGTTTCCAAGTTGAAATCTGGGGGACGACATAGGGTAACAAACGAAGTGAATAGTAGGGCGGCAGGATCGGGACTCCCAATAAATCACCCATTGTTATCAGGATGAAGAGATGCTCCATGCTGCCGCGTGTCTTCAGGGCGAAGCGAGTCATATCATGGCCCGCCATGCCGTAAATGAATTGAATTGCAGATTGGGCAATTTTCTTTAACCAATTTTTTTCTTCTTCAGACATCTCCCGTCCTCCTGTTTAATCTATGCTCTCAACCTAATCCTTCACAATAAGTGCTTAACAATATCCGCTTTAAACCCGGGGTTTCCTTGGATCCACGAACACGGTCCGGAGCAGGAAGGAGCCCGTTCATCCAATTTCTTGGTCGAAGAGGTCGGTGAAATCCCGCTCGCGCAACATACTCCTTCGCCAGTTTTCATAACCTGGAATAAGGTATGGCAGCAGTCGCAACGTATAGTACGGTGGAAGGACCGGGATCCCGAGCAGATCCCCATAGACGAGCAGTGTGAAAAGACGATCCCTCTCATTGCGGGCCTTCTGCAGCTCGTGGACCCAGTCGTAGATCGTCATCCCGTAAAAAACCTCACGGATTGTCTTTACGACTTTTCTGACAAGCTGCGGGAACGGTTCAGCCATGGGAGATCATCTCATCGTTCATCGATGTGTGCAATCGTCCCTATCAGCAGCATTTTATAACCTCTAACATTGCACTTCCGAAGTCGGTGTGGAACCGGGAAGACCAACCCCGGTCACCGGCTCTTAACTTTCATGCAGTTTTGCTCAGCTCCACTTGCCCCAATAAACACTCCTGAATGATATGATCCAAGGCTTTCCGATCCCAGCCGACGTACGCTTCGCGACCCTGCATTACGAACGCCGGGTAGAGTCGCCCCCAACGCCTTAGTGAAAGCACGAAGCCCCAATAGATTTATGCTGGCATCGCTGGCAAACCTCATACAATCTCTGGGGGTGAGTCTGGATCGTATTGTGCACCAGCCCACCCCCAGTTCTTTCGACCGACTATCTTGTTAGTCCAGGGATGCCGTTCGAGATTTTGCCTCCATGATCGGCATATGGATGTTCGAGATGGCTCCGCATCCGGCTAGGAACCCGCCGCTTTTGGAAGATCAGACTTCGGCTGGTTTTGCCTGCCTGGCTTGCTGGAGCGCTTGGATCCCATCCCAAACCAGGATAAGCGCGGCTACCACCAGTACGACGCAGATAATCCCGATCAGAGATGCAGCCACCGTCGCCTGCGTGGTCTCAGCCGCCGGCAGCTTCTTGAACAGGTTGACATAGGCGACATAGAGCAGGGCGGCGATGTCGGTGACGATCATGAAGATCGCCGGGTAGAGAGCCCAGTTGTACTTTCTTCCTTCCGATAGTAGCCACAAGGACACTAGCAGCAAGGCCAGACCAGCCATGAGCTGGTTAGCAGCGCCGAAGGCAACCCAGATCGTCAGCCATGGGATGATCCATACGAACAGGGCTGTCAGGGCCAAAGCAACCAGGCTGCCTACATGCACATTCTTCATCACCGGGATCTTATCGCCCACCATCTCGGAGCTTGCCACGCGCATGAAGCGCACCACCAATTGCATAATGGTAATCGCCATGATGGTCAGGAAGACCGAGCCATAGGCCACGCCAAAGCCCAGTGGAATTCCGATGCGGCTTAAGAAGGCAGCCAAACCGCCCGCAAAGACTGCCAACGCTGCGCCTGCGCCACCGGCATCCAGGAATCCCTGCCAACCGCCGAAAGCCACGGTTGCTGTCAGGAAAGCCATGATGGCGAAGGCGGCTTCCAGGAACATTGCGCCTCCGCCCACAGGCAGGGCGTCAGTCTCTTTCTCCAATTGGCGTGCAGTACCCGATGTGGATACCAGGCTATGCCAGCCGGAGATGGCCCCACAGGCAATCGTGACAAAGAGCATGGGCCACAGCGGGCCGGCTGCGGCGTTAAAGCCGGTAAAGGCCGGGAAGTCGCCCATGCCCGGGTGCCAGATCAGAAGCCCGACCAAACCGCCGGCCATACCCAGTGTGACGATCCAGAAGGAGACATAGTTAACCGGTTGAGCGAAGGACCAGATCGGGAGAACCGAACCGAGATAGCAGAACAACAACATGAGCAGCGTACCAACAACTGCCGCCTGGGTGTTGCCCAAGAAGATGACCGGTGACTCCGCCCCTCCATACAGGCCGGTGAAGAAATTCGAAACAGCCGGTAGCGTCCCGACCCAGATTCCCACGAATGTGAGCACTACTGTAACAATGCTGGTTAGGATGATATCTTGCTTCCATTTATAGGTCATCTGTCCGGCGATAACACCCATCAGAACCAGGGCAATCATGCCGAATGGTACCTCCGGTTTGATCATCAGCGCCTTCCCCACGGCGTTTCCAAACGCGCCCATGATCAGCAGCAGATAGAAGTAGATAAAGATTAAAAGGATCGTGCGCGCACGGGGCGAGATGAGCTTGTAGCTTAAAGCGCTCATTGTCTCACCATCACGTCGCACGCCCATAATCAAGGAACCATAGTCTTGGACCCAGCCGATGAAAAAGACGCCCAGGATAATCCACAACAGAGCCGGTAGCCAACCCCACTGAACAGCTACAATGGGACCTGTCAATGGGGCTAAAGCAGCGACGGACTTGAATTGGTAGCCGAAAAGAACGTTACGGCTGGCTGGCGTGAAATCCACGCCGTCCATGTACATCCTTGCCGGCGTGGCTTTCGCGTCGTTGGGCTGTACAATCTCCTTGTCGATTCTACGGGCGTATACCCCATACCCTATACCAATGCCGAGTGCAGCTAGAATTATTATAATTAACGAATTCATCTCTGTTCACTCCTTTATGAGGGCAAAAAATTCGCTGTCTGAAGACTCGGTGTTTTTATAAAGCGCTGTTGTTTGAATCAGCCATAAATTCCCTTTCGCTAGGTTGGCTCCGCAAGCTCGATAATTGCCACGTACGTCACCAATTGCCAGAGCTCAAAAAGCGCAAACCGGATCTCCGAATCATTACAACACATCAGGCAGTTTAAGGTTGCTCCCAATGTGATGATTATTCTGGCGACTCAATCGTGCTGAAAGGAAGTAATTGGACTTTACACAACGCGAGATGACTTCACAGGTGAGGACCGACGCATAAGGGATGATATGTGAGATGCGTGGAATATTCTCCACGGGAGATCGGGGAACGGAGAACTTATAAATCGGTCGTCTGATAATGACAGGTTCCCCCCGGTTATGCTAAACCTTGCTTATGTTCAGATTCTATTAAAATGTAAAATAACCCTATAATATCTTAGGATTCTATAGCATCTATCCGAAAGTGGTATACATCACATGAGAAGGTGATAAATAGCACCCCAGTACTAAGCGGCAGATGAGTGTTTATTTATAAAGACGGGAGTGAATAGGTAGCAAAATCATAGCTTTTTAAAAGTGTTGTCGTCATCATAAGTTCCAAGATTCGAGACCGCGTAGCAATTGAACAAAAACCAGCGGGAGGTTGTCAATTAAACCTCCCGCTGGTTGCTTTTCACTACAGAGTGGAATTACTTATCTTTTTTGTCCACCCGTGTCATCTCACGCAGTTCGGCACGAACACAGTTCCAATCTTTACTACAGATTCCATTGTATTTTAACCAGATGGTGTCCATATCTACGCCATATTGGTCAAATAGGCGTTTGGCGGTGCGTTGGTCCTTATCATTTCCGCCTTCTACTTGTAGGGTCTGATCCATCTCCTTCAATTTCTTCCTTACACAGCTCCAACTTCCTTCGCACTCAGCGAACAGGGCAGTCATATCTCCCTTGAACTCATATTGTTTGGATAATCGGGTTGCTGTCTTTTCGTCCAACTCTTCCTTACGAGCGGAGCGCTCCTCATCGCGAAGTTGCTCGCGGTATTCCTGAACGCCGAAGGCAAGGATGTCTTCAACCGACATAACATCATCGACCATTCCATAAGCCTTGGAGATTTCTCCCCAGGAATGATCGAGGGATTTTGCACCCAGGATGGCATCAAGTGTGCCGCCAGTGCGCTCGGCCATCTTGGCGGAGTGGCGAAGCTCTGAAAGGCTGAGGCCATCATCCAGGTACTTATCCAATGCGGCGGGCTCCATCTCCAGGTCCTGAGCCAGCTTGTAGAATTGACCGAGTTCGCCGGCTTTGGCGCCTTCGCTCAGGCGTATTAGCGCATCGCTGAAATCGGCTTCGTAGCGAACGGCAGCACGAGCTGCGGTGCGGATTTCACCCACGGTATTGTCGCCGTTCACGACGAGGTCAAAGAGATCGCGAATGCCGTATTCATCCAACGTATCCGCGAAGCGATTAAGCTGGGTTATGGCACCCCAACTGGAGCCATCCAGATGCCAATCGCGGATCTCCTCCCAGGTGAGATCAGGGATCGTCTGAGTCAGTTGATAGGCATGCCATAAGCGACCGAACCCGACATGGTTACCTAACAACGCACCCTCGAAGATATTGAAAATATCCTCGCAAGTATAGGTATCCTCGGCTCGATCATCGAGAAAAATGATACTGACGGCTTCGGCAATCTTTTGCGCAGTGGGATGGCATGCGTCCTGGGGGTCGGCCTCTGGGTCTACCACAACGACGGTGAGGGTGTCCGTGTGGGAGAGACCGCAGCTATTGCTGTCGGTTACGGTTACAGCGGCTTTGTAATTGCCTCCTGCGGTGTACTTGTATGGGGCAGTGCTGCCATTCAAACCCGCATCCGGTAAACCGTCCTCATCGAGGTCCCAGGAGTAGAAATAGGGCCCTATCCCACCATCGACCGAAGTTATGAATTCGATCGACACCTCTCCCCCGTCGATGGTCAAGAGCGGTGGGGAGGGGATGCTATCCAGGGTCACGACGGGCCCATCTATGGTAACTACTCCTTCAGCTTGCCCTAGTTCAACGAGGCCTTCATTGTCGGTGACAATGAGCGTCCACTTGAAATCGCCTCCGTTGGGATAGGCATGAGGCTGAGGCAGTTCGAACGGCCCGGCGGGCAATTCATTGGCTTCAAAATCCTCTGTGTCACCGAATTCGAGGCTGATCTTGTAGGGCGCAAAGCCGTCCGGGAGGACGATGTCGAAATCCACGCTGTCACAGTCCACGGTCGTCGTCACGTCGATAAATAACCCATCATCCGCGAAGGTGGCAACAGGCGCACCCAGCAGGAGCAATAGAACGATTGCTGCTTGTAAGAATTTTTTACCGGTCATTTTTACAACCTCCTTGCGCGATCAGAGCGGATCGCTATTAATAGGAGCATAAATAGCCGCTGGCTTTTAACCAGAGATTGTTCCTATTATGGATAACGGATAATCCGGCTCGACGTTACAGCGCTGCGGTGGTACTCAGGTATATGTATATACAGGTGTTGCGGGGGCTTTGGCGCGGGAAGGTTCGATGAAACTGCGCCTCATTTCTTTTACTCTTAATGAGCGCCCCAGAGCTATCGCTAAGCAAGATGATGTAAAGACGCACAGGTGGACCAGCTTATGGCGGATCGGAAAATTTAGAACGCCTCACCCAACAAACAATATTCCCAGTAATCCAACCAGGATGGGGACTAACAGGCCGAATCCGAGTCGGATTCTGGTGAAGCGCCAGCCCAAAAAAGGGAGTTCGAAGGATACGGTAAGCAAGGCGATAGCCGCCCAGGAGGTGATCATCGCCAGCGTCGGACCCAGCCCGGCACCGGATTGGAAAAGGATGGCGATGAGCGGAAAGACTACGTAAGGTCCGCCGGGAAGGAGCATGCCGGCGGCCGTCCCGATCAGTACGCCTTGCAGTCCTGTTCCGGGTCCTATCCAATTTTGAACCAGGGATTGGGGTTCGAGGGCATTTACGTAGCCGACGATGATGAAGGCGATGACCAGCAGCGGTAGGGTCCGCCTAAGGGTTTGCAAACCGACTTGGGCGCCCTTAACGTGGCTGCCGTCATGGCGGCGCCAGGCGATTAGTAGAAGGAAAAGTGCGATCAAGATTAGGGTGATGGTGGACTCGATCACTGGATAGCCTCGCGTATGCGCTCGATGGTGTTCCCAAACAGCGTTTCGGTGAGGTAGCCGAGCAACGGTGGGAAGATCAGCGTTAGACCGTAACGCACGAGCGTCAGGTGTGGCCCTAAGAGAGCGAACTCGTAAGGAAGCCGCGAGATCGACCAAAGATTCTTGGCCGTGACGAAAGCCACGAGCACGCCCAAGCCTGCGCCGGATTGCAGCAGGCTGCCAGCGATCGGGTAGTACACGTAGGGCCCCCCGGGTATCAGTGCGCCCCCGATGCAGCCAAGCAGGATGCCCCGCCAGCCCGCACTGGTCGTGAGCCAGCGCTCCACCAGCTCCTTGGAGATAAGAACGTTCGTTAAGCCAGCTGTCAGAAAAGCCGCGAGTAGCATCGGCGTGACTGACACGAGAGTTTGAAAGCCCTGGCGAAGCCCCTCCAGAGCGAGGTCCTGACCGCCCTTCCACCAGGCGACGCCCGCCAGGGCGAGCGCCACAGCGGAAAGGGCAACCATTGTCCAATCGATCTTGAGCTTTTTCATAGGATGGTGATTTTGAGATTGTCCATTGAGATGGCAAGAAGGGCAAATGGAAGGGCGACTGGTTTACGCAGGAGTATTCCGACGGTCATTGTCCACGCCTCCGTCTTTCAATTTAATGCTCCCGCAGCGCACGCGATTAAGTGTAAAGAGTCTGAACCGCATTAATCAGCGCATTGGCATCCTCACGGTTGTTGTAACCTTGAAAAGAAAAACGCATGTAGGAGCGACCAGACCATTTTTGGACGGCGATCTCGATATTATGCTCCTCAAGCAGTTTGTGTTGGATATCGTGATTGGGTTCTGGCAGTTCAACCGCAGCCATCTGCAACGCCCACTCCTGTGATCCAGTCAACCTGGCGGTCCCAATAATTTCAAGCAGACGATCCCTTGTCTCCGCAGCAAGTTCAATGCAGTGGCGGCGCACATCATCCCACCGATATTTGCGTTGAAATTCGATAGCGGCAGGGACGGACAGAAAAGCCGCTATATCGCGCGTGCCCTGCCATTCGTGATAATCAATAAAACGTGATGCTCCAGGTTGCTCCGCCTCCCAGCCCCAGCTCACAACCAGAGGCTCGAGAATATCCCTCACTTCCGGGCGCGCGTACAGGAAGGAGGCACCTTTTGGAGCGCAGAGCCATTTATGACAGGCGCCGGTGTAAATGTCGGCGCCGAGGTCTGCAAGATTGAGAGGAATTTGACCCGGGGCATGAGCGCCGTCGACAATGGATAAGAGTCCAGCCTCGCGCGCCCGTGCACAAATTTCCTCCACAGGAAATTTAAGTGCCGTCGGACTGGTGATGTGGCTGATAAAGATTACGCGGGTGTGTTTATATACGCCGGACCAAAAATGTTCAATAAAGGCCTCGTCTTCACAAAGAGGAAGCGGGACCGCACGCCTGATGTAGCGTGCGCCACTCTGATTGCAGATAAAGCGCCAGGTCCGGTTCACAGCGCCGTATTCGTGATCCGTTGTCAGGATTTCGTCTCCGGCTCCAAGTTTCAGGCTGCGCGCAACCATGTTGATCGCCGTTGTGGGGTTAGGGAAGTACACCAGGTCATCCGCCCCACAGCCGACGTACTCAGCTAGAGCGCCACGTGCCTCAGCCATTAATCCTGGCGCCTTTCGGTTGAGGAAATCCACCGGCTGGCGCTCGAGTTCGAGTTGCCATCCCTGATATGCCTGGAATACAGGCTTTGGGCAAGCGCCGAAGGATCCGTGATTCAAGTACGTTACAGCGGGGTCGAGGAGGAAGAGTTGACGCAAATCCATGCAAGAACACCTTTCTTTGACTACAAACACTGTACTACTTTCAACCCTCTTTTGCGCCCCAAGTTGTTGATATATTGCCCTGCGATTCGACAACCTCGCACCGTGTTATTTTTCACGCTGACAGTTATGCATCCCGTCATTGCACCGGGCTGTTGAAATCACGCAACCATCTCCGCCACCTGTTCGTGTGTGCCGGGGTTTTTAAGGTTGCAGTGGAACCGAAGGGCTTCAACGATTGAAGATCAATTGAACGTATTTATAGCCAATGACGAGATGCAGTTCATCGTCGTGTCCATTGACTGAATAAGTAATGGGGCGCAAATAGAGGCGCCCCACGATGTTATTCTATTCTGCATCGAGCTCAGCCGCTCAGGGCAGGAAATTATGCGGGTTTACCCGCCCCCAAAGCTCGCTGCGCATTTCGAAATGCAGGTGAGGGCCGGACGAGTTTCCGGTGACCCCCATTGTGCCGATTGTGCCGCCCTTGAAGACAGCTTGGCCGCAGCCGACATTAATCGTGTCGAGGTGGGCATAGAGTGTCTGCCAGCCGTTTCCGTGGTCGATCACAACAACATAGCCATAGCCATAATTATTCCAACCCGAATAAACTACGACACCGTTATCGGAGGCGAAAATGCCATGTCCGATGGCGCCTCCAATGTCAATCGCTTCATGGACGCCAGGAATGTAGTTGTACCCCGAGATCCACCGTGATGAAGTCGGCCAGTCGAACACGCCCGTTCCAATTGGACCGCTGGACACAGAGCCGCAGAATCCCGGCCCTAAGATGCTGGCCGCGGCCGGGTTGGAGCGCGTGATGGTGACCATCTGCCAGGTCGGCGCATCGCGTCGTCCACCTGGTATGAGGATGAGCGAGCCCTCCTCGATTTCCGGATTGGCGTAGTCCACATCGAAGGCGATGTGGTTCCCGGGCCATTCGATGAGTGCCTCCGGCTCAGCGTGAAAAGAATCGGCTACCTTAGAGATATTATCGCCTTCCGACCAGGAGTATAGGACGCCATCGATGGGTGGGACATTGAGTTCTTGGCCCGGCTTAAGTGTATGTGGATCTTGCTCGAGTGTGTACCAATTTCCCCATAGAATGGACTCTGCCTTAAGACCATATTTTTCTGCGATGCCAAACAGGGTGTCCCCTTCTTGAACCAGATACTTAAGGATATCGAGTCGCGGTCGGTCGGGGATGATCGTATGTAGATCGGCTTTAATGTAAATGCCGCTGGTCCCTCCGGGGGTGTCGAAGGAAGGCAGCATTTCGGGGTTTAGTGTGCTTACGGGACCTGGCGCTGCCGTCTCGATGGACGTGGTCCCATCACCTGTAGCGGTGCCAAGGGAAAGAGTCTCCGGGTCTGAACCCGTTGTGCAGCTCGCCGCAAGAATTAGAAACACACTTGCCAGGACGATGTTGATGCGGCCGGCAATCGGAGTTAAGCGATCTTGGTTAGGGCGAATGTAACCCGTGCGCATTTTCTGAGGGTCTCCGGCTCGTGATCATATCAGCGAGGAAGTTCACGGTCAAGAAGGTGAGCAAATTATGGGCTCATCGCATGATCGTTGATGGGAAAGTGAGGGCCAGGTTTTCGCTAACGTGGTTTCTTAAACGTTCGATCCGGTTTGTGCACAGGAGACGTTCAAACATGCTCTCTTGGGTGGCATTGTTCTTGCATGATCCTCGCATGAATCGATAGTGATAGATTGTGCCAAGCGTCGAGAATCAAACCGAGATCACTATGCCAGGATTCCTATTTGGATAATCTCGCCAGTGGCGCAAGATGTAGTGGCGGTATAACAGCTCAGGTATGTTACGCTGAGCGTCCGTAGGGGACGAAGAACCTCGGTTGTTAGGGTAAGTATCGGAATGAAGCATAGAATGATATGCCGTGATGTAATCATCAACCTTTTTGTCGGGTTGTTGTTAGGCGCTTGTATGTCTACTGGGGTATCGCCTGTGGTGGAAAAGCCCGTGATGAGCGCTACGCCGACCGCAACACTTGCGGTTGAGCCGCGGGTGACACCGCTGAGCGCAGAAGGAGCCCGCCGGGAAGCCCCCATGCCCGCAGCGCCGCGACCCCTGGTCTTCCCGACGACAGTTCCAGAGCCAGAGAGGGCATGGCGCCCCCCGCCCTATCCCGCGCCATGGGCAATACAACCGGAGGACCATTTTTTCTTCGGTCGCCCCATCCCCTCGGGGGAGGTCAATTGGCCTAACGCGCAATACCGATACGGCAGCACGTTATTTGGCGCGGAGACGATGCATACAGGGGTTGATATGGGCGCAGAGCGGGGCACACAGGTTTTGGCAGCCGGTCCCGGTGAGGTGGTCTGGGCCGGGTATGGCTTGTACCGCGGAATTGAAGATCCGACAGACCCTTACGGCCTTGCGATAGCGGTTCGTCACGATTTCGGTTATCAGGGCAAGCCACTCTACACTGTATACGCACATTTAGGATCGATCTCAGTCTGGAGTGGCCAACGGGTGATGATGGGAGATTTGCTGGGAACCGTAGGTGAGACAGGGCACGCTACTGGCCCTCACCTTCATTTTGAAGTTCGACTGGGAGAAAATCGCTACTTCAGCACTCGCAACCCCGAATTGTGGATGGTTCCCCCGGAGGGTTGGGGGACCTTGGCGGGCAGCGTAAAGAACTCCTATGGCAGGGATCTTCACGAGCAATTGATCCAGATTCGATCTCTTGAAACAGACCAGCGTTGGGACGTATGGACCTATGCCGAAGGCACGGTTCATCCGGATGATTTCTATAACGAGAATTTTGTAATCGGCGACCTCCCTGCAGGTCCTTATGAAATCAGAATTGATTTTGTAGGACGGCCATTTACGGCGCAATTCCTGCTTCTCCCCGGTAGGGTAAATTTCCTGACCTTCCACGGCCGGAACGGGTTCGTGATCGAGCCGACTCCAACACCGGTAGACCTGACTCATCCCCCAAGCCCATAGCTGGCAGAAGGAACACTCCCCCCAGCCTGTATCTTTCCGAGTGAACAGCGGAGAGGGATGAACCCGCATTCGATATTCATCGATTGATCTCAAGAAAACACCCCAAAGACGCTTGTGCGGAATTCTATCCGTGGATGGACGTCGCTGTTGGCATATGACACCTGTCATATTGTCAGGGCGGCCTTTTGAGTTAATATAAGGGTACCCTAATTATTAGATTCCCTTTTTGGGGGATGCGGAGTTACTTGCTCAGGGGAAGCAGCATGAAAGAGTTGCACGAGTTCGCTGAAAGCGAAGAGATGTATTTGAAAACAATCGCCGAGATTTCCCGTCATGGGAATCTCGTTCCAGTTCCAAATATCGCTGAGCGGCTTCGGATCTCAACGGTTTCCGCAAGCGAGATGGTGCACCGACTTCAGGATCGCGGTTTGTTGGAGCATACGCCATACAAGGGGGTGCGGCTGACTGCTGATGGCTGGGACCGGGCGGGGGGCATTCTGCGGCGGCACCGCTTATGGGAATGTTTTTTGGTGGAGCACCTCGGGCTTCCCTGGAAGCTTGTCCATGATTATGCCTGTCAGTTAGAGCATGTTAGCGAAGATGTGCTGACGGATGCGCTGGATAAGTATCTTGGCTTCCCCTCTTTTTGCCCGCATGGCAATCCTATCCCGCCTTCCCAGGGCGTATTTGAAGTTAGGACTGCGACGCTACTTTCTGATCTCGACGTCGGACAGGATGGAGTAGTTCTGTGTATTCGCGAGGAGGATGGTGAGATATTGGAGTATCTTGATGCTCGTACAGTTCGACCCGGTGTCCGGGTTCGCATCGAGGAGATCGCGCCATATGACGGGCCTCGCTCGGTCTTGGTGGATGGAGAGGAACAAGTTATAGGTCGTGAGGTGGCAGAGCATATTCTCATTGAGCTGGTGGAAGACAACGAAATGGAGTGAGTTTTGAGCCCAGAGTCAGAACGCGAATACAAAACCAGGCTTCTCAGCGATGTACCGTCGGGTGGCCGCGTGCGCATGGTTGGATTTACGCACCATGGTCGCAGGTCTCGGCGCTTGGCAGAAATGGGAATAAACCCTGGCACTGAGATCACAGTTGTTCAGGCGGATCCCGGGCAACCGCTGTTGCTGCGGGTGCGAGGATCACAGTTGGCGATTGATCGCAGGGTAGCCCATCATTTATTCGTCACCCCTCTGGAACCGATGCCTGAGTTATTACATTGGCGGAAGGGCTGGCGCCGTTGGGGTCATGGGGGCGGACCAAGAGATCGGGGAAGAAGAAGCCGTCGACCTAGAAGGCGAAGAAGAAATTTGTCCCATGGTGTAGATCCGATGCGATCCGATAGAGATGAAGATGAGGCGTAATACAGATCTGACAATTGCTTTGACGGGAAACCCAAATTCCGGGAAGACTACGGTATTTAATCATCTCACCGGCTCGCGGCAGCATACCGGAAACTGGCCCGGTAAAACGATCGAGCGAAAAAGCGGTCGGTATACACACGCTGGCATGTGGATAGAGGTCATGGACCTGCCGGGGACGTACAGCCTGGCGGCGTATTCCGAAGAGGAGATTGTAGCGCGCGACTATTTACTTGAGGGGCAAGCAGACATCGTCGTGGTCGTGGTCGATGCCTCAAATCTGGAGCGGAACTTATATCTTGTAGTGCAGATCCTTGAACTGCAACTTCCAGTGCTGGTAGCTTTGAATATGACGGATATGGCGGAAACGATTGGTTTCGAGATTGATATCGACAACTTGTCAGAGGAGCTGGGCGGTGTCCCGGTGATCGGGATGGTAGCCGCTCGAGGCAAGGGCATTGAAGAACTGAAAGAGGCGATACTACTTTATACGGAACAAAAATCCAAAGAACGAACACCGGATCCAATTGTATGACCAAGCCCAAATCCAACCTTTTTTTTCAAATCGATTATGGACCTGTGATCGAGCCTGAAATCGAGAACTTGAGAGCGCTCATTGAAGAGCGCTTTGTGCTCCCGGAGCAAATTAAACCGCGCTGGCTCGCCGTAAAGGTGCTCGAAGGGGAGACAGACCTTCTTGAACACATTCTCGGCGTCGAAGATGCCAGCGTTGTCCTGGAACGGGTTCGGTCGATCCGCAAGAGGCTGGAGGAGCAGGTCCCCGAAGGGTTGGATATTGCCATGGCCGACAGACGCTATGAGCTTGTGGGCAGGGTCGTGGAACAGTCACTCAAGCGCCCAAAGGTACTTGCCAGCTTGCGCATGGAGCGGGCAGATCGCGTCGTCACCCATCCATGGCTGGGGATTCCGATATTTATGATGGTGATGTACCTGGTCTTCAGTCTGGTTGTGAATGTCTCGGAGCCGTACCTGGAGTGGATCGATGCGGTTATTTCGGGACCGATTTCTAGCTGGGCAGGAGCTTTGCTATCTTCAATTGGAGCCTCCATCTGGTTGCGTGGGTTAATCCTGGATGGTGCCATTGCAGGTGTTGGTGGTGTTCTGATTTTTGTCCCGGGTCTTGTTGTTTTATTTGCTTTCATTAGCTTACTTGAAGATAGCGGGTACCTGGCTCGCGTCGCGTTTGTGATGAATCGCTTCCTTTCATTCTTGGGACTAACGGGAAAGAGCTTCGTGCCATTAATCCTTGGCTTTGGTTGTGCGGTCCCTGGGATTTATGCCACGCGGACACTGAATGGTCGCCGTGACCGCTTACTCACTGCGTTGCTGGTGCCTTTAATGTCGTGCTCAGCGCGGCTTCCAGTATATGTTGTGTTCGGAATGGCATTCTTCGGGCAAAGTGCGGATCGGGTCATATGGGGTTTGTATGCACTCGGAATTGCCACGGCGGTCTTGTTGGGTTTCTTCTACTCGCGCACGCTGCTTCGATCATCTGAAGAGATGGCCTTCCTGATGGAGCTACCCTCTTATCGCCTACCAAGATTGAGTAATTTGTGGATCCATGTTTCATTGAGGACGGGTGAATTTTTGCGCAATGCAGGGACGCTGATTTTGGCTGCATCTCTGGTTGTGTGGCTGCTTCTGAACGTCCCACTTAAAAGTTCTAGTTTGGAACAGAGCGCATTCGGGAAAGTTAGCAGCTTTGTTTCCCCTGTGTTAAAGCCCGCAGGTTTTGGAACCTGGGAGGCTTCAGGATCGCTCATAACGGGCATGGTCGCAAAAGAACTGGTGATCGCGACGATGACCCAGATCTATCTGGACGAGCCCGGAGAGACCGATGCGAAAAGTGAAATCAAGCCGCTTCAGGATTTGGTAGACATTGGCAGAGGTTTTATTGTGGCCACTATTCGCGCAGGGGAGCGGTTATTAGACACCTTCACTCCCGGGGTTCCGTTATTCGCAGGCGAAGGCGAGAGAGAAGAAGAGGGTACCGCTCTCAGTTCTGTGTTACAAGATTCCTTCACACCACTTTCCGCTTTGGCGTTCATCGTATTCGTTTCGTTATACACCCCCTGCATGGCCACACTGGGGGCGATCCGCGCGGAATTCGGAGGTTGGTGGGCATTATTTTCCGCGGTGAGCCAGACCGGGATGGCTTGGCTCGTTGCGACCCTTGTCTTTCAGTTGGGGCATTTGTTAGGTTTTGCATAAGCGGAGCACAGTGAACTTCTATGCTGGCGAAAATCCTGGCGGAATTTGACCGCGAACAACGCCCTCTGTCGAGCCGTGAACTGGCAAGTACGTTTAGGAAGGACCTCGAGGTAATTGAGGGAATGCTTGAAACGCTGGTGAGTTCTGGACGGTTGGTGGAACTGGGGCGTGATGGACCCTGTGATCAATGCCCAGCACAAGGTCTTTGTATTGTTCTCCCGCTTGGAGGACGTCAATTTTGCCTTGTACCGCACGAAGGGTGGGAGCTCCCGGTAGAAAATGGAACTTGCTGGGAAGCAGGAGATCGAGATAGTTCATAATGGACTTGTTTTCTTGGAACGTCAATGGCATACGTGCGGCGCAGAGGAAGGGGTTCTTGGAGTGGGTGACCACGACTCGCCCGGATGTGATTTGCGTCCAGGAGACAAAAGCCCAACCTGAGCAACTGGATCATGCACTGCTCGAGCCGGAGGGATATCGTTCTTATTGGGCATCGGCGGAGCGCAAGGGGTATAGCGGGGTTGCTCTCTACACACGAATTGAACCGCTGAGCGTCCAGGTGGGTCTTGGGATCGAGGAATTCGACTGCGAGGGTCGAACCATCCTGGCGGATTACGATGATTTTATCTTGCTGACAACGTATGTCCCGAACGGATCCCGCGACCATAGTCGGGTCGCTTTCAAAATGGAGTATAAAAAAGCGCTGCTCGATACCTGCAATACACTGCGAGAAGAAGGGCGCAGCGTAATATTCTGTGGGGATATAAACACGGCTCATCGTGAGATAGACCTGGCCCGCCCCAAACAGAATCTGAAATCAACTGGCTTCCTCCCCATCGAGAGGGAGTGGATCGATGCAGTCGTTGAACAAGGCTACATCGACACCTTCCGCGAGCAGCACCCCGAGCGTGCCGAGTATAGCTGGTGGGCTTATTGGGGAGGAGCGCGCGAGCGCAACGTGGGTTGGCGGCTGGACTACTTCTTCATCAGCGCGGATCTCTCAGACAAGGTTGTATCCGCCGAGATACATCCAGATGTCTTCGGCTCGGACCATTGCCCGGTCAGCCTGTCACTGCGTTGATGGACGATCTTCATTGACTATTAGCCCCTTCGATCGAGATGCTCCTTGTCAGCCAAAGCAGATTGACTTCCACTCTATAATACAAGGTAGTAGTTTGTCGTCGAACCGCAATTTTGGCTGAGACGATTATGGATCTTATTGCTGAGCTTAACAACATTGTCTGCTAAGACTCTGAGACGAAGGTGTACTTTGTTTTGCTGCGCAGCTACGTCCTCCTTGATAAGAATTCAATCGGCGAATAAAATCAAGAGGAATAATGGCTATTGAATGGATTTCCACTAGTGGCATGAAAACAGGTGGACTGAAATGGAGACATCCCTATTAAATGCATTCTGGGCGGCAGTGGTTACAGCTTTAGCGACAGGTCTCGGCGGTCTACCCTTCGTCTTTGTGCGCCGCTTTCCTGCACGGCTTGCTCACCTGGCATGGGCCGCCGCCGGAGGGATGATGCTTGCCGCGTCTGTTTTTAACCTGATCTACCCCGGGATCGAGGATGGCGGATTCAACATCGTGGCTACCGGCATGCTCATTGGAGCGCTGATCTTCGGTCTGGCCTCGCGGCGGATAGCGCACCACGACTTCACAATCAGCGGGGTGAGCGGCGCGGGAGGGAACCGCATCGCGCTGGTTCTTGGGACGATGTTTTTCCACAGCTTCCCTGAAGGCCTGGCGGTAGGGGTAGCTTTCGGATCCGGACAAACCCGCCTCGGTGTAATCATTGCCATCGCCATCGCAATACACAATATCCCCGAGGGGATTGCCGTATCACTGCCATTGAGTGCTGAGGGGGTCAGCGGATTGAAGTGCGTCGGTTGGTCGATATTCTCGAGCTTACCTCAGCCGATAGCAGTGATTCCGGCCTACCTGGCCGTGGTTGCATTTCGGCCCATTCTTCCCTTCGCCTTTGGCTTCGCGGCAGGGGCGATGTTCTTCCTCATCTTCAGCGAGATGATCCCCGAGAGCTTAGCCAGCGATGTGCAGCGGCAAACGAGCGCGCTGGCAGCAATGGGTGGATTCATCGCGATGATGCTCTTTCAGAACGTGTTCGTTATGTAATCCCATTTCCCCCTTGAAATTTAGTCTAAACTAATATTATAATAAGGCTCTACTTAATTTCTGCATTGGTAGATCCGCTTCGCCATGTAGAGAATCTCCGCAGGGTTACCACGGCGTCAAGCAACACTGAGGAGTTCTTACAGGAGTCGATCATGAAGCAGAGCATGTATTCCGAAAGGGGACGAGAACGGCATGAGTGATTCGTTAATAACATTGATAATTGGCGTTGGTTTGTTGTTTATAGCGCTGTGGGTTTTTTGGCCGGCGAACGGCCTTTATGCGCGTTGGCAGCAGGGACGTTGGATGACCGCCCGCATCCGCCGCGAGGATGCGTTGAAACACATCCACAATTGTGAGATGGGCGGGTCAGTGGCATCGATTCAAAGCATTGCCGGCGCGCTAGGAGTCAACCTCAACAAGGCGTCAGCGACGTTATCTGAGCTTGAGGAGCATAATCTGGCTCAAATAAGCAACGGTGGTATCCGCTTGACACCTGCGGGTCGTGAGTCGGCGCTGCATACTTTACGTGCACATCGCATGTGGGAACGATACCTGGCAGACAAGACAGGATACAGCGAACAAGAATGGCATGATCTCGCCGAGCGGTATGAACACGAACTAACACCCTCTGAGGTTGAAGCGCTCTCGGCGAAACTAGGGTACCCCACACATGATCCACATGGGGATCCCATACCCGCAGCGGATGGAGAAATTGTCCATCATGGTGGTGCGCCGCTCACTGCAGCCGAGGTTGACATCCCCCTGCGCATCGTCCATCTTGAGGACGAGCCGGACGTAGTCTACGCACAGCTCGTCGCGGAAGGTTTGCATCCAGGTATGCTTCTGCGGCTCGTCGAGCGGACGCCCGAACGGTTGCGCTTCTGGGCCGGAGGCGACGAGCATACCCTGGCTCCTGTGGTGGCCGCAAATATCTCTGTCTTGCCTCTTCCTGATGTGGAGGCGGAGGAACCCATCGGAAAGCCGTTGAGCCATATACAGTCCGGCGAAACAGCCGTAGTGCTATCGATTTCACCAGCATGTCGCGGCCTGGATCGTCAGCGTTTGCTCGATTTGGGTCTGCTGCCGGGAACCAAAGTGGGCGTCGAGTTGATTGGTCCGGGTGGAGATCCGAAAGCCTATCGGATCCGAGGTGCACTGATCGCGCTGCGGGAAGACCAAGCTAAGCGTATCTTGGTTGAGTGAGGAGTGAGTGAGATGGTAGATAAAGGAACGAAGGCTCCAACGAGTGAATGTGCAACCTGCCCTGTGCATAACGCCGCGAACCTATTAAAGCTGGGCGTTGACATGCAGGATTGGGATTATGTCGTCGCACTTGCGGGTAATCCCAATACCGGGAAAAGCACCGTGTTTAATGCCCTCACGGGCCTGCACCAGCACACAGGCAATTGGCCCGGGAAGACCGTCACACGGGCCGAGGGTGGCTTTGAGTTCGCCGATCGGCGCTTCAAATTAGTGGATCTTCCCGGCACATATTCGCTTTTATCGACTTCGCTCGATGAGGAGATCGCCCGAGATTTCATCCTCTTTGGTCAACCGGATGTCACCGTGGTAGTTGTAGACGCAACTCGATTGGAGCGGAATCTGAATCTGGTGATCCAGGTATTGGAAATCACCGATCGGGCTGTTATCTGTTTAAATTTATTGGACGAGGCTCACCGTCATGGATTGAAGCTTGACGAACGTCGCCTTGCGCGCGATCTGGGTGTTCCTGTTGTGCCTACATCGGCGCGTTATGGCAAGGGAATGGACGAATTGGTCGCAACGATCAGTGAAGTCGCCTCTGGTAAGTTCGCCTACCACCCGCACAGAATCCAGGCGCTCTCGCGCGCCATGGAGAATTCTATCAAAACTTTAACCAAAGAAGTGAGAGCGGTCTATCCAGATCTGCCAAACCCCCGTTGGGTGGCGATGCGTCTCCTCGATGGAGATGAACGAATCATTGAGGCTATTAACAAAGGCGAATTGGGCAGCTTAAGACAAACGGATAATGAGATCTCGAGCGCGGAGATGGGGCGGAAACAGGGGGCGCTATCGTGAGAGACGAGAGATCGAGATCCTCCGAGAAACTTTTAAAGTCTGCCCGGGCGCTCCGCTGGGAGGTGGGCAGCAACGTGCACGAAGCTCTCACCGAGGCCATTTACACCGACGCGGCGAGCATTGCCGATCGGGCGGTGAGCCGCTCCGACGAGAGTCCGAAGTTTGATCTTGACCGGACGATCGACAAGATTGTGACTCACAGGTTCTGGGGTTTCCCGGTCATGATCCTGCTTTTCGCCCTCGTCTTCTGGATCACCATCACCGGGGCGAATGTTCCCTCTGGTTGGCTTGCCTCTCTGTTACTTGGAAAAGGGCACCCATGGTTGTCTGAACTCGCCCTCTCATTAGGCTTCCCGCTCTGGTTGAAGGGGCTGTTGATTGACGGGATGTATCTGGCAACAGCTTGGGTTATCAGCGTAATGTTACCGCCGATGGCGATCTTCTTCCCGCTTTTCACACTATTAGAGGACTTCGGGTACTTACCGCGTGTTGCCTTCAACTTGGACAACGCCTTTAAGAAATCAGGCGCACATGGCAAACAGGCGCTCAGTATGATGATGGGCTTCGGGTGTAACGCCGCCGGCGTGATCGCCACGCGTATTATCGATAGTCCGCGTGAACGACTTATCGCCATCATCACCAATAACTTCGCACTGTGCAACGGCCGTTGGCCGACCCAGATTCTCTTAGCGACAATCTTTATCGGAGCGTTGGTTCCTGCTCATCTCGCCGGGATTATCTCCTCCCTCGCAGTTGTGGGGATAGCTGTTTTGGGGGTCTTGTTGACCTTCCTTGTAAATTTCATTCTCTCGCGCACGATGCTCCGCGGGGAGCCGTCCAGCTTCAGCATGGAGCTTCCGCCTTACCGACCACCGCGTATCATGCAGACGATTTATACATCGCTTATAGATCGCACCATCTATGTGTTATGGCGCGCAATCGTCTTTGCGTTGCCGGCGGGTGCTGTTATCTGGTTGAGCGCGAATATCACCATTAGCGGAGTGACCATTGCCGAGCATCTCGTTCACTTCCTTGACCCGGTAGGCATCCTCCTTGGATTGAATGGGGTGATTTTACTGGCTTATGTTGTAGCTATCCCAGCGAATGAAATCGTCATTCCAACAATCTTGATGTTGACTGTTTTGATGACCGGCGCCGAGGGTTTTGATGCTGGTACAGGGGTTATGTTTGAGCTTGATTCTAATGCCAGCACATTGGCTTTGCTTCATACTGGAGGCTGGACGTTGCTTACGGCGGTTAATTTGATGTTGTTCAGCCTGGTGCACAATCCGTGCAGTACGGCGATCTACACGATCTACAAGGAAACCGGAAGCTTAAAATGGACCACCGTGGCGACGATTATGCCAGTTGTATTGGGTGTGTTAATGACATTCTTTGTGGCTCAGATATGGCGGGTTGCAGCTGGTTTTCTGTGAGCTTGATTCTGGCGTGGCTGACTGTGTCGCGTATAAGTTGATTCCAGGCGCGACACTGACAATTGGAGCTAACCAATGCGCGAGCAGCTAACGCACGCGATCGAGGACTATCTTAAAGCCATCTATAAGTTAACAGCCACGGGTGGGCGGGCTACGACGACGAACCTAGCTATTCTTTTGGGCGTCACTCCAGCCTCCGTCACCGGGATGGTGCAGAGACTGGCGAGCGCCGATCCCTCCTGGGTTGATTATCAGAAACACCATGGTGTCTCTCTGACCCCGGAGGGAAAACGCGTAGCGCTGGAGATCGTCCGCCACCATCGCTTGATAGAGATGTTCTTGCACGAGGTACTTGATTATCCATGGGAAGAAGTGCATGATGAGGCGGAACGACTGGAGCATGTAATCTCTGAAAACTTTGAGGAGCGGATCGCCAGGGTGTTGGGTGATCCCACTCATGACCCGCACGGGGATCCCATCCCCTCACGCGATCTCAAAATCCCTCCAGCATGTGACACGCGCTTGAGTGATTTGCGCCCGGATCAACACGCGATGGTTATGAGAGTGCATGATTCCGACCCTGATCTTTTACGACACCTTGGAGGATTGGGTTTAAAGCCGGAGATAAAGGTCTCAATCCTTGAGTACTCTCCTTTCGACGAGAATCTGAAGATTCAGGTTAACGGTCAACCTGCGCCGGTAGTATTAGGGAGGAAGATCACACAGCAGGTTTTCGTAGATATCCTCTAGCCGCATTGAACCCAACGCTACGCGACAAAACCGTGCGCCGGAAGCGTCCGCGGGAAAACAGCGGGAGTCAAATCCTGTGGGGTATCTCCTTTGTCAATGCTCTACCCCGAGGAATAGTTTATGTATAATCCCAGACGATGCCCATAGAAGAAGCTTTAGAACGGCTCCGTCTTGATCCTATATTTATGAAAAATATGTCGGCATGGGAGCGAATCCCGGCGAGACCGGCGCGCTATGGAGAATTTCCTGCGCAGCTATTCCCGCGACTGATCGATGCGCTGCGGCGAAAGGACATGGCGCCACTTTATTCGCATCAGGCTGTGGCTGTTGAAGCTGCCTTGGGGGGGGAGAATGTTGTCGTTGTGACCGGGACAGCATCCGGCAAGACGCTTTGCTACAACCTGCCAGTGCTGCAGACGCTGCTTGCTGACCCAGACGCACGCGCTATGTATCTCTTTCCCACGAAAGCCCTTTCTCAGGATCAATCGGCTAGCTTAAATAATTTCCTCGATGTGTTGAACGCTGCCGAGCAGATCCCTGTACGGACCTATGATGGCGACACACCGCGCGCGCGCCGCCGCGCTATTCGCGATGATGTTCGGGTCTTAATCACGAACCCCGACATGCTCCACGCAGGCATCTTGCCTCACCATCCGCGCTGGGCTGCATTGTTCGAGAATCTGCGATGGGTGGTGATTGATGAATTGCATGTTTACAGAGGTATCTTTGGATCGAATGTCGCTAATCTTCTGCGGCGTTTGCGCCGGGTGTGCCGGTTCTACGGGTCTGAGCCGCAATTCATCCTAACATCTGCTACCATCGCCAACCCGAAAGAATTGGCTGAACGCCTTATTGAAGCCCCGGTGACCTTGGTATCGCAGGATCGGGATGGATCACCGAGATCCGAGAAGCACGTTGTGATCTATAACCCGCCCGTCATTGATCCCACGCTGGGAATTCGTCGGGCATATACGCTTGAATCAACGCGTGTTGCCGAGTCGTTTCTTAAGGAAGAAGTGCAGACAGCTGTGTTCGCTCGGGCGCGCATGACCACTGAATTGCTCCTAGGATATTTACGAGATTCATATGAGCAGTTGGGCGGCGACCCAATTGAGATACGCGGCTATAGGGGAGGGTATCTGCCGCTCGAGCGCAGGGAAATTGAACGAGGTCTGCGGAACGGTGAGGTGCTTGGAGTAGTGGCGACGAATGCACTGGAGTTGGGTGTCGATATAGGTCAGTTGGGAGCTGCCGTCGTCGCCGGTTACCCGGGCACCATCGCAAGCCTTTGGCAGCAGATGGGGCGCGCCGGACGGCGTAGCGAGGTGTCAGCTGCAGTGCTGGTCGCTTCCGCCGCCCCGCTCGATCAATTCGTCGCCACCCACCCGTTCTACTTGTTTGAGCGCTCGCCTGAAATGGGGTTGATCAATCCCGATAACCTGGCGATCCTGCTGCGCCATCTGCGTTGTGCTGCCTTCGAACTACCTTTCGAACCCGACGAGGGGTTCGGTTCTGTAAAGGATATATCGGCGCTTCTTGATTTTCTAGCCGAAGAAGGTGACTTGCATCAGTCAAATGGGCGCTATCACTGGGTGGCTGATACCTATCCATCGGAAGGGGTTTCGCTGCGCGCAAGCAGCGATGAAACAGTGGTGATCCAGGATGTGGGCAGCGGACGACCGATCGTCATCGGCGAGGTAGATTCAGCGACAGCCCCGATTCTTATCCACGAGGGAGCGGTTTACATTCATGAGGGACGCACGTATCTCGTTCGGAATCTTCAGTGGGAAAATGCCATCGCGGAAGTTGAGCCAGCCCAGGTTGACTACTATACGGATGCTGCAGAGACGGTCGACCTGGACGTGCTAGAAATTTATGAGGCTGATGAAAACAAACCTGCTCGCCGTGCCCACGGCTGGGTACGCGTCACGGCCCAGACCATCTCCTATCGAAAAGTCAAACGCTACACTCATGAGACTCTAGGGTATGGCGTCATCGATTTACCGCCGCGTGAGTTTGAGACAAGTGCTTACTGGATGTGGATTGCACCGGAGACAGTCGATCAGATGGAGGCGGAAGGCGTACTGCTCCCGCCGCAGAATTACGGCCCAAGTTGGGAGAGCGCCCGGAAAGCAGCTCGGATGCGGGACAGGTATCAGTGTCGGCAGTGTAACGCACCAGAACGTGCAGGGAGGAAACATGACGTCCACCACATCCGACCCTTCCGCGAGTTTAATTTCATCCCCGACGAAAACAGGAATGACCGCCTGGCGAATCAAATCGACAACCTGATCACACTCTGTTCGACCTGTCATCAACGAGCAGAATCTGCGCGCGGAAAGCACAGCGCATTGGGCGGGTTGGCCTACGCCCTGCGCAATATTGCGCCACTCTATTTGATGAGCGATCCGCGCGACCTGGGGGCGCTTACCACTGTGCGCGATAAACAAACTAAGGCACCGACCATCACGCTCTACGATCGGATTCCGGAAGGTCTTGGTTTGGCGGAGAGACTTTATGAAATGCACAACGAACTGCTGGCCGGAGCACTCGATCTTGTGCGCAGTTGCCGTTGTCACGATGGATGCCCAGCCTGTGTTGGGCCGGTCGCTCCAAGCGGAGGAGAGGTGAAGGTCCTGACCGTGAGATTGCTGGAGGCACTCATGCGGGATGGATAAGAATTCGGGGTAGATAGAAAAACCCTCTGCGTCTCAGCAGAGGGTTTTTTGCCCGAATTCGTTTTTAGCGAAGCAGTTGAATAATTATTCGGGTTTAGAAACCTTTGAGGTAGACGCCTGCAGCGAGCAAGGCGTAGCCAACCACGATGAACCAGTAGGCATAGTCCGTGAGGAAGGGGATGCTGGCGAATTTACCGATGAGACCCAGGGCGACGAGTATAAAAGACGTCCAGAAAACCCAGTTCTTTGGTGGTGTAAGGCGCTTGATTTCCTCCTGATAAACGATGGATCATGAGATTCGCAAAACACGAATTCGGGCCAGTCTGGAGAAAGTGAACGATAGGCGTATTGACTTTCTCCATGGCTTATGAGCGGCGATCGAAATCATTGGGCTAAATTCCAATTTAAGTATCGCTCAACAAGCGTTCGAATGACAGCAGTATTCAACATACCGCGATGGATTAAGGCGCGCCGTCTTCAGTTATCCACCACCAGGCAGGTAAGAGTGTCTAACACACCCGGAATGGGTTGGATGCGTCCAGTTATGATTTTGCCCAGAGCGTTGATATCCTCCGCTTCCACAACAGCGACAGCGTCGTAGGGGCCAAATGCCATATTTCCTTCAAGGACACCATCCACGCGTTGGAGATGCTCAACGACTTGTTCAACCTTCCCAGTGGTAATGGTGATCAAAATATACGCTTTCATTGAATGTCCTTTCGTTTTAACGCTCAGTATTGCGCAAGAATATTGACCAGTACACAGCGGCGACGAAGATCGAACCGCCGATGATATTGCCGATGGTCACAGGGAGCAGGTTGTTCACGAAGAAGTTTCCCCAGGTTAGTTTTGTGAGCTCGAAGCCTGTAGTAGCGGTAAAGGTGGGGTCGAAAGTCTTAATCATTAACCCCACAGGGACAAAATACATGTTTGCTACGCTGTGCTCAAAGCCGGCGGCAACGAAGGCAGTGATCGGAAAAATGATCGTAGCGATTTTATCGATTGTGCTGCGGGCGCTGAATGTGAGCCACACCGCCAGACAAACCAGGATGTTGCATAAGACGCCGAGCATCAAAGCCTGAAACCAATCCAAACTGACCTTGCCGTTGGCAATTGCCAACGCGCTGGCTCCGACCATACCCCCGCCGAAGGTATACTGCCGGCTTAAGAAGATTAGGATTGCGGTTCCGACCGATCCCACGAAGTTACCGGCGTAAACGATCCCCCAGTTACTCAGCAATGCTTTGGTGCTCACCTTGCGACTTGCCCAGGCCATGACGATGAGGTTGTTGCCCGTGAAAAGCTCCGCTCCGCCAATTACAACAAGGACCAATCCGAGGCAAAATACGAAACCAACGAGGAGTTTCGTTACGCCGAAGGGTAGCTCGCTGGAGGTTCCGGCGGAGATTGTGGTGGCGAAGATCGCTCCCAGGGCGATAAAAGCCCCGGCCAGGATAGCCAAGACGAAGGTGCGCAGTATAGGCGCTTCCGCCTTGCTGACTCCGATATATTCGGCTCGGCGCGCCATCTCCGGGGGGAGCAGGGCGTCGATACTCAGTTCTCTATTCATCGCTGTTAACCTTTCCGCTAAAACAAAGTTGTCAGACAATCAAATGATAGCCCCGAAATTGGTACCCGGCAAGGAACAAAGACTGTTTATGAAAATTGTAACTATTCTAGTTGGGTAGGGTGTCGCCGCGATGTGCTGAGTAACACAGCGGCCGCGAGTACAAGCCCCCCGCCCACGGTTTGTATTGTGGTCAGGAATTCCCCGAGAAAAACCATGGCAAGAAGAACGGTGAAGACCGGCTCGAGCGTGCTGAGAAGCGAAGCGGTTGTTGGGCCGACGCGCTTTATCCCGGCCAAGAAAGTGCCCAGGGCTAGGATCGTGCTGAGAGACACCATCCCTAAAAGGATGAGGATGCCCTCCAGCCCTATATTGAAATTCAGAGAATGGGAGATGGCGCCCGCGGTGGTGAAGCTGATTGCTGCGCCGAGCGAAATCCATACCAGACTCCCCCAGGGTTCTGCCTGGTGGGAGAACCGATCAATACTGATGATGTAAGCGGCATACCAGATAGCGGATCCTATAACAAAAGCTACACCGAGCAAGTCAATTGACCCGCTGCTGGTGCTTTGCAGAATTCGAACTGGGTTGAGTGTGAGGATCACTCCGCAAGACGCTAGTGCGAGAGCGACCCACTCTCGAGCGCTCAGCGCTTGGCGGTTCAGGAGCCAGTTAAACAGAGCTACGAAGGCAGGGTACACATATAATAGCATTGAGCTAATCGAGGCAGGGTTTCGTTCAAGGGCAGCAAAGTAGAGTGCAGATTGCCCTGTGTAGCCAACTGCGCCGAGCAGGATGAGAATAACCACCTGACGGGCATCGAAAATCAACTTACGCCGGCGGAAGAAAAACAGATAGATCGCCAATAGAACGGCAGCCCCTGTAAAGCGAAGGCTCAAGATCGTCACAATGTTGAGATCTGCGTTGAAGGCAAGTTTCCCTAGAATCGAGAGGCTGGCGAATCCCGCAGCGGATGTGGCGCACAGCCCCGCGCCGGCGAAGCGTGACCGATCATCATCGCCGCCATTTCGTTGTGTTGACGTAAATAAATGAGGAGACTGCGCCGACCCGTTGGTGGAGTCAGATTGGTCCATAGCAATGAGTATACATGTGCTTTTTCGATTACCAAGCGCGTGTAAGAGACTGGCCGAGGTTTCGCGGTAAAATGGATTTAATGAAGAGCGCAAATAAAGATGATGAAATGAAAGTTGATATCCAATCAACGCGCCACGAGGATCGACCCCCCAGGCGGCGACCGGAATGGATTAAGGTGCGCGCGCCATCGGGTGAGACTTACGAGTGGTTGCGACGCATGATGCGTTCCAAGTCGTTACACACTGTTTGTGAAGAGGCCCACTGTCCAAATATGGGGGAATGCTGGGGATCCGGGACGGCGACATTTTTGCTCATGGGCGATGTATGTACGCGCTCCTGCGGCTTTTGCGATATCGCAACGGGGCGCCCTGCACCACTGGATTGGCTCGAGCCCGAGCGAGTGGCGCGCGCCGTACAGGCGATGGACCTGCGCCACGCAGTTATTACCAGCGTAAATCGCGATGAGCGGCCCGACGGTGGGGCTCCGATTTTCGCGATGGTTATCCAGAGAATCCGGGAACTGCAACCAGGGTGTTCCATCGAGGTGCTCATCCCGGACTTCAAAGGTTCCATCGAATCACTGAAGATCGTTACGGATGCCCGGCCCGAGATTCTCAACCACAACGTTGAGACAGTACCGCGACTCTTTAGGAAAGTTCAACCGCAGGATCATTATGAGTGGGCGCAGGCGACGCTCACCAACGCGAAGAACTTAGACCCAGAAGGGCTTACTAAATCAGGCATCATGGTTGGATTGGGGGAGACCATGAAAGAGGTCAAGGAGGTCATGGAAGACCTTCGCTCTTGGGATGTCGACATTCTCACCATCGGTCAGTATCTACAACCCACGAAAGAGCACCTCCCGATCGAGCGTTACTATACCCCGGGGGAATTCGAAGAGTTCGAACGTTTCGGTGGAGACATCGGTTTCAAATGGGTTGAAAGCGGACCGTTGGTACGTTCTTCGTACCACGCGGAGCAGCAGGTCCGAGCCTTGAGTGTGGTCCATCGTAAATTATATGGGTTCGAAACGATAAACGAGTGAAAAGCGCTCGTCGCAAATAGAATGCTGAATGCCCGGGGAATCTCCAGGTTTTTATTTTTCAACAAAAGGAATCAAGAGGGGGCTCACTTAGCGTGAGATCTCGCCAATCTGATTGCGCGAACTGCTTACAGCCAAGATCGCTCAAAGCATGTCCCAGATGCTAATTGATTGTAAAAACCCCAGCCGCACGGGTAGGCGAAAGATACGCCTCAAGTGAGCCTCACGGAGGCCGACGATGATTGAACTGAGGGTTATGCCCGTTGGAGAATATCAGACGAATTGCTATCTACTCATCGAGACTGAATTGGGCGAGGGGATACTTGTTGACCCTGGAGATGAGGCACAGAAGATTCTGGATTGGATAGGAAACATAAGCATCAGCAGACTCTTGCTTACCCACGGGCACCCAGATCACGTTGGGGCTCTTCAAACGGTAAGGGAGTCATTGGGGGTAAAAGTGGGGATCCACCCCGCCGATGCTGAAGCATTTTCCATTCAGGCTGATTTCGAATTATTGCATGGCGATAGTTTCGGGATGGGGGACGCTTCTATCGAGGTTATTCATGTCCCCGGTCATACACCAGGGAGCGTTGCTTTCAAACTCATCGAAGTTGATGGGTTCCATTATGCCCTATCCGGGGATGCGATCTTCCCCGGAGGGCCAGGGCATACGGAGACACCAGAGGCGCTGGTGATGGCGCTCGAATCATTGGCCTGCACGGTCTTCACCTGGTCTGATTCGGTCCGATTACACCCCGGACACGGGGCGTCGACGACTGTTGGCACGGAGCGCGCAGACTTCGAAACTTTCAAGGATAAGCCACTTCCGCCCGGTCTCTGTGGAGATGTGACCTGGGGTTGATGAATATCAAGGATTAAAGCAATCGGACGGATAACGTATGAAAAAGTCTAGAATGATTGGGGTAGGATTTATTCGACGTTCTGATGGAGAATAGAGTCTAAGGTTAGGAGCGGATTGCCCAACAGCCATCCTAAGGTAGCGCCCCCTGCTCCAGGGCTTGCGAGATCCAACACCACCTACTTAAGTGGACCACAGCTCGAATAGCCGCCATGTGAGGTGTGAGGTGTAATGGGCGATTATCGCTTTTTCCAAGCCATTGAGATCCGTTATAGTGATATTGATGCCCAACGCCACGTAAACAATGCCCGCTACTTCACCTACATGGAGCAGGCGCGAACGAAGTACATCAAGGCGCTTGGCATTTGGGAAGGATCAAACTTCGATGTCATCGGGATCATCCTCGCGGAGCAAAGCTGCCGTTACTTAAGCCCGATCCAATTAGAAAGCGACATTAAAGTAGGTGTTCGAACCGCACGTCTCGGGGAGAAAAGCATCGAGACTCAATACTCGATACAGGATGCTCAATCAGGAGCTGAACTGGCTATTGGGCAGGCAACACTGGTTGCTTATGATTACCAGCTGGAGAAATCCATCCTTATTCCAGATGAGTGGCGTGCCGTAATCACAGCATTTGAAGGTCTGTAAAGCTGTGCTCTGAAAAATCATGCAAAGAATCGCCGAGTTTTTCAAGCTGGTTTTGTTTTTCCACGCCCCATTCTCTTGTTACCATCTCGTCCGATGCGAGATCATGAGAGGAACAAATATATGCGCTTAGATGTGTTGCTTCCCCCAGCATCCCTTAAGGATGTGCCGACGATTGCTAGAGCGGTAGAGGGAATGCGCTTTGACGGGCTCTGGGCACCAGAGACCCAGCATGACCCATTCCTCTCCCTGGCTCTGGTTGCAGAGCACACCGGTGAGATTCGTTTTGGTACCGCAGTGGCGATCGCGTTCGCTCGCAGCCCGGCAAATGTTGCCCATACGACCTGGGATTTAGCGGCGGCATCACAAGGACGATTTATCCTGGGTTTAGGGACGCAGGTCAAACCGCATATTGAGCGGCGCTTTGGGATGACCTGGCCTGATTCACCCGTAGGAAAACTGCGCGAGTTCGTTCTGGCCGTGCGCTCATTTTGGTCTGCATGGCAGGGGGATGAACGCCTGGATTATCGCGGTGAATATTACAAGCTCAACTTGATGACGCCCTTCTTTAACCCTGGACCGATTGAGCATCCTAATATACCGATCTATTTGGCAGGGGTGAATCCAGGCATGTGTCGATTGACCGGCGAAGTGGCCGATGGATTCCATGTCCACCCTCTGCACACGGAGCGTTATTTACGCGAAGTTGTCCGCCCCGCGATTGCGGAAGGCGCCGGGCGGGTGGGACGTGATAAAGGCAATATCCAGCTTTCAACTTCCACCTTTATCGTGACGAATCCTCAACAGGATGCGTTTGTGCGTTCGCAAATCGCATTTTACGCATCCACACCTTCCTACCGTCGTGTGCTGTCGCTCCATGGGTGGGATGACGCTGCCGAAAAACTTACATCTCTGGCTCGGAAGGGGGAGTGGGATGCGATGCCAGATTTGGTGGATGATGAAATGCTGGCGACCTTCGCTGTTGTTGAGAAACCCGATGCGCTGGCCAGCGCGATTAAACAACGCTATGAGGGGCTTGTAGACAGGATCACGCCATATCAGGCTTTTCGTCCCGGCGATGATGATGAGTTCTGGCGAGTCCTCGTTGATGAGTGGAAGCGCACGTGATCATTGTAGATGCACACGAAGATTTGGCCTGGAACGCGCTCACTTTCGATCGAGATTACACACGTTCCGCGATTGAGACGAGGGCGAAGGAGGAGGGGACATCCATCCCGGAGTGGAATGGGGAAACGTTGCTCGGTTGGCAGGAGTGGGTCCAGGGCGGCGTGGCGGTGGTCTTCGCAACGCTCTTCTCTGCGCCGCTTAGATGGAAGAAAGGACCCTGGGATGTCAGATGTTACGCTGATGCCGAGGAGGCGCATAAGCTTTATCACTCAGATCTGGCGTATTACCATCGACTGTTAGATGAACATGCCGAGAAGTTCCATCTAATCCTCGATAAAAACGAGCTTGGAGTCACAGAATCGGCCTGGCTGAAGGCTGAGGAGAAAGAGCGAAGCGTAGGAATCATATTGCTCATGGAAGGTGCAGATGGTGTACGGTCGCCAGCAGAGCTACAAGAGTGGTTCGATGGAGGTGTTAGAATTCTGGGTCCTGCCTGGGCTGCCACTCGATACGCTGGAGGGACAGGAGAACCGGGTCCTTTAACGGATCTCGGCCGCGAACTCCTGGACGCCATGGCAGATATTGGTATGATCTTGGATCTAGCGCATCTGGATGAGGAGGGGGCTATAGAAGCGCTGGACCTTTTCCCGGGATCGATACTTGTCTCACACACAAGCCCGCTTACCCTGGTGCCCAACGCGGAGAAACCCGAACGGCACATCACAGACAACGTGATCCGACTAACCGCTGAACGGGAAGGGGTGATTGGGTTGTTGCTTGGGAATCGTTTCCTTAAAGATGGGTGGGACCCTTCGCAGGGCAGAGATGCTGTATCACTATCAGACGTTGCGACAGGGATTGATTATATTTGCCAGATACTGGGAGACGCAGCGCACGTTGGCCTGGGAAGCGATTTTGATGGAGGTTTTGGCCTGGACAATGTTCCTCAGGGGCTTGACAGCGTGGCTGACTTGCGGTTAATTGGCGAGTCGCTTGACGCACGCGGCTACAATCAACAAGATATCGAAGGGATCCTCGGGGAAAACTGGCTGCAATTCCTGCAAAAAGCACTTCCGGAGAACTAATTCTTATGCCCGCACTCACTCGACTGCAAGCACGCCTTGCACGCCTCTGGATGACCGTAATGTTGATCGGTCTTCTGATCTTTATGATCGGCATACAACCCGATCTAATCGGTATGAACCGCAGCATTACGGTTGGGTTTGTCCAGATCGGTGTCTGGCTTACGGGATTGGCGATTCTGCTCGTGACGGCTTATTCGACTGTGCGGGTAATTCGCAATGGCAAACCCAACTCTTTACGAGCTGACATAGGCATAAGGCTAATAGCGACAGGCTATGTCGTCGCTGCGGTGGGATCGTTGGCTGACTTCATCGGTGTGGGCGCCCACCGAATGCCCGCGATCTACTTTGGACATATTCAGGTCATTGGTCTGGTATTAGGTGTGGTGCTCAGTATGCTCGGTGTGATTCTTTATATGCCGTGGACAAAGAGATTGGAGACCAAAGAAAGTGCACCTGACCCAGCGGAAGAGGACTTAAATCCAGGGGATGATCCGCTCGATTGATTCCCCCATCCGTGGATGAGTAGTCAACATTGGATATGAATCGGCCTCGCGTCAAGGCCGGTTTCGGTTTAAGGCTTCAAAGAGAGTTCCCGCGGCTGGAGCATAGGGGGGAAAAGCATGGGAATTAATTGTTGGCACACTCGCAAAGCAAAGAGTTTGTACTACTCAGCCAGCCTCTCGCTGGAATGACCGGGGAACACTTTTTCTCCAGGTTTGATCGCAGCGTAGGCATAGTTAACCGCCAACGTGACCTGACCAAAACCGACAACGATCAAATTGAGCGGGTCGAGTTCCTCTTGTAGGGCGACATCGCCAGCAGCGTAAACTCCTGGGAGATTGGTTTCCATTTTGCTATTGACTTTAATGTAGCGGCGGCCGATTGTCTCCAGTCCCCACTCGCGAATGGGTCCGAGGTCGGCTTTGAATCCGAGAGCCAGGATACCGGCATCGACATCAATTGTAGTTTCATCGCCTGTCCGATTGTCGAAAATCACAGCGCGCTCAAGGTTCTCATCGCCCTGAAACTCGCGCAGCTCATAGAAGATGCGCGTATCAACGGACGATTCATTTAAGGCGTTCACAGAAGTATCATGTGCACGAAAACCCTCGCGTCGATGAATCAAGGTAACATGCTTGGCGATCGGCTCAAGTGCTAAAGACCAGTCCACGGCGCTGTCGCCGCCCCCAACGATGAGTACGCGCATCCCTGCGTAGTCGTTGAGATCCTTGACCATATATTCCACCCCATTATCTTCGAAGCGCGCAATACTCTCGTTCTTAAGTTTGTTCGGAAGGAAGGCGCCAATACCTGCCGCGATCACAACAGTGCGAGTGTAGTGGATGTCCTTGTCCGTCTCGAGGCTCCAGCACTCCTGCCCCTCATCATCTCCAGGGAGAGGCGCGCGTGTGAGGTTTAGAGCTCGTTCTCCAAGCGCCATGAACGGCTCCCACCGTGACGCTTGTTCGGTCAGGCAGGAGGCAAGCTCCTTCGCCAGAATCGCCGGAAAACCGGGAGCGTCGTATATCATCTTTTCGGGGTAGAGCGTGATCAACTGACCGCCGGGTTTGGGTAGAGTATCGATGATTTTGACCTTCATCTCGCGCAAACCAGCGTAGAAAGCCCCAAAGAGGCCCGTTGGACCGGCTCCGACGAATGTAATATCAAATACCTCAACGCTATGCTTAGGGCTCATCATTTTTGGAGAATTCTCCGTGCTGCGCAGATCGACGCGAGTAGATTATAACGGCACTCAGAGATGAGTCTGAAGTGGAGATGGGACCAAGTTCTTGGGGAGTCACTCTCGTTCAGATTGATTATTCAAGGAGAATGCGCTTACGCTCCGGCCAGGAAAAACAACACGACTAAAGCAATTGCGGAGAGCAACCCCGATGCAGCGAGAAAAAGGACCCGTACAGCACCCCATGGTTGCCGATCCACCAATCGGCCATCGTCTACCGATGCCCAGACAACCTCATAGCGCGGCCCAAGGAACAATGTGAGAGCAATACCAGCCAGCAAGCCGCCCAGGTGACCCCAATTGTCAATTCCATCCACACTAAGACCGAAACCCAAGTTCAAAAGAGCCACAAAAACGATTTGTCGTAATTGTTGACGGCCAAAACGACCGAACAGATCGCGGTGAAGATATAAGAAAGCTCCTAAGGATCCTAGGAGACCGAAAATTGCCCCGGAAGCGCCGGCGGAGCGGTAGGGGCTGAAAGCCAGGCTTAGAATTACCCCCGCGATTCCGCAAAGCAAGTAGATAGCAACAAAACGAGCTGCGCCGAAGAAGCGTTCCACGGCGGGGCCGATTGCATAGAGCGAGTACATATTGACGAAGACGTGGGGAATTGAGAGGTGAAGGAACATTGGGGTCACGAAACGCCAGATTTCACCCGACAGGATTTCGGGACGGGATTTTGCCCCCAACTCTATCAACCAATCGAATTGAAAAAGCTCGATAGACAGGAATTGCACCAGAAAAACGAACATTGTAATGGCGATTAAACTGTAAGAGCCCGGGAATTGTTTGAATCCAGGGCGCGATTTTGTGGGTTGTGCACCAGGCCTGGCGGGAGCGGAAGACATTGTGGGGTTCTGCTGCGGAATCTCTTGTGTCACAGACGCACCTGTCTCGGTTTCGAGCGACGATGTTCGGACTCAATGATTGCTACGATTGCAGCTATTGTTGCGTCAAGCATTCCGTCGGCGTTAACAACATAGTAGTCGAAGAGTTCTACCTTGTGTAATTCCTCGCGTGCGGTATCGATCCGCAGCTGGAGCTTCTCCTCGGATTCCGTTCGGCGTTCCTTCAAGCGAGCGATGAGCTCCTCCTCCGTCTGCGTCGAAAGAAAAATCAATAACGCCTCGGGGTAAAGTTGGCGGATCGTTTCAGCGCCCTGCACGTCGATTCGCATGACGACATCTCGGCCGCTAGCGAATGCATCCCGCACTTGCTGCCGGGGGATTCCTTTGTACTCATTGTAGACAAGCGCGTGTTCAAGCAGCTCATCCCTCTCGACCATCCCGAGGAACTCATCCGGGCTGACGAAGAAGTAATCGACCCCCTCAACTTCCCCTTCCCGCTTAGGCCGTGATGTTGCTGTGACCACAAATTGAAAAGGTAGTTGGAGCTGTTTCATACGCTGAAGAACAGTGTCCTTGCCTACGCCAGAGGGCCCGGATATTACGATGAGCAAGGGCTGCTTTTGTTTTTTTATGAACTCACGGTACATGTATTGATGCCTCCCAACGCGGTCAGTATAATCTATTTACTGGAGGGTAAAATGCCGACGTATGATTATAGGTGCTGTGACTGCGGGAAGCACAACTCGATTTATCAGGCTTATGAGGATTACGGGGTAACCTCCGTTGTCTGCCAGTATTGCGCTAGCGTTAAATTGGAGCGCATTATTGGCAGAATTCGAGTCGCGCGTTCGGACGAATCCAGAATAGAATCCCTGGCGGATCCGAGCGCCTGGGGAGACATCGATGAGTCCGATCCCCGTTCGATGGCCAAGATGATGCGCAAGATGGGCACCGAACTGGGCGAGGAAATGCCGCCTGAATTTAATGAGGTCATCGACCGGCTCGAATCTGGAGAAAGTCCGGACGAGATTGAGAAGAGCATGCCCGATCCGGGTATGAATGATAGTTTTTAGGCGGTAGTATCGACCGCTGCAGAATATCCCATCTCGCCCCCCATTTATGTTTTCATCCAGCTCCAGCGAATATCACCCGCACTCGTTCTGCGATAGCTAATCCGAGTTTTGTATGTTCAGAAGCATCAAGGTGAAAACCGTCAATTTCGCTGGAGCGGACAATTTCACCGGCATTTAGGAACGCACAATCGAAATCTACAGCGAGTGACGCATACCGCTCGGCAAATAGATGCGATTGAACTGCCGCACTCTTGAGAGCATCTGTTTCACCGGCCTGGGCACCGATGGGCGGTGGAGCAAGGAGAAGAACGGCGGGAGCGCTCCCTCCAGGACCTGCTCCGCTTTGGTGGATGATGTCCAATAAGATATCGATCCCTTTGCCGACGTCATCAGGGGAAGCGGATGATCTCATGATTAGATCATTAGTGCCCAACATTAGGATGACAAGATCCAAAGGGCAGTGGATTGCGAGAGCGGTGGCGAGATCAGTTTCGCTGTTGCTGAAACCATCGAGCGAGTTGCTCATGACAGCTGTTCTTCCGTTTAATCCCTCTTCGATTATCTTATAGCCCTCACCCAGTTCGTTTCGCAGAACACCAGGCCAGCGAATCCCCTGCGGATAACGTTCCCAGGTAGCTGGGTCAAATCCCCAGGTGTTTGAATCGCCGAAACATAGCAATGTGATCAATCTCATTTTCATTCTGTGAAGCTGCTTCTTTTGCTGTAAGGGAGCTGCGCCGCAGGAGATTCCTGCCCGCTCATGATCTAAAGTGTGGGCGCGAGCACTTGAGGAGGGCTTCTTGGCTATTCGTCCTTATCTATCGGTTCTGTTTCAATCGTGCCATCACTGCGCTCTGGATTTCCAATTGTAGGGCTTCAAAGGATTGCTCGGCGCTGAGGATAACCCAGCGGTCCGGAGCTTCGGCTGCCAATTTGAGATAACCGTGACGTACGCGGCGGTGGAAGTCGAGATCATAAGCATCAAGGCGGTTCCAGTTTCCATCAGCCTCACGGCGGCGCAACCCTTCTTCGACGGGAAGATCGAGCAACAATGTTAGATCGGGAGCGAGACCACCAGTCGCGAAGTTGGTGATCGCCTTAAGCGTTTCCAGCGGTAAGCGCTGTCCATATCCCTGATAAGCCAGCGAAGAGTCAAAGAAGCGATCAGAGATGACAGTCACACCGTCTTCAAGGCTGGGGCGTATAACCTCAGCGATATGCTGAGCGCGTGAAGCGGAGAAGAGCAGGAACTCAGTGTGTGCATCCATAGCGGTATTTTCGAGCTGCATAATAACCCGCCGGATCTGATCCCCGATTGGAGAACCGCCTGGCTCACGGGTGAGCAGAACCTCGAATTTCTCGGAGCGTAGGTGCTCCGCAAGGCGTTGTGCCTGCGAAGTTTTCCCTCCTCCTTCCGGTCCTTCCAAAGTGATAAATAGATTCAATTTCGAAAAATCCTCACGCGTCGATGTGGTTCCTTCCCATAAGAATGTGAAACCAGGTTTGCCTGGCGAGCCATCTGATGCTGCAGCCGGCGGATATAGGAGGTGGTGGGCGATAGATCGATCGAGCGAGTTCCATCGAGCACCTTTTGTATTGCGCCATTCGCCTCTTCAAGCGCCTCGTCCATGGATGGGTCGTTGAAACTCGATGAGCGCAAATTGTAGAGGTCAATCAGGAAGCCCTCCATCTGATTGACGGTATTAGAGCGCAGAACGTAAATTGGCATTCGCCGGTTTTCTGCGTCTTTGATCATACGTGGGCGCTTACGAAAATTTGATCTCAGGGTAACAAGCACCTCCGCATCGCTAAGAGAATCTGCCAGAACCGAGGGTACGCCCAGGCGTTTGGATGCCTGGCGTAAGCGATTCCGTGCGACACCAAAGGGGAAGATGCGGATTGGAGCTAGGGGCTTACCGGGCATGTGGGGCGACGTAGGTGAGTAGGGCGGTCCGTTAGCGTCGTTCTGCGGAGCGGTGGGAAGAGCTGTCTGCCGCCGATAACCGGATTGCGGGGCGGGGTGGGCGGACGTTGCCGCCTTGGGTATTTCGATTTTAATTTCCCCGTCCTTGTCGCGATAGCGTAATTCGGGATGTAATGGTCGGCCTCGCAGCATGGCATCGACGGCTGCAGAGACGTCGTGATGGACCGCCAATCGTTCGCGATCAAGGATCTCGACGAGCACGGTAAAGGTCGGTGCTGCACGGCGCTCAAGCACTGTCTTTTGTGTGCCGCGGCGACGGGCCTCTTCGTCCGAAAGAGTCACTGACTCTATACCGCCGATTAGATCTGAGAGGGTTGGATTGAGCAACAAGTTCTCGAGCGTGTTTCCGTGGGCGGTTCCGATAAGCTGGACGCCACGCTCAGCGATCGTGCGCGCTGCAATTGCCTCAAGCTCGCGTCCGATCTCGTCGATCACAATCACCTCTGGATTGTGATTCTCCACGGCCTCGATCATGACCTCATGCTGAAGCGTGGGTTCTCGCACCTGCATGCGGCGGGCGCGACCAATAGCCGGGTGTGGTACATCACCGTCTCCGGCGATTTCGTTGGATGTATCTACAATGACGACCCGTTTTTCCTCCGCCAGGATTCGCGCCGCCTCGCGCAGCATGGTCGTTTTGCCAACAGCGGGGCGACCGAGGAGAAGAACGCTGGTGCCGCTCATGATGAAATCCTGGATAATATCGATTGTTCCGTAAACTGCCCTGCCTACACGGCATGTAAGGCCGACGATATCCCGGTGCCGGTTGCGTATGGCCGAGATACGGTGCAGGGTGCGTTCGATGCCGGCGCGGTTGTCGGCATCGTAGTCGCCGATTCGGGAAACGACATAATCAATCTCCGTTGAAGTGGCCTCAAGTTCGCTGAGTTTGACCTCGCCGTCTATGAACCTCGCAGTGGGAGTACGACCCAGATCGATGATGATCTCCAGCAGGTCATCGGGACGATTGATCTTCTCCAGCGCATCGGTGATTTCGGGCGGTAGAACATTGAGGAGGTCGGTTAAATTATCGGTAATCCGTTTCTGGGTCATAGGCTGTGTGTGTGTTTTGATGATCGCGTGCGATGAACGAAGGTGGTAAATGGCGCCGATGGCTCAGGCTGCGTCCCATCGAGTGCCGGAATATCTAAGCGGACTTGATGGCGGATTGGGGCAGTGAGGCGCTTAACCATTACCGCCTGACTGCTGCAAGGCTCGAATCCGAGCTGGTTGAGGGATTGACTGAGTCCTCCCTGATACGAACGGACGCAGATATAAAGTGGGCGTCTCTGTCTGGGCGACAAACCGAGCACGATTCCCGACAAAAGACCTTCACCTATTTCCGCTGCAGGGTGAAAATAGGGCTGCACCCAAATACCATGTGGCCCTTGCTCGATATCCAAAAAACCGAGCAGCTCACCTTGAGACCAGTATACAAGACCTCGTCCATCGCGGGAGGGAGAGGGTTCCACTTGTTGGACCAGGGCTGGGACGAGGTTGGTGTACAGGCTCTGAATTGCTATGTAGTCGCGGTCTATTGCAGGACGCCACATCTTCTCATAAGAGGCTGATTTGCCCTCGATTGCGCTCTCACGTCGTAAGATCCGTTGGCGGGAATAGATAGCGAAACCCGCCGCGTGTAAACCATCGAAAGCGGGATCGCGCTCATCGATCTCGGCGATTAATGCGGTTGCGCCCCGTTCCCCCGCCAAATGAGTCATCGCTTCGAGCAGCTTGACCCCCTCAGTTCGAGTAAGAATCTCGCGAGGGCTTATAAAGACCAGGCGCGCAAGGAGTTGATTGTTGCGAATTAGAAACTGGCCTGCTGCCGATAATTCACCGGAATTGTCGGCTCGGAACACCAGGGTGGAAACGTTGCGACCGGGGAGAAGCGTGCCCAAGGGCGTGTGCCTTAGGGCAGATGTGCCACGCGTAAACGTGAGCTTGGAGTCAAGGCACATCCCGCGATTGCGGATTCGGTTTAAGAGTATTAAGTCGCGCCAATCATAGATGCGAATCGTCATAAATCACGTTTAATGAGGGATAGGAAGTAGCGGTGAAAGCGATCATCCCCGGTTAATTCCGGGTGAAAGCTTGTGGCCAAGAAATGTCCCTGCTTCGCAGCAACGATAATGCCATTATCGTCGTGATTGGGCAAGCGGGCGAGGATATCGACTTCGGGTCCAACACGGGCAATCAGGGGAGCGCGAATGAATATCACCGGGAACGGCGTCCCTGGATTCTCCAAGACAGGCACGAAGATTTCAGTCTCGAAGCTATCAGCTTGGCGGCCGAAGGCGTTGCGCTCAACCGTGGTGTCCATCAACCCTAAGAGATGCTGGCGTTCCTGAGCGTCTTTCGAGAGGAAAATTGCGCCGGCGCATGTGCCCCAGATCGGGTGTGTATGGCCGAAGGTTCGTAGAGGATCGAGTAGATCGAACGCGTAGGCCAGTTTCCCGATCGTCGTCGATTCGCCCCCCGGAATGATCAAAGCTTCAATGTCATCCAGGTGGGAAGGCAGGCGAGCCTCAACACCTTCAGCGCCCAGGCTGTGCAAAAGGGCAAGGTGCTCGGCGAAATCTCCCTGCAGCGCCAAGACACCAACCCTCATGATTCCGCCACCTTGTGTTTCCCGCTCCAGGCTTCAATCTCAATTGCGAAAACGGAAGTACGCTGCAATTGCGGATCGGTGATGGAGCTATAATCCTCGCCCGGCTTTAACTGAGGGAAATATTTATCGAGCAAGCCCTGCAGACCGTGCCGTTGTTCTGATGTGTCGTCTGCAATGCGCGCGTTGCCGAACACCGTCACGCTAGCATACTCGGTACTGAATTCAATCGCCGTCTCGGCGGGAAGGAGTCGACCCATTGTTGCTACACTGAAGCATATCTTGGGATTGGTTTCGATATTGCTGCGCGCGCGACCCTCGAGGGCTGTGTGAAAATAGATGCGGTGATTCTTCTCGTCGTACCAGAAGAGGTTTGGGTGTATGAAAGGTTGATCCTCAAAAGTGGTGGCAATAAAACCGAACCGAGAATCGCGCAGAATCGCTTTTATCTCAGCCTGGTCTTTAATTTCCCGGTCATACCTTCGCATCCGGGTTCTGTCGTCTGAGGAGTGAAGAATTACCGCCATCCCAAAGAGATCTACCAACCCCTCTCGGCCAGTCGTTCTGTCTCGGGAAGTTCGGACACTTCAATGCCGACCATCGGCTCACCGAGACCTTTGCTGATCTCGGCCAGGATTTTCGGATCGTCGTAATGAGCAACAGCCTCCACGATTGCCTTAGCCCGCAGGGCGGGATCGCCAGACTTAAAGATACCTGAACCTACAAAGACGCCTTCCACACCGAGCTGCATCATGAGCGCGGCGTCGGCTGGAGTCGCAATACCTCCGGCGGCGAAATTGACTACAGGCAGATGTCCCAACTCCTTGGTTTCCTTGACCACTCCGAAGGGGGCGCCGATCTCTTTTGAGAAGGTCATCAACTCATCATCAGGCATGTTCTTGAGGCGACGGATCGCGCCCAAAACAGATCGCGCGTGTCGGACCGCCTCGACGACATCACCCGTTCCAGCTTCGCCTTTCGTGCGGATCATCGCTGCCCCCTCTCCAATGCGGCGTAAGGCTTCGCCGAGATTGCGGCAACCGCACACGAAGGGGATTTTGAATACGTGTTTATCGATGTGGTGAGCTTCATCGGCCGGGGTTAGAACCTCTGACTCATCGATGAAGTCAACCCCAAGAGCTTCGATGATCTGAGCCTCGACGAAATGGCCGATCCGGCACTTTGCCATCACGGGGATTGTGACAGCATCCATGATCTCCTGAATTAGTGCTGGGTCGCTCATGCGAGCCACGCCTCCGAAGGCGCGTATGTCAGCGGGGACGCGCTCAAGCGCCATAACTGCAACAGCGCCTGCCTGTTCGGCGATGATGGCATGCTCTGCAGTGACCACATCCATGATCACGCCGCCCTTAAGCATCTGGGCTAAGCCTTTCTTAACAGTGAAAGTACCCACTTCCTTTTCCATAGCTATCTCCGTGCGATGGTCAAATAATCTTGATTAGATTCTACCACGATCGACAATTTCTTAAGCAGCACCCGGGTATTTGACGCTTGACACACGCATGTAGATGGTATACAATTAGTACAATAATACAAAGAGACAATGAGACAATTGGATCAATAATCAGATGTTCACAGAACTGGATTTCCGCAGCCATGTCCCGATCTACACACAACTGGTAGATCGCATCAAACAACTTATTGCTTCTGGCGTACTGGAGCCAGGAGATCAATTGCCAACCGTGCGGCAGATGGCGGCGGAATTGAGGGTTAATTTCAACACGATCGCTCGAGCCTACCGCATACTTGATGAGGAGGGCGTGATTTCGACACAACAAGGACGAGGGACCTATGTATTAGAGCCTATGCCGCCGGAAAAAGCTTCGCGACTCCGCAGCGCGGCACTGGAGGGGATGACTAAAAATTTTCTGGAGCATGCACACCAAGTGGGATTTACACCAGAGGAAGTACATTTGTTGATAGAGGCGTTGATAGACACCTGGCGAGAAGAAGGCGAGCCGCCTAAAGCCGAGGACTAAACTGATTCAAGGAATAAACTACAAAAGGATGAAAGACCATGGGTAAAAGACGTTCTCTCACAGAGCTCGAAGCCATGCGCATATCAGACAAGGAGACACGCGCGCGCATACCTGGCGTGGCGGTCATAGTCTACCTGACCGTGATCCTGTTCGCAGCGCTAGGGTTATATGCCTTGGTGAAATACGCCGCACCAGATATCTGGATTTGGGTGGCGGCAGCATCGAGCGCGTTGATCTCCACTTACATTCTCTTTGCTATTAAAGTTGCAGACCAGTGGGAAAAGGCTGTGGTGCTGCGTTTTGGCCGCTTCACAGGTCTGCGCGGTCCGGGCATATTCTGGATCGTTCCGGTTGTAAATCGGATACCGGTGTGGATCGATCATCGCGTGATGGTTACTTCATTTAGCGCGGAGAAGACACTTACGAAAGATACTGTTCCCGTGGACGTTGACGCGGTTCTCTTCTGGTTGGTCTGGGATGCCGAAAAGGCTGCTTTAGAGGTGGAGAACTATCGTGTGGCAATCGCCTGGGCTGCGCAGACCGCTCTGCGGGAGGTGATCGGGCAGATGGACTTGGCGGATATCCTGATTGGTCGAGCGCTCATGGATCGCGATCTGCAAAAGACCATCGATGAGCGGACGACGCCCTGGGGGGTGACGGTGCAGTCCGTCGAGATCCGCGACGTTATGATCCCGCAAGAATTAGAAGACGCAATGAGCCGGCAGGCGCAGGCAGAGCGCGAGCGTCAGGCGCGGGTGATTTTGGGAGAATCAGAAAAACAAATCGCGCAATCCTTCGCTGACGCCTCTCAGGCATATCTCCACAATCCGACTGCGCTGCACTTGCGGGCGATGAATATGCTCTTTGAGGGGCTGAAAGAGAAGGGTGCGCTCGTGATCGTGCCCTCCAGCGCTGTCGACACCATGAATCTTGGAGCCGTAGCCGGTATGACCTCGTTAGCGGCAATAACCGGCAATGCGGATGAACAAAGCGAACAAGGGGGTGAGTAAGTGTCACCGAACTGGGAATATCGAGTGGAGGTAATCGGGGGCACGATGGTAAGCGCAAAACCCGAAGATCTGGAGGCAATACTCAATAAAGCGGCGGAAGATGGCTGGGTGTTTTGGGCTATCGCACCCCAAAATAATACGGCACGGCTATGGGTGATACTCCGTAGGGATATTCGAGAATCGCGCGATGAAACACGGCGCAGCGGGAATTGGTTTTCTAATTGGGGATAAGCGAAAGGCATGACGTTTCACGTGAAACATAGCCACAATGTTTCACGTGAAACACTGCGCCGGGCACGGTTGTTGGATTGAAAGCCGGAATTGTCTCTCAGGAAATTTAAAGTTGCTGATCAGATGGGTTTCCTCACCTCATAATATAATTAGATAGAATAACGACGCTGTCGTGGAAATGTGAGGAGTCTCCTCGGCGGCGGCATTAAGTATGGGGTCTGGGCGGCGCCCGATAAATTGCGTCGTGTTATCCAATCAAGACTTGGCTGCATGACTGGCCCATGGGAGTGATCAACAATGCTCGCGGCGGCACATTTACTAAATGGTTTGCTGATGATCGCCATCCCTCTAGCTCTGGGTGTCGTCGTAGCGAGGCGATGCCGACTCGATTGGAGTTTGTTTGGCGCGGGGGCGGCGACCTTCGTCGCTTCGCAGCTTTTGCATATCCCCTTCAATTCTCTGGTTCTGACGCCCTACGAGACGGAGCGGGGATTGTTCGCGGCCGGCGGGTTTATGCTTGTAGCGGCTGCGCTGTTATATGGTCTTTCTGCAGGAGTATTTGAAGAGTTGGCGCGCTTCGTTGTCATGCGTCGTTGGGCACACGAGGCTCGGAGATTTCCCAATGCGCTTATGTTTGGGGCTGGTCATGGCGGCGGCGAGGCGATTATCTTGGGTGTCCTGGTTTTGTATGGCTTCTTTCAAGCCGTAACCCTGCGTGGGGCGGATCTCGCGGCGACTCTGCCTCCGGAGCAGGTGGAGGCAACCGCAGCCCAGATCGCGCTCTATTGGAGCATACCCTGGTATAAGGCCCTGCTGGGTGCTGTTGAACGAGTAGGAGCGATATGTTTTCACTTGAGCGCAAGTGTGTTGGTGCTGCAAAGTGTTCGGCGCGGCGGATGGGGTTGGTTGATGGGAGCCGTGGCGTGGCATACGCTGTTCAACGCAGCAACGCTAGTCGTGCTGGCCTGGTGGGGTGACTACGCAGCCGAGGGAACCGTCCTCGTTGGAGCAGGGATTAGCTTGCTGATTCTTTGGCTGATGAAGAGGAGAGATGCGCCAGCGGAAGAGAACGAAGTGCCAACAAAGGATTCGGAGCTCCCTTACTCGGAAATGCAACGGAATAAAGATGAGGAAGTATCCGAGGGTAATTTGGAGGATAGCCGCTACACTTGATCTGGGGGGAGCAGTTGTAAGCGGGGCAGCGGGCCAGTTTGAGGAGAATGGGAATGATTGTTGCGAAGGGGTTAACCAAGCGCTTCGGGGATGTGCTGGCGGTTGACGGCCTGGATATGGAAGTCAAGCCGGGTGAGATTTTTGGTTTCCTGGGGCCAAACGGAGCGGGGAAGACAACAACGATCCGCATGCTGGGGGCGCTGATCGCGCCGACTTCGGGGAAGGCCTATGTCGCCGGGTATGAAGTAGGACGAGAGGATAACAAGATCAGACGCAGCGTGGGGATTTTAACCGAGTCGCCTGGATTGTACGATCGTTTGAGCGCGGAGAGGAACTTAAATTTCTTCGCGGAATTACATGGTGTGGAGGATGTGCCCGGACAGGTAGAGCGTTATCTGCGCTTGTTAGGATTGTGGGATCGGCGAGGCGATGAGGCGGCTACATTCTCAAAGGGAATGAGGCAGAAACTGGCCATCGCCCGGGCGCTGTTGCATGAACCCAAAGTGCTCTTCCTCGATGAGCCGACAGCGGGACTCGACCCAGAGATGGCGCGTCTGGTACGGGAATTCATCGGCGAGTTAAAGGGTAAGGGACGAACGATCTTCCTGTGTACTCATAACCTCAATGAGGCGGACAGGTTATGTGATCGCATCGCCGTGATTAATACCCGCTTGCTTGCGCTAGATACGCCCGCACATTTGCGGGAGAAACTTTATGATCGTGTTGTCGTATTTCACTTGAGAGCGGCCGCTCCTGCATATGAAAAAGCGGTAAGCGAACAGCCCTTCGTGCGCTCCATTGAGGCAAGGGATAACAAGCTGGTTGTTGCGTTAGATGACCCGGAGATGAATAACCCGGAACTGATCCGGTCGTTGGTGGACGCTGGTGCGGATATTCAATTTGTCGGCGAGCTGCGCCGGTCCTTGGAAGAGATTTATTTGCGCCTGGTCGGGTAATTGTCCATGTATCCATCGTTTAGTGGTTGGGATATTGTCTGGGCGCAGCTTTACATAACTACACTTTATAAGAAGGGTACAGAGGAGTGAGGGGGCGTAATGCCCATACAACATATTGTTATCCGCTTTCAAATTGACTGTTTTCTTTGAGCTATAGACACCCAAAAAAAGGGAAGGCTTATCCTATGACAGCGGTTGAAGTAAATCACTTGTACAAATCCTACGCCGACGTGACCGCGGTGAATGATTTGACCTTTTCCGTTGATCCGGGAGAGATATTAGGGCTTATTGGACCCAATGGTGCAGGTAAAAGCAGTACCATTAAAATCATCTTGGATTTCATGAAACCCGATTCGGGTGAAGTGAAGATCTTCGGTCAGCAGATGAATGAAGCCTTTAAGGATCAAATCGGCTATCTTCCTGAAGAGAGAGGATTGTATAAGAGATTGACAGCTATTGATCTAATCCTTTATCTTGCTTCCTTGAAAGGTATGGATAAAGCCACGGCCGAAAAGAAAGCGAATATTTTACTCGAACAAACTGGGATGCTCGAAAGCAAAAAGAAGAAAAACAAGGAAATGAGTAAGGGTATGGGGCAGCTTATCCAGTTTATTGTCACCGTCATTCACGATCCTGAGTTGATCATTCTGGATGAGCCCTTCTCCGGCCTGGATCCCGTAAGGACAGAGACTATTCAGAACATAATTGCCAATTTAAGGGATGAAGGGAAAGCCATTATTTTGAGCACCCATCAAATGAATAAAGTCGAGGAACTCTGCGACCGGGTGCTGATGATAAACAAAGGCCACACAGTCCTTTACGGTGACTTAACGGAAACAAAGGCTAAATTCAGAAGAAATTCGGTCCAGGTGGCTGCCGATGGAGAACTGGGTGACCTTCCTGGGGTGATTGATAGAAAGCTCAATAAGGGTTCCGTAGAATTGGTCTTAGCAGCAGATACAACACCACAGACCATTCTCGATCGATTACGCGATCGAGAAATTACCATTAACCGATTTGAAGTCACAACCCCCTCCCTCAATGAAATATTCCTGAATCTGGTGGGGGTGGATCATGAATAAAACCTATTTAGTATTCAAGCACGAGTTTCTGCACGCAATCAAGCGGGTCGGTTTTGTCGTTATGACCCTAATCGTACCGGTGTTAGCCCTATTGGCAATTGGAGTCTATGAACTGGTAACGACCTTGACCGAACCTTCGGTAAATGCGGTCACGATCGTCGGATATGTGGACGAAGCAGGAATCTTTAGTGATCAAACTGACCAGGGATTAATCAAGCTGATTCCATTTGCATCGAGGGAGGATGCAACCCAGGCTCTGGTTAGAAGGAATGTTTCGGAATATATCGTCATACCAGCGGAGTACACCTCCTCGGGGACCATTCAACGATATACGTTGGCGAAAGAGCTCGTTACTCCTCCGATCACAGCGTACTTCATCGAAAGTTTCCTCACTTGGAATCTCTTGAAAGATGATGTGTCACCGGAGATCATCACCTCGATTGTCTCTCCTCTGAACCTAGAAGTCACCCGCCTTGACGAAAATGGAGATATTGCGCAAGAACAAGGGAATATTGGCAATATCATTATCCCCGCCATTTTCTCCTTATTGCTGAGTATGGCCTTCATGTTCGGCGCTACTTCTCTAATCAGCGGATTAGGAGAGGAAAAGGAAAGCCGCCTCATCGAGGTATTGTTTTCCTCGGTTTCCGTTCGCCAATTACTCATCGCCAAAGTATTGGCCCTGGGTACTGCCGGACTGCTGCAAGTACTCGTATGGTTGATCTCAGCACCGCTACTATTGAGCTTGGCCTCGTCCTCCTTCGGCGGATTTCTGAGTGACATTCAGATACCCGCCAACTTCCTTGTTCTAGGAGTTGTTTATTTTATATTGGGCTATCTGCTATTCGCCATACTCTCCGTCAGTCTCGGCGGCATCAGCTCTAGTACCACGGAAGCACACAACCTATCCATGTTCTACATCCTTGCGCAGTTTGTACCACTCTGGTTTTCCGCAGGGTTGATCAACTTCCCGAACAGTCCCGTCTGGATGGTGTTGTCAATATTCCCCGTCACCGCCCCTGTTCAGACTATGCTGAGGTTGGGAGTGTCGGACATCCCGGCGTGGCAGATCGCGACAAGTATTGTCGTGTTAGGGCTTTCGGTAATCGTTGGAATGTTCCTCTCAATAAAGATCTTCAGGATGTTTATGCTAATGTACGGGAAAAGACCGAGTTTAGGAGAAATTATCCAAGGTTTGAAAACTGCATGAGGCCTGTGTCTCATATCAACAATCAGAGTTCCGTCAAAGGCTCAAGGTATAGAGAGATTGTGCCGTGCTTTTTTGCCCATCGATTGTATGTGATTTGAAGGCAATAGTCCTAAACCCCTGCAGCTTGAACTCAGCCATGATCGGGTCATTGACATAGTGGACCAAACCGGGACTTAGGCAACAGAAAATTCACACAACATAGGTAACACTTTTACTGTGAGGCGATGCGGAGTAGGGCCCAAAATCACGGACTGATGGAGCCTACCCCGGCCGCTCAGGTCGCAGCCAGTCTTCGTTTGAGAGGTAAATTATGCGGAAAATTTGGGTGATCGCACGCAAGGAGTGGGCGGAAGTATTCAAGAATCGCTTTGTGCTCTTTACGGTGGCTTTCATGCCGCTCATCATGACCGCCCTGCCGTTGATTATCCTTTACACGATGGGTTCTCCTGCAGAGATGGCCGGGTTTTCGGCAGCAGATATGCCCCCCAGTTTTGCGGACTTATGTGAGGGGTTGGATGGTGAAACCTGCGGACAGTACTTCATCGTGAGCCAGTTTATGTTGTTGTTTATGTTGATGCCGCTCGTTATACCGGCGACCTTCGCCTCCTATAGTATTGTAGGCGAGAAAACAACGAGAACGCTGGAACCGGTGCTGGCGACGCCGGTTACGACTATCGAACTTCTCGCCGGAAAGGCAGTGGCTGCAGCGCTGCCCGCTATCGGGGCGACTTGGCTAGGGTTCTCAATTTTCTCGATTGGTGTGGCAATCCTCACGGAGGGGGCTGCGTTATTCCGGCAGGTTACGGCCCCACTCTGGCTGTTTGCGATCGTTGTAGTTGGACCATTGTTGGCTGTTGCAGCTGTGAGTATTGCCATCATGGTATCCTCTCGAGCAAATGATCCCCGCGTAGCCGAACAGATCTCTATGCTGGTCATCCTTCCGCTTCTGGGTCTTTTCTTCGCCCAGATCACCGGATTGATCTTTATCAACGAGACTATGATTCTTTGGATGGCAATTGGGGTCACCGTACTTGATATCGGTTTGCTGGCTTTCGCTACGCAGCTCTTTCAGCGCGAAGCGATCCTCACGCGCTGGAAGTGAGGAGTGTCGTAGATGAGGAAAACGAGCGTACTCGTATTTATACTGTTGGTTTTTATGTTGACCATTCTTGCACATGCCCAGGATGTTGACGATCAATTGAAGATTCATCTGCGACGCGACTTCGGGTACAGGGGCTTTGGACAGATTCAGGGACGGTTTACAATCTCTGCCGAAGGACCGCAGGATCTGGAGCGGGTTTTATACCTGCTCGATGGAGATTTCTTTGCGGAAGTCTCAGAATCTCCTTTCAGATTTACCTTCAGCACCAGCGATTATGCACTGGGTGCGCACACATTTTCAGCCGTGGGCACTACTTCCAGCGGCGCAGAGATATTTGCGGAAGAGATAATATTGGAGTTCGTCAGCGCGGAGGAGAGCTGGCAAAAGGCAGCAAACATCGCCGTCCCACTAATCGTTGGGGTCATTGTTCTCGTGGGGCTTGGAGCACTCCTTCCGGCGCTCATGGGCCGCCGCTCTGGTAGTTTCAAGCTTGGAAATTACGGCCTTGCCGGGGGCGCGGTCTGCCTGAATTGTGGTTTTCCTTATCCCAGACATTTTCTCTCCCCAAATCTATTGGTTGGGAAACTCGGAAGGTGCCCGCATTGTGCCAAATGGGCGATCGTCCCGCGGGCGAGTCATGCCGCGCTTGAAGAGGCAGAAGCACGTTATCGCGCCGATGCAGAGATAGGATTGCTGGAGCAAGATCCTGAAAGCAGCGAGGCGCAGGTAGTTCGCAAGCTTGACGAAACGCGCTTTTTAGATTGATAAACCTGCAAGGACGGCTGACACTACGAGTTTGAGAGAGTACAATTAAGATGATCTTACGCCGGGCACACAGGTGACCGGCGTTTCTATGGTGAGATATGAGCGAAAGCCGACCTCCGATTTGTGATTATGAAGGCTCAGATTACCAGGAGAAATTCTGGGAGCATGGGAGTCGGGAGTACGAGGATCAAGTGGAGGCGATTGCCCTCAAGCGACTACTTCCCGGGGAAGGAGTACGATTGCTGGAAGTGGGCGCAGGGGCCGGGAGAAATACATCTCGATATCAGGGTTTTCAACAGATTGTGCTGCTTGATTATTCGCGAACGCAGATTGAATTGGCACAGCAGCGACTAGGTGAGAGCGAGCGCTATGTTTATGTCGTCGGTGACGTCTATCGTCTACCCTTTGCGCCAGAAGTATTCGATGCCGCCACGATGATCCGAACACTTCATCACCTGGTGGAACCACAAAACGCGCTGAGCCAGATTAGACCTACACTTGTACCAGGGTCCACCTTCATCCTCGAATACGCCAACAAACGCAACCTCAAGGCCATTGCACGCTGGGTCTTGCGTCGGCAAGACTGGAATCCATTCGCTCCTGGAGCGGTCGAGTTCACAGAATTGAATTTCAACTTCCATCCCCGTGTCGTTTACCAATGGTTGAAACAGGCGGGGTTTTCGCCCGGGCGGAAGCTAACGGTTTCTCACTTTCGCATAAATCTCCTTAAGCGCTGGGTGCCTCTTAACGTGTTGGTGGCGCTTGACTCAATGATGCAGCGTACGGGGGATTGGATTCAACTGACCCCCAGTGTTTTTCAATTTTCCTCGGTTGATGGTGCGACCGGAAACGTGCGTGCTGGCTCGATCTGGCGCTGTCCCGAATGCGGGTCGCTTGAACTGCACAAGACAGCAGCGGGCTTGAGCTGCAAGGGATGTAAACGTATTTGGCCTGTGCAGAACGGAATCTACGATTTTAAAAACCCGGTGTAATCCTAGGCTGAAACACAAACGGGAAGATCGTTGAATACTTTATAAATTCACGGATCCCCCAGTCCGACAGACCCCGGAAACGGATTGACCGTAAATCACGGATCAAACACGGGTCTAAGGTCCTCGACTAGGCATTGATGAACGGAAGATGAGGTAGGATATAGGTTGAAAAGCCCGCGCGACTTATTCGTATCATCTGCGTAAATGTAAGTGGGAGGGTGTAATGGAGCACAGACAGCGATCAAACATAGTGGTCGGGTTGTTCATCATTCTTGTCGGTACCGGACTCTTGGTAGCTCAGATATTTCCTGACAGCTTCGCGTTCATAGATCTGAAGGTGCATTGGCCCCTGCTTGTGGTTGGAGCGGGCGTTTTTCTCTTGTTGATGGGGTTGCTGACCAGCACGCCGGATCTGGCGATTCCAGCCTTGAACGTAGGTGGGATCGGCGGGATTCTTTATTGGCAGAATGTAACGGGCAACTGGGAGAGTTGGGCGTACATCTGGACGCTCATTCCGGGTTTCGTGGGTTTGGGCGTGATTATCTCCGGCTTGCTCGCCGGTCAGACTCGTAAGGCGCTGCACGACGGCAGTCGAGCCATCCTGGTAAGCATGATCTTGTTCGCAATTTTCGGTTCTTTGTTGGGCGGAGGTCAGTTTTCTGGATTGTTGTGGCCGGCCATCTTGATTGGCGCCGGCTTGATGATCCTCTTGGGTCCTTTGTTCCGTCCGCGCTGAAGCGAGCCGAGGGCTGCATATGGATGATTCGGGTAAGTAAAGTTGATTGCACGCATTCTCTGATCACGTAAATTAGCGGCATAGGCGATACCGAGTTTCTGCCCATATGACGAGTGAGGAGTGATTGAAATGAATAATCGCTATCGTAGGCCCAGCATTACAGGGCCAGTTATCCTGATTACCCTTGGGGTGATTTTTCTATTGAACAACTTGGGTTTGATCGAACTGAACGCCTGGGACGTCATCATGCGTTTTTGGCCCATCCTGCTCATCGCAGTCGGGCTCGATATACTTATCGGTCACCGCTCAGCCTGGGGAGCGGCAATTGCATTAGTAGTAGTTCTCGCCATCTTGGCGGGCGGCATCGTCTTCTTCGATAACCAACCTCGATGGACATACGCATCCGAGAGCGTCGAGATACCTCTGGGAAATGTGAAGAATGCAACCGTTACCCTCGATCCCGCGCTTGGTTACCTGTACGTTGACGCCTTACCAAAGGAATCGAAAGTGCTGGCACAAGGCGAGATTCGACCGTTCAGCGGTGAGGAGATTAGTGAGACGGTAGATTTTACCAGTATGCGGGCGACGATCGATCTGCAAACTAAGGGCGTCATCATGGTGCCATTTTTCGGTGGGTGGAGCGACCAACCATCGTGGGATCTCGCGCTGCATCCTGGGGTGGTCACCGATTTGATCGTTGACTTCGGTGTAGGGAAGGCAGAGCTCGATCTCCGGGATCTCCAGATCGGTGAAATTCAAGTGGAGCATGGAATCGGGCAAACGATCCTGTTGCTGCCATCCGCGGACAATATTGAGGTTAATCTCGATGGGGGTATAGGTGAGATCCGGGTTGTGATTCCTAAAGGTGTGGGTGTTCGCTTGCGTGCCGACGTAGGTATTGGGAATGTGCAGGTTCCAAGCGACTATACGCTCGATGGGGATTTCTATCTCTCACCTGGCTATGCCGCGGCTGGAAAACAGATCGAGATGGAGATTGATCTGGGCATTGGCAGCGTGCAGGTGCGCTAAGCGAATTCCAACCAGGTTCATAACGATTCTCGGTGTAGAAAAAAGCAGGTGTGCATTTCTATGCACTCCTGCTGGCTATATGTAGTCCCTTGGTGCAGACGTGGAAGTGGCTTTGTGGTGAACCGGCCGAAAGAGCGAGAGAGAAGCGTGAACATTCAAAGGATGGCCATGAAGCGAAGAAACGTTTCTTTTTCGGGCAGAATCTCCTGTTCGATAGGGCACGCGTGATTTCATAACGATTTATCCTGCTTCAGAGCTTCCTGTGCAAATGTTGAAGTTGATATAATGGATTAAATTTGGAGGGCGAAGTAATGTCTGATGGTCAAAGAGCGAGACGAGGGTTAGAGGGGAGAATTTCACAAGAGGGGAGGCTCCCTCCTGGACAATCTTTGACGGTTAAATTCCCGGTTTTACATTATGGACCGGTCCCCGAGTTTGACCCCTCCACCTGGTCCTTACGCGTTTGGGGTGAGGTGGAACAAGAAGTGACCTGGACCTGGGAGGAGTTTTTAAAATTGCCGCGCGCCAAGGTCAAGATGGATATCCACTGTGTAACCCGGTGGAGCAAATTCGACACGGAATGGGAAGGTGTTTTATTACAGACGCTCGTAAAGCAAGAGATCATCAAAGTCAAGCCAGCGGCGAAATTCTTGTTGCAGCATTGTGAGTATGGCTATTCGACAAATATGCCCATATCTGTAGCTATGTCGGAAAATTTCTTGTTGGCAACACACTTTAACGGGCAACCACTCACCCCCGATCATGGTTATCCGCTCCGGGGAGTCGTTGGAGCAATCCCCGGAAGGGAAGATCTGAAAGATATCTACCTTTGGAAAGGCGGGAAGTGGTTGACCGGCCTGGAGTTTATGCCAGAGGATCGATTAGGATTCTGGGAGCAAGCCGGGTACCATAATATCGCGGATGTATGGGATGAGCAGCGCTTTGCCTCTGAGGGCTGATAATGTTCCTATAAGAAGTATATTCGATGTTTGCCCGGGTATTTTACCGGGCAAACTGTGTTTTCACGGGCATCAGCACCGGCGTATAATCGGATGGAGTGAGCAAGTCTGAGATGGAAGCATTTTCAAGCAAGCGGAAGCGCATGGTTGATCAGCAAATGGTCAGTCGAGGGATCCGGGATGAACGTGTGCTTGAGGCGATGCTTGCCATTCCGCGTCATGAATTTGTACCTCCAGATCAAGCGCACCTGGCATATATCGATGCGCCGCTCCCCATTGGAAACAATCAAACAATTTCACAGCCATACATCGTTGCGCTGATGACCGAACTCCTTTGCCTGAAAGGAGAGGAGACCGTACTCGAAATCGGTACAGGATCGGGATACCAGGCAGCCATATTGGCGCATCTAGCCAAGAAAGTGTACAGCATTGAGCGGATTCCGGAATTGGCCGAGCGCGCGCGGTCTTTACTGCATTTGCTGCAACTGGAGAATATCGAAGTTATTGATGGCGACGGGTCTTGCGGATTAGCGGAGCATGCTCCATATCAAGCCATCATCGTAACGGCGTCGGCGCCCGAGGTGCCAAAGCCGCTCGAGGATCAACTAAGCGATGGCGGAAGATTAGTCGTCCCAGTAGGCAGTAGAGTGGGGCAAGTGCTTGAGTTATGGAGGCGCGAGGGGCCGAAGCTGGTCTGCGAGAAGTTGGCTCCGGTAGCTTTCGTCCCCCTCATCGGCGAACACGCATGGTCGCCTGAAGGAAAATCTCGGCGGCAGTAGGTTTTGAAGGGCAGGCACGAGGTCAAGATTTAATCGCTGTATTTTTTTAAATGGGCTATCGCCTCTCCTGTATCCCCATTCATGACCAATTCAAGATATTCACCCTCAGTGATAGCTGGAATATCTAGGACTCGAACGTGTTCAGACCATGAAGCATCCTCCGGGAGGATTTCAGCAAGGCTGTTCTTGCTCTCATCAAAAAAGTGCTGATTAAATTCGGCTTGGGGATCGGTTAGAGATATCGCCAGGGGGTAGATATTGGTCTCAATTAAATCCTGGAAAAAATGGGTTCCATAGGAAGGCTCCGGAGATTGTTCTCCGAGTGCTAACTCGACGAGAGCACGAGAGTTGTAGATATCCCCATAAGACACGGGGATTCCAAGCAAGGGATTGTTGCTACCCCATCGGCCAGGACCAATTAATACAAAACGCGCATCATGAAGATGCTTGTTGATCCGCCCAATAAGGCGAGCGATCTCCAACCCGTCCGAGTGCTTTTCAAGCGTGTAGTAAGATTGCGGAGCAACGTACACCACGTATCGGATTTTTTGGACAAGTCCATCCGGTACCATGTGAGTTGACATGAAAAGGCGGTTTTCTTGGGGGATGTTGTGTGGCAGCTCAACCTGCCTATCTTTGTAGTGGCTCTGAGGCCGGCACTGGAGTATGTAAATGCGCGGGAGGGGTTGTTGGTCCCCGGAGTCCTCGAGGATGACGGCAAACTCAGTGTCGACCGGGCTTCCATATGCAGCCTCTAGTGATTTGAGCATGCGATGCATGATGTCCGCAAAGCTTGTCCGTCGCAAGAAATCATTGAAGGTGATGACTAGTTTTTCCTTTTCTTTCCCTTGTGGTGTTCCGATCAGATCTCTAAAGTAATCCTGCTCATAGATTTGCGCTATCCACCTTAGGTAGGGAGTGCTTGAGCTGAGGGCTTCCTGCACGGGCAATGTTTTTAGACTGTTCTCATGGAGGTCAATAAGATCGACATAGGACTGCGAGTGTCTGTGGACTTCCCTTGGTGACGACTCCGGTCGCATATCAGGGTGACTGAGTGCGACGAGTCGAGGGTAACCTTCAAGTTGCTCAACAGCACGAGTCCCCAAACCCCAAACGAGACGTATGAACCCGGCTTCGCGATCAATACGTGGACTCCACCGGAACTGATTGTGCGAGAAGGCGACTCCAGCTGCATCGGGCATGTAGAAGCGATCAACCCTCCGCCCGATAGTTTCCTGAATAAGAATCGCCATACGCTCATCGTAGTCGGTTAGACCAGCTCGTCGCCGATAGAGTAATGCATTCGGACTGTAAACACTTGCGTACACACTTTTTATTGCAGTAAGGAGCTGACTCAGATTTTGTTTCGGGCTGCCCTGATTGGGGCGGAAATAACTTTCGTATTTTCCAGCGAAGGATGTTCCAAAAGAGTCCTCTAACAGACTGGATGAGCGCACGATCAATGGCGATTCCCCTGCATCAGCAAGAACTGTTTCTAAACTGTTGACGATGTCGTCTGGAAATCTTCCTTGCAGGAGAGCTTCATGGATACCAGGGTAGTCAGAGCGGATTTCGGTTTCTTCTTTATATTTTTGATTGGCGAAATCGAGAAATCCATTGAGTTGAGAGAATTGGTAGAACACGTCGGATCCAAGGAACCATGATCGTGGTCGTTCGATTCGTTCCTGAAGATCGGGGTCCGCAGATTTACATAGGATGCGCTCAGCCAGCAGTACGCCGGCGGATTTCCCGCCGATCTTTCCCCGACCAATGCGGTGGTTGCGTATGTTTTTGAGATCAGAGATATCGAACCACTCGCGCGCGATGGCAAGATAGGGAAGATGGTCACTGATCATGGCTTTGATTAAAACAACTTTGATCTCTGCGAGGTGGTGCTCGACGCGGACTCGCTCCTCTGCTGGGAGGCTCTCATAAGCCTCGCCCTGCGCAAAGAGCATTTCCCAAGGGGCGAGCTCGGGATGAATAGTGAGAACAATATCCTGAGCAGGCATGCGCTCAGAGAGTACATCCTTGAGGAGAGCTTCGAAGGTTTCGTGCGGTAGGTTGTAGGCGAAATAGAAATCTGTGAGGTCGTCGCGGACGATGGTTATGCGCCGCTGCCAGGTTTCTGGTTCCTCCAAATTATGTTGATCAAATACCCCTTCACGAATTTGAGACTGAATGGCTTTTTCACGAACCTCAGAATCGAAGGCTTCCGGTGTGATCACACCGCGGTGGAACAGTTCTTGGCGCATCCGTTCCCTAATTTGTGGAGCGAGGGTCGGGAACTGACCGAGGGCCAGGTATAGCGAGAGGACCTTCGGGAACTCTGAGGAATCAAAGGCCATTTTCAGACTCCGGATTAAATAACCTGATGACTTTGTTTGATTTTAGCGGGAGCTGTTGTTTTTACAAAGGCTCTTATGAATCTCTACGGACTCAATTAACAATTAGCGCTTTAAAAGCGCGCGTTTGGCTATCGCCCAAGATGCATGGGCATGATGACATGCAGGAAATCGTCGCGACCGACGGGACGTACTACACCGGGCGAGGAGGCTGATGTCGTCTCAATAGCGACGTTGGGTGTGTCGATTACGTTCAGGACGTCCACCAGGAAACGCACATTAAAGGCAATTTCTACCGCTTCACCCTCGATAGTGGCATCGACGATGGTCTCATTTGATCCCGTTTCGGCGGCTGTTGCCGAGACTTCCATTACTCCTGGCTCGAGGTCGCTTCCGGGAGTGATGCGTAAACGAGCAGAGTGAGCCGCCTCTCGGGCAAAGATATCGGCAGCCCTACACGCTTTTAGAAGAGCGTTTGTGGAGAGCACGCTTCGAGTAGCGTAGGTTGTGGGGATAATGCTGTGATAGTCTGGAAAGGTTCCGTCGATAAGCTGTGAGACGAGTTCAAAATCAGTCCCGCGAAAAATCACCTGCCCGCGATTGGGCGGCAGCATCATGCTGATTGTTTCATCGCCGGGGCCGATGGTGCGGGCTAGCTCAGTCAACGCACGTGCAGGAATGATGGCTCTAACTTTAGTGGAAGCTGTTGATGAGAGCTGTGCCGTGCGGACCGAGAGGCGGAAGCCGTCCGCTGCCGCCATCGTCGTCTGCTCATCTTCGACCTCGAGTAAAACGCCGGTTAAGACTGGGCGGGCGTCATCCATCGATGCAGCGAAGGTCGCCTGTTGGATCATCGAGCGCAGATTTTCAACATTCAATGTCATTCCATCGTCGAGTTCGGAAGGTGGCAGAGGTGGAAAATCTTGGGCGTCGATGCACTTGATATCGTTGTTGAAAGAACCGCAGTGCACATTCAACGTTTGATTGCGGATGGTAAGCTCCATGGATACGGAGTCGTTAGGAAGAGTGTTTACCAGGTCGACAAAAGTGCGCGCTGGTACCGTTGTCGAGCCATCCTCTTCGATTTTCGCGCCAATCCAATAACTGATTCCCAATTCCAGATTAGTTGCTGAGAGGCGCAGCCGACCGTTCTCGGTTGCCACTAAAATATTACTCAGTACTGGAAGGGTGCTCCGGGGCGCCACCGCACGTGATACGATACTTAATCCACGAGCCAGATTCTCTTGAAGACAGGACACCTTCATGGGGAGTATTCCTTATTTTGTGAACGAGAGATTTACGAGCCTATGAAGTATACAACGATCGGTTATGAGCGACAATGGTCTTGTAGACAAGTGTGGTTTGCTGACATAAACTTACAGAGCGATGAATACTCAGATTCAGGATGAATTGACCCGTCTTCGCCAAATGATTGTTCGACTATCCAGATTGGTCGAGATCAGCGTAACGCTTAACTCGACGCTAGACCTCGACCGCTTGCTTCAATTCATCATCCGATCCGCAGCTGATCTTGTCGAGAGCGAAGCCGTCTCAATTCTGCTGGTCAGCGATCAGACTCGTGATCTATACATCGCCGCAGCGACAGATGCAGATCCAGAGGCACTTCAGAAAATCCCAGTACCGAAGGAAGGATCCATCGCGGGAACAATCTTTAGAGAGGATCGGCCACTAATTCTTAACGAGTTGGGTGCCACAACGCAACTTTATCCCGAAGTTGGAGAGAGAGGGCGTTCCTCGGTTCGCTCCATAATCGGCGTACCGCTAAGGATCCGCGACGATGTGACTGGTGTATTGGAGGCGGTCAACAAGCGACAGGGAATTTTTGATGAGGCAGATTTGCAAACCCTGACGAACATTGCCTCGTTAGCGGCGGTGGCAATAAGCAATGCGCGCCAGATCGAGGCGCTCAATCGAGCTTATGATGCACTAGGGAAGGTAGATCAATTAAAAACCGATTTCATTGCCATCGCCTCTCATGAGCTGCGCACACCTTTGGGCTTGATCTTGGGCAACGCATCGTTACTTAAAGAATTAGCTGGCGAGGATGTCTCTGAACACGCGGATGCGGTTCTCAATTCCGCCATGCGAATGCGAGTTTTGATTGAAGATATGACCAATTTGAATATGCTGCAGGCGGGATCGGCAGAACTGGTGTTATCGAAGCAGCCGCTTCAGAACATCGTTCAGATGGCGTATGAAGAAGTTCTTGGATTAATAGAGTCCAGAGAGCAGACAATCAAGCTCAATCTTCCCGCCGAAACGCTCGAGGCGATGGTAGATGGACCGAAGATAACGATGGCCCTAACTAATTTACTCAATAACGCAATCCGTTTCACGCCGAAAGAAAGGGAGCTTTGGTTATCTTTAGAGCACCATGGCCACGAAGCCTGGCTCCGCGTGCGCGACGCCGGGATCGGACTGGCGCCCGATGAACTGGAAACTGTCTTTGATCTCTTCTACCAGGTGGAAGATCACCTGACTCGGCAGCATGGCGGTTTGGGGTTGGGGTTGCCTATCGTAAAGGCGATAGCCGAATCTCATGGAGGTCGCGCCTGGGTGGAAAGCGAGGGTCCCGACCAGGGCGCAACATTCACGATTGCGCTGCCTTTGGTGACGTAATTCGCTCCATCAATATGGCGATGGGAAATGCCGCTATCTGATCCCCCATATATTTAGGCTTCAATCAGATAGTATATTAAAGCGTTGATGCACGCCTCACTCCGTATGGAGGAAGGCAGTATCCCCGCGTCGAACTCGCTGATCGACTTTCACGGCTACCTCATCGCCAGCCTGCGCATCTTCTACAGCCTCATGCTCTATCTGCATTGAGCGGATCTCCTGCAGAAAATCGGTATGTGCACCGAGGAACTGGACCTTATCTCCAAGCTGCAGGGGTCTATTTAGTTTGATGACGGCCACCGATATTTTGTGGTAGTAGTGGACGATCTCGCCGATACGCTCGTCATTGGACATCATATGTCTCCTCCAAGCGCTGATTAGGGCGTCTTAATTGATTGTACAACGAGTGATGTCAATTCCCCAAACGCCTATATAAGGAGAGCTGATGAGAAAACACTTACTGTATCGAAGGTACTTGACTTGGCGATTTATATAAATGGGGAATCCCGCGCAAGACGATTACAGAGAGCATAAAGAGACCTGCGTAGATGGCGAATATCACGAGATATCCTAAGCCGGGTTGTATCCGGTTGAAGAAATCCGCCATCGGTCCGCCGATACCTGCACCGACGATCCCTGCACCCGCACCGGCGAGATTGGAGATGCCCAGGTAGCGTCCAGCCTCTTTAGGCGGAACCAGGTCTATGCCGAGAGCCCAGCTGGAGGCCATGAACGTACCCGCTCCCACGCCGAGGATGCAGCCGCTTACAATCACCATTGGAATTGTCCGTGAGAAAAGCAAGAGAAACGTCCCGGCTGCTGAAATCGAACCGGCAAAAGCGATCAACCGTTTCCGACCGATCCTGTCTGCAAGAAATCCGCCGCCAAGAGATGAGGGGATTAAAAACAGAGCCACAATGGCAAGGAGAATCGTGGTCATCGTTGCCGGGTTCTCGACGCGAAGGACATCGCTGATGAAGAACTGGAAGAAACCAAGGATCGATCCCACTGCAGCCAGGAAGAGCAGGCGGTTAATGACCCACCAGATGAAGGGGGAGTTTGACTGAGCCTCCTCGCCAATTCCCACCCGCGCACCAAAGTAAACCGCCACGAGTATTGATCCGGCCATAGCAAATAATCCAGATAATCCCATTAAAGCAATCTGTATTTCGGTAGAAACCCCCAGACTGCTGAGGAATAGTCCTCCGCTGCGAACCAACCAAACCGCACCCTGCGTAACACCGACAAAGAGTGCCGTGAGGGCGAGGATCCGTAAAGAGCGGGTGGCATTGCGCCGTTTGGGCTTCTCTTGTAAGGGCTCTTCACGAACGAAGATCATCGTGAGGAGCATCGTCAGCGAAAGAGCGCCGCCGATTATGCCGACTGCAAGCCAAATCCGTCCGGAGTCTATGATGGGACCGATGAAGACCGCCAAGATGCTCGGCAATATCTCGAATAACGATTTAACTCCGGAGGATGTGCCGCGCTGATTTTCGGGGACAAGATCGGGAATCAAGCCTTGCTGCGCCCCCTGTGCTGTGTTGGAGGAAGCTTGCAGGAGAATGAGCCCAAGCAGTAATACGGCAAATGCGGCCGAGAAACCCAGGAGAGGACGTATCGTTTTATTCAGCGGCGATCCGACAAACAGCACAGATGTGCCGATGATCGAGAGGAATACGAGATCAAGAATAGTGCCCCAAAAGATGAACGGACGTCTACGGCCAAAACGGTGCGTGCTTTGGTCACTATACATCCCCGCCAGAGGTTGCACGAGCATGGCAACTGCAAGGCCAGCGACGCGCAGCAATGCAAGATAAGTGTTTTTCTGATCGTGGGAGACGAATACGGTGACGAGATAGGGTAGTAATACGGGGGTGATTACGCCGGCTGAGATACTTAGACCGAGCCAGTAAATGTTAATGAAAATATGGTCGCGCCAGGGGAGGGTCTTCTGCATATGAGTATGCCCTAATCAGAGAAGTTACCACTGATCGGTGTAGTGTCTCACGAGTTTTAGAGCTGGAAGCTTTCGCCGGGCTGTAGGACGTGCGGAGTCGCTGATGTCTCTTTCTTTACCTGCTCTGCCCACGCATGAGGATCTTGCTCGATAAGCTCCCAGGTGTTGTAATGCACCGGGATGACGTGTTTGGGCTCAATCAATTTGACAGCCCGCAAGGCATCGGCGGGACCCATAGTGTAATTATCCCCGATAGGCAGAGCCGCCAGGTCGATTCCCTCTTCCCCGATCAAGCGCATATCGCCGAAGAGTCCCGTATCACAGGCGAGATAGAGCTTCTCATCCCCGGGTGTTGTGAGTAGAAAGCCGGTCGGGTTTCCACCATAGGAACCGTCCGGGAGCATGGATCCATGCAGAGCGTGGGTCAGCTTGAGATAACCGAAGGGGTGGTGGAAACCTCCTCCGATATGCTGAGCATGCGCCTTAATGCCCTTGTCCTTGAACCAAGAAGCAACTTCCGCTGAGCTGATTACGAGCGCACTGGTGCGTCCGGCGATTGCCACGGCGTCCCCAACATGATCGCCATGTCCGTGGGAGATGAGGATGAAATCCGCTTCAACAGCATCAGCTTTAACTACCCCAGCGGGATTGTCGTTCAGGAAAGGATCCACGAGAAGCTTTATGCCATCTACGTCAAGCCCAAAGGCGGCGTGTCCGTACCAGGTTAATGTGAGTGACATGTATCTCTCCTTAATATGATCGGTGAATCATACGCGAGTATAGACCTCAGCGCAGCGACGAGTCAAAGCAAACGAGTGGAACCGTTGATCGGGCGTGGTCAATCAGACAGTAAGTCGGAGACCTCGAGGCCCGGGCTGGGCGGCCGCTGCTGACGCGTGGCGCGCCATTCGCCCAACAGGCTCGCGAGTTGGGTACTTAAGCGCATCCAATCATCGACGAGCAGGATGAAGCCGATCTGATCGGTTGCCAGCATGTAACGGCTCAGAAAGAGCCGGAGCAGCCAGGTAGGCAGCGGCAAGCCGCGTAGATCTATGCCCAGGGCGGTGGCGCCGAGGAAAGGCTTCATGGGGTGCCGGTCACGCCGCGGCATGCTCTCGGGAGGGAATAATTTACCGAAGACGATTGGGCGAGTGTTGATGATTCGGCGGTAGGAAATGTTCAGGCGGAATATCGGTGTCTGCAGGCGAAGATGGTCATGATGTGCTTGCACATATGCCAGGCTGGGTCCAAAACGGGCGAACAACCAATACGCAAGGGAGATAAGTCCGCCAGCGAAGAGCCAACGCTGTGCATCGCGCTCAAGCCAGTGAGCGCTGCCTTTTTCTACGAGTATCCACAAACCGAGGAAAAGACAGGCGAGAAGGAGAGCCTTTCGTGCATGACGACCTACAATCTCTCGGTAGAGAAGCAGGTGGTAGCGGTTACTCCTTTGTTTTTTGCTCATAATGTCGTTTATGAAGTGTTTTAATTTACCGCTGGAAGCGTGAACCAGAAAGTGCTGCCCTCACCGGGTTGGCTCTGAACGCCGATTTCGCCACCCATAAGCTTGACGAGCCGGTGGGTTACATGCAGACCGAGGCCCCAGCCAATTTCATTGCGTACGGCCGGCTCCTCGGAGCGGAAAAACTGTGTAAAGAGCATCGACTGATCCTCGTCGCTTAATCCGATGCCAGTGTCGTGTATTTCGGTTCGAACGAAATTACTGGAGAGCAAAGCAGTGATGGAGATGGAGCCACCTTCGGGCGTGTATTTATTTGCGTTGCTAAGCAGGTTGGTCAAGATTTGAGCCAATCGGTTTCGATCTACCCGAACCATCGGAAGGCCGTCTTCGATGGAAAATTCAATTGACTGTTTCTTGGCGTCGAATTGGGGTCGGAAACCAGCGGCAATTTCATAGATGTAATCCGCTATCGGGACGGCCGCCAGGTCGATCTTGAGGCGTCCCGTTTCAATTCGTGATATATCGGATATGTCTGATACTAGATTAGCCATGCGGTCAACATTGGAGCGGATTGTGTCGAGGAATTTCATCTGCTGATCCGTAACAGGACCGACAGTGCCTTGTTTGATCAGATCGGCGTATCCTCGGATTGAGGTCATTGGAATTTTTAGTTCATGAGTTACGATTGAGATAAACTGCGATTTAGCATCATCTGCTGCGCGGGCAGCATCGAAAAGGCGTGAGTTTTCGATTGCGAGGGCGGCGCGTTCGGCGATATGGAAGAGTAAATTCTCCGCCTCCTTGGAGTAGGTTTTTCCCCGGCGTCTAACTCCAATGAGCGCGACTGTGCGCTCCTCGCGTTGGGCGGGCACGATCAAAACTTTGAAATCACCATCCTGTTGAAATGTGACAGCCTGGCCCTGATGCACAGCTGGAGCGAGGCGCGGATTGTTCGCGTCCATTAATTCATCCGCACAATCGCCAGCGAGGATGAACAGCGAACTGGTTTCATCCAGAAGACCGATACAGCCATCCTCTGATCCCGTGCTACGCAAAGCCCACTCCAGCGTGAGTTCTAAAACACGTTTGAAATCAAGCCCGGTGTTGAGTTCTTTATCGATATGGCGAAGCATTTCTAGCTCGGATACCCGTTTGGCTAATTCAGTATCCACCTGTGAATAAAGGCGTGCATTTTCAATGGCAACTGCCGCTTGAGATGCAAAAATGTCCAGCAGCTCTTGGTCATCTTTGTTGAAGGCACCCGATTTGACTTTGTTGTCAATATAGATGACGCCCATAACCTCGCCGTGCGTTCGGAGGGGTAGGCAGAGAATGGAGCGGAGTGAAAAGCGGGTTATCGAATCTTGTGTGGAGAAGCGATCGTCGATCTGCGCGTTTGTGGTCAAAATTCCCTCGCCGGAACGGATGACGTCCCGGATTATAGAACGGCTGACTTCCATTTCGTTCTTGTTGAGGGTCTCCTGTTGGAAGTTGCGAGCTGCCTGGAATGCGAGTTCGCCGGTTTCCTGGTTGGCGAGCATCAGAAAACCACGCTCCGCACCCGTTAGTTGAATAACCGAATCCATCGTTTCGTCCAGAACTTCGCTGATTCGGAGGGATGATCCCAGTGCACGACAGACTTTAAATAGCGCAGCCAGACGCGCTTGTTCTCCTGTCCCCTGTTGTTGCTCAGCCTGTTCGAGGGCATTCAGCGCATCGCGAACGATTGCGGCCTGTGACCCTCCGCAATTTACAGAAAGTGTCTCCAGTGCGAGGTGGACCTTGCGCAAGTTCCCGGCAGGATCGGTTTGTTTTTGCGAATCACGCATTCACGGTTTCCCGGAGGCCCGTTTAAAAAAAGGGCAGAGATCGCTTAATGAGCAGCGATCGCATTGTGGGGAACGGGCATAACAAATCTCGCGCCCATGACGGATAAGGTTGAGATGAACATCATAATACATCGCAGGATCGAAAAGTGCTGCAAGGTGGTCATGCGCTTGCTCGGCAGAAATGTTCTCCGGACGTAAACCCAGACGTCCTGTTAGACGGTATATATGAGTATCTACGGGGAAAGCCGGTTTACCGAGTGAGAAGAGCAGCACAATAGCCGCGGTCTTTGGGCCGACTCCCTTGAAGCGAAGCAGCCATTCATTGGCTTGTTCAAGCGGCAGACTTACTAGGAAGTCCAGATTTAGCTCACCGCGTTCCTCGGTAATCTGTTGCAGGGCGCGTTGGATACGAGGTCCTTTTTGATTGGCAAGACCTGCGGAGCGAATAGCTTCAATCACGCCGGATGGCTCCGCGTCACGCACTTCCTCCCAGGTCGGAAAGCGCATACGCAGGGCTTTGAAAGCGAGATCGCGATTTGTATCATTTGTGTTTTGAGAGAGGATCGTAGAGACCAACTCATCGAGGGGCGGCAATGGATCACGCCAGACCGGCTGGCCGTATATCTCTAGTAGACGGGTGCGCACTTCGGCCGCGCGTTTCTTCGGTGGTTTCACCTTGCGATTATACCCCCGCGATCTGGTGCACAGGTTATGATGCCATCACCGGGCGTCGTATTTAATGTCATTTCTAGAGCGAATCCTATTCCGCTCACTTGCGCGGCCGAGAATCATTTCGTCCGTATCCGCCGAATCAGACCCTATTGCTCAGTGCGTGTCTTGTAACCCTGTGGGTGAGCCCGATGCCATTCCCAGGCGCTTGCGATGATCTGCTCAAGCTCGGGGTACTTTGGTGACCAACCGAGTTCGCGCTGGATTTTCTCAGAGCTTGCAACGAGCCGGGGGGCATCACCTGGCCGTCGGGGAGCAACAAGGGCCGAGATCTCTTGTCCTGTAACGTGCTGAGACGCTTCGATGACCTCGCGGACGGAGTAACCAGCCCCATTCCCAAGGTTGTAGATCAGACATTCTTGATCGTCGAGCGCCTCTAAGCAGAGCAAGTGAGCATTGATGAGATCGATGATGTGGATGTAATCTCTGATGCAAGTACCATCTGGTGTGGGGTAGTCATCGCCGAAGATTTTAATCTCGGACCGTTGGCCAAGGGCAACCTGTAGGACAAGTGGAATGAGATGGCTTTCGGGCTGATGCGCTTCGCCGCGGCCGGGAAGCGCGCCTGCGGCGTTGAAGTAGCGCAGCGCGGCAAAGCGCAAGCCGTGTATCTGGCGATACCACTCGAGAGTCTGTTCGATCATCAGTTTGGTTTGGCCATACACATTTTTTGGACCAAGGGGTGACTCTTCTGAGAGGGGCTGGTTGCTTGAGGCATATACTGCGGCGCTAGAAGAGAGCACGAAACGCTCCACTTTGGCGCTAACACAGGACTCTATCAAGCCCAACGAGAGAACCAGATTATTTTGGAAATATTTTCCGGGGTTACTCATACTTTCGCCGGCTTCAATAAAGGCGGCGAAATGCATTACGGCATCATATTGCTCCGCGTTTAATGCGCCATCAAGTGTGGTCCGGTCACCGAGGTCGGCTTGGATAAATCGGGCTTCGTGTGGGATGGCCTCACGATGGCCGGTGACTAGGGAGTCAAAGACGGTCACTGAATGTCCAGCCTGGATTAGCGTTGCGGCGGCGGTGGACCCAATATAACCCGCACCACCCGTTAAGAAGATATTCATCTCTTTATCTCCAGTGAGGGTACAAATGGATATGCATGGCAGAAAGAAGACCTGAATAGATTGTTCCCCACATCTTGAAAAAACTCAACCATCAAGTATTTCCAACTGCGCCATCGCGGCGTCAAGGTGCTTCGTTCCAATCTCCTCAAACTCGACTATAACTTCCTCGTCATCGGAGTCGATCCGAGTGGACATGACGACACCCTCACCGAAGACTTTGTGCCGAACACGCATCCCCGGTCGATAGCGAGGCTCAAGCGGGAGTGTTGGGGACAGGTCCCATGTGGTCTGCTTTTTATAGGAATTCTGTTCCCAGCTCTGGGAGCCAAGAAGGTCACCATCCAGAAGTTTTGGTGGAATATTGTGCAAGAAACGTGATGGCTCGCTCAATGTCGAAGGGCCAGCGAAGCGGCGACGAAAGGAGCGCAGGAAATAGAGGCGGTCTTTCGCACGCGTAATACCAACATAAAACAGTCGCCTTTCCTCCGCCATGGCTTCCGAGTCATCAAATGAGCGCTGGTGAGGTAGGACCCCATCATCCAGCCCGATGATGATCACAGTCGGGAATTCCAATCCCTTCGCAGCGTGCAGGGTCAGCAGGGTGGGTGCGTCCAGTTCATCAGACAAGGTGTCCTGGTCGGAGATGAGGGCGATCCTTTCGAGGAACGATGCCAGGTCGACATTTTCGAATTCATAAGCCACTCGCCGCAACTCTTGGATGTTCTCCCAGCGCGCATCACCTTCTTCTGTTCCATCATCGATATGTGCCCGGTAATTGGTCTCTTCCAGGATGAGGTCGATTAGAGCGACCAGACCGATTTTCTCTTTCACCTCGATCCAACGGAGCCAGGGATCAGCAAAGCTGACCAGAGCGCGTCGGGCGCGCTGGTTGAAGATATCCATCGAAGCAGAATCTTCACCGCGGGCAAGATCGAACAGGATCTCCGCCGGATCGACCCCACGCAGCTGGGAGCTTTCGAGCAAGATCTCGACGGTTTTTGTGCCGATGCCGCGCGGCGGTGTGTTTAGCGCCCGCAATAAGCTGACACGATCGACGGGGTTGTGAACTAGGCGCAAGTACGCGACCAAATCTTTGATCTCTCTGCGGCCATAGAACCGCTGCGCTCCGACGATGCGGTACGAGAGACCGGCTCGCAGGAAAGCCTCCTCTAAGGCTCGGGACTGAGCATTGGTGCGGTACATCACGGCGCAGTCACCGGGATTCGCCTCACCGGACAACGTCAGGGTTGAGATGATCTCAACGGCATAATCAGCCTCATCGTTTTCGTTATAGGATTCGTGAAGAACGACGGGTGTCCCGGGACCCCGATCTGTGTATAGAAGCTTCTGCTGACGCCCGGGATTGAGGTCGATCACCGCGGTGGCGACATCTAGAATGGTCTGGGTGGATCGATAGTTCTGCTCAAGAAGAATCGTGCGAGCTTGTGGGTAGTCCTCCTGGAAGCGGTGAACATTGCGGTAATCGGCTCCTCGCCAGCGGTAAATCGATTGGTCCGGATCGCCGACGACGAATAGATCTGGATTTTCCCCAGCCAATAAACGCAGCAACGAATATTGTGCGGTATTGGTATCCTGAAATTCATCAACGAGTAGATGTTGGAAACGGCGCCGGTAGGCGCTCCTCAGATCATCGTGATCACGTAGCAATCGGTAAACCCAGAAAAGTAGATCATCGAAATCTAAAGCATTATTTGCCAGTAAAGACTGTTGGTAACGCTCATATACCTGGCGCACGATCTCGTGGGCGTATGTTTCGGTGATGTAGTCTTCAAGCTCGATCAGTTCATTTTTCGCTTTGGAGATTGCATTGAGAATCCGCCCCGGTTGGACCTTTTTAGGATCCTGTCGCAGATCCTTGATCACCGTTCGGACCAAGGAAAGTTGATCGGCATCATCAAATATCACATAGTCGCGAGTTAGTGGTAAATGATCGGCTTCCTGGCGGATGATGCGCGCACATAGCGAGTGAAAGGTCCCCAGGTTGGGCTGTCCATCTCCGGCTTTCGTGGCATGGCCAAGAAGCTCCTGCACGCGTTTGCTCATCTCTCGGGCGGCCTTGTTTGTGAAGGTGACGGCGATGATCGATCTTGGGACCACTCCAATTGTGGTGATGAGATGGGCTACACGGCTTGTTAGGACGCGCGTCTTCCCGGAACCTGGTCCAGCAAGCACTAAAACCGGCCCCAGTGCGGTTGTAACCGCTTCATTCTGGGATGTATTTAGATTCTCAGCTAGGTCCATTGCGATATGTGACCTTACAAGGCCCTTGGTCGGCCGACCGTCAGCGCGATTCAATTGGAGCAGGGCACCTGAGTTTAATGAGTGTCCCTTTCGTTTATCCACCTTCTGATATTGCGTTGCTCGTCACGAATATGTCGTTAGAGTCTCCTTCACACGATTGTGATGGAAGGCGAATCCGGGTTGTGCATCCTTGGATAGCCAGTAAATTCTGGGAGGCGTAATATTGGCAACATGTCGATTTTAATCGCCCAGGGAATGGTCAGCAAGGATATTGTTCTTCGCCGCCCAGTTACGCTTGCATCGCTTATAGGTTGGGCAGAGGTCATTCGACTTTATGAGGACCGATGTCGAGAATGTCAGGGCTGTCTAGAAGACCGGCGAGAGGCGCATCAGGGAGCGGCATAACCCGGCAGTCGGCAAAGTAGGGGAAATCAAAATGAATAGCGTCCCCTTGGGTTTTTCCGGGAATGGGCATAAGTCGTGCTGTCAGCGGTTTTGCGTGGCGCAAGGCGATTGCGCCGAGGTCGAGTAGAAGCCCGGTTAATGCCCCGATGCTCGCATCTCCAGGAAGAGGGAGCGTATCTAAGCCGGTTCCGCAAAGCGTGGAGTAGAGCAATAAATCAGAGATCGTCAATATCCCCTCACTGGCACGCGAGGCCAAGACGTTATCCTCAAGAACGGGCAGGAAGAGTCCACAAAAGCCCACGCGTTGGAATCGGGCGCTGTCAAGACAGTCGGTTAGGAAGGCCGCCGCTGCTGCGCTGCCGGATTGGCCGAACGCGGAGACCCCGATCGTCTCGAGCGCCGTACCGATTGAACGCGGTGTTTCAGGGTAAGGGGCGAAGGAAAAATCGACGCCAAGGAAGCGAAAGTTATGATCTTGAGCAATGCCGTCGGTGACTCGGGCAAGATTCGCCGCATGCGTCTCAATCGCCGCGACCAGTTGTCTCTTCGCTAATAGAGTCGAGGACGCGTCTTTGACAATGCTAACCGCGAGGTCGGCCGATTCGGTCGCGATCGCAAGTGATGGCGGTCCGCCGCGGTGGTATGCTGCGGGGAAGAAAGGGACGCCCGACGGAACATTGGCCAGTGCGGCGAAGCGCAAGTTCCCAAAGCCGTCGTCGCGTATTGTTGAAATCTCGTGAATGGCTCGGGCACACGCCCGCGCCGCTGTGAGCGACAGCCCTACCGTTGGATCCGCGTAGATACCAGAGGAGAAGACCGTGTCCGTTGCATCCAACACTTCGGGCAGAATCTGAAAACCATCCGGCTCATCGGGTAAGACGGGACCTATCGCGGCAAAGTCAATCCCCTGAGCGAAAATTTCAGCTTCAAGCTGGTGAGCCAGATCTGGTCGATTGGCAGGGGAAACAGGGGTCGACATTTCCGAGGGCGGCGGTGTGGCAATGCGCAGCGTCTGGACCTCAAAGCCCGCGTCCTGAAGTGCCGATCGGCAGTCCTTCAGGCATTGAGCCGTTTTGGCGATAAGCTCAGATTCGAGTGGCCAGCCTGGATCGATGAAGCCAGTGATCGCACGAATTCTCATTCTTTCCCTCGCATTCGGGCTATTTCGAATAGGATGACCGCGGCCGCGACAGAGGCGTTCAGCGACTCGGCTAAATCTTGCATGGGTATGTGCGTGCTGCCCTTGGCAAGGGAACGAAGCTCGTCGCTGGGACCGTGGGTTTCACTCCCGATCACGATCGCAGAAGGCTTGTTCCAATCGACATCATAGTATGGATATCCCCGCCTGGCTTCAGCGACCCACACATCGATTCCGTGAAGATGTTTCCCGATCTCGGAGGTTTGCTCTTGGATAATGGGCAGGTGGAAATGTGCTCCCATGGCACCCCGCACAACTTTTGGGTTGAAGGGGTCGACTGTGCCCGCGTTGAGGAAGATGGCTTGAACGCCCGCTGCATACGCAGTGCGTAAGATTGTTCCGAGATTGCCTGGATCGGAAATACGATCTGCGACGAGTGCCAGGTTCAGGTTGTCGGGGACGGCAGAAGAAGGAATGGGGAGGACCACAAGAAGTCCTTGTGGGGATTTGGTGTCGGAACAGGCTCTCATAACCCGCTCAGAGACTTCCTCGGCATCGGCTCCTCTATTGATTAACTCATCTATTAAATATTGGTCACCTTGCTTGATGGTTTCCGTATACAAAACGAGTTTAGCAGGTGAGCGGGAGGAAACAGCTTCGTTTGCCAGTCGAGTACCCTCAATGATAAAGAGACTTTCGCTCTCGCGCACGCGCCGCTTATTTTGCAGCGTTCGCACCCATTGCACGCGTGGATTGGATGTTGATGTAATCATTTCGAGTCGCCATTCGTCAGCCAGCGCCGTTTGCATTCCGCGACGAAGATATCAACGCTGGGTTCGTCAAACAAAGTGAGATCTACCGTCTGTAATGAACTGTGGGGATTTCTACTGTAGAAGTCCATGATAGCCTCAACTATGCGTCGGGCGGCTCGCTCCTTTGGGAAGCGGAAGATTCCAGTGGAGATAGCAGGAAGAGCAAGGCTGGTGAGGTTGTGATCGGACGCAAGCCTCAGAACTCCGGCTATCGTATTCAGAAGCTTCTGGTCCTCCTCCCCCTGGCCCCAGATGGGTCCGACGGCGTGGATGACGTAACGGCAGGGCAGGTTGCCAGCGGATGTGATTGCGGGTTGCTCATGAGTTATCGGTCCGTGCTGGCGAACCCATTCATCGCTTTCAATCTGAATTTGCGGCCCGCCGCGCCTGGATATCGCCCCGGCAACGCCACCGCCATGCTTGAGTTGGGCGTTAGCGGCGTTCACTATAGCATCCGCATGCGACTCGGTGATGTCGCCATGGATTACATGCAGTTTTTGCCCTAGGGGTAGCGCCCGCTGCAAGACCAGCGTCGTCATATAAAACTCCTAGTAGTTCTCTGCTATTCCCCTCCATTGGATTGTATCACCGCGGCCAGCCACGGCCACTGGGTGCGCAGAGGGCAAGGAAAGTAAGCAAAGATAGGAGCTGCTCAGGGTCATTCTAGGCGATTGTAGGGAACAAAGAACCTTGAGAGTGCCGATAAGACCACTGCGGTTGGGCGAGGATCTTCGTCGCTCCGCCCATCAGGGGGACAATGCCGCGCGGGGCCGGAGCAGTTACTAAATAATAAAAGAGACGCAACAGCGTCCCTTTTTATAGATGAGTTTGGGCTTCGTGGCTACTTTTTGGTTGCGGTCTTCACGACTTTGCTGAAAGCCTTTGGATCACGAACTGCAAGATCGGCGAGGATCTTCCGGTTCAAGCCAATCCCCGATTGCTTCAAGTCGTAGATCAATCGGCTATAGGTAGTTCCGTTGAGACGCGCGGCGGCGTTGATACGGGCAATCCAAAGACGACGCAGATCGCGTTTGCGAGTGCGGCGATCTCGATATGCATACCACAGGCTCTTAAGCATAGCCTCGTTGGCGCGTCGGTATAAGCTGCTGCGAGAGCCATACATTCCCTTGGTAAGTTTTAATACTTTTTTGTGACGACGGCGTGTGATGGTACCGCCTTTAACTCGTGGCACGTTTCACTCTCCTGTGGACCCCTGAGCGCCGATGTCTCTAAGACACCTGTTGTATGCACCCAACAGCCACAACAATGGGTGAGCTACTTGGAAGAGCTCCCCGTACGGGCGTTCGGGTTGGCTTTGTACTTCTTCAAGTATGGAGCTAAGCGGTTAACGCGCTTGGCGATGCCCTTCGCTTCTACAGGAAGCATTTTGGTGAATTGCCGCTTGGAACGGGCGGATTTTTTTCTGCGCAAGTGACTCTTGTTTCCCTTGGTGCGCACTAGCGTCCCAGAACCCGTTAAGCGGAAGCGCTTGGCGGTTGCCTTATGCGTCTTGAGCTTATATTTTCCCTTCGTCTTGGCTTTACGGGCCACAATACTACTCCTCTGATAATGACTGACTCGTTCTTATACGACCAGCCTGTGAGGCACAAACCCCGCGAACGGTACCGCTGTCCACGGGGACATCGACACGAACTTGGTTGTCTAAAATGGTTACTGCTTTGGTTTACCCGGCGCTAGCGTCATGAGCATCGTACGTCCTTCCATCGTCGGCGATTGCTCAACGATTCCGACGTCGGAGAGTTCATCCGCTATTCCTTGTAAATCCTCGAGTGCGATCTCGGGAAATGTGATTTCGCGCCCGCGGAAACGGATACGCACTCGGACTTTCTTTCCTTCCGTCAACCAGCGCCTTGCATCTCGAACTTTGAACGACCGATGATGCTCGGAGGTTTTCGGGCGAAGCCTTACTTCCTTGATCTCGACTTTGGTTTGCGCCTTTCTTGCCTCACGGTCCTTCTTCGATTTCTCGTAGAGGAATTTGCCGAAATCGAGCACCCGGCATACGGGCGGGTCGGCGTTTGGGGCAATTTCAACCAGGTCAAGATCTGCAGCCCTGGCGGCTTCAAACGCCTCCTCAATCGGCACCACGCCGATGTTATTACCATCGGCGCCGATAAGGCGCACGTTTTTAGATCGAATTTGATTGTTTATTCTAAATTGTGATGCGCTGATCTTGTTCTCCTCAGAGAAAACACATAAGCCGCCCAGCATAGATTAGAGCGATCTCAAGGCCGCCGGATGATACCATGACAGAAGGCGGTTCGTCAACAGACCGCATTCACTCATCTAAAATGTTACCGAAGGATAATGGTTCTCTCAAAAGAAAATGTTACCGAGGGAACCTATGGCCGACAACGACAGAATGACCTTGCAAGAACGAGATAAGTATCTCCGAA
>Ga0114922_10000025_pt1 | contig 133070 bp, 136 predicted proteins | sample AartaG_FD_100975 | JGI IMG/M metagenome (GOLD analysis project Ga0114922, IMG submission 100975) | Deep subsurface microbial communities from Aarhus Bay to uncover new lineages of life (NeLLi) - Aarhus_00045 metaG | ecosystem: Environmental > Aquatic > Marine > Oceanic > Sediment | place...
TATATTGAAGGTGTTACCCACTCTATTTGTACACTAGAGTTTGAAAACAACCGTGATATATACAACTGGGTACTAGATACACTTGAATTAAAGGCTCCAAGACCTTATCAACATGAGTTTGCACGACTTGGTATTAATTATACTGTTATGAGTAAAAGAAAACTTTTAGAACTAGTAGAAACAAATCGTGTAAGTGGATGGGATGACCCAAGGCTTCCTACAATTGCTGGATATAAAAGAAGAGGCTATACAAAAGAGTCAATTTTAAATTTTTGTGATCAAATAGGGATTGCAAAAGCTAATTCAATGGTTGATGTTGCACAGCTTGAATTTTGTATTAGAGATGATTTAAATACAAAAGTACCACGAGTTATGTGTGTACTTGATCCACTTAAAGTAACAATTGAAAATTATGAAGGTAGTGAAGACCTTATCTCTTCATACTATCCTCATGATGTACCTAAAGAGGGGACGCGAAAAGTACCATTTTCTAAAGAGATTTATATAGAAAAAGATGACTTCAATGAAAATCCTCCAAAAGGTTATTATAGACTGACTCCAGAACAGCCTGTAAGACTAAAACATGGATTTATAATCACTTGTAAAGAGGTGATAAAAGATGCTGAAGGTAATATCGTAGAGATAAAAGCCGATTATCACGCCGATTCTAAAAGTGGATCAGATACTAGTGGTATCAAAGTAAAAAGTGCTATACAATGGGTAAGTGCCGCACAAGCTAAAGAAGTAGAGGTAAGAGTATATGATAGATTGTATTCTAGTGAAGCTCCAGAAGGATTAGAAGATCTAAATCCTCACTCTTTACAAGTTATCAAAAATGCTCTTATTGAACCTGCTGTTATCACTGAAAAACCTGATGAAAGATTCCAGTTTGAAAGACAAGGATACTTTTATGCAGATCCTATTGACTATACTGATGAAAATCCAGTATTTAATAAAATTGTAGGACTAAAAGACTCTTGGGGTAAAAAAACAGCAGAGAAACCAAAAGAACAGTCTAAAGCACAAGCAAACAAAGTACAAGTAGTTGGTGATGAAGTTGCTATGAGTAGTGAGCAAAAAGAATTATTTGATAAGTACACTAGTGAGCTTAAACTAAATAGTGAAGTAGCAAATATTTTAGCTAGGGATAAGAAACTTTCAAATTTTTATGAAGAATCTTTATCTTCACTCAATAGCCCAGTTGCATTAGCTAATATTGTGGCAAATGATGTTGCAAAAGAGTTAAAAGATAAACAAGCAGATGAGCTAAAATTTACAGCTATCCAAATCTCAGAACTTGTGAAGATGGTTGATGATAAAACTATCTCAAGTAAAATAGCAAAACAAGTATTTGAAGAGATGAAAAAATCAGGAACAAATCCAACAAAAATAGTTGAAGATAAAGGACTAGTACAAATATCAGACCCAGCTAAGATTTTACCTATCATTGATGAAATCATCGCAAAAAATCCAGATAATGTAGCAAAGTTTAAAGCTGGTAACACAAAACTTTTAGGTTTCTTTGTAGGGCAAGTATTAAAAACTACTGGTGGAAAAGCAAATCCTCAGGTTGTGAATAAACTTGTGGCAGAGGCTTTAAAATAATAAATTAAAACAAAGGATAATTAAAAAAGGGAGAGTTGTCTTCCTCTTTTTTTTATATCAACAATAAAATTTTACTATTTAGTACAACATTAGAGAGTTTTAGATAAAATCTAATTAAAATAATAACAGGTGGAAAAGTTCAATGAAAATATCTAATTTAGAAATTAAAAACTATAAACAATTTAAAGATTTATCATTAGACTTGACATACCCTAAAGGACATGAAAAAGAAGGGCAACCTTTAGATAAAATTTGTATTATCGGTCAAAGTGGTACTGGTAAAACTAATTTGTTAGATATTATTAAAAAGTCCACCGTTGATTGCTCAGGTTTTAGAGATGATTATAGACCATTTACAAATTTTATTGGGGATAAAACAGCTGAAAAATCAATACTTAATAGTTTTATAAATAAAAACAGTAAAGAATTTAAAGTTTTATTTACTGATGATACTACTCAAATTGAACCAGATGAAGAGAACAAACTAACAGAAAATGAAAAAAATTATTTCATTGGAACAAAACTAGATTCATTATCTTTTTTGATAGAAGAAGATTCTAAAGATTTAAATATGAGCAATAGTGACAAAAATATATATCAAGGTTTAGTATCTAAAAAAGCAAGACGTTCTCTTTTCAATCGTAGTGCTCAATGGGGAACACGTTCATTTGGTTTTGCAGCTCTAGGTAATGATAACGAGGAAGATTCTGATCTTTCTAAAATCAATAGACAAATAAAAGATATAGAGTCAAAATATAATTCTGATTCAGTTAATATATCTAACTATTTAAAAAAAGAAAAAGTCAAAAAAAGAATATCAAAATATCTTATTGATGTAAATAATAATACAGAATCTTGGGAAGTTTTAAAAGCTAGAATTGATAAATATAATGAAGATGAACAAACACAAAAAAGTCTTTTATTTAATAAAATTATGGTTGATAATGATTTCTCAAAAGAAGATTCTATACAAGAGATGAAAAATTGGCAAGATAAAAATGAAAATCTTTTAGAAAATATATCTTCAGATATTAATAAAATCTTGAAAAAGTTTAATTTGGAACTTACTAAAATAAATGAAAATCAAAAAGATTATAGTAGTCTTGACATAAAAGACTTATCAAATGACACTATTATTGATTATGATGATTTAAGTACAGGTACAAAAAACTTATTATCTACATTTATACCATTAAAGTCATATTCACCACAAGATAGTATCATACTTATAGATGAGCCAGAGATGTCTTTTTATCCTGATATTCAAAAAAAACTAGTAGATTTATACAAAGATGTTGGTGAGAATAATCAGCTTATACTGGCTACTCATTCGCCTATTATCGCATCTAGTTTTGAACCATGGGAAGTAGTTGAATTAAAGTTTGATGATGACAATCAGATATATAGAGAAAAATATTATGAAGGGGAAGGTACTCATAAAAATGATTATATTTTAGATCCTAGAATGTTAACATGGACTAGTATTTTAACTAAAATATTTGACTTAGATTCAACTTCAAATGTTGAAGAACGAGGGAAAAAATTAATCGAATATGCTTCGTTATCGGCAGAAATCAAAAGTACTAAAAATATAGATGAAAAACGAGAAAAGTTTGAAAAACTTAAAAAACTAATTGAATTGTTAGGATTAGGTGATAATGAAACGGATATATAAAGATACCATATTATCTACTAAGTATAAGGAATGTGTAGATAGTTTTGAAGGAAATCATGAACCTTATAAATCAAGTAATAAATTTGGTAAAGAACATTATATTGACATTAGGATGAACTTATTTTATTGTCAAAATGGATTATGTGCTTATACCGAAGAAAAGCTTTGCGATGAAAGTTTGATTAAAGAATCAAACTGGGTTGATGGAAAACATATTGGACTAATTGATGATGAATTTACTTATGGTGATATTGAACACTTTGATGAAAGTTTAAAACCTACTCAAGGATGGCTTTGGGATAATCTCTTTATGGTACAAGGAGATATCAATAGAAGAGTAAAACATACAAAGCCTGTTAAATATATTTTAAAACCAGATTCTACAGATTACGATGAAAATATATATTTAAGTTACAATCATAAAATAGATCAATTTTATCCAAATGATTCATTGACAGATGAAGAAAAAATAGATGTAAAATATATGATAGAAACGTTAGGTATTAATAAAGTTATACGTCGTAAGGATTTAATAAAAGAATTAGTTGAAGCTCACAAATATGGTTTGCTAGAATTCGAAGAAGAACCAAAAGAATATACTACTGCTTGGAATATGACTGTAAGAAACTTAACTAGTTAAGACTGGTAATAATACCAGTCTTAACTAATCCAATTAAACTTCATCCAACTTTTTTTGAAACTCAATATTGAGTTTTTCAAGTTCATTTTTTAACTGATTTAGTCTAGATTGTTTTTTAGATTTATCTGCTGGACTTAACGCTTCTATCTCAGTTTTAATAGCTTTTGTTGCTTGGCTTTTTTCAGTAACTATAGCTGCTCTTAATTTTTTGATCTCTTTTTTGTTTCTTTTTGGTTTTTCGACTTTTTTCACTTCTAAAATATCATCTTCCCAACCAATTTGATCTAAAAACTCATCATAATTTCCATTGAAAAAATCAGCACCATCATGTGTAAATACTATTAATTTATCACAAACAGCACGCAGTAGTTTTTCAGAGTGAGTTACTATCATACAAGAGCCCTCAAAGGCTTTTATAGCATCAGTCAGTGCATCAATAGAGTCTATATCAAGATGATTTGTAGGCTCATCTAGGAAAAGAAGATTTACATCTTGTGCTATGATTTTACCAAGCATAACTCTTGATTTCTCACCTCCTGAAAGTAGTGATATCTTTTTCTTTGCATTATCGCCAGTAAACATCATAAGACCACAAATATTTCTGATAAGTGATTCTGGAAGTTTATGATTTACACTATAAATCTCATCCATGATTGTATTTTTGGCATTTAGATGAGAGATATTTGTTTGTCCGAAGTGTCCAAAAGTACAAGATGGGTGAAAATCTACACTTCCTGTTACGGCTTCTAGTTCTCCTGCAATAGTATTTAATAAAGTTGATTTACCTTTACCATTTTTACCGATGATACCTATAGTCTCACCTCGTGAAAGTGCAAAAGTTATATTTCTAAATAGTATATTATCATTTGTGTATCCAAAACTCAAGTCTTTTACTTCAACTAAATATTTTGCAGATGTATTTTTGTAGTTAAAATCAAAACTTAAATTTGCTTCATAGTTTATATCTTCTAGTCTCTCCATTTTTTCTAGGATTTTTACTTTTGATTGTGCTAGAGTTGCTGTTGCTGCTCTTGCTTTGTTTTTAGCTATAAACTCTTCTAGGTCTTTTATCTTTTTATCTTGTGCAATCTTTTGTTTTTCATGGTTTTCTTGATTTGCAACAATTTGTTCGAAGAATTTTTTAGTACCACCTGGAAGCATAAATGCTTTTTTTCGAACTATCCCTAAAGTATGAGTAGTAACACTATCCATAAACTCCCTATCATGAGTGATAAGTATTACTTCACCAGGAAATGTCTTTAAAAAGGCTTTTAACCAACGAATTGAGAGAATATCCAAGTAATTTGTAGGCTCATCTAGTAAAAGCATATTTGGTTCCGTTAAAAGTAGTTTTGCAAGGTTGATTCTGATTTGATACCCACCCGAAAACGACTTAGGGTCTTTTGCTAAATCTTCTTCAGTAAATCCCAAACCAAATAGCATTTTTTCAGCTTTGTAAACATCATATTTGTTCTCTTCACTTAAAGCTGATGCAGTCTCATCGATCAACTTTTTTTCAGTAAAATCAAAATACTGTTTCAAAGCACCGATTTTATAAGCTTTTGGAAATTTTATCTCACCAGTATCTTGATGCTCTTCTCCTAAAATAAGTTTAAATAGCGTCGATTTTCCAGTACCATTTCGTCCTACAAGACCTACTTTGTCTCCTGAGTTTAGTCTAAGATTTAGTTCACTATATAGTTCACTTGTTGGATAACTTTTTGATATATTTATTAATTCAATCATGATTCTCTTTTTTGCAGTTTTTTTTGAGTTTGGGATTATATGATATGAAGAGTTATATACTGATAAAGTGATCTGAAAAGAATATTTTAAAAAAGCAGTAAGTATAATTTACAATCTTATATTATAATTAATAATTGTATTATAATCTATACTAGAGTATTATTTCGACATTATTTATTATAAGGAAAATTTTATGAGTTTATTTAGTAAAGAGCAGTTAGAGTCGTTACCTATATGTGGTTATTCATGTGCAGATACATCGATTGTAAAGCTACAGGCTTCAATTGGTTCAGATACAAATTGGTTGATTATAGGATGGGCAGAAAAAGATAATTTATTGTTTGGATATTCTTGTATAAATGGGGAAAAAGATTTAGCAGAAATGGACAGTTTTTCGATTGAAGAGCTTGAGTTACTTGCAGAAGAGCATATCATGAATATAAGTGAGCCAAATATTAGTATGAAAGAAGCAAAACAAAACATTTAATGTTTTGTCTCTTTTAAACTTGCATAGGTTTTAAAAGTCACTCCTGCTCTTAACCTAAACAACTTATCCAAAATCTTTCTTGGTACATTTGCTATTGCTAAAACTTCATCTATACTGTAATCACTTCCTTGATCATCTAATAAATCAATTATTTTCATAATATTAAATGGTAGTTTACTTGGTTTGAATCGATTTTGAAAATAGGTATCAAGTTCAAATTCTTTAATATTTTTTTCTATAAAAATAGGTTCTTTTGGATTATGCATAAGTTCATCCATATATTCTTCGTAAAAGAAAGAAGCCCCTGCTCCTTTAAATCGAACGGCTATTAGATTTATCTTTTCATCTGATTTAATATCTACAGGCTCTTCATAGGCATTAATAAGTATGGCTTGAAAACTTTCTAGTACATAAGTGTTATTTTCGATAATTACTTCACAGTTAGTTTCTTGATTGATTAAAACAATCATACCACCATTTGGTATAAGGGAGTATGTTCCACAATCTTCTATTGCATCATATGATTCTATATATTTTTTTAATTTTTTATCCATGAGTTATTATATGATTTAATTCTTAATTATTGTATAATCTCTTAATATTAAATAAACACAAGGAATGTTAATGTCATATTTTGTTTATATTCTTGAGTGTAGTGATGGGACTTTGTATACAGGAATCACTAAAGATGTAGCAAAGCGTTTGGATGAACATAATACTTCCATTAAAGGTGCAAAATATACAAAAGCAAGACGTCCAGTAAAACTATTATATCAAGAGCCTTCACTTGACAGAAGTAGTGCATCAAAACGTGAATATGCAATAAAAAAACTTACAAGATTAAAAAAACTTCAATTAATACAAAAAACTTCATTAAAATAAAGGGGATAGACACCTTTTTTTATTTCTACTAACTAATATTACTTAATTATCTAAAAAATATTTTTTAATCAAATTATCAAGTTCATCTTTTAATTGATCTTTTGTTTTAACTTTTGTATTTTCATATAGTTCTACTGAAATATCTACAAAATTATTTAATAGTTTTTCATCAAAATGTGAACCACTACTATCATCTAATATCTGCATAGTTTTTTCATAACTAAATGGATCTTTATATGGTCTTTTAGACGTCAACGCATCAAACACATCAACTATACTAAAAATACGAGTAATGATAGGTATATCATCACCTTTTATTTGATTTGGATAGCCTGTTCCATCATATTTTTCATGATGACATAAAATCACATCTTTACTATTTTCTAACCAAGGATTACCTTGTACAAGCTGTATCCCTTTTAATACATGCTCTTTCATTATTTCAAACTCTTCAAAAGTTAGTTTTCCATTTTTTAACAATATCCCATCTGGTATACCAATTTTACCAACATCGTGTAAAAATGCTCCAACTATTAGTTTTTTTATTTCCTCTTTATCCAATTCAATTTGCTCTGCTAGTTTAATAGAATAAAGAGTTACCCTATAGTTATGTTCATTTGTATCACTATCTCTTAATGCTATTGCATTACCTAAAGTATTAATAGTCATAATATTACTAGAAAGAAGGTCTAGTCTATTTTGATTTATCTTTTTATATGCAAAGTAGATAAGGGGGGAAATTACTAAACTAAATATTGATATTGTTAATATAACGGTTACAATAGTTGCTATTATTCCTCTTTTAAATCTATCTACAACTATTGGTTCAACATATTTTATACCCTCTATATACCCTAAAAGTTTATCACCTTTATATAATGGATAAAATATTTGTAAGAAAAATTGTTTATGTTCCGCTTCAAAAAAGTTTTGACTCATTTTTTTAGATTCAGGGAAATTATGTATTAAATATTCATCATGACTTTGGATAAGTTTTATTTGTTCTTGAAATCTTTTACCTTATGCTTTAAAACTAAAAAACTCCTCTTTTATAAAAAGAACTAACTATATTTTCACCTTTTACTAACATAACTGACCCCTAAAATGATTTTTATTTTATGAATTGTTTTAAATTATATTGTTTATAATATCCATTTATTGCTTTCTTTAACTCTATATCATCTAGAGTTGTTGGCTCTTTTATACCAAATCTTCTTAGAAATCCAAATGGCATAACAGAGGTTTCTTTTGATGGATTTTTAATATAATCATATATAGCTTTTTCAATTCTTTCTTGACTACTATATTTTAATGTATACTTACTCATAAATATTTGTAACTGCATTTGTTGAAAATGACAATTTAAACAATTTTTTTTAAAACTATTCGCCCATATAGATACTGGAATAAGAGTGATAAGTACTATTTTTATTGGCTTATTGTAACACATGTTCCCTCATCAATAATTGAATTTATATCAATATTTAAATTATACTCTTTAACTATAGTATAAACTATATTATACCCTATTCCAAAGCCACCTTGTGTATCATCAAACCGTGTATATCTTTCAAATATTTTAGATATTTGCATCGCTGTCATACCATCACCTTGGTCACAAATCTTAAAATTATTTTTTTCTATAATTATATTTATATTTGTTGATTTTTTTGTATATTTAATTGCATTTGAGATTAGGTTGTCTATTACTCTAGTGATTTTTTTGTTATCTATATTTAATATAAAATTATCATTTTCGATAATTGAAACTTTTATATTTTTTGATTCAAATAATATATTAAAGTAATCAACCCTTTGTTTTACAATAGTATTAATATCAACATCAACATTTTGAGATGATACAGAATGGTTTAATACTAAAAAAACTAAATCTTCATATATATTTGATATTGTTAATGATGCAGTTTTTATACGGTTAAATTTCTTTTCCACTTTTAAATCTAAATTAGCACTATCTATTAGTTCAATATTTGTTAAAATAGTTGATATAGGCGTATTTAGCTCATGCGTTGTATCTTTTATAAATCTATCTAATAGATTTAAATTGTCTCTAATAGGTTTTAAAATCAACCTTACTAAAAAAATAGATGTTATGATGATTATAAAAATAATAAAAACAGAAAGCATTATAATTTTAATACCAAGTTGAGTTAATAAACTTTCATTTTTTCTCTCAATCACAATATAAGCACTACCTAAATAGTAAGGCTTAACTTCATAAATAAAATACTTATATCCATCTTTACTATAAATACTTTTTGAAAAATCAATTTTTGTATCATTTATTGTTGAATAAATAAGATATTTATCTATATCATAAATAGCAGAATTAAACTCTTTAAATCGCGGATATATTAGTTGTAAAAATTGATTATTATGCAAAGTTTGTATTTTTGTAAAAACCTCTTTTGCATCTTCTATCATCACCCTTTTTTCTTGTATCTCTATTTGTTCAGTTTCATAATTATAATAACTATAAGCTAAAATAGAAACTAAAAGAATAGTTGATGTAAGGTATAAAACGAGTACATTGATTATACTTTTTCTCTCTGCACTAGACAAATATATATCCTTGTTTTTTAATACTTACTATTTTATTTTTACCAACTATTTTTCTAAGATTTTTTATATATGTTCTTAAACTTTGTTCACTATGAACCTCATCATAAGACCATATTGTTTCAAAAATAGTATCAAATAAAACACAAGAATTTTTATTTTTAACTAAAAGTTTTAACAGTTCATTCTCTTTATGATTTAAAATAATTTTTTTATCATCTATTTGTATCTCTTGAAGATTTATATTGTAAGTGATATTTTTATCAAGTTTGATAATATATTCTTTCGTTTTATATTCTCGTTTTAATAAAGCTTCAACTCTAAGATGTAATTCTTTTAGTAAAAATGGTTTTTTAATATAATCATCCGCACCAACACTATAACCTTTTGATAAGTCTTCTATACTGTTTAATGAGGTTGTAAATATAGTAGGAGTTTGTATATTTGCATTTCGTAAAGTTTCTAGCAGTTCAAAACCATTTAATTTAGGAACTTGTATATCCAAAATTAATAGGTCAAAGTTTTGTTTATATAAAACATTAAGTGCTTCTTCTCCATCATAAACGGATACAACATTATATCCTTCATCATTAAGGAACTCTTCAATTGTAGCACTTAAGTTTATATCATCTTCTAAGTATAAAATATTCATATTGTATTATATTAAAAAAACACTTTTATATAAGGAGAAAAGGAAAAAGATATTATCTTCTCCCTCCACCTCCACCACCTCGTGAACCTTTATACATATTTCCACCACCAGTTCCATCTTTTAGACGCTGTTGTGTAGCTTGACCCATAGAGTTAGAACCTCTTAAATCTGCTCTTTCCTCTGGAGTTAAAGTTTGCATTCTACTTTGCATCTCTGTTCTAAATGCATCTCTATTAGCATCATCAACTGTACCTCTTTGAGATAACATCTCATCCAAAGTCATCGTTGAATAGTCTACTGCAAAAACAGTACTTGCAAGTAAAAAACTTGATAATACTAGTTTACGCATAAACTGGTGTAAAAGTATCTGTTGAAGCTACTTCTTCCTCTTGTGGATTTAATAAATTCATTAAAGCATCCATATATTCATCACCACTCATACTTGTAGCATCTACAGCTTTAAGTTGATCTTTCATATCAACTCTCTCTTCTTGTGATAATGCACTCATTTGCTCTTGAACAGCTACTCTATCTTCACTTGAAAGATTTTGCATAACATCTTTCATACCACCACCGCCACCTTGACCGCCACCAGAACCGTCCATCTTTTTCATTTGTGTTTGTTGCATCTGTTGTGTTGAATCTACCGTCATTTTATATCCTTTTTATTAAGTTATATAGAAGTGTATCATTTCAATGTGAATTAATTGTGAATTTATTATACTAAATGTATAAGTATTTAAATTATTGAATAAAATTATTCATTAACTATGTCTATAAAGTCAGATTTATTGTTATATCCTACAACTTTCTTTTTTATTGTATTTGTTTTATAATCAACAAAATACATTACAGGTATAAAAGGTGAAGCAAACTCTTTTGGAAAGTTTTTTTCTTCTCTATTTATAATAAGTGGGATATATTTTTTTTGTATTTTAGCATCTATCTTTTTTTTACTTAATACTTTTTTTTCAAATTTTTGACACCACGGGCAAAAGTTTGCCACCATTATAAACATCACATCTTTTTTTTGTTCTTTTGCTTTTTTTAGTGCAACCTCATAGTTTGTTTCATAGTTAAACTCTTTGGCAAACTCTTTGTAGTTTTTTCCAAATAGTGATGCAGTTAAAAGTGCTATTATTAGTAAAGTTTTCATTCATTGTCCTCATTGTATTGTTCCATAAAATCAACCAATAACATATCAATATTATCCATCAATTCCTCCTCTATCTCATCAGCATCTTTAGCAGTTAAAATAAATTGTTTTCTTTTTTCATAAGTTAAAGCATAAACAGATTCACCATCATCAATTCTTTTAACCTCTTCACCTAATATCAATTCCATATTTAAAATCAATTTTCCATCAAGCATAGTATCATAAAGCATTACACCTAATGTTCTATGTCCATATCCACTTGTATCTATTGCTAACTCATCTGTAGTATTTTTCAACTCCTCTTTTATATCCTCTTTGATACTCATAGGTAACTTGCTACTATAGTTTTCAACAACCAAATAAGCTTTTTCAATTTTTGTTAATAAAAACATACTATCTGCATTTAGATAAACTGTTGCTAATAATAAAATAAAAACTTTACTAAATAATTTTTTCATACACTTCCCCTTTGTTTGAATTATTGTATCATAAAATATTTTTATAATCTTTTAAACTCAAATATAATAAATAATTATAAAAATTTGATATAATCAATATATGATTTTCATAAAATAACTTATACAAGGATTTTAGAATGAAATATATAATAACGTTAATATTACTGTGCATTTTATCTTTTGCAAATAGCCATAAACATACAAACTCTTTGATAAACTCAACATCTCCATATTTACTTCAACATTCTCATAATCCAATAGATTGGTATACATGGGATAAAGAGACATTAAAAAAAGCAAAAGATGAAAACAAACTTATATTTTTATCTATAGGTTATAGTACTTGCCACTGGTGTCATGTAATGGAAGCAGAATCATTTGAAAATGAAACTCTAGCCAAGATATTTAATAAAGACTATATAAGTATAAAAGTTGATAGAGAGGTTGATACACATTTAGATATACACTATCAAGATATTTTAGCTAGTTTTAAAAATAGAAGAAATGGTTGGCCTTTAAATGCAATACTTACTCCTGATTTAGAAGTTTTATATATAACTACATATATTCCCCCATCATACAACTATGGAACAGCAGGACTAGATACAATCTTAGCAAAATATGTAAAAATTTTCAATGATAATGATAAACTAAAAAAATTAATAAAATCAAATAAAAAAACAATAGAACAAAAAGATATATATCAAGAAAAAGATAATAGTAACTTAGAATCAAAATATATAAAATCTATGGAAGAAGTTTTTGACAATGGTTTCAAAGGTTTTTTTAAACGTCCTAGGTTTCCTCATGCTGCTAACTTGGACTTGCTTTATGATATATATGATTTAACAAAAAATAAAAAAGCCATAAAAATGGTATATGAACCACTTACCGCTATAGCAAAAGGTGGAATATACGACCAAGTAGATGGTGCATTTTTCAGATATAGTGTTCATCCTGACTGGATAATACCACACTTTGAAAAGATGCTTTATACCACTGCTGAACTTGTACCAATTTATACAAGGGCGTATCTGGATACAAAAAATGAGTTATATAAAAATGTTGTAGTGAAAAGTTTAAAAGAGATACAAAATAGATTTACTAAAGATGGACTTTTTTACAGTGCTAGTAATGCAGACTCAAATGGTGCAGAGGGATTATATTATCTGCATACATATGAAGAAGCTTTTCAAGAATTAGTTAAAAATGGTTTTACCAAACAAGAAGCAAATAACAACTTAGAATATTTAGATATAACAACCATAGGAAACTTTGAAGGTGACCTATCAAATCCACATTTTAATAATAACTTTGAAGAGGATATAAAACCAACAAAAATAAAAGAGACTTTAGAAGTTCTAAAAGATATACGAAAAAAAAGAGAGTATCCATTTATTGATAAAAAAATTATAACTTCATGGAATGCTATGATGATAAAAGCATTTTTAAGTGCAGGTCAAATTGATAAATCATATGAAAATATTGGTTTAACATATCTTGATAATCTTTTAAAAGAGTTATATATAGATGGTGAACTTTATCACTATAAAATAGGTAATTCTAAAATATCTCAAAAAGCTTTACTAGAGGATTATTCATTTTTAATAGATACTTTACTTTATGCCTACAAAGTTAACTATGATGAGAACTATTTAAAAATAGCAAAAGAACTAACAAAAGATAGTTTAAAAAAGTTTTATAAAAATGATAAATGGTATTTAGATATAGAACATATGGTAAAACCAAATTTTAATGATAAGTATTACACTTCAGCATTAGGAAAAATGTTTGAAAATCTTATAACTATTTCAAACTATACATACGATATGAGTTTATTATACAAAACTAAAAAAATGATAAAATCATATCAAAACCAAATCTTAAATGATATGCAAAACCATAGCTCAGCAATCAAAGCAATAATAAGAGTTCAAAGAGGTGATGTGATTTTAAAAGCAAATAAACAAAATCTTCAAAAATATAAAAATGATATATCAGATATAAAGTATCCTTTTTTATATACTAAGTATGAAAATGAGAAAGATTTTTTAGCTTGTGATGAGTCTACTTGTTTTGGCTTTAGTAATAACTTTGGAATTATAAAAAATAAGATAATTAAGTATTTACATATATATAACTAAATAAGACAATAATAGATAAAGACAATAACAACTTTTAGCTATAATTATGCTAATTTATTTTTAGGATTTATCTATGTTAAAAAACATGTCTATAAAAGCAAAGTTAAGTTTGCTTATATTTATACCGATTGTTGCTTTATTGTTAATCTCTGTTAAAACTTTAGTTAATGATTATCAAAAAGTTAATTCACTTGAGGGTTTAGAAGTTGCTGTTAAATTATCAACAAAAATTTCTACATTAGTACATGAAACACAAAAAGAAAGAGGTATGACAGCTGGATTCTTAGGTAGTTCAGGTAAAAAATTCTCAAATGAATTAACATCACAAAGAGAGTTAACAAATAAAAGACTAAGTGAACTAAAATCATTTTTAAATCAAAATGATTTATTATCAATCAGTAAAGCAATTGACAATACAGTAAACTCAGCAATTAATGATTTTAGTAGATTATCAGATATAAGAAACCAAGTTTCAAATATGACTATTAAAACACCAAATGCTATATCTTACTATACAAAAATGAATTCAAAACTATTAAATACAGTTATTGAAGCATCAAAAATATCTGAATCTCCAATTATAACTAAACAACTTGTTGCCTTTGGTAACTTCTTGTTTTCTAAAGAGAGAGCTGGGATTGAGAGAGCCATTGGGTCTAATACTTTAGTAAAAGATGCTTATGTAGGTGAAAATAGAATTAAGTTCAATAACCTAATTGCAGCGCAAGATTCATTTATGAATAACTTCTTACTATATTCATCATCTTCATCATCAAAATTTTATCAAGATACACTACAAGGTAATGATATAGATGAAGTTACAAGAATTAGAAATATCCTTTTAAATGCTAAAGAGATTGGTGGATTTGACACAGACCCTCAATATTGGTTTGAAACAATAACTAAAAAAATTGGACAACTAAAAAAAACTGAAACTGTTATTATTGATAACTTAAGAATTACAGATAACTCTTTAAAAAATCAAGTTAAAATTGCAATAGCTATTAGTCAATTAATCCATGAAACACAAAAAGAGAGAGGTGCAACAGCTGGATTTATTGGATCAAAAGGAAAAAAGTTTGTTACAAAGATTTTAGAACAAAGAAAACTTACAAATAAAAAATTATCTCAATTAAGAGCTAATATTAATAAATTTGGTAAATTCTTAAGTACTGATTCTAAATCTACTTTAAATAAAGGATTAAGAGGGTTTGAAATTTTATCAACTGTTAGACTAAAAGTAAACAATCTAAAAATAACTACAAAAGATGCTATCTCATTTTATACTGCTTTTAATACTCAAATGTTAGAAACAGTAGGAAATATAGCTAACTCTGCAACAACTAAAAATGAAGCTAGAGATCTATTGGCATTTTATAATTTTGATATGAGTAAAGAGCGAGCTGGAATCGAGAGAGCAGTTTTATCAAATAGTTTTGCAAGAAATAAATTTTTACCAGGAATGAAAGATAAATTTATCAAACTAATCACAGAGCAAGATAGTTATATCCAAAGTTTCAAAAAAAGTGCAAGTAAAAAGATGATAAATAGTTACAACTCAAATATGAAGGGTAATGATATAGATGAAGTAAATAGAATGAGAAATATAGCTAAGACTTCCACACAAATTGGTGGATTTGAAACAGATGCGACATATTGGTTTAGTAAAATTACTGGAAAAATAAATCTTCTTAAAAAAGTAGATGACCATCTTGCAAATGAACTGTTAGTTAGTATTTTAAAAGATTTGAGTGCTGTTAAAAGTAGTTTTATTACTGTACTTATTATTGTTATTTTAAGTTTTATTTTATCTTTATTTGTTGCATTTAATATTATGAGAAGTCTTTTATTTTCAATAAAATCATTTCAAACAAATCTTTTACATTTCTTTGAATATATCAATAAGCGAAGAGATACCTTAGATGAGTTTAAAGTTATTTCAAACGATGAAATAGGTGCAATGACTATAGTTGTAAATCAAAACATTCAACAAACTGCTAAATATATTGAGCAAGATAGAGCTGTTTTAGATGAGATTGATGATGTTGTACAAAAAGTAATAAATGGATTCTTCCAGTACACGGTTCAAACTACAACTTCAAACAGTCAAGTTGAAGAGTTAAAAAATAAGATTAATAAAATGATATCATCTACAAATACAAAACTAGAGATTATAAATACTTCTTTGCATGAGTATGGAAGTTCACATTTTGATTATAGAATATCAACAGATAAAAATCTAAATGGTGTATTTGGTACATTAGCATCAAGTTCAACACTTTTAGCTGATAACGTATCAGAGATGTTAGCTATGATGAAACTAAGTGGTGATAATTTAAATGATGATACTAAAATGCTTGCTCAATCGTCAAATAACTTATCTACTTCAAGTAATAATCAAGCTGCATCATTAGAAGAGACATCCGCAGCACTAGAAGAGATTACAAGTAGTATGCAACTTAGTCGTCAAAATGCAATGGCAATGGCAGAGTACTCAAAAACTTTAACATATGAAGTTAAAAATGGTCAAGAGTTAGCGAGTAAAACTTCTAAATCTATGGAAGATATAAATGAGCAGGTAACAAATATAAATGATGCAATTGCTGTTATTGATCAAATTGCATTCCAAACAAATATACTTTCTCTTAATGCAGCCGTTGAAGCTGCAACTGCAGGAGAAGCTGGAAAAGGTTTCGCAGTAGTTGCTCAAGAGGTTAGAAATCTTGCTTCAAGAAGTGCAGATGCAGCAACAGAAATTAAAGAGTTAGTTCAAAATGCTACACAAACTGCAAATATAGGTAAAGAGATCTCATCATCAATGATTACAGGTTATGAGTCTTTAAACACTAGTATCAATAAAACAATAGATTTAATTGATGGAGTTACTACATCATCACAAGAGCAAGAGCTTGGTATAACACAAATAAATGATTCAGTATCAACTTTAGATAAAGCAACACAACAAAATGCTATGGAAGCTTCAAATATTAATGCCCTTGCGTCAAAAGTGGCAGGACTATCTAAAAAATTAACAGGGGCATCTGAAAACTCAAGATTTAATGAAAATGCAGTAAAACAGATATGTGATGTTGAACTTGTAAATATAACAGCAGGTCTTAAAAATGATCATATTAGATATAAAGAGACAAACTATGCAAAACTTGGTTCAAAATCTGTATGGACTAGTGCAAAACAAACAGAGTGTAATCTTGGAAAATGGATTGTAAAATCAGAACAAGAAGATAAAGGATATACAAAAACACAAAACTGGAAAGATTTAAAAGAGGATCATGATTATGTACATGAAAATGTTCAAGCATTTATTGAACAAAATGCAAAGAATTCATCAAATGAACTTTTAAATAGGATATCAGAAGATATTGAAAAGGGTATTATAAATGTATTTAACGGTTTAGATACAGTAAAAACTGATAATTGTGGCGAAGTATCTACAAATAAACGTGAACAATTCAGAAAGAAAACAGTAGATTTAAATTATAAAGGTGAAGACAGAAGAGCCATAGAGTCAAATATAAAATCACATAATAATGTTTTTGTACCTTCAGATATGTCTGCAAAAGATGAGTGGTCATCATTTTAAATAATCGACAAAAGTATACAAAAGAATAAGTAAAATAAGATGACATTTGTGTTATAATTTGAAAAATAATTTCAAAGGCACAAAATGTTTAAGAATATGAGTATTAATAGTAAGCTTAGATTAAATTTAATAATAGTTTTTATAGGGATGGTTATCCTTATGGGAGATGTTTACTATTCTATGCAAAAACTAGACAACGAATATACAAACACTCAAACATTACAAAAAGAAGCTAGTGATTTAAAATCAATATTAATAAGTGGTTTAACAGTTAATTCCGCAAAAGGTGTTTTAATTGTAAATCCTAGTTCTGCTAGTGCAATATCTTCTATGAAAAATGCAATAGAACAACTAAATACAATCAATAATAATTTATCAAAATCAAATAAACAATTATCAAGTAGCTTAGCACCATTTATATCAAACTTTAATAATAAAACAAATATTTTAATAACAAATGCAGAACAAAATAGTCCTTTTTCAATTGAACATTCAAATCAAGTTTTAAAAAGCTGGCGAACTTTAAAAGGTGAAATTCAGACTGCATTAAAAAAAGAGAATATAAAAATAAATAATTCTATAAAACACTATAAAGAATTAAAAGATTCAACAATCCTTTGGATAATGATAAGATCATTTATATCTTTACTTATTATGTTTATTATTAATAAAATAATTGCTAAAGGTATATCAGATTCTATATTTGGACTTAGCTCTTATTTACATAGTTTTTTTACATTTTTAAATGGAGAATCAAATGATGTAAAAGAGTTAAAATTAGTTTCAAACGATGAAATTTCTGATATGGCAAAAGAGGTAGAAAAAAATATTGCGCATATCAAAGAGATGATTTCAGAAGATAGAGCTCTTATAAATGAAGCAGAAATGGTTTTAGGAAGAGCTTGTAATGGTTGGTTTTCTCAAACAATTCAAAACTCAACTCAAAATAAAAGTTTGATGGAGATAAGAGATGGTATAAATAATATGCTTAATAATATGAAAAGTAGATTTTTAGATATTAACACACAATTAGAAAGATATTCAAATCACAACTATATGGATGAGTTTAAAGTAGATGGAATAGAAAAAGGTGGAGTTTTTGAAGCTTTTATAAAAGACGTAAATAAACTTCAAGTTTCAATAACTAATATGTTAGTAGAAAATAAATCACATGGATTAACACTTGACCATAGTAGTGATATTTTATTAAAAAATGTTGATATTTTAAATGTAAACTCAACAAATGCAGCGGCAGCATTAGAAGAAACAGCAGCAGCAATAGAGGAGATATCAAGTAATATCTCAAATAATACAGAAAACGTAATAAAAATGGCAAACTTTGCATCAGGTGTAACAACATCAGTTCAAAATGGTCAAGCCTTAGCTACACAAACTACAAATGCTATGGATGATATAAATAGTGAAGTTAGTGCTATTAGTGAAGCTATTACAGTTATTGATCAAATTGCATTTCAAACAAATATTTTATCACTTAATGCAGCGGTGGAAGCTGCAACTGCTGGAGAAGCTGGAAAAGGTTTTGCTGTAGTTGCACAAGAGGTTAGAAATCTAGCTTCAAGAAGTGCTGAGGCTGCAAATGAGATAAAAGCTTTAGTATCAAATGCTACAGATAAAGCAAACAGTGGTAAATCAATAGCAGATAAAATGACAAATGGATATATTGAATTAAATGAAAATATAACAAAAACATTAGATTTAATTTCAGATATAGAGATGGCTTCAAAAGAGCAACAAACTGGTATTATTCAAATCAATGATGCGGTAAACTCTTTAGATAAACAAACTCAGGAAAATGCCTCAATAGCAGCACAAACTCATGGTGTTGCAGTTGAGACTGATACTATTGCAAAACTAGTAGTTTCAAATGCAAATGAAAAAGAGTTTAGAGGTAAAGATAATTTAGGAAAAAGAGATAAACCTACAAATACTAACTTTAAAGGTAAAGAGAGAAGATCAAGAGAAAATAAAATAAAAGATCATACAGATTACTCAAAAATGAGAAAAAAAACTAATGATAACGTAGATGTTAAAAGTTCACAAAAAGCTGTACAATCTACACCTATAAAATCAACAATTAAAGAAGACGATGAATGGGCATCTTTTTAAGCTATGAGAATAATAGAACTATTTAAACAAATCACACTAATTCCAAGATGTAGTGGTACTCATCAACCATTTATAAAATATATCCAAGAGTTTGCTCAAGATACAAACTATATATGTAAAATAGATAATGCAAATAATATTTTATGTTACAAAGAGAATACTACTCCAAAAACATGTTTACAATCACACTACGATATTGTATGTTTAGAGGATGGAAAAGTACCACAAATCATTGAGAAAGATGGCTATTTAAAAGCAAAAGATTCTACACTTGGTGCTGATAATGGTATGGGCTGTGCCTATATGTTAGCACTTATGGAAGAGAATACAAATGCGGAATTTTTATTTACTTGTGATGAGGAGATAGGTTTAATTGGAGCTTCAAATATTGAACATAAACTTCAAAGTTCTTATATGTTAAATCTTGATAGTGAAGCTGAAGGTGAGATATGTATTGGTTGTGCAGGTGGAGTTGATATATTTGCTACAAATAACAAAAGTCAATATATACAAAATACTGAAAATAAAACATTATATGAGATAACTATTGATAACCTTGATGGTGGGCATAGTGGTGTTGATATAGATAAAAATATACCAAATGCTTTAAAACTTATAGCAAAAACTATTAAAGAGTGTCAAGGTGAATTATTAGACTTAAACGGTGGACAAAGAATAAACTCAATACCAAAAAGTGCCAAAGCAATAATAGTATCAAATACACCACCAATTACATCACATACCAATATGTCAATTATAGAGGTTGAAACTACAACAACACACTATAAAAAACTTGATGATAAAATTATTAGTTTTATATACTCTTTTGCAAATGGTGTAAGGGGATACGATAAAGAGTTAAACAGTGTACTTAGTTCAATAAATCTAGCTATTATAAAAAATGATATTGATACGATGAAATTTGAATTAAGTGCTAGAAGTATGGATAACGAAGAGCTCCAAATAATAAAAGATGAAACTGTAGCATTATTAGAAGCATTTAATTTTGAGGTAAGAACTTCAGGAAAATATCCAGCATGGAAACCACAACATAGTGAATTTACATCAAAAGTTTTAAAAATATATAAAGAGCATATAGCTGATGCATCACTTGAAGCTATACATGCTGGACTAGAGTGTGCTATATTTAAAGAAAAGTATCCAAATATGGAGATTTGTTCAATAGGACCAAATATTTATTTTCCTCACTCAAATAGAGAAGAGTGTGAAATAAGTTCAGCTATTAAACTTTATAATATTACAAAAGATATAGTAAATAGTATAAAATAAAATTTATTTTATACTATTTCTCCCATCATGTTTTGCCTTATATAATTTTTTATCAGCATAATCAATATACTCATCTATTAAATCCACACTAAATTTTTCTTGTGCATCTATCTCATAAGTACCAATACTAACTGTTGTTTTTATCTCATTTTTTTCATGGACTAAAACATATTCTTCAAATGATGATCTTATTTTTTCAAGAACAACAAATGCTTGCTGTTTATTAATAGCTGGCAAAATCAATACAAACTCTTCACCACCATATCTAATTATAATATCTGAGTTTCTAATATTTAGTTTTACTACTTCAACAAACCCTTGTAACATTTTATCCCCTGCAATATGACCATAAGTATCATTTACTTTTTTAAAATAATCTAAGTCACAAAGTGCAATAACAAATTTTGAACTTGTAGCTTGTGATAACTCATATTGATTTTGAAAAATTCTAGATAAACCTTGTCTTCCAATTGCACCAGTTAGGGTATCTTTTATCGCATTTTGGTTTATAATTGTGTTATCGATTAAAGCTAATTCAGTCCCAATTGAAAGAGAAAGAAGTTCACATTTTTCTAAATATGTAAATAATATATCATAGTCATAGTTTTTATCACTTGCTATCATTATTTGTTTAATTTGGAGAGCTACATAATGGAGTTGTGAGTGAACTCTCTCTAACTCTTTTAGTTTTGAGTTATTTTTTATTACAGATTTTGCATCATTTGTTAGCCATTTACCAAAACTACATATTGTTTTATCTGTTTGGGGAAAATCTTTAGTATCAGATTTTATTAATGATTTTGATAATTGTATTAACCATTTTAAATGATTTGCATAGTGATCAACTACAAATTTTTCTATCATATCTGATAAACTTGAAAGTCTGCAATTACATATTGAAATTAAACTTTTTGCATAGAGTGAAAAATATTCTTTTGCAATAATATTTTGAATTTTAACTGAAAATTTATATATCGTTATAATCTCATCTTTTTTTTCATAGCTAATAAATAGATCCATTAAAATATGTTGTAAATGATTTATCTCATTTACTAAAACAATATATGGAACTTCTAGTTTTATATATAAATTTGCAAGTTCTCTATAATCATCACAAAATTCTTTTATTTGACCTTTACAAAGATGGATTAAACTTGTATGATATATTTGTTTGATATTAAGAATCTCTGCTTTTGGTATAGATTGTCTTATAATATTTCTATCAAAAAACTCTTCACTAATAAATTCTTGTTTATCTTTTAAAAAAAATATTGCATCTTCTGAAAAATTTTCTATCTCGTTTTCCATCTATTTTAATTCCTCAATAATTTTAATCTCTTTTTCTACCTCTTCAAGAAATTTAGGTAAAAGTTCAGAAGTTGGAAGCTTTGCAACAATTTCACCTTTTTTTATAATAAGTCCACTACCATTTCCATAAGCAATAGCAACATCAGCACTTTTAGCTTCTCCAATTGCATTTACTACACATCCCATCACTGATACATTTAAAGGTGTTTTTATATGCTTAGTAGCCTCTTCAACCTCTTTAACTGCAGAAACTAAATCAGCTTCAATTCTTCCACAAGTTGGGCAAGAGATGATATTTAATCCCTCTTTAATGATTCCAGCATCTTTTAATATTGCACGACCAACTTCAATCTCTTTTTCTAACTCACCTGTCATGGAGACTCTTAAAGTGTCCCCTATTCCATCAAGAAGCAAACTTCCTAAAGCAATTGAAGATTTTATAGTACTATGAAACTGCGTACCTGCTTCTGTAACACCTAAATGAAATGGATAGTTGTTTAAAGGTCTTAACATTCTATAAGCTTCAACAGTTCTTTGTACATCACTAGCTTTTAAAGATATTTTAATATCACTAAAATCTAAATCTTCAAGAAATTTAATATTGTAAACAGCAGACTCAACCATACCTTTAGCAGTTTGCCCGTATTTATCCTCAAATTGAGATTCTAATGAACCACAATTTACACCAATACGTACAGGTAAATCTCTTTGTTTACAAGCTTTTATAATCTCTTTAATTTTATGTTTATCACTAATATTTCCAGGATTGAAACGGATACAGTCTACAGACTCAGCCGCAATTAATGCTAACTTATAATTGAAGTGAATATCTGCAACTATTGGTAAAGATGTTTGCTCTTTTATAGCTTTTAAAGCATAAGCAGCATTCATATCAGGAACTGCAACACGAACTATATCAGCTCCTGCAAAATGAAGCTGTCTTATTTGTTCAACTGTTGCTTCAACATCGCTTGTTTTTGTATATGTCATAGATTGTACACTAATTGGTGCATCACCACCAACTGCTACATCACCCACATATATCTTTTTTGTTTTATATCTATTTATCATAAACATAATCTTATCTAAAAATAGATATAATAATGGCTAAATAATTAATTTTAGGAAGTTTATTGGAAAATATTAATATTTTTGACTTTATATCGGTATCATTGATTGTATTGCTTGGACTAAAAGGTCTTTTTAGAGGTTTTACTAAAGAGTTTTTTGGAATAGTTGGTATTGTTGGTGGTGTATTTGTTGCATCTAGAATTGCCGGTGATGCTGGAAACTTTATCAATGGGTTTATCCCAATGGATAATGAAAACACTATTTTACTTACAGGGTTTGTATTATCTTTAGTAATATTTTGGATAGGTACTTACTTTGTAGGTAGTGTTATATCTAAAATCTTTACTCTTAGTGGCTTTGGAATCTTTGATAGAGTTTTAGGTTTTGCATTTGGTGCAGGGAAGATATTTTTACTTTTTGCAATTATATCATATGCAATATCTCAAGTAAAAGCTATCAATGATAATCTAAAACCAAAACTAAATGATAGTATCGTATTCCCATTGTTAGTTACAACAGGTGGATATATTATCAAACTAGATACGAGTGGTATTCAAACTAAAGTTTCAAAAGAGCTTGATAAAGTTGTAAAATCTACAAAAGAAACTATGGCTGAAATCTCTAAAAAAGAGATTGAGGAACAAGTTAAGAAAAAAGCTGAAGAGTTAAAAGCTGAAATCAAAGCAGAGATAAAAGAGAATACAAAGGTAAATACAAGTGAATCAAAATAATACTGCACTTGAAGATTTAAAAATAGTTTTAAAAGATAAAGGTATGAAATATACTGAACAAAGAGCTATTATATTGCAAATCTTACTAAACCTTGATGACCATTTAAATGCAGAAGAGGTTCATGCTATTATTAAAGAAAAATATCCCAACCAAAATATAGGGATAGCTACCATATACAGAACTTTAAATTTTTTAGAAGAGGTAGAATTAATATCTTCTATATCATTTGGAAAAGATGGAAAAAAATACGAATCAAATAATAAAAATCAACATCATGATCATATTATATGTACAAGTTGTGGAAAAATCGTAGAGTTTTTAGATGATGAGATTGAAAAAAGACAAGAAGATGTTGCTTTAAAAAATGGCTTTAAAATAACTGACCACACTATGCAAATATACGGTATATGTGATGTTTGCCAAAACTAGCGAATAGTGGTTACAAAGTAAAGTTTCTTCAAAATTAGATAAAGCGGTTACGGAATAAAATAACTAATAAAAATAAACAAAAGAAAAGGATAAAAAAAATTGTTTGAAAATAAATATATACAACAAAGAATTCAAAAAGCAGATACTTTAAGAGATGCAGGTTTTAACCCGTATTGTAATATTTCAAAAAGAAATACATCTATTGAAAAATATAATAATGTAAATAGTGATATAGAGACTAAAGAAAATAAAAGAGACGAGAATAGAATATATACAGTTGCTGGTAGAATTAAGTTTTTTAGACTTATGGGAAAAGCAACATTTCTTAAAATAGAAGATGAAAGTGGTATGTTACAAGTTTATGTAACTAGAGATAATCTTCCAGAAGGTTTTTATAATAACGTATTTAAAAAAACTGTTGAAGTTGGTGATATTGTTGAAGTAACTGGTTTTCCATTTATTACAGGTAAAGGTGAACTTTCTTTACATGTTGGTGAATTTAAAATGCTTACAAAAGGTATCTCTCCATTACCTGAAAAGTATCATGGTATCCAAGATAAAGAGCTTAGATATAGACAAAGATATTTAGACCTTATTATGAACTCTGAGGTGAGAAAAACATTTCATACAAGAAGTAAGGTTATTAGTTTAACAAGAAGATTCTTTGAAGATAAAGGTTTCTTAGAAGTTGAAACTCCAATGATGCACCCAATTGCAGGTGGAGCAAATGCTAAGCCATTTACTACACATCATAACGCTTTAGGTGTTGATAGATTTTTAAGAATTGCACCTGAGTTATACTTAAAAAGATGTATCGTTGGTGGATTTGAAGCTGTATTTGAGATAAATAGATGTTTTAGAAATGAAGGTATGGATGCGACACATAACCCTGAGTTTACTTCTATTGAATTTTATTGGGCATATAAAACTTACAAAGATTTAATTGTGATTACAAAAGAATATTTTGAGTATCTTTTTGACCATTTAAATTTACCTACTATTTTACCTTATGGTGAAGTAGAGATTGATTTTTCAAACTTTACTGAAGTTCCTTTAATTGAGTCACTTAGTACAATTGGGGGCGTTCCTGCTGATATTACTACAGACAAAGATAAAATTATTACCTTTTGTAAAGAAAATAAAATTGATGTAAATGATAAGATGAATATAGGACAACTTCAAGGTGAACTATTTGATGAGTATGTTGAAGCAAAACTTATCAACCCCACTTTTATCACAGAGTACCCAGTGGAAATTTCACCACTTGCTAGAAGAAATGATGAACAACCACATTTAACAGATAGATTTGAGCTGTTTATTGGTGGAAAAGAGATTGCAAATGCATTTAGTGAGTTAAATGACCCTCTTGATCAACTTTCTAGGTTCGAAGGTCAAATGGATGCTAAAGATGCTGGAGATGATGAAGCACATGAGATGGATGCAGACTTTGTAAATGCTTTATCTTATGGTATGGCACCATGTGCTGGTCAAGGTATCGGTATAGATAGACTTGTAATGATGCTTACAAACCAACACAGTATTAGAGATGTACTTCTTTTCCCTGCAATGAAACCAATCCATACAGAGATTGATTTACATGCTGATACGGAAGAACAATAAGAATTAAAATTAAAATATAAGGAAATAAAATGAATTACATAAAAAATGATAATTTAGCTACAGCAGATGCTGAAGTATTTGGAATGATTGAAAATGAGTTAGAAAGACAAACAAATCATCTTGAGATGATTGCTAGTGAGAACTTTACAAGTCCAGCTGTTATGGAAGCTATGGGTTCAGTTTTTACAAATAAATATGCTGAGGGTTACCCATATAAAAGATATTATGGTGGATGTGAGTTTGCTGATCAAGTTGAGCAATTAGCGATAGATAGAGCTTGTCAAATTTTTGGATGTAAATTTGCAAACGTACAACCTCATTCAGGTTCTCAAGCAAATGGTGCTGTTTATGCAGGACTTATTAAAGCTGGTGATAAAATTTTAGGTATGGATTTATCTCATGGTGGACATTTAACTCATGGTTCTAAACCATCATTTTCTGGTAAAAACTATAGTGCATTTTACTATGGTGTTGAGATGGATGGTCGAATAAACTATGACAGAGTTATGGATATAGCTAAAATAGTTCAACCAAAAATCATAGTTTGTGGTGCTTCTGCATACGCAAGAGAGATTGATTTTGCTAAATTTAGAGAAATTGCAGATGCTGTAGGTGCGATTCTTTTTGCTGATATTGCACATATTGCTGGGCTTGTTGCTGCTGATGAGCATATGTCTCCATTCCCTTATGCTGATGTTGTTACAACTACTACTCACAAGACTTTAAGAGGTCCAAGAGGTGGAATGATTATGACAAATGATGAGGATATTGCAAAGAAAATTAACTCTGCAATTTTCCCAGGTATCCAAGGTGGACCACTTGTTCATGTAATCGCTGCTAAAGCTGTTGCATTTGGTGAAATTCTTAAACCTGAGTGGAAAGAGTATGCAATTCAAGTAAAAGCAAATGCTAAAATTCTTGGAGAAGTATTAGTTGAAAGAGGTTATGACTTAGTTTCTGATGGTACTGATAATCACCTTGTACTTGTAAGCTTTTTAAACAAAGAGTTTAGTGGAAAAGATGCAGACCTTGCTTTAGGAAATGCTGGTATCACTATAAATAAAAACACAGTACCAGGTGAGACAAGAAGTCCATTTGTTACTTCAGGTGTTAGAATCGGATCTCCTGCTTTAACTGCACGTGGTATGAAAGAGGATGAGTTTGAACTAATTGCAGGTAAAATTGCAGATGTATTAGACGATATTAACAATACGCAACTACAAGCTCAAGTAAAAAAAGAGTTAGAAGAGTTAGCACAAAATTTTGTAATTTATACAAAGTCAACTTATTAATAAACTTAAGGGTATCTTTAAATAAAGATACCCTTTTACTAAATTAGGGGAAAAGATTATGGAAGTAAATGGAAAAGATTTTATGAGAAAAGTTAGTATTGAGCAAGATAAAGCTGAACTTACAGATCAAATAAAGAAGCTTGATGAAGAAAAAAAAGTATCAATGAAAAAAGCTCCTGAGTATTTTGATTCACATAATATTAGTGATGACTCAGCATATGTAAACATATCAAATCAAAACCCACATTTACAAGAAGATGAAAATAACCTATTAGATATAAAACTTGATAACAAAAGTAATGCATCAAATAAAAAGAAGATGATACTTCTTGGAATTGGTCTAATTATTTTATTTATTATCACTATTATTGTTATGAGAGTTATCTCTAATAATGAACAAGAAGAAAAGTTAGAAAATACAGAAAAACCTACACAAACATTAAATAAAGATAAAATATTAGATAGAATTGATTCTATTGAAGAGTACCAAAAAATTATAGATAAAAACCCTCAAACAGAAATTGAAAAAATTGAAAAAAAAGATATTATATTACCTGAAGCTACAAAAGAGTTATCACCAATAAAAGATGAACAACCAATTATAAAAAAAGAGATAAAAAAAGATCTATTTGAATTAGAAAAAAAATCTGTTCAAAAAGTTCAAAAGATTATAGAAAAACCTAAGCCTGTGGTTAAACCAAAACCTATAGTTCAATCTAAACCTAAAAGAGAGATAGTTGTACCACCTGTTGCTGAGACTAACTTTACTAAAAAAACTGCTACGAAAGTTAAAGGATATTATATACAAATAGGTGCATTTACTAAAAAACCTAGTGATAATCTTTTAAGAAGTATTAGTAAAAAAGGTTATACATATACAATACATAAAATCAATATCAAAGGTAGAATCTATAATAAAGTTCTTATAGGTTCATACTCTTCAAAATCAGCAGCAACAAAAGTAATAGGTAAAGTTAAAAAAGATTTTAACAATCCAAATGCTTATATTTTAAAATTTTAAGGTAAACAATATATGAATTTTTACAATAAAACACTATTTTTAGATGAATTTACTCCTGTTTCTATCTATGTAAAAGTTAAAAAGTTATTTAAAGATGAAGTAACATTTTTATTTGAATCTGTTGTAAATAGTAGCGATGGAAACTTTAGTTATATTATTATAGGTGCACGTGAGAGAGTTTGGCATAAAGATGGGAAAAGTTTTTATAAGAATGAAAATCATGATATAAAACAGATTGATAAAAATCCATTTAATTTTCTAAAAAACTATTATAACAATATTGATAAAGAGCTTTATAAAAATAAAGGTGATGAATTAGGTATTGGTCTAATTGATGGTTTTATTGGAAATATGGGTTATGATATGGTTTCTACATTTGAACCTACTTTGGAAAAATCTATGAGTGGATTAAAAGATGAACTAAATATTGCAGATTGTGATTTGATTCGTCCTAAGATGGTACTTGTTTATTCACATAAAAGTTCTAAACTTACAATAGTAACATCTATGGATAGTATGGAACAATATATTGAGGTTATTGAAAAAAGTTTAAATGAACCATTTGAATGTACACCATTGAAAAAAGCTACTTTATTAAATGATGGAGAGTTTGCACATACAAAAGAGAAATTCTTTGATATGATTGCACAGTCTAAAGAGATGATAAAAAGTGGTGATGTTTTTCAAATACTTATGACAAACAGATATACACAAAAAGCAAAAATTGATAACTTAAGTTTTTATAGAATGTTACGTTCTAAAAACCCTAGTCCATATCTTTTTTTACTTGAATATGAAGATTTCTGTATAGCTGGAAGTTCTCCTGAAGTTATGGTTAGACTTACAGATAATAGAATACTTTTAAGACCAATAGCAGGTACAAGAAAAAGAGGAAAAACTGTTGCCAAAGATAAACTTATGGAACATGAGCTTAGAAACGACCCTAAAGAGGTTGCTGAACATGTTATGTTAATAGATCTTGGAAGAAATGATGTTGGAAGAGTAGCAGCCACTGGAACTGTTGAAGTTACTGATAAAATGAGAGTAGAAAAATATTCTCATGTTATGCACCTTGTATCAGATGTAGAAGCAAATCTTGATGAGAAGTACGATATGTTTGACCTATTTGCTTCAACATTCACTGCAGGTACCATGACAGGAGCTCCAAAGATTAGAGCTATGGAACTAATAGCAAAGTTTGAAAAACTAAAAAGAAGTTTTTATAGTGGAAGTATCGCTTATTTTGGTTTTGATGGAAATATGGATAGTGCTATAACTATACGAACAACTATGATAAAAGATGATACAGTTATATTCCAATCTGGTGCAGGGATAGTTGCCGATAGCATACCTGAACTAGAATTTTTAGAAGTGAACAATAAATTAGCTGCAAACATTACAACATTACAAGACTTAAGTGAATTATGAGAATAATATTTATAGTATCACTTACTATAATATATTCTTACGCAAATAATTATAATGAACTATTTTTTAATGGAAACTGTGTAACTTGTCACTTTAAAAACAAATCAGTTTCCGCCCCTTCAATTACTCAAATAAAATACAGATATATAAATGCTTTTCCAAATAAAGAAGACTTTATAAACTATATGTCTATTTGGGTAAAAAAACCAAATGCTGAAACTTCATTAATGCATGATGCAATTAAAGAGTATGAGATAATGCCTGAACTTGGATTTGATTTAAATACTTTAAAAGATATATCCCAATATATATATGAAACTGATTTTAAAAAATAGATACTTGTAAATAGTTTAGTTTACACAAACCATATTTCTACCATTATCTTTTGCTTCATACAATGCATCATCACATCTTTTAAACATTGTTTCTAAAGTATCATCAGCTTCATATTGTGTTACACCAAAACTAGCGGTGACACCACCAGCTTGAGGATGCAATAACTTCTCAATACTTACTCTTAATTTTTCACAAATTATTTTAACATTATCTTTATTGGTTTCTGGAAATAAAATCACAAACTCTTCCCCACCCAATCTTGCAAAAGTATCTGTATAGCTATATAAAACCAAACTTAAGAAATATTATAAAAGATATTATTCTAACTATTATATTACCCCTTAGAGTGTTGTAAATAAAGTCACTCTTTTCATACGATACAATCCATGCTAAAGTTTTTGTATTAGTTATATTATGCACAGGGTAAAAAGAGATAATATTAACAATACTCATATCATTAAATGTATATAATGAAAACTTTCTTAAGTATTTTTGGAAATCATTACTTGAAAAAGACACTTCCATAGCTCCCAAATGTACACCATCTTTACCAAACTTTGTTGGTTTATGCATCCTTAAAAATGATATATTATTTGGTAATAAAAAGTGATATTGTAAAACACCCTTTCTTTTTAACATCTCATATTTAACTTTTAATGATTTTTGGAGTTGCTCTCTTAAAATTGATTTTTTCTCTTCTGATGCTGTTTGAATTTCTGTATAAATTTCTATAAAATTTGGAACCAATGCAATAGTTGTCTCATATGCAGTATCTGCCGATATTTTTTGATGGTGAAGAAGTATCTCATAGTGTACTTGCAAAGAGTTAATTTTGTCATTTAACGCTATCTCAACTATTTAAAATATCAATTTAAAGTAATTAAGATTAATAATAATATTTTATTATACAAGCCAAGATGTTTCTATAAGTAAACTATCACCACTAAATATCTTACCAACAAACTTATCTCCAACTTTATAGTTCCCTACCCCTTTAGGAGTTCCTGACATAACAATATCTCCATCTTCTAAAGTCATAAATGTTTTTAACTCATCTATCATATGTTCTGGCTTGTATATCATTAAATCATAAGAAGCAAACTGTATCAACTCATCATTTATAAAAAGTTCAAGTCTTAATGTTTTTATATCACCACTAAAAGATACAAACTCACCTAAAACAGCAGAGTTATCAAAAGCTTTTGCTCTCTCCCAAGGTAAACCTTTTGCTTTCATCTGATTTTGTATATCAGCTTTAGTTAAATCAAGCCCAAAACCTACACCAGCAATTTCCCCATCTTCTATTAAAAAACAGATTTCACCCTCAAATCTTGTATCTTTACTTATAAAATATAGTTTATCAGATATTGCAGAGTTTGGTTTATTAAACACAACCATAGTATCTGGTGTTTCATTATTTAACTCTTTGATATGCTCAACATAGTTTCTACCAATACATACCACCTTTGATGGTGTTATTTTATTATTGTTATATTTTATTTGATTCATAAAGTATTTTATTTAATTAATACTTTTAAAGCCTTTAAAACAGTACTATTATAAAGATTTTTATATTTATTTTATAATATTATTTAATGAGTTTTGGATTTGAACATTGTATTTTTGTCTAGCTTAACTCAATACTCTTGTGATTCACCAATTTTTGGATTGTAAATATTGGTACATGAGCTATCGCTAACAGGCTACAGTAGATATGTCTAAGGCTGTGAAATACAATCTATTCTTTCTTACACAAAAGTTCAATTGTGCTAAAAAAAATAAATTTTATAATTTTTTATTACAACCTGTAAATAAAATGAGTTAATAAAGTAAATTATGCTAGTATAAGACATCAAATTATCAAGTGGCAATACATGTTTAGATTAACTCTTATAGATATAAAAAATATTTTCTTTAGATATAAAATTACTTTTATACTTTTCATAATTCTAATATCTACATTGTTATATTTCTTTCATTACACAAAAAATGAAAAAGTTTCAGATTATCAAAAGTCATTAATAGAAAAATATAACTTTCAATACAAATCTATATATGAAAACTTCAAAAGACTATCAAATATAACATATTATAGTACTTTAAATAAACATAACATAACCAGTATTGTTAAGAATGCTTATAAAGCAGATAAAGAAGCCCAAAAACAATATAGAAATAAACTATACAATGAACTTAAAGCTAATTACAGTCGCTTAATAGATTACAAATTTAAACAATTGCATTTTCATTATCCCGACAATTCTAGTTTTTTAAGAATGCATAAACCTACCAAGTTTGGTGATAACCTTTCCCATATAAGATATAGTGTAAAAAAAGTTAACCAAAATTTAAAGCCAATTGAAGGTTTTGAAATAGGTAAAGTTATTCATGGATTTAGATTTGTGTATCCATTATTTGATAAACAATTAAAACATGTTGGGAGTGTGGAGGCATCTATATCATCAGACTATATAGAAAATGATTTTGAAAAAAATCAAAATGTTGATAGTCACTTCTTAATTAACAAAAAAATGTGTAAAACTAAAATGTTCCCCAACGAATACGAAAAGCAAATAATAAGCGAAGAGAATAATAACTATTTTATAAATCATGAATATTCAAAGGAAAGTTTACATTTTGTATCTAAAAACTTTTATACAAGTTATGAATTGAATTTGATAAAAAATAATATGAAGTTAGGAAAAAGCTTTATCCTTACAAAAAGTGAAAATGGATCATTTTTTAATATTTATTTTAAAGAAATTGAAAACATTGAAAAAATTAAAGGTAGTGCATACTTAGTAATCTATAATAAATCAAAATATTTAAAAGAGATTCAATTAAGTTTTTATAAAATGAACATCATTGTTTTGCTATTGACATTACTCTTCTTGTTAATAATTTTAAAAAAATATGAATTAGATTTAAGACATGAACAAAAAGATAAAATTTTAACCCAGCAATCCAAAATGGCTTCTATGGGTGAGATGATTGGTAATATTGCACACCAATGGAGACAGCCTCTTTCTGTTATTTCTACTGCAGCTACAGGAATGAAAATACAAAAAGAGTATGGTATGTTAAGTGATGACGAGTTCTTTGAAAATGTTGATAGAATTTATGATAATACACAATACCTATCACAAACTATTGATGACTTTAGAAACTTTTTTATAAAAAATAAACAAAAACAACCATTTCAAATTAAAAATGTTATTAATAAGTCAATAGCAATTTTTGGCTCATCGTTTAAAACCAATAATATTCATATTGTAGAAGATATTGAAAATACAACTATAGTATCTTACTCCAATGAATTAAAACAGGTAATTATAAACTTACTAAAAAATGCAAAAGATGCGATAGGAAAAGATGGAATTATATTCATAACAGTTGAGCAAAAAAAGAATATTATAACAATCAATGTTAAAGATAGTGGGAATGGTATTCCTAAGAAGTTAATGGAAAAGATATTTGAACCATACTTTACAACAAAACATCAAAGTGTAGGTACAGGACTTGGACTTTTTATGTCCCATGAAATAATTACTAAAAGTATGAATGGTATTTTTGAAGTAAAAAATGAAAACTTTTCATATAAATTCAAAAACTATTATGGGGCATCGTTTAGTATAACTTTCAATACAGATATGCTATAATCAAATTTATTATTTACAGAGGTATATGACATGAACAAATTAAATTTAAAATTTGCATTATTAATAGGTGTATTATCATTTATTATTGCATTTAGTATTGGGCAGTATTCAAATAATATTTCTACAAAACAACTAGAGGTGAATTCTGGAGAATCACTATTGAAGCTTTCTAAAAGAGTAGCAGATATATTAGATAGAGAAATGCTAGAACGTTATAGAGAGATAAGATTTGCAGCTGATTTACCAGTTATGAAAAATGAAAATGCTTCAAAGGAAGCAAAAAGAGATTTAATAAATAAAATAAAAAATAACTATAACCACCATAGATGGATTGGATATGCTTTACCGGATGGTACTGTCTATGTAGGTAGTGATGCTTATTTAGAAGGAAAAAATGCTAAAGCAAGACCTTGGCACCCTGCAGGTTTAAAAGGTCCATACATTGGAGATGTTCATGATGCCTTGCTTTTAGCAAAGCTTTTACCAAATATTTCTGGAGAGTCAATATATTTTTCTGATGTAGCATTTCCTGTAAAAAATAATAATGGAAAAGTTTTAGGTGTACTATGTACACATCTTAACTGGCAGTGGACAAGAGATGTTGTAAGAAGTATAGAAAAAGAAAATAGTGTTGATATATTTCTCTTGTCTAAAGACGGTTTAATATTAGTTGGTCCTGGTAATAGCGAAAGAAAAGAACTAAAAGATATTTCAAAAAACACTGCAAATGAATTTAAAAATGAAGCATCTCAGTTTAAAGTAATTGATTGGAAAGCTGGAGAAAAATATCTTACTGCTCATACAATGAGTAAAGGTTTTGAGGAATATGAAGGTTTTGGATGGAAGGTTATAGTAAGGCAACCTCTTGATAGTGCATTTTCAATAGCAAAGCATAATTCACAAAATATATTAATTTCAAGTATTATAGCTGGCTTATTGGGTGCAATAATTGGTATATTAATATCAAATAGAATCTCTTCACCACTTACAAGACTAAGTAAATTAGTTTACAATCTAAGAGATGGTAAAAAAGTCAATTTCAATCAAAGGTATCCTAATGATGAGATAGGTGAATTACATGAAGCACTAAAAACCCTACAGGAAGATTTGAATAAAGAATCTAAACTCAAAAATGTTGCAGAAGAAAAAGTTGATATTTCATTAAAAATCTTTGACCAAAGTATAGAAGGTATTATAATCACAGATAAAGATAATAATATAATCCTTACAAACAAAGCTTTTAGTAATATCACAGGTTATCAAGATGATGATGTAATAGGTAAAAACCCAAGTATGTTAAATTCTGGAAGTAATTTAAAAGAGTTTTATGAAACAATGTGGAACCAAATTAATGATACTGGGAAATGGGAAGGCAAAATTGAGAATAGAAGAAAAGATAATTCACTATATACTGAGCATTTAAAAATTTCTACAATTAAAGATGATAGTAAAGAGGTAATATATTATCTAGCTACATTCAATAGTAGTTTTTAGATTTAAATATAATAAATAGTTATCTTTATGATTTGTTAAAGCAATCAATCTATTAACTTTATCTATATGCTTTTTTTGAATTGATAATATTGTTTGTAATCTTGCTCCAGTTGATAATGCAAATTTTGTAGCTAAATCAATTTTATAATATGGTGATGTAGTATCTAGTAGTATATGAAAGACTATAAGTAACTATATAAAATAGTTAAATCAAGTTTCTACCTATACATACTACTTTTGATGGTGTTATATTATTTAAGTATGCTGTATAATATGAAATTGATTCACATATCATAAATATAAAACTAATTTTATATAATAATTTATATTTTAAATAACTTTGTAAATATGATTCCTACTCTTTGCTACATACAACTCTTGTAAAGTTATGAAACATACCAAGACCTATAATCATAATAGTTACTCCAAGTATAAGAAAAAATGCATAACCAAGTTCTGTATAATCCCCAAGTGCTATTTTAAAAACAACCATTAAAGACTCAATAGATAAAGCAATAATAATAGAAGATAAAAATTTACCTAATATTTTATATTGGTTGGTATCCTCTACACCAATTCCTTTAAAAAGTACCTCATGTGCAATAATTGTTTTTGCTAAATCATATATAGCAAGGCCTAGAGTAATAGATACTATAGATTTAAAAATCTCATCAAGTACAAAACCACTATCTGACAAAAAAAACACAGTTAAAAATATATAGATTCCATATATAATTAAAAATACACTCACAAGTGCCAATGAATACCCACCAAGAGAATATACAAATCTATTAAGTTTATCAAACTTTGTATTGTGTTCAATTAATCGTAACTCTTCAAGCATACCTAATAGATCAACATCAAATACAACATATTTATCATCAAATTTTTTTACAATTGTGATGCTTGATTTACCTGTTTTATGATGTAAGTATGGATTTGTTATATATGTATTTTTTTCATTAAATATTACATTTGAAAAATATCTTTTTTTATTAATACCTATTCTTGTTTCATCTTTATCATGTGGATAAAAACTAGGACTTATCTGTTTAAAATTTTCTCCAATTAAATAGATTGTTTGTAAAGATTCTAATCGTAAAAATGATGCTTTTATATTGTTTTTATCAGAGCACTCTAAAGAGTTATTCTCAATTATTGTCACTAAATAATTCTCTATAGTGTCTCTATGTTTTTTAAATAATTCAATTATTTCTTTCATAATATTTCCTTTAATAGAATTTAACATAATTTAGATAAAAATCCTAATTATGAAAGATTATTAACTTTTATACTTACTTGGAGTAATTGCAAAAACTTTTTTAAAATTTCTTACAAAATGACTTTAATCATAAAATCCTGCTTCTGAAGCAACATCTACTATTAAATTATTTCTTAACAACATTTTTTTTGATATATTTATTTTTTGATTAAGCATAAAAGCATGTGGAGTTATACCAAATTCTTTTTTAAATATTCTACTTATATATGTACTATGGTATCCAGTATATGATGCTATATCTAATAAAGAAATATTATTTTCAAGATTTGATAAAATATATTGTTTTACATCATCTACTAATTTAGTATCACTATTATTGTCTTCTTCTTGATATTCAAAGTTACAATGTATTTTAAATATCTCAGATATAAAATTTTCTATAGTAGCTACATGATTATCTATATTGTTAGACTCTATATCCTTACAAATATTTAAAAACTGTTGATATATATCTTTACTATCAATTAGTTTTATATCTATTGGTCTAACAAAATCTAAAGTGCTACATAACTTCTTTTGTAAATCATAACACCATTTATCATCTAAGTATAAAGTATAATACCCTGTAGTTTTAATCTCACTCTGTTTAGAACAATGTACTTGGTGCTTATTAAATACAGCAACTTTATTTGTTGTTAATATTTCAACCTCATCATTCATATAATCTATGTAAACTTTTCCTTGATTTAGACATGATAAACTTAGCATATCATGAGAATGTTTTGCATAGTCCGAAAAGAAATCTTTACTATAGTTTAGTTGTGCAAATAATTTCCCATCATTTGTATATAAGTGCTTAATAATATATCCTTTGATAAAAAATTCTAACTTTATTTTTCTAAAAGTTAGTTTTATACAAGTTAAAAAAATAAACTTTATGTATAATTCCACTTATGAACTATAAACAAACACTAAAAACATCACTTCACAGCGCATGGATTATTTTAAAACTAGTAATTCCTATTTATATAATTGCAGATATATTATACTTTTACAATACATTATCATACATATCATTTTTAATAGAACCTTTTACATCTATTATTGGACTTCCTGCTGAAACATCATTGGCTATTATTAGTGGAATATTTTTAAACCTTTATGCAGCTGTTGCTTTTGCAGCACCTTTAGAGTTAACACCTCATCAGTGGTCAATTTTAGCTGTATTTTTAGGTATTTGTCACTCTTTAGTTGTAGAGAGTGTTATAATGAAAAAAATAGGTATATCAAATATATATTCATATTCTCTTAGATTTTTTGTAGGGTTATTTGTTGCATTTTTAGTTTCATTGATGCCTAGTAGTTGGTTTGAAGCTACACTATCAAGTACTGTATTTGAAAAAACTACATATGATACGTTCTCATCTCTTTTAATAGGTTCTTTAAAAAGTGCTACTATTTTAAGTGTTAAGATTATTGCACTAATTATAACTTTAATATTTATAATGGATTTTATAAAAACTAGAGATTTTATCAAAAAAAGTGAAAAAAATATTAGTAAAGGCTTTTCTTTAGTTGTTGGTATATTTCTTGGCATTACTTATGGTGCAGGGATATTAATAAAAGAGGCACAAAGTGGAACTATTTCAAAAGAGGATCTTTTTTATATAGGAACTTTTCTTATGATTTGTCATGCTATTATTGAGGATACTTTACTTTTTGTAATATTTGGAGCAGATTTTACAATGGTGATTGCAGTACGAACAATAGCCGCTATTATTATCTCATATGCTTTTCTTAAGATTTATACATTTAGGTTAAACAGATGATAAGACTAGGTTCAAACTCACAAACAAGAGCATTAATTCTAAAACAAAATAATATAGAGTTTATACAACAAGGTGGGAGTTTTGATGAAGAACAAATAACTACAAAAGACCCAATAGAGTTTGTAAAAATAGCAACTAAAGGTAAATTTGATGAGTTATTAACAAAATATGGTTGTGATGACATGCCACTACTTGTAGCAGATACTGTAGTCACATCAAATAATCAACTCTTGCGAAAAGCTAAAGATAAAGAAGATGCCAGATATATGTTAAATCTACAAAGTAATAATGAAGTTTCTATTATTACTTGTATGATTTTTAAATCAAAAGAGACATATATATTTGATATATCAACTACCACTTATATTTTTTCTAAATTTGATAAATCAGATATGGAAAACTATATAAAAAGTGGTGAGTGTATGGGAAAAGCTGGTGCAATTATGGTTGAAGGTTTTTGCAAACCATATATTAAAAATGTTATCGGTTATGAAAGTACCGCAATGGGACTTTGCATTGAAAAACTCCTCCCTTTTGTAAAAAATTAACAATAAATTCTTTAGTCATTAACAAGACAATCATAAGACTTGTTTAATAAATAAAAGTTATAATACTTCTATGAATAATGAACACGTACCAAACACACAACTTTTAGAAAATATTTTTTTACAGTCGACAAATGTTATTGCTATTACAAATGCTGATTTTAAAAATTTAAAATTTGAATATGTAAATCCAGCTTTTTTAGAGATGACAGGTTATACACTTGATGAGATTATTGGGCAAGCACCATATGTACTACAAGGTCCAAAAACAAAAAGAGATATGACTCAAAAACTAAAAGAAACATGCCTTAAAGGTGAATCTTTTAGAGGAGATAATATCAACTACAAAAAAGATGGAACTACTTATCATGTAGGATGGACTGTTTCTCCTATAAAAGATAAAACAGGTAAAATAGTAAACTTCCTTTCAATTCAAAAAGATATTACACAGATAAAAGATATGGAAGATAAGTTTATTAAAAATGAAAGATTGGATGCTCTTGAAAATATATCTTCGGGATTGACTCATGAGATAAATACATCACTAACTACTTGTAAAGGTGGATTAGAGATGATAGGTTATGAGATAGAAAATATTCAAGATAAAAAATCAAAAGAATATTTAACTGAAGATTTAGAAAAAGTAAATAAAAGTATTGACAATATAAAATATATTACAAACTCTCTTCACTATTTAACTAGTACTAAACTTGATAAAATAGAAGAATATAATATATACACAATCATTTTGGAAGCATTAAACCCATATAAAGAAAAAATCCAAAACATCACAAACTGCACGATAAACAATCGTTCAATTTATGATGAGTATTTAACAAGTGAATTATTTGAAACAAAAGTTGATATTAAAAGTTTAAACCATGTTTTTATGATTATTATTGATAATGCTTTAGATGAATTGATAAAAAAAGATGATTTGAAATTAAATAGTTTAGATATATCTATTAAACAAGAGTTATCATATCTTAAAATTGATTTTACTGATAATGCAGGTGGAATAGAAAAATCAAAACAAAAAAAGATTTTTGAACCACTTGTAAAAGAGAAAGAGTTAGGTGGGCTTGGTATGGGACTACATATTGCAAAAAATATTATAAATCAACATGAAGGGACTTTAGAGTTAGAATCAAATGCACCTTATTCTACTTTTACAATAAAACTAAAGATATATTAGAAGTTTTAATTTAAACTTCTACCCTTTTTTTTCAATAAATTTTTAATATAACTTTTTGTACAATAAAATATGAAAAAATTATTCTTTTTAATATTAACTATAAATATATTTGCAAGTGACACAATAACAATGTCTTGGCTAAAACAACAGCCCAACAGTATCGCTAAAGATTTTTATATTTGGAGATATTTAGATCAAAATATCACACCAACTCAAGCTTTAGAAGCGTGTAAACAGATAAATACACTAAACAATAAACTATTTTTCAGATATATCTCAAAATCAAATGACGATACACTAAAAGATTATACATCATGTGTAAAATCAAAAACAAAAGATTTAATAAATAAAAAACCATATTGTATTGAAGCTGGATTAAGTGTATATGATGCGACAAAACTTACTAAAAACAATTTAAATAAAATTATAAATAAAGTAGATAATGAATATCCCTTATTATCAAAAAAACTTAAGATTTTAAACTCACCAATACCTTTTAATACTTTAGAAATGAGTGATAGTGAAACTTTTTTTAACACTTTTAATCAAGTAGGTGGGAAATATAGAGTTAAGTATTTTAACCAATATTTTTCATTGAGTACATTTAAAAAATTAAGAGATAAAAAAGAGTTTGAACAAACAATTAAACTAATTGTTACAAATTTAAAAATGAACAAAGCACAAATCTCTTTACTAAACTTAACGCCAGAAGAATTAAGCTATAGAGCAGTATTTCATTTAGCAATTAATGCAATTAGACATAAAAAAGAGGATTTAGCACTTATTTATCTTGAAAATGCTTATAAAAAAGCATATTACAAGATGCAAAAAGACAATATAACATTTTGGCAATATAAACTAACAAACAATAAAAAATATCTTGATATATTAGCTTCAAGTTGGGATATAAACTTATACTCACTCTATGCAAACAATATTGTAAAAAAAGATTTAAACAATATCATTTTTAATATCGAACAAGAAAAAATAGACAAAACAAATATCTTTGATACAACTATCCCATTTAACTGGCTAAGAGTATTAAAAGATAGTAAAAAAATGAATGATAAAAAACTTTCTAAATACAACAATCTTTTTACTACAAAAGATACCTTAGGACATCTAGCCTTTGTAAAAGAGAGATATGATAGATATAAGAATTCATATTATGTTACACCTTTTAATCAATATATAGATGATTTAACAAAAGACAAACAATCTTTAATATATGCAATAGCAAGGCAAGAGAGTAGATTTATTCCAACTTCTATATCTAGTGCTTATGCTATGGGTGTGATGCAAATAATGCCTTTTTTAAGTAAAGCTATAGCTAAACAGTTAAAAGAGAATTACAACATTGACAATCAATTAAATCCAAAAGTAAATTTAAAGTATGCTTCTCATCATCTTAAGTTTTTAGAGAAAAGACTAAATCATCCTTTATTTATAGCTTATGCTTACAATGGTGGAATTGGATTTACTAAAAGACTTTTAAAAAGTGAATTATTTAAAAAAGGTAAATATGAACCATACTTAAGTATGGAATTACTTCCATATGATGAGACTAAAAAATATGGCAAAAAAGTATTAACAAACTACTTCGTATATCAAAATCATATCAATAAACAAGAGAAGGTAAGTTTTAATAAACTATTAAATATAGTTAATTAATCTTATCTTTTTAAGATATTACTCTTTTATAAAAGATACACTTACATTGTTATCTTGAGAACTTGTATATGTTAAAACAACATTGGTATTGTTTGTATCATTAAAAGATAAAATTTGATAATCTGCCCATTTATTTATTAGTGCGATATGATTATACATTTTATCATCTTTTTCAATATTTTCTATCAATATTGGTAACTCTTCATTTACAGTTGAGCTATATATTGCATTGTTCTTATTAGTTATGTAAGTTCCTACTAAAAAGTTTTGCCTACCATTGTTCCACTTTGAACTATCAACAGAGTTTAAATAAGTTACATTTACAAGAAACTCAACCTCTTTATCTTTTATTATTTTTCCTACTTTTGTGTATTGTAAGTTTTGTGCGTATATTGGATCTTTCGCAAATCCTGAAGTTGCTGTTCTACTACAACCACTAAATAAAATAGACAAACTAGCTAACCCAACAACACCTAAAATCATTATATTTTTTTTTGTACTTTTCATAAGGCAAATTGTACACTAATTTTGTTAACATACCGCTATGAGATTTAATGGATTTAGTAAAAAAGGTATAGAGTTTTTAAAAGAACTTGAACACAATAACACAAAAGTTTGGTTTGAAGATAACCGTCACATATGGCAACAATATATTAATGAACCAAACATTGACTTTATAGAAGATATGGGTGAAACTCTTCAGATTTTAGTACCTACAATAAAAGCCCAAGCAAAAGTTAGTGGTAGTTTATTTAAAATATATAGAGATGTAAGATTTTCTAAAGATAAAACGCCTATGAAAAGTAAGATTGGCTTGCTTTTTTGGCAAGGTCTAGGTCATAGGATCCAAAGCAGTAGTTTTTATATGCACTATGATAAAGATGAGTATTTTATAGCTTCAGGGATTAGAAACTTTAAACCTGAACTTCTTAAAACATATAGAGAATATATAAAAGTAGAAAAACACAGAGTTGAACTACATAATATAATTGAAGATTTAAAAGAAAAAGATTATATGTTCCCTGAACCAAAGTTCAAAAGATTGCCTCAAGGGTTTCCAAAAGATTGTAAATATGGGTACTTATCTTTATATGGTGCTATGTTTTCTTATAAATCATATCAGATAGATGATATATTCTTTTCACAAGAAATACTTGACCATGCATTTAAAATATATGATGATATGAATAAGCTACAAAACTGGGTATATGAAATGACGCTATCTAAATAAAGACTAATTTAATGAAAATATATATATAATATTTCTATGAAAATTATATATATTATTTTATCTTTTCAACTTATAGTATTTGCAAGTAGCGAAACTAAAGCAAGTGATGATAAAAATAAAAAATATTTTAAAAGTTTATATACAATACAAAAAACTACTAAGTATAATCAAAAAGATTCAAAACCAAATATACTGACAGACAAAAAAGCCATCTTTTTAACAAATATAAAAAATAATAAAAATGCCCAAAAGATTATAAAAAGATTTAAAAACCATGATCTGTATTTAGAGAGTATAAAAGGTACAAAACTTTTAAATAACTACAATTACTCATTACATATTGTAAATCTTGATTCAGAGGAGATGAACTATCTTTTAGAAGATCTAAAAAATGAGTTTCCTAACATCAAAGAGGAATCTAGTCTAAATATAAAATATCTTAAAGAACATACACGATATAGTAAATATATAAAAAAAGTTAAACAAAACAATACCATAGATTCAACTAAAAGAGTAATTGCTATTGCTTACACTAAAAGTTTTAAAAGTGTAAAAAGAATAACTAAAAAGTTTAAATATAACGATATATTCGTATATAAAACACAAAAAAATAACTATATTATTTATGCTGTAAATATTGAAAAAAATAGATTGAAATCAACATTAAAAGATATAAGAAAAATATATAAAGATGCTTATGTTGCCTCAAATAAAATGGTTAAAAGAATCTCTGTGCAAAGTTTTAATAGGTAGGAAGATATATGAAGATTATTATTTTAGCTATTATTATTAACTCGTTTTTATTTTCAATTGAAGATACAAAAGAGATAGACTTTGATAGTTTATATACAATAAAAAAAGAAAACACACCTGTAGTAAAAAAGAAAAAAGAAAAAGTAAATATTGGTAAAAAATCTATATTTTTAACATATACAAAAAATAAAAAAGAGGCTATGAATCTTCTTACCAAATATAAGTATTATGATTTATATATAGAAAACATAAAACAAAACAATCTCCTTAATACTAATTGTTGTGCAATATATATTATAAATATCAAATCATCAGATTTAAAATATATATTAAAAAAAGTAAAGTCAAGATTTCCAAATGCTAGAAAAATAGATAGCTTGGGTATAAAATACTATAATGAAAATGCATCATATAGTAAATATATCAATAAAAGAAAACAAAAAGATATTATAGATATAAATAAAAGAGCTGTTACGGTTACACTTGCATCTACATTTAAAAAAGCACAATATGTTGCTAAACAACTAAAAAAACACAATATCTATATCTATCAGACACAAACTACTAAAACATTTTATTATGTTGTTTATGCAGTAAATATTTTAAAAGGTGATTTGAAATTTACACTAAAAGATATAAGAAAAAAATATAACGATGCATATATTACAACTAAAAAGAGAGTTAAAAAACTAGCTTCAAATAACTTTAAAGAAAATACTCTTATAAATACAAACTATTAAATAAGACTATTTATTTTTAACTCTATTTATATCTGATTGATATTTATATATCATAAAGTCATACATCTTTGAACCATCATTTTTATCAAAAAACATTTTCATCTCAATCATTCTAAATGATACTCTAAAAAATGCAGTAAATGGTATAAAATATGTTAGAAGTGTATCATATCTTCTATATGGATAACAGTCATCAAATTCCTCTTTTAACTCTCTTAAAGTTTCACTCTCTTTAGATAAAGATACTGGATCATTTGATTTTAAAATACCTATTGCCAAAACAAGATTTAACATAAACATCAATGCGTTTAGATTCCATCCTATTATAAAAATATCTGCGTAACTCATATTTAAACTTCCTATTTTTTATATAAAATTGTATTGTATGTGATATAATACCGAAATAAAATGAAATATTAAATGAGACACTAAATGACACATGAACAATACAAAAAAGAGATAGTAAAACTAATAAACTACGCAACTGCATATTATGTAAACAACAATCCAATTGCAACAGATGAAGAGTATGATAAATTAAATAGAGAAATTTTATCTTTTGAAGAACAAAACCCTACTTTAATACATCCAAACACACCAACACAAAGAGTTGGAGGAGAAATTTCGGATGGTTTTAATAAAGCTAAACATCTTAGCCGTATGTGGTCTCAAGAGGATATTTTTGATACAAAAGAGTTAGAAGATTGGATAAAAAGAGCTTCTAAAGTGGCTGAAAACATGAGTTTCGTATGTGAACCAAAATTTGATGGTGCTAGTTTGAATCTTATATATGAAAATGGATTGTTAAAACAAGCAATATCAAGAGGTGATGGAACAATTGGTGAAGATATAACACAAAATGCAAAAACAATCCACTCTATACCTATCCAAATACCTTATGATGGAACTATAGAGATACGTGGTGAAGTTGTAATAAAAAAAGATGACTTCGATATAATCAACCAAGAAAGAATAAAAAATGAAGAAGCAACTTTTGCAAATCCAAGAAATGCAGCAGCAGGAAGCTTGAGACAACTAGACTCAAGTATCACAGCTAAAAGAAAACTATTTTTTCAAGTTTGGGGTGTTGGTGAAAACACTCTAGAGTTTGATAAAAGTAGTGAAGTTATGGAGTTTATTTTCTCTTTAGGATTTACACGACCACCTATCGTAAAGATTTGTAAAACTGTAGAAGAGATAGAAGAAGTTTATCATGAGATAATAGCCAAAAGAGATAGTATAGAGATGGGTCTTGATGGTATGGTTATAAAAATAGACTCTTTAGAATCACAAACAGACTTAGGATATACAGTAAAATTTCCAAAATGGTCATGTGCATATAAGTTCCCAGCCGTTGAAAAGGTAACAACTTTAAAAGAGATAATACTACAAGTTGGAAGAACAGGTGTTATTACGCCAGTTGCTATTGTGGAACCCACTCATATTGATGGTTCAACGGTTGAGCGAGCTACTTTACATAACTTTGATGAGATAGAGAGACTTGGTCTTAAAATCAACGATAAAGTTATCATTATAAAAAGTGGAGATATTATCCCTAAAATCACAAAAGTATTAGTAGATAGAAGAGAAGGAGATGAAGAAAATATCATCCGCCCTACAACTTGCCCTACTTGTGATGCTGAACTTTTTGATGAAGGTATTTTAATAAAATGTCAAAATATGGACTGTCCAAGTCGTGTAGTAAATAGTATCATATATTTTGCAAGTAAAAATTGTCTAAACATAGATGGACTTGGGATAAAAATAGTTGAACAATTGGTGCGTGAAAAAAAGATATTTGATGTACTTGACTTATACAAACTAAGATATGAAGATTTAGATGGACTAGAAAGCTTCAAAGATAAAAAGATAAATAATCTTTTAAATGCAATAGAAGATACAAAAAATAAAGAACTATATAAAGTTGTAAATGCACTAGGAATAGAACATATAGGTGAAGTAGCAAGTAGACAGATATGTTTAGAGTTTGGACTTGAAATTTTAGATGTAATATTTGAGCAACTAATAGAACTAGATGGTATAGGTGAACAAATGGCAAATAGTTTACTAGAATTTATAAGAGTAAACAAACCGTTAGTAGAAAAACTTTTTTCTATCATAGAACCAACAATTGAAGAAAAAATAGAAGTGACGCAAAACCCTTTCAAAGATAAAACTGTAGTATTAACAGGAACAATGAGTGTAAGCCGTGGAATCATCAAAAAAGAGTTAGAAGCTCTTGGAGCTAAAGTTTCTGGTTCTGTATCTAAAAAAACAGATTATCTTATATACGGAGAAGATGCAGGAAGTAAATATGATAAAGCAGTTACTTTAGGGGTAACTACTTTATCACAAAATGACATGGATAAGTTACTAGGAAAATAACCTATGAATAAATAAATGTAAAATTATTTATTCTTTAGGTAAACCAAACTTTTGAGTTATAAATTCTCCATCTTCATTAAAAAAACAATAATATAAAAAATCTTTTTTTACTTTTAATCCAGCTAAATATCTAAGTGCTAAGTTAGCTTGTAGTGATGCTATATTCATCACAATTGGTGCTGCTATTCCAGCTGGTTTATGGTTTGATATGTTAAAAACTGATTCAAAAGAAGCTTCATTGAAAAAACAAACTTGACCGTGAAAAGCTTCTACACTTCCATAAATCCAAGGGATATTTTTCTCTTTTGAAAACTGATTTATTGTTGCGCGAACAGGAAGATTATCTGTTGCATCGATTATTAAATCATAGTAATCATTTGTAGCACTAAAAGTTTCAAAATCCATATCAAAAGATTCTACTTTTACATAGGGACAACGATTTTTAATAAGTTCTTTTAAAATTTCTGCTTTATTTTTACCCTCATCACCAACTTTAAATCCTATTTGCCTATGTATATTATGTACACCAACTTCATCAAAATCTACTAAATCAATCTGTCCTATTCCAGAAGCTCCCAAAGCTACACCAAGGCTACATCCTAAACCACCACATCCAATAATTGCGATTTTTTTACGCTGTAGTGAGTTTTGAGTATTTTCACCCCACAACTGTATTTGTCTATTAAAATAGTTATTAAAATCTTCCATTCTTTAATCTTCCTCTATATATATTTAAATTTATTATATCGAATAAAACAACTAATTACCAAAAACAACGCTGGTATAACCAACTACACTGTTTGTATCATTACTAAAATCTGCACTTGTTCTATAGTCTAATATTTCACTTTTGAAGTTAAGCTTATTTGCAACATCTATTATAGATTTCACACCTATTAAACCGCAAGCTTCACACCCTTTATCAAACGATTTTACATCTTTATTTTTTATTGCTTCTAAACATATATTGTCCAGTTTATGAGCATTATTTAATGGATAAAAGTGACTTAAATCAGTACTAATTACTATAAAGTTATCATCATCTTGAAGTAAATCATATATCATTTCACTAAGATTTGAAAAATCAATTGAACTATAAACTACTTCTACAACTTTAACATCTCTTATATAGTGCTTTATAAATGGAAACTGCACCTCTGTTGAGTGTTCACAATGAACGGCATCATTAAACTCCAAAAAAGGGTACTTGGAGATCAGATCTTCACATAACACTTTATTTATTTCAAGATTTCCTAAAGGTGTAGGATAGTTATCATATAAAGCAACACTAGCACCTTCAAAAGCAAACTTATGTGAAGGTCCAATTACAATAATATTTTTTGTATTTTTAGGTAAATATTTATATGCAATATTTGCAGTATATCCACTATAAATATATCCAGCATGTGGAACAATAATTGCTTTTGCTTCTATTTGTTTTATATTTATCTTATTTTTATTTAAAATATTATCAAAATGATCAATATACCTATTTAGTTCATCTATACTATCAGGATAAAACTGTCCTGATACTGCAAGTTTTCTTTCTGTTTTATTTTCCATATTTACACCTATCATAATTAAAATATTTATAATATTATATCAAATATACTATTTTATTGAGATTTTAACTTATAATAACTTTTAGGCAACTTTTATTAATTACAATACTATTACAAACAAAATGGAGATAAAAGTGAAAAGAATTATAATAACAATGATACTTTGTACAAATATTATATATGCAGCAAATACATTTGGTAGTGATAGTTTATGGCAATCAATTACACTAATTGCAGTAATAGCTAACTTAATCATAGGTATTGTTGTTTATAAATTGGCTTGGCGTTCTTTTACTAAAGATGAAAATAAAAAACTTTCTATAGAATTTAGTGAAGAGACTTCAAAACTAGAAACTTATAATCAAGACCTTGAAGATATTATAAAAAAGAAAACATTAGAGTTAGATAGTATAGAGGATGAGATAATAGAGAAATCTAAAGAATATACTATTCAAAATATATACAATAGAAAAACATTCTATAAAATATCAAACGTAATGATAAATATAGCAAAAAGAGAAAATATGCCTTTGGCTCTTATGTGTATAAATATAACAAATCTTCAAAAGATAAATGATACTTATGGTAGAAATGTAGGTAATGAACTTTTAAAAACATTTATATCTTTACTTGAATTTTATTCTAGACATAGTGATACAATTGCTAGATTTAGCGGTGGGGAGTTTGCAATTTTACTACCATATACAAATCTTGAAGGTGGTGAAAAATTTGCTTCAAAACTAAAAAATATAGCTCATAAACAAACAATAACAGTTGAAGGTGAAAGTATTAAGTTCAATGTAAATATTAGTGTTGAACCTGTTGATATAAAAAGTGACACATTGATTCATGAAGTTGTTAAAAGAGTGGAATACACTACTTTTCTGGCAAATAAACCTTAGTTATCTCTTTTTAAACTAAGGCTTAATGCTAAAGCAGAAATTGGAACAATTATAAATCCAAAAACATAAGAAAATATATGTAAAATTCCATTATTATTTAGATAAAAAAATCCAACAATCAAACCAACATAACCAAACAATCTATACAAAGATGCCATCCCACTAAAACCAGATTTAAAGTTTGAAAAATGGTTTTGTTTTATAGGTTTCATTGCATCTTTAATCTCTTGAGGAGTTGGCTCTTTAACTTCAATTTGCTCAACTTCAGGAGAGTATAAATCATATTTATCATCCATCTTATCAAGCTCATCATAGTTATCATCTTCATTTATATGATCTTGTGCTCTTAATTGAACATTTTTTTGATAACCAAGATAAGAACCGATTGTAACTATTAAAGAACTAAAAAAAGCAATTTGTGTATTTATTAGCCAATCTATATGACCACTTAAAACACAAAATAACACTACTCCAAAATCTACAATAAAGAATATTTTTATAGCTTTATTTCGCATTATACTCATCATCTGAACTGTAATCATATCCATGATCTATTCCATATTTGTACTTTGGATCTTCAGCTAATTTATCTAAATCTTTTTTTGCTCTTTTATAAGCTTTTTGTACATTTAATACTGCTGCTGCAATACCATAAACTACACCAACCCATAAAGTCCAAGTGTATCCTGTCCAGCTTTTAAGAAGAAGTCCAATACCGACACCAAGTACGATTGCTACAACTATAGATATACCCAAAGACATATTGTCTAAGGCTTCTAGTTTATCTTTATGTTTTGGTTCTACTTTAACATCTTCTTCAAGATTTTTATTATTATTTTCTATTTCAGACATAAATAAATCTATTTAATATATGTACAACAATAATCTGTAACTTCAAGAACTTTTATATTAAAGCTAGAATTTGCAGGTACTTCAAAGTACTCTCCACCTTTTATAGTCTCAATATTACCATCATCAGGAAATTCAACTTCACAATGACCAGCAAGTATTTCCATATGTTCAGCTGCATCAGTACCAAATGTATAAGTTCCAGGCATCATAATACCCAAAGTTTTTGTATTACCATCTGCTTCTATTACAGTTCTACTTGTAACTTGTCCATCAAAGTATTGGTTCGCTTTTTTAATAATACTTGCATTTCCAAATTCACCTGCAGGTGCTTTTGCTATCTCATAGTCTACAACTTTTGTAACTGTATCAAGTGATTTTAAAAACTCAACTACTATAACATGTTTTGGATGAATAGCATACGCATCTAAAGCTTCTTTATCATCAAATATTGCAGTTAAAGATATATCAAATGCTCTTTCACTTGAAGCAAAATTTATACCAACCTCTAAAGCTCTAACAAAATCAATATCATCTTTAAGAGAGTTTAACTTCTCAACTACTAAATCTTTTTGTTTTAAACCTTCAGCAGAAAGTTTAAATAATACTATATGTTTTATCATTTTTAATCCCTTTATTTTAATTTATATTTATTCTATAATTTAGCCATAACTTTTGCGGCTGCTTTAATAGTAGCATCTATATCAGCATTTGTCATAGAGTCACAGATAAACCCAGTTTCGTATTGACTACAAGCAAAATAGAAACCTTTTTTTAACATCTCATTATGGAACTTAGCAAATCTTTTAAAATCGCACTTGCCAACCTCTTTCATATTTGTAGGCATAGTATCACAAAAGAAAAATCCAAACATTGAACCTCTTGTATCTACTTGAAGTGGGATATTATTCTTTTTTGCAACTTTTTGAAGTCCAGAAGTAAGTCTAACTGCTTTTTTATTTAATCTTTTGTAGATTTTTTTATCAGCTTTTAGTTTCTGTAGAGATTTAAGTCCTGCTGCCATTGCAACTGGGTTTCCACTTAAAGTTCCTGCTTGGTATATAGCACCATTTGGACTAAGTTGATCCATAATTTCTCCTCTTGAAGCAAATGCACCAACAGGCATACCAGCACCAATAACTTTTCCAAAAGTAACAATATCAGGAGTTGTTTCAACTATTCCTGCCGCACCTTTTAAAGAAGCTCTGAATCCAGACATAACTTCATCAAAAATCAATAATGCACCATACTTATCACACAGTTTTCTACAAGCTTTAAGAAATTTTGGTGATGCAGGAACTAGACCCATATTTCCAGCAATTGGCTCTATAATGATACAAGCAATATCTTTTGACTCTTTAAAACATTTTTTAAGTTGCTTGATATTGTTATATTCACTTAAAATTGTATGTTTTACTAAATCAGCGGGAACACCTGGAGAACTTGGAGCTCCAAATGTAGCCATACCACTTCCAGCACTTACTAAAAGAGAATCACTATGACCATGATAACAACCCTCAAATTTAATGATATTGTCTCTTTTAGTTACACCTCGTGCTAGTCTAATAGCACTCATAACAGCTTCAGTACCGCTACTTACAAATCTAACTTGGTCGATATTATCAAACATATCAACAATCTCTGTTGCTAATGATGTTTCAAGTTCAGTTGGTGCTCCAAATGAAAGACCGTTTTTAACTGTTTTTAAAACTACTTTTTCAATATCTTTATCGCAATGACCAAAAATAAGTGGACCCCAACTTTGCACAAAGTCTAAATACTTATTTCCATCAATATCTACAAGGAAACTACCTTCCCCTTTAGCTATAAAAGGTGGTGTTCCACCAACGCTTCCAAAACTTCTTACAGGAGAATCAACCCCTCCTGGAATCACACACTTTGCTTCTTCATACGCTTTTATACTTTTATCAAACATTTTTATCCTAATATCTATATATTTTGAATATTATATCTAATAAGTATATTTAACTAGCTTATTTCCTAATAAAAAAAGTCCCAAAGATAATGCACTAACCATTATGATACTAGCACCTGAAGTAAGGTCATAATTGTATGATAACCATAGTCCTAACAGAGTAAAAATAGAAGATAATATACCAGATGCAAACATCATCGACCCAAGTGAATCAGATAATTTTTCTGCAATATAAATAGGTATAGTTAAAAGTGCAATAACTAAAATAAGTCCAACTACTTTTATAGCAACTACTACGGTCAAAGCAGATAAAACTAATATAATTGTATAAAAAAGTTTAACATTTATACCTCTTAAACTTGCATATTCACTATCATAAGATACTGCTAATATCTCTCTATACCAAAACACTATAACAAAAATAATTACTGCTAATAATCCTGCCATAACATATATATCTTCATTATTAACTGCAAGTATTGAACCAAAAAGATAACTCATAAGATCAACATTGTACCCAGGTGTCAAATCTATTAATATTATCCCAATCGCCATACCAACTGCCCATATAAGCCCTATAAACGTATCTATTCTATTTCTTTCATTTAAAGTAATATATGCCATTAAAAGTGCTGCACTAACTGCAAATAGAGATGCTCCTAAAAATATTGGAAATCCAAAATATACAGCAACACCAATACCACCATAAGATGTATGAGCAATTCCACCTGCTAAAAATACCATACGATTTACTACAATTAAAGAACCAATAATTCCACTAGCAAAACTAACTAAAAGTCCTGCTATAATTGCATTTTGTATAAACTCATAATTTAGTGCATCTAACATTTACAACTCTTTTTTTTACTACCATCATTTAACATTTGTAAAAGTTCAACTTCACAAAAATGCTCATCAGATACATCAAATAAACCGTGTTGTCCAAACTCTTTTTTATTTTTTACATCATGGAAAGTTAATGTTTTATTTACATGGGCTACTTTTGTTGCATAATTTAATATAATAGATATATCATGACTAACAACTATTATTGTTATAGTTTCATTTAATACTTTTAATAAATCATAAATCTGTCTTTGTCCCTCAACATCAATACTTGAAGTTGGTTCATCCAAAATCAAAACATCAGTATTTGAACACAATGCACGAGCTATCATAACTCTTTGGCGTTGTCCGCCGGATAAAGAGCCAATTCTACTGTTTGCAAACTCTTCCATTCCAACTTTTGCTAAAGATCCCATAGCACAAGCAGTTTCACTTTTTCCATAACCAAAAAGTGGTTTGTTTGATTGGATATGTCCCATTAAAACAACCTCAATAACTTTTATAGGAAAATCTATATTTATATTTGTATTTTGTGGAACATATCCAAATGATGTGACTGTTGAAGTCACATCTTTATCATATACTTTCATCTCTCCACTTTTGATCTTATTTACACCCAAAATCAATTTTAATAAAGTTGATTTTCCACCACCATTTGGACCAATAATTGCTAAAAAATCTCTCTTTTCAACAGTAAGATTTATATCTTCTAAAACTAAATCTTTTTCATATCCAAATGATAAATCTTTTATACTTAATATTGACATCTACTATCTAAAGTTATCAAATACTAATGGTGCTTTTAGTTCTAATGTTTTAAGATGAGCCATAACTTTTTGTAAATCATCAAGATTTTTTCCACTTACTCTTATCTCTTCACCTTGATTTACTGCACTTACTTTTAGTTTTAATCCTTTTATCTCTTTTTGGATTATTTTTGCTTCATCAGCTTCTATAGTATCAACAATCTTATATGAAAACTTTCTATTATTTCCACTTGCATCTTCACTTTTTAACTCTTCAAGTGAGTTTATAGACACCCCTCTTTTATTCATTTTAGAGATTAGAACATCTTTCATTGCATCAATTTTATTATCACTACTACTTAAAAGAGTTAAAACTTTAGCACCAATATTTAAATCTATATCTTTTTCCATGCCTTTAAAGTCATATCTATTATCAACCTCTTTTTGGGCTTGAACTATTGCATTTTTCATCTCTTGCATATCTAACTTTGCAGATATATCAAAACTATGTTCTTTTGATTTTGCCATTACATTTACCTTTGTGTTAATCTATTAAAGATTTTTTATGATTATACAACAGATAACTTAAACTAAAAGATTAAACATTCTCTATATATATTGTATTTATTCAGATATTATTAAGAGTATTGGTAGTAGAATTATTTCAATGGAAAATAATAAATGACAACATTAACACTAGAATATAAAACTTCTCAAAATTTAGATATATTCATTAAGGATAACCATCTAAAAAAAGACGATAATTTGTTGATTCAAGTTTTCACTTCACACAATGATAAAAATTATATTTTAACTTTAATTGATAGTATATTATTACATCTACCAAATGCAAAAATCATAGGTTCTACAACTTGTGGTGAAATATCCAATAGAGGATCAATCAATAACTCTACAGTTATTTCTTTTTCAATATTTAAACAAACTCGAATAGAGACAAATCTAGTTTCATTTAACCAATCAAGTTTTATAACAGGACAAGATATTTTAAGTTCATTTGATAATTCAAGTGAAGATTTAAAACTGCTTATTACATTTAGTGATGGACTTAATACAAATGGTGAAGAGTTCTTAAAAGGTATCTCATCTTTAAATGATAAAGTTGTTGTATCTGGTGGGATGGCAGGAGATAATTCAAAATTTGAAGAAACTTTTGTATTTACTCAAGATGAGATAACATCGAAAGGTGCAGTAGCCGCTGCTCTTTACAATAAAAACTTAAATATATATACAGATTATAGTTTCAATTGGGAAACAGTTGGTAAAAAACATCTTATTGAAAAATCAGAAAAAAATAGAGTTTATAGAATTGCAGGGATGACTACAGTTGATTTTTATAAATACTATTTAGGAGATGATATGGGTAGGCTTCTACCTGCAATTGGGATTGAATTTCCACTTGTTATTAAAAGAGAAGGGCTAAATGTAGCACGTGCTGTTTTATCAAAACATGATGATGGTAGTTTAAGTTTTGCTGGAAATATTGAAGAGGGTTCTGAGGTACAATTTGGGCATGGTGATGTTCAGATGATTATCAATAAAGGTCTTGATAATGTTAAAAATATCATTGACCACCCTATTGAATCAATTTTTATATACTCTTGTATGGCAAGACGAGCTTTACTTGAAAATGATATAAACTTAGAGATTTTACCACTTAGAGAGTTAGCACCCATAAGTGGATTTTTTACATATGGAGAGTTTTATCATAACTGCTCTAACGATGGTTGTAGTAATCAATTGTTAAATCAAACAATGACAATAATAGGAATCTCTGAAGATACAAAAATAATAGATAAAATAACACCAAATATTTTTAGTCATAATCCACCTAAAGTAGATGATATAAATCTACATAGAACACAAGCACTTTCAATTTTAATTGAAAAAACTACTAAAGAGTTAGAAGAGTTAAATAAGAACCTTGAACAAAGGGTAGATAAAGAAGTGGCTAAAAACCTTGAGAAAGATGCAATTTTACAAGTTGTACAAACTCAAGCACAACTAGGTGAGATGCTGGAGATGATTATCCATCAATGGAGACAACCTTTAAGTGCGATAACTTCATCTGTAACTTCAACTCAAGTTTATCAAGAAACTGGGATTTTAACTGATGAGATATTAGGCGACTCTCTTAAAAATATTTTAACATATTCAGATCATTTAAATACAACTATAGAAGATTTTAGAGACCTTTTTCAAATAGATAATACATCAAAAACAATCTCTCTAATTGATTTAATTGAAAAGTCTCTTACAATTATCACGCCACTTATAAAAACTGAAAATATAGAAGTAATTAAAGAGTTTGATTCTGATTCAAAAGTTTCTGTACCTGTTGGTTTATTGATGCAAGTTATTCTTAATATTGTTAAAAATGCTATTGATATATTAGTTGAGAAAAAAATTGAAAAACCAATCATCAAATTTAAAACATATATTAAAAAAGAAAGAATAGTTATAAAAATAATGGATAATGCAGGTGGAATACCTGATGATATTATAAAAAAAGTATTTAACAAAAAATTTACTACAAAAGCAGATACTCATGGTACAGGTATAGGACTAGATATGTCTAAAACTATTATAGAGAACAAGATTGGTGGAAAACTAAGAGTAAATAATGTCGGAGAATGGGCAGTTTTTAATATAAAAATACCTATTTAAGTAAAGTATCAATGATACAATAAGAGATAAAATCTATCTCTTATATATTCTATACATCTTATTTTTTATTCTATTATTACTTAATCCATCATGTGCTTTATCATAAACTGCATTTTTAATAGCAACATATGAACAAGTAGGTAAAATATCTATTTTTCCTATATCAGATTTATCAAGACCAATTCCTGCAGTCAATGCACCAAGAATATCACCAGCTCTTAACTTATGTCTTTTCCCACCATTTATATATAATGTAGAATATTCACATGATAGTTTTAACTCTTTTGTATCATTTAGTTTCTCAATTCCCTGAAGTTTAAAATCACCATTTAAAAAATCATTTAAATCATCAAAATAAACTTCATCTTCTACTAAACTAATAGAACACCCACTTTTTCCAGCACGTGCAGTTCTACCTATTCTATGTGTATATACTTCAAAATCATGTGGTAAATCATAGTTTATAACTAAATCAACATCATCAATATCAAGCCCTCTTGAGGCTACATCTGTTGCTATTAAAATAGGGAAACTTTTATTTGAAAACATAATAAGAGTTTCATCTCTATCTTTTTGATCTAAATCACTATGAAGTACAAGTATATCCATATCAAGTTTTTCATCTAAAAAGTCTGCTAGTTCATTACACTGTACTTTTGTATTACAAAAGATTATTGTAGTTTGATACTTTTCATCTAAAACTTTTGGTATCAAATCAGGTTTTTGGTATGGGTCTACTTTGTAAAACTTTTGTTCTATTGTAGTGTTACTGTGCGTAGAAGCCACTTCAACCATCTTAGGGTCACACAATAATGACTCACTCATTTGCTCAATTGTATCAGGATATGTAGCAGAGAAAAGCATAGACTGTCGCATATTTGGCAAGTATCCTATTATCTCTAATATATCCTCACTAAATCCCATATCTAACATTCTATCTGCTTCATCAAGAACTAAAGTATTTATATCATCACAAGAAAAACTATCCTCTTTTAGATGTTTTAAAATTCTCCCTGGAGTTCCTACTATTATGTGTGCCTTATGTGAAAGTGAATGAACTTGTGGTTTGTATGGTACTCCACCTGTTAAAGTAAGTATCTTAATATTATGTTTATATCTAGCTAGACTTTGAAGTGTTTGTGCGACTTGAGATGCAAGCTCTCTTGTAGGGCAAAGTATCAAAGATTGGATTCTAAATCTTTCACTTTTTAAGTTATTTAAAACGCCCAATCCAAAACTTACAGTTTTTCCACTACCAGTTTTTGCTTTTGCAATTACATCTTCACCATCCAATATTAATGGTAAACTTTTCTCTTGAATCTCTGTCATTTTAGAAAAGCCAAGTGAGCTTAAATTTGTTATCATATCTTTATCGATATTTAAGTTATTAAAATTATTCATAATTACATTATATCATAAGTAATTATGAGAACTATTAAAGAATTTTTGTGTAAAATACTTTAGCTAAGGAAATTAAATGAAAAAACTATCTAGTATCAGTAATCAAATAAAAAACAATACATATTCATACACTGGAAAAGGCTCGTTTGAAGCAGTTGTAAATAATAATAAAGAACTTATTATAACTTGGCTTGAAGAGTTAGTCCCTTTACAAAAACAGATTGAAAATTTAAATGAAAAAGAAAATATTGATTTTCAAAAAAGAAACTACACTAGAATATTAACAAAAATATTTCCAGAACAATATAAAGAGTTTGTATCTTTAAATATTTTAGTAAGAGACTCAAGTACAATTGCGCAGTACTACCAAAATGAATTTAATATAACTATTTTATACGATAAACTTTTAGAAGATAAATACTTAAAATATCCAGGAAAATATGATAAATATGTTGAATTTAATTTATTTCAAAAATTTCTAATGATGTATAAGGATGATTTAATCTCAAATCAAGATAACTTAGAATCAGAACAAATAACAAAAACAGAAGAAACAATAATTATAGAACAAGATTTAGAAAAAAATATAGAAAAAAATATAGAAAAAGTAAAAATTGAAGTTGTTGAAACTTTAGAAGTAGAAACAACTGAAATTAAAAAAGATATTAAAAAAGAGACAAATTGGACAAATCTGTTATTAGGAAAATTAAAATGATAAAGTTTACAATATTTGGAAATCCAGTATCACATTCAAAATCACCACAGATGCACAATGCTGGTTTCAAAACTTTAAATATAGATGCCATATATGATAAAACACATCTTGAAGATGGAACAACAATAAAAAATGTTTTTCTACAAAATAATATTAAAGGTGCAAACATAACAGTACCACATAAAGAAGACGCTTTTAAAAATGCGGATGAAATAGTAGGGCTAGCAAATGAAATTGGTGCAGTAAATACATACATAAATGAAAATGGAAAAGTAAAAGCATACAATACAGATGCACCAGGGTTTATGAAAGCTATTGAGGAGTTTGGAGAAATTAACAATGCAATTATTTTAGGTGCAGGTGGAACAGCAAAAGCTATTGCAGTAGCTTTTAAAAATGCTGGTATCAAAACTACTGTTTTAAATAGAAGCTCAAATCGATTAGATTTCTTTAAAGACTTAGATTGTACAACTTATGATTGGGATACATTTAAAATAGACAAATATGATTTAGTGATAAACTCAACAAGTGCAGGACTAAAAGAAGAGCACAAATGTAATGAGTCTAGGACTCCCATTTGTGAGAATAACTACCCTGCCCCTAAAAAAATAGTAGAAAATATTTTAGATAATTCAACAAATGCAATAGACTGTATCTACGGAAAAATGACACCATTTTTACAATTAGCAAAAGAAAAAGAGTTAAGATATAAAGATGGTGAGGATATGTTACTTTATCAAGGTGTTATTGCTTTTGAGTTGTTTGCTGGGGTTAAAGCTGATGATGAGTTGGTTGAGGCTATGAGGAGAGGGTTGAAAGAAAACTAAATTGAAAACTTGGAGAAAGAAATTTTAAAAATGAATGGATTGAGTGAGAAAAAATTAAGATTGAGAAGGGTGATTAAATGAATTTAGATGACATAATCAATAAAATTTCTCTATCAAAAGATCGACAAGTTGGTTTATTTATAGGATTATTATTAGTTATAATAATTTCTAATATAAATGATAAAATTATGAATACTATTTTAGATATATACCCATATGTATATATTACTGCTGTTTTATTATTTGGAAGTATTATAGGAAAACCTATTTATGATTTTATAAATAATTACTATATCGGATTTATACGGAAAAAAAATACTGAAAACTTTTTAAAACATTTAACTAATGATGAAAAAGATATATTAAAAGTGTATATGAATGAAAATATAAGAACTCAATATATAAGTATTTCAAATGGTGTAATAAATGGTCTCTCTACCAAAGGTTTAGTGTATTGTTCTTCAAATATTGGTATACCAGGAGGTACAAGCATTGCTTTTAATATTCAAGATATGGCATTTAAAATTCTTCAAAAAAACCCCGAATTTTTAATGTAAAATAGTTCCCTAGTCCCCATGTTCCAAACTTGGGGATACCTACTAAAAGCTAATTATCACAATCAAACTATAATAAAAAATAAACTCAAATATACACTCCCAAGAAAAGCTTGAGGAGCGAGATATAGTCTTTTTACTTGGGTATATTTTCTAGCAATTTAACTAGCAATTATTATTAACATTTTCTATATATTTGCTTTTTATATGTATACTATAAATCCTTTAAATATCGTGTATATATCATATATTTATGATTTAATATAACTAGTAATTTAACTAGCAATAAATATTATCAATATATATTTAATAAGAGGGTACACATCCTTAAAATTTAACTTACTTTTTACATCAGATATTGTTCATGAATTAATACAACAAAATTAATCTATCAACATATATTAATATTTATATATGCTATAATACAATTTTTATTTTAAGGGTTCAATTTGATAAACATTAAATTATTATTACTATTTTCATTTATTTTAATGGCTGGGGTATATTATATATTTTTATCTCAAAAAGAGATTTTTGAGATTGTAAAAGCTGAGTACATTTTAATATCTATAAATATTGTTTTTATGGCAGTTTTTCTATTTTTTAAAAATAGACTAAAGGATTCTGAGATTCTAGAGTTTCTTAAAGATACAAATCACGTATCTTTAAAATCAACTTTGCTGTTTTTTTTAGTATTTCAAGCTGTAGATTTTTATTATGAAAATGGATTTTTTGGGATGATTTCACAGTGGTTTATGTATTGGTTATTTGCGATACTTGCTCTTTTAGTAACAAACAATATAAACTACTATAAAAACTATAAGCATTATAATCACACTAAAACTTCTAGTTAAAAAAGAGTTGATAAACTATTTAGCAGTATGATCTAAAATATATTTATCAACTTTTTCAATATTTTCAGCAGATATAGATACTTTTAAATCCATAAGATAAATATCTTTTAAATCAAACTTCTCTAGCTTTACCATATCTTTTGCAGTTACTACTATTGGATTATCTGGATAGCTTTGTTTTAGGTTTTTTATATCTTCTAATGTAAAATTATGGTGATCTGGATAACTTACCATATTTATATTTTCTGGTAAAAACTCTAAAAGTCTATTTGGTTTTGATATTGCTGTTAAAACAACTGTATTTTCAGGTAACTCTTCAACTGTTTTGCCATTTTGTTTAAAAGTAACAACACGTTTAAAATCAACACCATCTCTTAAAACAATATTTGCAAATGAATACATCATAGGTGTATCTCTATATCCACCACTAGGTAAACAAAATATATTAGAAGGGTCAACTTTTGGTCTAAGCAAAATATCAAGTTTTACAACCTCATGCTTACCATAACCATCATCTAAATAGACAACATTACATCCTAACTCTTTAGCTTTTAAAATAGCATCTGTTCTTTTTTCAGAAACGATAACAGTGGCATTTGGTAAAGAGTTGGCTAAAAGCATAGCTTCATCTCCACTAGTCTTTACATCTTCTAAAACTTTTCCATTTTTAGAAATAACATAAAGACCTTTTGATTCTCTACCATAACCTCTTAAAACAATAGCTACATCTTTTTTATCTTTTGCCAATGCTATTGTAACTGGTGTTTTACCTGTTCCACCAACTAATAAATTTCCAATACTAATTACAGGTAATCCATAAAACAATGGTTTTGCAGAGACTCTTTTATATGTAGTATATATACAATAAAGTATAGTAAGAGGGAAAAATAATATCCCTATTAATTTTTGAAAAAAGTTTGGATTAAACAGATACTGTTCAACCCAAGATACTAGAAATCTATTCAATCTATATCCACTCTTTTGCCACTTTTTTAATTGTATCACAAACATACAATACATCTGCATCACTCATTGAGGGATAAATAGGCAAAGATAATATTTGTCCATATGATGTCAAAGCACTTCCATAAGCAGTGATTTTTAACTTATATTTCTTTTTATAATATGTTAAAAGATGTAAAGGGATAAAATGTAATCCTGTAGATACCCCTTGTTCTTTTAATGCTCTAGCAAACCCATCTCTATTTTTACTAACTTTTATAATATATTGACTAAAAATATGTTCTTCATCCCCTTGAGGTAATAAAATATGATTTAAGTCACTTAACTCTTTATTATAAATTACTGCAATCTCTTGTCTTCTTTCACAAAATGAATTAGTTTTATAAAATTGAGCAAGATTAAATGCAGCTTCTAGTTCACTCATATCATATTTATATCCAATATCAACAACATCATAAATATAGTCAAGATTTCCATACTCATCAAAGCTACTATTAATTGCATGTGTTCTAAGAAGATTAGCACGTGTAGCTAATACTTCATCATTAGTAACAATAAGACCACCTCTACTTATTGCTGTTTTACTGTTTGTATAGTTTGTTGAAAAGATTGTCATATCAGCTTCTAAAGATCCAACCATTTGATCTTTGTACATTGCACCCAATGCACTTGAAGCATCTTCAATAACAAAAATATCATATTTTTTTGCTATCTCATAAATTCTATCCAAATCTGGAATTTCACCTGCAACAAAAGTAACCATTAAAGCTCTTAATTTTTTAGAATTATTCTCTTCTAAGTAACTTTCTAATTTATCTATATCTATATTAAAACCATTTGATTCAATATCAATAAATATTGGTTCAGCATCAAAATGTCTAACTGTTTCAGGTAAACTAGGGAAAGAGTTAACACTCATTATTACTTTATCTGCTCTTTTTAGAGACATTGAACTAAGTGCTAAATGTAAAGCTGATGTAGCATTATTTGTAGCAATTGTATATTTTGCACCAATAAATTCAGTAATCTCTTTCTCTAACTCTTCAACTTTACTGTTTGTTGTTGTTTCAAGGTTAAGTACAGATTGAACTTGATTCAACTCCTCTTCATCAATAGTAGGCTGAAAGAATGGTATAACTTTTTCATTTTTCTTTGTTTTAATCATCTAATTTTTCCTTTAGAATTAAAATTTAATTTGTGCAATAGTTGGAAGTTTTCCTTTAAAAGCATTTGCTTTTACTCTATAACTTAACATATCAATAAGTTCTTCATTTATATCTAATGCTAGTAACTCTTCTTTTGTTTTATTTTTATCTATCATAAGTTTTAGAACATCATCCATAGTTTTATATGTATATCCAAGTTCCTCTTCATCACTTTGACCTTCCCATAAATCAGCACTTGGTTTTTTATCAATAATAGCATCTGTTACACCAATAAATCTTGCAAACTCAAAAGCATCTGATTTGTAAAGTTGTCCTATTGGATTAATTGCACATGCTGTATCACCAAACAGTGTACCATATCCTAATAATATTTCAGATTTATTACTAGTTCCAATAACTAAAGAGCTGTCTCTTGCACTTATATCATAAAGAACCGACATCCTCATTCTAGCACTTAAATTTCCAATTCTAAGAGGTGTACTATCTTTTACATTATCAAAATACCCCTTTACCATTGGTGCTATTTCAACAACTTCATAAGATATATCAAACTTTTCACAAAGCTCTTTAGCATCCAAAATAGATTTATCACTAGAAAAATGTGATGGCATAAATACACCATGTATATTATCTCCAAATGCCTCTCTACAAAGTACTGAAACTATTGCAGAATCTAAACCACCACTGATACCTACAACAACTCTTTCCATACCAATTTTAGATACTTCATCTTTTAAAAAATTTATCAATTGGTCTTTTATATCTTGATAATTCATAGCAATCCTATTTATATAATTATATCTATAGATTATACCAAATATTTCTTCACATTATCTATATGTTTTTTTATTCATTATTTCATATTTTATTGTGCTTCACTTCGTAACATATCAATATTTGTTATATTTAATTTTTAAATCATTTAACCTCAATTTATAAAACCATTGGATAAAATCAAGGCAAATTTATAATTTAAATCTTAATAATGAGGAACAAATATGAGTATTCCAATTCATAAATATGATGTAGTAATCGTAGGTGCAGGGTTAGCAGGTTGTGCTGCTGCTAGAGAAGCTGCACATGCTGGGCTTAGTGTTTGTGTGCTTACAAAGTTACACCCACTTAGATCGCATTCAGGTGCTGCACAAGGTGGTATCAATGCCGCTTTAAGTGCTGAAGATAGTATAGAGTTACACGAGTTTGACACAGTTAAAGGTAGTGATTACTTAGGTGATCAAGATGCTATTAGACTAATGTGTTCAAAAGCTCCTGAAACTATTCGATGGGCTGAAAAGATGGGAGCAGTATTCTCTAGAGATGAAGAGGGTAAAATTGCTCAAAGACCATTTGGTGGTCAAAGTAAGCCAAGAGCTTGTTATGCAAAAGATAGAACTGGTTTAACTTTACTTCAAACAATTTATGAACAAGCTCATAGAGATGGTGTTGATTTTAAAGATGAGTATTATGTATCTGATTTAATCTACGAAGATGGAAAAGTAAATGGTGTATTTGCTTACGATTTAGTTGATTCTAAACCAATGATTTTTAATGCAAGAGCTGTTATGTTTGCAACTGGTGGATATGGTAGAGCTTTTAAAGTAAACTCAAATGCACATGCAAATACAGGTGATGCTTTATCAATTGTTGCACGTCATGGTCTTCCACTTGAAGATATGGAGTTTGTACAATTCCATCCAACAGGTATATCTGGATCTGGTGTTCTTATTTCTGAAGCAGCTAGGGGTGAAGGTGGTAAACTATTCAACTCTCTTGGTGAAAGATTTATGGAAAAATATGCCCCAAACAAACTTGAACTAGCTTCTAGAGATGTTGTGTCAAGAGCTATATCTCAAGAGATTTTAGAGGGTAGAGGTTGTGGTGAAGAGAAAGATCACGTTTTTATTGACTTAACACATTTAGGTGCTGATTTAATCAACACTAAACTTCCAGAACTAAGAGATTTAGCTATCACTTTCTTAGGTCAAGATATGATTGAAGAACCTATCTCGATTGCTGCAACTGCTCACTACTCAATGGGTGGAATTCCATGTGATGTAGATGGTCATGTAAGAAAAAATACTAAAGAGCTTGTAGAAGGTTTCTATGCAGCTGGTGAGTGTGCTTGTGTAAGTGTACATGGAGCAAATAGACTTGGAGCAAACTCTGTTCTTGAGGCTTTATTCTTCGGACGACATGTGGGACAATCAATTGTTAAAGATATTAAATCAGGTATTGATTTTAAATATGCAAAACAATCAGATGCTACACCTGCAATGGAAAGACTTGAATCTATTAGAACATCTAATGGAGATGAGAGAGTTCCGGCGCTTAGAGATGAATTACAACAAAGTATGACAGATAATGCTGGTGTATTTAGAACAGAAAAATCACTATTAAATCAAATTGAAATTTTAAAAGATTTAAAAGCAAGATTTAAAAATGTAAGAATTGATGATAAATCAGCTATTTACAATACAGATTTACAAGAAGCTGTTGAATTAAGTCATATGATTGATTTCTCTGCATTTATTGTGGATGGAGCAATTTTAAGAAAAGAGAGTCGAGGGGCTCACTATAGAGAAGAGTTCCAAACAAGAGATGATGAAAACTTCTTAAAACACACTATGGCTTATATGGATGAAAACGGAGAACTTACAACTGAATATATGGATGTAGTTCTTGGTAATCATGAATTAGCTGAGCGAACTTACTAGGAGATTATGATGAGTATTGAAACAAAAAAATTAAAATTTAAAGTATTTAGATTCAATAAAGATACAGATTATTTACCTCACTATGATACATTTGAAATGAATGTAACTAAAGATGAGCTAATCCTTGATGTAATGAATAGAATCAAATGGGAACATGATGGAACTTTTACTTATAGAAGAAGTTGTCGTCATGGTATTTGTGGGTCTTGTGCTGTTAAAGTAAATACAAAACCAACTCTAGCTTGTAAAGATAGAGTTTTTGATCTTGTAGATTTATATGGTGAAGAGCTTGTAATTGAGCCTCAAGATATAAAAAGAGCATACAAAGATATGGTTATAGATAAAGAGAACTTCTGGAATAAATATAATTCAGTTCAACCATATTTAGTGGCTGACATTGATGAATTTCCAACAGAAGAAAATATTGTAACTGTAGAGGAAGCTGAACTTATTGATGAAGCTGATTATTGTATCGCTTGTGGTAGTTGTTTCTATGCATGTCCTGCAGTATCTGTAAATGATGAGTATGTTGGTCCAATGGCACTTACCAAAGCATGGAGATTTAATGCTGATGTAAGAGATACGGCAACAGATAGTAGACTTGATAGTTTACAACAATTAGGTTCTGGTATTTGGGATTGTGTTAAATGTAACGAATGTGCTGAAGCTTGTCCAAAAGAGTTAGATCCTATTGGTAAAATTACTAAACTTCACTTACAAACATTTGAAAGAGAAAATAATCTTAAAAATGTAGCAGTAAGACACGCAGTTGGATTTAAATGGTCAATTCAAAAGCATGGTATACTTGATGAAGGTGAACTTGTAAGATACTCTGAAGGAAATATCGGAGTTATGAAACATATACCTGAAGCAATTGCAATGTTCAAAAGAGGTAAGATAGTTATGCCTTGGAATATGCCAAAATCTAAAAACTTAGATGAAATTAAAAAGCTTGTTGAGATAACTTCAACAGCTAAATATTAAGGAGTAAAAGTATGGAAAAATTAAAATATGCTTTATATACAGGTTGTACAGCTAGAGAATCTACTCCTGAGTTATTAAAATCAACTATGGCTATCGCTGATAAACTAGGAATTGAACTAGTTTTATTAGATGAGGCTAGTTGTTGTGGTGCTAGTCACTTACAAGATTTTGATGATATGTTATCTTTAGTTTTAAATGCTAGAAATATTTGTTATGCAGAAAAACTTGGTCTTGATATGGTAACTATTTGTAATACTTGTCAACTAAATACAGCTTTAACAAAAGATAGATTAGATAATGATCCAGAGTTAAAAGCAAAAGTAAATGAAAAACTTGCAGAAGTTGGTTTAGAGTATAAAGGTACTGCTACTGTTAAGCACTTTTTATATGCACTTCAAGATGATTATGGATATGATAAAATTGCAGAGCAAGTTACAAATCCTATATCTGATATTAATGTTGCATCATTTTATGGTTGTCATAATATCAGACCATCTCACCTACAAAATAAAACTAATGGTGGAGAAAATCCATATAAACCAGTTTCACTTGACAACCTTGTTGTTGCTCTTGGTGGAAATGCAGTTGAATATGAATCAAAAAATAAATGTTGTGGTTTCCATGTAGAGTTACAAAACCCTACAACTGCAAATAGACTAAGTGGTACAGCTATGTTAGATGCTATAGATCAAAATGCTGATGTTATGGTTACACCTTGCCCATTATGTCATCTTAGAATGGATGTTCAACAACATGGTATCTCTAAAGAGATTGGTAGAGAGGTAAATATTCCTGTTCTACACTTACCACAAATGGTAGGAATTGCTTTAGGACTTGATCCAAAAGATTTAGGACTTCATCACAATGTTGTTCAATCAGGACTTGATTTATAATATAAAATAATATTTCAAATTAAAAAAGGGTAAAGATAATATCTTTACCCTTTTTTTATTTATGTAACGGTAACGTTATCAAAAATTCTGCACCATTATAACTTTTATCATTAAATGTATATGTTGTATTATATCCTTCTATATTTCCATTCATACTATTTACAATTAAATTATAAATCATATGAAGCCCAAGCCCTGTCCCTTGTGATTTATGCTTAGTTGTGAAGTACGGGTCAAATATTTTTGGTAAAATATCCTCTGGTATCCCTCCACCATTATCTTTTATTTTAATATAAATATTATTATCTTTTACATGTGTTTTAATAAACACATATCTATTACTCTGATTAATTAATGACAGAGCATCCTGTGAATTATTAAATATATTTATCATACATTGTATCAATTCATTTGGATAACCTTCCGTTTTTATACCATCTTGCAGGTCTAAATTAAGCTTAATATGACTCTCTTTTACAGAATGATTTATCAAATTTAGAAAACTATTTATTGTATCTTTTAAATCAAACTCTTGAATCACACTAGTACCTTCAATAAAATCTCTAAAATCATTTATCGTTTGTGATAGGTACTGTGCATTATCATTTATCATACTACATGTTTTAAAAAAATATTCATCACTAAGAATATCATACTCTTTTTGAAGCTGTAGACCTGTTGCAGCAGTTGATATTACAGATAATGGTTGTCTCCATTGATGAGCAATATTTCCAATCATTTCACCCATTGAAGCCAACTTTTCTTTTGAAGCAATTTGTTTATCCTTTTCTCTATTTTTCTCAACTTCAATTTTTATATTTTCCTCCAATGTTTCATTTAACGCTTTTAAATTCATTGTTTTTTCATCAACAATTCTTTCTAAATTATCATTTAGATTCTCTAATTTTGTTACATTATTAAATGTTATTACCATTTCATTTATTTTATTATTTAAATCATATACTTTAGCATTTACTTGAAAAATATGTGTATTATTATTTTTATCTGTCATCTTCACTTTAAAAGTATCATTTTCTCTTGCTAAAATATAATCATTCCATATCGTACCATCCATAGTCTTTTGCAGATAGTTGTGTTTTTCATCTGATTCAAAAAAATCACAAATACAGTCATGTTCTTTTATAAAAGCATTTAAACTTTTATAAGCAAAGAAATTTAAAAATTGTTTATTACAATCATGAATATTACTCCCATTTGTCAAAATTACAATTGATGATTGTGTATCTAAAATATTTTGTATACTTTGCTTCTGTTTAGAAAGTTCTTCGCTGTGTTTCACAACCAATTTTATATGACGTCTTTTAAAAAATATATATCCAACTGAAATAATAATCAATATAATTAATAACATCCAATATAAACGTATTTTTGATTTCTCTTTCATTTGCTCAAGAATTTTAGATTTTTTAAGTTCTATTATCATTGTTAAATCATCATCATTCCTAAATGATGTTTTTCTTGCATAAAAATCCTCACTTATTATTTCATCTTTTAATAGTAATTCTTTTGAAAAATTTTTAAAATATGTAAAAGATGTCATATTACTATTTAAATATTTTCCCCACAAATAATTATCATTAAAATGAACTAAAAAATTACCATCTTTATCAATAATGTATATATTAAAAATACTTGCTGTTTGTAATTTATCTAGAAAAGAATTTATATCTATATTTATAATTAAAATACCATGATTTATTCCATCAATAACAACTGGTGCACCTATTCTAAGTGTTGGTTCAATTGGTCTTACAATCTTTCCATATTCAACATTTAAATCTATTTTTGAATGCCAGATAGTATTCACTTTTGTATTATGTATATCCTTGAAATAGTATCTATTTTTTTTATTTTGGAGTTTATCTTTTGGTACAATAAATGATTGTTGATTTTTTTTATCAACTCTAATAATCTCATCACCAGTACTATTGATATATCTAAATTGGACAATGGATGGTGAACTTTTTATCAATGATAAAAAAAGTTCATTTATTAATTCAATATTATTATTATTTTCAACAAAATCTGTAAAAGATTTATTTTCATTAATTCCTATAATTGTTTGGTCAAATTTATTTATAAAACTTTTTAAAAGTGCATCTCTTTCATTAAATTTAAACTCAGCCTTTTGAAGAGATAATTGTTTTAAAAATCGCTCATCAGCTTTATTCTGAAAAACTAGAAAAGTTAACGCAATAAACACAATAACTATAGAAAAAAAAACAAAAAAACGACTCTTCATAACTAACCTTTATACTAATTCTAGTGTAATTATATTGTAACTTAATATAATTAAAATTACAAATTATTTATTATTTATTATTTATTATTTCTTAAAGTTATCTACTAAACATATACATAAGTTATTACATTAAATAAACTTGTTGTATAATCTTTACAATTTAAAATAAAAAAGGAAATAGAATGCCAAAAATTAATAAATATGTAGATATTAGTGAAGTAGATAGAGAAGCAAAAAAAGATTTAATAGATAGACATAGTCCATTTATTACATGTAATGACACTGCTGTTGCAGGTGAGCCTTTTGAAGTAACAGTTAAAATGGGTAATGAATATACTCATCCAGATGATTTTGATCATTATATTGAGTCAGTTACACTTTTTAATGGTGAAGTTAAATTAGCACAAGCTACATATATTCCAGGAACTCTTGGAAATATAAAAGCACATAACACTACAACTTTTACAATTATTCCAACAGGAAAAAAATTAAATCTTGTAGCTCATGGTTACTGTACTAAGCATGGTATCTGGGAAGGTACAGCTGTAGAAGTTACAGTTAACTAAATAGTTAAAGTAAAATAACAAGTGGCTTTTTTAGGATTAGATTTTATTGTCTCTTCTTTAATATGGCTACTTGTTGTAATTTTATTTGTATTTATATTTAGAAAACATTTAAAAAAGTTTTTTTATAAAGATGTCTATTTCGATGTTTTTTATAAAAACTTGAAAGACTTTTTAGTAGAAAACTATCCACAAACAGAATTTAATTTTTCAATAATCGAAACAAGTAAATCAGAACCAAATCCAAATGCAAGAAAATATCTAATTTTAGATGATATTATAAATCAATACATCTCTTTAAAATTAGACTCTTCAAAATACCCTAAAACATCACCTCAAAATTTACAATGGAGTAGCTATATATTTAATTCCGAACCAAATAGAGATAAACTACCCACCGATTGGGTTCAAAGAAAAAATGCTTTATTAATAAGAGATGAAAAAAGATGTTTTAGATGTAGTACAAAAATTGATTTAAATACTATTCAGATACACATGATAAGAACATTAGAAAATGGTGGAAAATATTTTTTGGAAAATCTTATACCGATCTGTAAAGATTGTGATAAAATAGTAAATAAAAAAATAAAACATCTAGATATCAAAGAAAATCTTTATACTCTAGTAAAAGGTCATATATAATGAAAAGAGCGGTAATTATTGGTGGTGGATATACAGGCATATATGCATTAAGAGAACTTATAAAAAATGATGATATTAAAATCACTTTAATTGATAAACACACATACCATAATCTTCAACCTGAAGTTTATGACCTAATTGCAAATAAAGCAAACTTGGCTGATGTAACTATAGATTTAACAACATTGTGTCATGGTTTTGAACACTCTTATTTAGAATTTAAAAATTTAAGAGTAACAAATATAGATTTTGATTTACAAAAAATATCAACTTCTGAAAATGAGACAGTTGAATATGATTATTTAATATTAGCAGCAGGGACTAGAACTTTTTTTCCTAAAAATTTAGAGGGGCTTAGCAATACAGATGATATAAAAAAACTTCATCGTGCACTATTTTTTAAACAAAGTTTTGAGAAACAACTTTTTAATAAAATTGAAGATGAAGCAAAAAAATGTGATAAAACACATATTGCCGTTGTAGGTGCAGGACTTTCAGGTGTAGAGATAGCGGCAGAGATGGCTTGCTATGCTAAAAAGTTTTTTAAAAGAGGAAGTTTCGCTTGTCAAAACTTAAAAATTTCACTTATTAGTTCAGGGAACTCTATATTGCCTGGATTTGCTCCTAACATGATAAAAATGTCTCATGACAGATTAAAATCACTTGATATAAATATTATTACAAATACAAAAATGGAAAGCTGCGATAAAGAATATTTATACCTTACAAATGGTACAAAAATAAGATATTCATTTATTATATTTTCTGGTGGAATTGAAGCCTCTAATATTACATCTAAATTGAATATACCTAAAAATAAAAAAAATCAGATTATTGTTGATGAATACTTAAAAATAGAAAATTATGATAATGTCTTTGCTTGCGGTGATGTAGCACAAATCAAAAATAGCAGTGGTGAGATAATGCCTGCAAATGTTACCGTTGCACGAGCTAGTGGAGTAATTGCAGGAAAAAATATACTAAAATCTATAGAAAATAAAGATTTACTAAAATGTAATCCAAAACTAGAAGGTACTTTAATAGCCCTAGGGGGAAGATATGCCGTATGTGATTTATATGGTATTATTCAAGTTAAAGGTTTCATAGGCTATTTAATAAAACAATATGTGTTTTTCAGATACAAACTACCATTATTAAAATATATAAAAAATGGTTATTCTAAATTGATGAATAATTAATCTAACCACATATTTAACATAATTTTGTTATTATAATATATTAACCATATTAAAAAAGGATTTTTTGATGACTATACTTGACGGTAAAAAACTATCAAATAAAATTAGATTAGAAGTAAAACAAGATGTGGAGACTTTACAAAAGAAGTCTATCACACCTGGACTTGCTGTTGTTTTAGTAGGCGCAGATCCTGCAAGTGCTGCTTATGTAAATATGAAAAGCAAAGCATGTAAAGAAGCTGGTATATACTCAATTGCTCATGAGATGCCAGAATCAATCTCTCAAGAAAACATTTTAGAAATTATTCAGATGATGAATAAAAATCAAAATATTGATGGTATTTTAGTACAGCTACCATTACCTGCACATATTGATACTACTGCTGTTCTTGAAGCAATTGATCCAACTAAAGATGTAGATGGATTCCATCCTTACAATGTTGGTAGAGTGTCAGCTGGACTTGATGGATTTATACCTGCTACACCTTATGGTGTTATGGAACTTTTAAAAGAGTACAATATTGACCCTAAAGGGAAAAATGTTTGTGTTGTAGGTGCTTCAAATATTGTAGGTAAGCCAATGGCTACATTACTTCTAAATGCAAATGCTACAGTTGAGATATGTCATATATTTACAGATGATTTAAAAAAGCACACTTTAAATGCTGATATTATTTGTGTTGGGGTGGGTGTTGTAAATCTAATAAAAGAAGATATGGTAAAAGATGGTGTAATCATTGTTGATATTGGTATTAATAGACTCGAAAGTGGAAAATTAACTGGTGATGTAGACTATGAAAATGTAGCACCAAAATCATCATATATCACACCAGTTCCAGGTGGAGTTGGACCTATGACAATTGCAATGTTACTTAAAAATACAATAAAATCTGCAAAGATGAGAAGACAGGTAGAAAATTAATGAATAGTAATAAACCAGAGATTGATACAATTACAATAGACAATCAAGTGTCGAAGAAAAACTTTTTTAAAAAAGTTTATGATTGGTCTAGTAGCTGGACTGGAACAATCATAATTGTCCTAGGAATTATATTTTTCCTTGCTCAAGCATTTGTAATACCAAGTGGTAGTATGAAAAACTCTCTTTTAATTGGAGATATGCTTTTTGTTAAAAAATTTGCATATGGTATACCAACACCAAGACTTCCATGGCTTGAAGTACAAGTATTTCCAGACTTTAATGATAATGGACACTTAATAGAGGGTGATAAACCGCAGCGTGGTGATATAGTTGTATTTAGATACCCTCATAATGAAAAGATACATTATGTAAAAAGATGTGTTGCAACTGGTGGAGATATACTATTTTTAAAAGATAAAAATCTTCTTATTCACCCTAAAGAGGGAAATGAATTTGTAAAGAAAAACTATAAAGAATCACAAACTGTTAAAATAGGGAAAAGACTATTTGTTGTAAATCCGTATAAGAATGAACATCCAGGTATTCATACTGATGCAACAGTTATAAATGACGGTAGACAACCAACTCAACTATTTAATACTATACCTATTATTATTCCAGAAGGTGAATATTTTATGATGGGTGATAATAGAGACCATAGTAATGATAGTAGATTCTGGGGAACAGTACAATATAAATTTATAGTAGGAACTCCTTGGTTTATATACTTTTCATGGGATGAAAATAAAAAAATAAGATGGGATAGAGTTTTTCAATCACCATTACAATTAGAAAAAACAAAATATGTAAAAGATGAATTTAATCATCAAGAAGGGATATATTAAATGAAGTATTATATTGGAGCAGATCACGCAGGTATAGACATAAAAACTTACGTGAAAGAGATATTTACTAAACTTGGTCATGAGGTTGAAGATTTAGGACCATTTAACAAAGATAGAGTTGATTATCCTGATTATGCACAAAAAGTTTGTGAAGCAGTTTTGGCAAATGAAAATAGTAAAGGTATATTAATTTGTGGGACAGGACTTGGAATGAGTATGGCTGCAAATAAATTTGATGGAATAAGAGCAGCACTTTGTCACAATGAATATAGTGCATCAATGGCGAGAGAACACAACGATGCAAATATACTTTGTTTAGGTGAAAGAGTATCTGGGCAAGGTATGGTTGAAGCTATTATTAACTCTTGGAACTCAAACAGCTTTGCAGGTGGTAGACATGCTGGGCGAGTTGAAAAGATAAATGCACTTTCAAAAATGAGAAGTTGTAGAGTATAATATTTAAAATAATATATTTTTAAGAGGGATTAGAATGACAAGAACACCACCTCCCGCAGACTGGGTTGTATATTTAGTAGTTTTAAGTGTAGTAGCAGCAATGATGTTTGGGAAATACCTTATTGGAAAAGGTGATGAACCTATTCAAGATGTTATTAAAAAAGATATAAAAGAAGATTTAATAGAATTAGAACACGAAGTTGAAGAAATCATAGAAGAAGTGGTTGAAGATATAGAGAAAAAAATAAAATGATAAACCCAAAAATAGTAGACTATATTTTTAGTTCTGCTTCAATCCAAAGATGGAATGATTATCCACGTATGGTTGACCTTGTAGAACTTGATAAACAAGCTCATAAATTTATCATAGCTTACTTTATTGCAAAACTTGAAAAAGAGATTAATTACACACACCTAATAGAAGCTGGTATTTTTGAGTTTCTAAGACGTGTAGTTGTAACAGACATACGTCCTGATGTTTTTAGAAAAGCTTTACAAAAAAAAGGTAAAGAGATAAATGCTTGGGTTTTAAATAAACTAGAAAGTTCTCTTATTGATATAGACAACGGAAACTTTTTTCAAAAATTTAAAGATTATTTAGAAGATGAAACTATGTATAAAAAAGAGAGATTTGTTTTAAAAGCGGCCTCTTATTTAGCTACAAAATGGGAGTTTGGTATAGTATATCAAACAAGTCAATTTTTAAATGATATTGATGAAGTTAAAAAAGAAGTTGATGCAGAGATTGAAGACTACTATGAACTTATTGGTGTTCGTAAAATTGCTCTAAATAAAAAACTTGCTAAGGTTATAGATTTAAGTGGTCGTTTAAGATTTCAAAAAAGATGGGCACAAACGCCAAGAATACCAGAAACTTCTGTTTTAGGACATATGCTTACTGTTGCTATTTTTGGATACTTTTATTCAGTAAAAATAAATGCTTGTGAAAAACGACTTCAAAATAACTTTTTCGTTGCCCTATTTCATGATTTACCAGAAGCACTTACTAGAGATATTATAAGTCCAGTAAAATATAGTGTTGATGAGCTAGCAGAGATTATTGCAGAATACGAAGTTACTCAAATAGAAGATAAAATCATGCCATATATCCCAACTGATATGAAAAAAGAGTTCTCATATATTTTAGGTCTTGATGAAAATAATATTAAAGATGAATTTGAGAATAAAATCATAGAAGATAACAAAATCAAAATTGTTGACGATATGCATAGATATAACCAAGATAGATACAATGCAATAGATGGAAAAGCTTTAAAACAGTGTGATAAGCTATCTGCATTTATCGAGGCAAGTTTATCTATATCTCATGGTATAAAATCAAAAGAGTTAATAAATGGGAAAAAACAAATCATGGATGGACTTACTTCAATTCAAGGTATTGATTTCAAACAAATATCAGCTCATATTGACCATGAGTTTTGTACAACAGGTACAACACAAACAACTATGGATCTATAATGGATATAATACTAGTTGTTCTAATATTAGCTTTAATAGTTGTTGGAGTTTTAATATTTTTAAATGGAAATAGTAACAATACAAAACCAACAGCTGTAAAGAAACATGAGATTATACAACAGTATGAGAAAGAGTTAAAAAATATTTTAAACAAATATAAAAATAACAATGAAACTAAAATAAAAGAGAAAAAACTTTTTTTGCAAAAATGCAATAGTGAGTTATCAAGAAATATCTTTTTTGATGAAAATGAATCAAACAAAATTATTCAAAAGTTAGCATCTTTATAGATGAAAAAAGAGGTATACTTTATAACTGCAACAAACACAGATGTTGGTAAAAGTTATGCTAGTGAAGTTTTTTTAAATAAATTTTCTTCACAAGGTAAAAAAGTAGGATACTACAAACCAATAGAAACAGGTGTAATAGATAATCCAATTGATGGAACAAAACTGTTAAATATAACAAAAGAGTTAAACCCTAATTTTAATGTTTCTATAAATGATGTAGTCCCATACCAATTTAAACTGCCAGCTGCTCCATTTGTAGCTAAACAAAACACAATAATTTCTATCGATACTATAAAACAAAATATCCCTAAACTTTTAAAACATTGTGATACTCTTATAGTTGAGGGTGCTGGTGGTTTAATGGTACCTATTGAAAAAAACTATTTTTTAATTGATCTTATTTTAGAATTTCAAAATCAATTTAACTCTAAAACAATACTAATATCTCCAAGCAATCTTGGAAGTATAAACGACACTATGCTATCTCAAAAAGCATTGGAAAATCATGGTATAAATTATGAATGGTATATAAATCTATATAAAGATAAAGATACATTTGATACTGTTACTATGCCATTTTATAAAGAATATTTTGGCAAAAATATAAACTTCTTGTAAAACTCTCTATAAAATAGACAACACAATTTTAACACTTCTTTAGTATATAATATTTTAAAATAAACTATAAGAAGGGGTGAACTATGTCTAAAAACATTGAACATGGAATATCAATAGGGATAAATAGAGTTGAAGATACTTTTTTTATTAAACTAAAAATAAATGGTACATTAACACATGAAGATTATAAAATGATGCTACCTATGATTGAGAACGCTATAAAAGATGTTGAGCAACCTAATATAAAAGTATTAGTTGATGCAATTGATTTTGATGGTTGGGAGATGAAAGCTTTATGGGATGATTTAAAGTTTTCATTAGGGCATATTGAACTATATAATAAAATTGCTTTTGTCGGTAATAAAAAGTGGGAAGAGTATGCAATAAAAATTTCTAACTGGTTTATGATAGGTGATATAGAATATTTTGAAAATATTGATGATGCAATTAATTGGATAAATAAAGATAAACCAAAAAGAGATATGGTTGAAAAAGAGATAGACAGTAGAGAAGGTGAAATTAATAAAGCGCTTGAATTACTATTTAAAGCAAATATGAAAATAACAAATTGGGATGTACCTGAAGCAGATGATCAAAAAGCTGCCGAGATGATTGTTGATATATTATCAAAAAAACTTGATGAGATTAAAGATGATGTTAAAAATGGAAAATATAAATATTATTAAAATAAAATAAAATTACGGTGACCAAAAATGGATAAAAAACTATCAACCCAAGAGGTATTAAATCAACTTGATACAAATACTGATGTTGGTTTATCCTCTACTGAAGCTCAAAATTGATTATTTACTTATGGAAAGAATGAGTTTATTCAAAAAGAAGAGACTATACTCCAAAGGATACTAAGAAGACTTTGGAGTCCAATTCCTTGGATGATTTTATAAAAATAATTACATACAAAATGATAAGAAAAGAGAAGAAGTTGAAAAAATAATACAATTCCAATATACATAATATCAATTTTTAACATATTTTTTTAAATCTGTTTTAACGCAACTGTAAAGTGTATTTTGATAAAATCTATATACTTAAATTAAAACACAAAAGGGATTCAATTTGAAATTGTTATTATTATTTCTATTTTCTATATCATCATTAGTAGCTGAGACAACATTATGTTATAAGAAAGACGCTAAGAACGATAGTTTAGGTAAAACCATATTATTAAATGGTGGAGAGTGTCAAGGTAAATTATCTATATTAAGTATGGAAAAAAAGAATTGGGAACTTAGTGATACAAAGATTGTAAAAGACAATGATATTTTCAATCATATTTATATCTTTAATAAAGAGACAAAAGAAGATGAAATCACATCTACTATTTCTACGTCAGCATCAAAGTATGCAAGAACTGTTAAAAAAATAGATTTACGTTCTAAAAAACTTGAAATTTATGACCTTACAAACAATAAAGCAAAAATCAAAATTGCTAATTTAAAAATAGGACAAAGTGGTGTTATTGTGCATAACAGTTCAAAAGCAGATTCTATTATTATTGCAGTTGCTCAAGTTGTAGATACAAATACTGAGTATTCAACGATACAAATTGAAAAGAAAAGTATAGTAAAACAAAATGCAATACCAACATCTAAACATCTAGCTTCAAATGGTGATACATTTGTATTAAATCATATATATTCATCAAGTTTATTAATTGTACCAAACAGTAAAGCTAAAGCTTTAGTTGTTTTAAACTATCCAAATCAAAAGTTCTTAAGTGAGGACTTTTTTGCTTCATATTTAAAAGTTATAAGTACTCCTGTTCTTAATAAAGAAGATATTATGAACTTTGCTCAATCTCAACAAATAGGTACACTTTTTATTGTAATAAAAAATACTTTATATATAAAAGATTCTATCTCATTTAAAACTATTGATAAAGTATCTTTAAATATTAATGATTCTAATACTCAAGTTCCTTTTTATTCTAAAATTCAAAAAATTGAAAAAGGTCTTTTAGATTTTGGAGATGATAAGATTGCTGATTATAATCTATTCTATTCGTCTTTAGTAAATAATACAACTTATTCTAATAACTTAAGTAAAAATGATGATAAAACAATATTCCAATCAGTAAAAGAGATATTCACATGGTAGATAAAAAACATTTAGAGTATATTAAAAATATTGTAGGTGATGAGAATATAAAAAGTGATAAAGCTCACTTAATAGCTTATTGTTATGATGCTACAAAAACTAGATTTGAACCAGATGCTGTTGTATTTCCAAGAGATGAAGATGAGATAAGTAAGATACTTAAATATTGTAATGAAAACCAAATCATAATCGTACCAAGAGGTGCAGGAAGTGGTTTTACTGGTGGGGCATTACCTAGCGAAGGTGGTATTATTTTATCACTTGAAAGACATATGAATAAACTTATTGAAATTGATATGCAAAATATGGTAGCAGTAGTTCAACCAGGACTTATCAATATGCAACTTCAAAAAGCAGCTGAAGAGGTAGGTTTATTTTATCCACCAGATCCAGCTAGCGAAGAGTACTCAACTTTAGGTGGAAATGTAAGTGAAAATGCTGGCGGTATGAGAGCCGCTAAGTATGGTATCACAAAAGATTACGTTATGGCACTTAGAGCAGTTTTACCTTCAGGTGAGATTATAAGAGCTGGTAAAAAAACTATTAAAGATGTTGCAGGATATAATATCGCTGGTATATTAACAGCATCAGAAGGGACTCTTGCGGTTATCACAGAGATAACATTAAAGCTTATTCCAAAACCAAGACATAAACAAACATATATGGGAATATTCCCTGATGTTACTAGTGCTATGAATGCTGTATTTAAATCATTAGCTTCAGGAGCAAATCCAGTTGCTATGGAGTTCTTAGATGATTTAGTTATCAAAGCTTTAAGAGAGAAATTAAATGTAGACTTACCAGAACATGCAGGTGCAGTTCTTGTGGGAGACGTTGATGGAAATCTAGAAGATGAAGTTAAATTTCAACTTGAAACTTTAGAAAAATCTTTTAAAGAAAATGGTGCAACATCTTTTGTAAGAGCATCTGATGATGCTCACGCTCAAGAGCTTTGGTATGCAAGAAGAAATGCATCTCCATCTATCACTATTTTTGGTACAAAAAAACTAAATGAAGATATTTCAGTTCCTAGAAGTAAACTTCCTGAAGCATTAACTGCTATATATGCTATTGGTGATAAATATGGTTTACAAGTACCTTGTTTTGGTCATGCAGGAGATGGAAATATCCATGTAAATGTGATGGTGAAAGATAAAAATGATGAAAAACAAATGGAAGATGGACATAAAGCTATTGAGGAAATTTTTCAACTCGTAGTTGACATGGGTGGAACTTTAAGTGGAGAGCATGGTATAGGTACAGCAAAAGCTCCATATATGAGTATCGCCTTCAATGATGCAGAGATGGAACTTTTTAGAGCTATCAAAAAAGCATTTGATCCAAACAATATTTTAAATCCTTTTAAAATGGGTCTTTAATATTTTAAAAAACTCAGCTATGATTAGTATGGATAAGTTAAAAAAAGTTTTTCATTTTTTTAATGATGAGACACCATACTATGCAGCTAGTTTGAGTTTTTTTACAATATTTTCTATACTTCCACTTTTAGCACTTTTAATTGTCGTAGTATCATCACTACCAGTATTTGCTGAACATTTAGATTCTATGATGTTGTATATATTAGACTTTATAAATCCAACCCATTCATTATCATTAACAAAATCAATACAATCATTTTTAACAAATACTGACAAGCTTGGTAACATTGGTATCTTTTATCTATTTTTTGTTTTTACAATGTTTTTTAAAGACTATGAATATATTATAAATAAGATATATGGTACACCATCTCGAGCAGTTTTTAAACTGTTTTTTATGTATTTAGGTTTTTTGATTTTACTTCCTATATTATTTTTACTATTTATACTTATCTCAACAGTAGCACAGTTTTCATTTTCTGTTCATATATTTACTTTTATTTTTATATGGTTGATTTTTATAATTTTATTTACTTTATCTGCTAATACTAGTGTGTCTTTTATGGCTTCATCTATATCTAGTTTACTCACCCTTATAGTATTAAGTATCACGAAAAGCTTATTTGGATATTATGTCATCTCTAATACTACATATGCCACAATTTATGGTTCATTTAGTGTTGCATTGTTTTTCTTTTTATGGATATATATCTCATGGAATATATATTTATACGGAACTAAACTATGCTCAATAATTAATAAAGGTAATTTAAAAGATGATAATTAAATCAATTTTTCTATTTTTATCTATAAGTACAATCTCATTATTTGCAGCAGATGCTGCGCCTATGATAAATCTATCTGTTGCAGCTGTTGATGAACCAGCACAATTTGTAAAAACAATAAACATAGCAATTATATTAATGCTATTTGTTTTAGCACCAACGCTTCTTTTAATGGCTACTAGTTTTACAAGACTTATCATCGTATTTGGTCTTTTAAGACAAGCATTAGGACTACAACAATCCCCACCAAATCAAGTTATTATTTCACTTAGTTTGATACTTACTTTTTTTATTATGGAACCGTATGGAAAAGAGGCTTGGAAAAATGGTATAAAACCATATATGGAAGAAACTATAAACTACGAAGTTGCATTTAGCGAAAGTGTATCACCATTTAAAGAGTTTATGTTAAAAAATACAAGAGAAAAAGATATTGCACTTTTTTATAGAATTAAAAAAGAAAAAAATCCTGAAAATGTTGAAGATGTACCACTTACACTACTTATGCCTGCATTTATAGTTAGTGAGCTAAGAACTGCATTTGAGATAGGTTTTTTAGTTTTTCTACCATTTCTAGTTATTGATATTATTGTTGCCTCAATTTTAATGAGTCTGGGTATGATGATGTTACCACCTGTTATGATTTCCCTACCCATAAAGCTAATCTTTTTTATCATTATAGATGGATGGCATTTACTAATTGGTAATCTAGCACAATCCTTTAAGTGACATAAGTTTTAAATATATTTAAAACTTATCACTCAAAAGATCAAATTGTACTTTACTTTTTTGTACAATTTTATCTTTTAAATAAATCCCGATAATTATAACTACAACTAAACAAACTAATTCAAACATAATTTCATCCTCTATTTTATTTAATTGATTGTATCAAATAAAATGAAATTGTTTTAAAAACATTGCATATTGTAATGAATATTATGATTTACTTGATATATAGAATTCTTTTTGTTTTGTTAAACTCTTTAACCTCTAGCATACCCTTTATATTTATACTATTTTGAGGTATTTTAAATAGGTATTTTGTATAGTTTAACATCCCTAGTCTATTTGGGACATCCTCTTTACTTATTAATTTTCCTAGTGAGTTATTTAATAATACTTTTGGTTTATTTTGTGGATAGCCATATACATTAACCATAACTAAAATACTATTGTCTTTAAATCCATTATGATTAAATAAAGTTTTTCTTTTATTGGTTGTATATTCTATTCCAATGTTTGAAGAGTGAATATATTCTATATCCCAACAATAAGCTTTAGATACATTTTGTCCTACCCACCCTTTACATTGGGCAAATAGATTTGATGTGATTATTGTTAGAATAAAAAATATTTTTAATATGTAAGTTTGTATGTTAAGCTCTAGGTAACTCTTTCATCTCTTCTAAAAGCATACCATTTTCGCCTTCCATCGCATCATCAACCATAGGATACATCATCTGCTCCTCTTTCATGTTGTGTTGTTGCATAGTCATCATTAATGTTTCAGAAAGTCCAAAAAAGTGATCTTTATTTTTAGCATCAACATCAGCTCTCATATCTTGAACTAACTTCTTCATTTGCTCATGTTCCATTAACATAACTGGTGTTGGGTTACAGTGTGCAGATGCACTTCTAGCTTCAAAAGCTGGAAACATAACTTTCTCTTCCATATCAAAGTGATAGATTAAATCACTCGCAAATGATTCAAATAGTTTTTTTGCTTCTGTCCAATTTTCTTCATGAACTGCATTTTCCATTGTTGCAAACGCTTCATCACAAGCTCTGTGATCTGCTGACATATACTCTTTTATTGCTGACATTTAATTTCCTTCTATTTTATGATTGTGTATATCCATTTGAGGATAAGGGAAACTAATACCTTTTTCATCAAATGTACACTTTACTTTTTCTATTGTATCGAAGTTTACACCCCAATAATCTCCACTTTTAACCCAAACTCTAACTACAAAATTTACACTACTATCAGCTAGTTCTGATACAGCTACAAAAGGAACAGGATCTTTTAAAACTCTCTCATCCGAATTAACTATTTCTAGTAAAGTATCTTTTGCAAGTTTTAAGTCATCATCATAACCAATACCAAATACAAAATCAACTCTTCTAGTATCTTTTTTAGAATAATTTGTGATATTTCCACCAATAATATTTGAATTTGCTACTATTATCACTTTATTGTCACCAGTTTTAAAAACAGTATTAAAAAGATTTAATTCCTCAACAACACCAGCAACCCCACCAGCTTCTATAAAATCACCAAGCTTAAATGGTCTAAATATCACAAGCATAACACCTGCACTGATATTTGACAATGTACTTTGAAATGCTAAACCTATAGCTAAACCAACTGCCCCTAATATTGCAATAAATGATGTAGTTTCGACCCCTATCTTACCTAATGCAGCTAAAACTACTACTGCTATTAAAATACCATATATAACATTACCTAAAAAAATCACCAAGGTCTCATCTGTTTTTGATTTTCTTAATATTTTTCTAGATAACTCTGCACCGAGATTTGCAGCCCATTTTCCAACAAAAAATATAACTAAAGCAAATACAATATTAATTGCATATATACTTATAGTATCTCCAAAGTTTTCCATATTTTATCCTTTTGTAATTTTTTGTATTATATCTCTTTAACACTAAATTTACTAATAACTGTTGTAATATTAAGCCTAAAATCACATAATTATGCTAATATAATCATAGATATAGACTATATTATGGGGTATTAAAATAATGACAAAAGCTAAGACACTTGATGATATTTATAATAATTTTGAATACAATAAACCTTTAAGTGAAGATGAGTATGAATTTTTTGTAAATATTTATGATAAAAAACTAAAAAGATTTATTGGAAATGTTAAAAGAAATGAAAATTATCAAAATATATTTTTTATAGCTGGGCAAAGAGGAAATGGCAAAAGTACTATTTTAAATAACCTAAAACATAAGAATAAAGTATTTGAAGAAAGCTATGAGATTAGACATCTACAAGCAAGAGAGTTATTAAATTATAATGATGTAGATATTGTAGATATTCTTTTAGTGATTGGTTTTAATTTAATAGACAATAATTCTTTTGATGAAGAGAATAAAAATGAACTAGAAAAAGAATTCAAAATTCAATTGAAAGAACTTGAAGAGTTAAACAGTGGTGAACTACAAAAAACAGATAATAATGTTGCAAATGAAAGTGAAGACTTAAAAGCATCTCTTGAAGTATCTGCAAAAGCTGGTTTTTTCTCATTTTTTACTGCAAAATCATCATTGAGTGCAACATATAAAGCGGATAAAAACATCAGAGAAGAAGCTAAAAAAATATATAAATTTAAAGTTAGAGATTTATTAAATGTTTTAAATGCACTTATCTTAAAATATAAAACATTATCAAACAGTGAAAAAGATATTTTACTTATACTAGATGGTTTAGAAAAACTAAATGCTATTGATGAAGTTTTTACAGAAGATATAGACATTTTAAGAGATATTAAATGTTTTAAAATTATAACTATGCCTGTATATTTAAAAGAGACGGTAGATATAAATGATGTAAAAGCTATTGATTTTACAATGGAGATTGATGAAAATAATAATATTAAAGATATTGAGCTTTTAAAAAATATTATCAATGAAAGAATTGATGATAATGTAAATTTAATAACTCCAGAAGCTATTCAAATTGCAGTTGATAACAGTGGAGGAAATATTAGGCAACTTTTAAATATCGTGCAAACAGCATCAACTGAAGCTATTGATATATTTGAAACAAGTATTATAGATACTGATGAAGTAAATAGTGCCATAGAAGTTTTAAAAGGTCTTCTAGCTTCAAGAACTCAAATCTATTCTAAATTTTTAAATCAAATTAAAAATACACATACTATTGATACTACAGTAGATAAAACTACTTTAACTGAAACATTGCAGTCTGGTTTGGTTTTTGCATATTTTAATGGTAAAGTTTATTATGATATAAATCCAATTATAGAAGACAATATAATAGTACCAAAAACAGAAAAACAAACTGATGAAATCTCTTCTACCAGCTGATAAGTTATCATTAACAAGACTTGAAAAAGCTATAGAACGAATATCTATCTCAGGTATACTTTTAGTTGGTGTAGATACTCTAAACTTATCAAACGAATTTGAAAAGTATCTAGTGGATACTCACTCTTTAAAAGTACTAGATATTCAAAGCGAAATATTAAGCAATATTGCTTATGATAATAATATAGATAAAAAAGAGTTTTTTTTAGTTAATATTTTTGATAAAGAAAATCAACAAGAGATGATAAACCATCTACAGTTTCAAAGAGACTTTATACCTGAAAAGGGTATAAAAATAGTTATGATACTTTCAAATGAGATGTTGGAGTACTTGAAGATAAATGCAGGTGATCTGTTTTCTACTGTTAAGTTTTCTTATTCTTTTATAGATCACTCTTTTGATTTTATGTTAGAGGTTAAAGATGATAAATTGAATAAGTCTATAAAAGAGTATGAAGATTATTTGAAGTTAGAAACTAAACATGATGATATTCTTTGTGAATTAACTACTAATATTGCTGAGAATGCAGAAAAAATAAGTGAATTTCATTTGTCCTTAGAATATTATCAAATTGCATTAAATTATGCAAAAAATAAAATTCAAAAAGCAAATATATTAAATGAAATTGGTAGTTTATATAATAATTTATCAGATAATCAAACAGCACTAAAACATCACAATAAAGCTTTAAAAATATATCAACAACTTAAAAATAAAATTGGGTTGGCAAACTGTTTTACAAGAATTGGGAATGCATACAATAATTTTGGAAAATTAAATATTGATTTGAAGTATCAAAAAGACGCTTTAAAAATATTTAGAGAAATGAAAAATCAATCAGGAATTGCAACTTCATTCAATAATATTGGAACTATATATCAAAATTTGGGAGACTTTGAAACTGCTCTTAAATACCACAATGATTCTTTAAAAATAAAACAAGAGATTGGCAATAAAGCACATATTTCAATTTCATTAAATAATATTGGAAATATATATCAAGGGCTAGGAGACTTTGAAACTGCTCTTAAATACCACAATGATTCTTTAATAATGAAAAAAGAGAGTGGTAATAAATATGGTATTGCAAATTCATTAGGAAATATTGGAATTATATATCAAAACACAGGAGAATTAGAAACTGCTCTTAAATACCATAATGATTCTTTAGCAATACAAAAAGAGATTGGAGATAAATCTGGTATAGCAAATTTATTAAATAATATTGGAACTACATATCAAGAACTAAAAGATTTTAAAAAAGCTTTAAATTATCAGAATGATTCTTTAGCAATACAAAAAGATATTGGAGATAAATCTGGTATAGCTAATAACTTAGGAAATATTGGAATAATATATCAAGAACTTGAAGAGTTAGAAACTGCTCTTAAATACCATAATGATTCATTAAAAATATTTAAAGAGATTGGAGATAAATCATCAATAGCAAATACTTTAAATAGTTTAGGAGTTACATATCTAAAATTAAAAGATTATAAAACTGCATTAAAATATCTAAATGACTCATTAAAAATTGCAAAAGAAAATAAATATATCATAATAGAAGCAGAAGTTTTAAAAGATATTGCTGATACTGATAAAGAACAAAATAATATAAAAGAATCTAAAAAAAACTATCTTTTAAGTAAACATCTTTATGAAGCAATGGGATTAACTAAAAAAATTGAAGAGATAGATATAGAATTAAAAAAGCTAAGTTGATAAATTCAACTTAGCTTTTTATATTAAAGTTTAAAGTTTTAAACTGGTAAAACTCTAATATTTTCATCAACTTTTTGTCTAAGTGTTGATTCTATTGCGTATAATGTTCCTGTACTTCCTGAAGCACAAGTACCACAAGCACCTAAGTATCTGATATAAATATCATAGTATGGTAAGTTCTCTTTAATATCAATAATCTCCATATCTCCACCATCCATAACTAGCATTGGTCTAATATACTCGTCAATTACAGTATCAACAGCTTTAATTCTTTGAACTATTGTCATCTTATCAAATGAGTTAGTACCACTTGCAGTTGTTTCAGCAGCTGCTTGTAATCTCTCATTTTCCATTGTCTCTTTTACCTCAGCTAATATATCTACTAAATATACATCTTTAGCTTCATGACCACCTGGTCTTACACATGATTTACAATATGAACCTGCTTTTGTGATACTTACAATTTGTTCTACTTCAGTAATATTGTGTTCTCTTATAGCATCAACTATATCTTTTCTAGTTTTTCTAGCACATTCACAAACAATATCAGCGTTTACTATATCATCTCTACTTACACCTTTATATTGTGCAGCAGCTTCAATAATAACATCATAAGCCATAACCGAACAATGCATTTTTTGAGGTGGAACTGCTTCTACATCAACATCATCTCTTAAAAATGCTTCAACCTCTGTATTTGTAATATGGATTGCATCATCAACTTTTTTACCAATACAAAGTTCAGCCATAGCATCAGAAGAAGCAATAGCAGTACCACAACCAAAAGATTTAAACTTACTCTCTACAATAGTATCAGTAGCTTCATCAACTAACCAAAATAGTCTAACCGCATCACCACAAGACTCAGCACCAAAATCAGCAACAATAAGTTTTGCCCCAATTTTATCTGCATCTTCTTGAGTTAATTCACCCATTGCTACAGGATTATTCATTCTATCTTGTACTTTTTTACTGTATTGTTCCCATACGTTCCCTTGAACTAAATCATTTCTTGCCATAATATATCCTTTGTCTTTATTCTAATTTATTTTAATTTATTCTTTTTATAATTGACTAATGACTCACATTAAAATACCAACATTTAGTTGATTTTTTAATGATCCTCAACATATTGTGAAAAAGCTTCTTGTTTTGCATAAGTCATAGATATTTCTCTAATTCTTTCAACTGCATGTTTTACTTTTTCAATAACATAATCTATCTCTTCATCTGTTGTAAACTTACTAAGTGCAAACATAACTGTTGTATTTGCTATCTCTGTTACTTCACCTAAAGCTTCAACAACTGCTGAACCTTCTAAGTCTTCACTAGAACAACTTGAACCTGTAGATATATAGATACCATTTTCATTCATATCCCATAACATAGACTCACCCTCTACACCTCTAAAAGACATAGCAACTAAGTTTTTAAGTCTAGAACCTCTAGGAACATAAGACTTCGTATCTGGAATAGTTAATAATGCATCTTCTAACTTATTTCTTAATGCCATTGTAGTATGGTCTAAAAATGCTAAGTTTATATTTGCTACTTCAAGTGCAGTTGCCATTGCAGCAACACCATTGTTGTATAAACTACCTGCTCTTTTTCCACCCATTACGTTTTTACTACCATGAATTAGTGGAGTATATGGAGCACCACCTTTTATAAACATACCACCAACACCTTTTGGTCCGTGGAATTTATGAGCTGAAAATGTAAAATAATCAACACCTAAATCAGATACATCAACTTTCATCTTACCAATAGCTTGTGCGCCATCACTATGAAATAATACATCATGTTTTTTAGCAATTGCAGATATTGCTTTTATATCTTGAATTGCACCAGTCTCATTTGAGGCCATTAGTACAGATATAAGACAAGTTGTAGGCTTAATAGCAGCTTCTAACTCTTCTAAATCTATAATACCATTTGAATCAGTTCCAACATAAGATACATCCATACCCATATCTTTACAATATTTAAGTGGAGACTTTATACTTGAATGCTCAGCAACAGTTGAAATAATATGGTTTTTAGAATGACCTCTTAAAAATCTATCTAAAAATGTTTTTAAAACTGCATTATTACCTTCAGTAGTTGAAGATGTAATAATAATATCATCATCGTCACTAGCACCTAGTCCATCATATAACTTATCTAAAGAGTCATTTAACAATGCTCTTACTTCTATACCTTTATTGTAAATAACATTTACATTTCCAAAAGTTTTGATAGCATCAATATATACCTCTTCTACTTTTGGGTCAACTTGCGTTGTTGAATTATTGTCTAAATATACTTCCATAATTATCACCTATTGTTATCTTTCTTTTTATATATTAGAATATTAACTTAATTAAGATAAAAATAGTCTTATTTGGAATACCTAGTTAAAAATTTAGAGTATTTAGTAATATATGTTATAATCAGATTCAAAATAAATTATTAAAAAGAAAAGAATTGTTAAGACATATATTTACAAATAGCGCGGGTATTTTAGTATCAAGAATATTAGGCTTTTTAAGAGACTTACTCACAGCTTCAATACTTGGTGCAAATATTTATAGTGATATATTTTTCGTAGCATTTAAACTACCAAACTTATTTCGTCGTATATTCGCTGAAGGTGCATTTACTCAAGTATTTATTCCTGCTTATGCTAAAAACAATCATAAAGTTAAATTTAGCACTATCATATTTTTGCAGTTCTTAGCTTTTATTATTTTACTTAGTATCATAGTAACCCTTTTTGCATCACTTATAACCAAAGTTATTGCTGTTGGATTTGATCAATCCACTATAGAACTAGCTTCACCTCTTGTAGCTATTTGTTTTTACTACTTACCTTTAATATTTATAGTTACTTTTTTAGCAGCCCTACTTCAATATAAACATCACTTTGCTACAACTGCTTTTAGTACAGCATTATTGAATATATCACTTATAGCTTCGCTTCTACTTAGTATGAATATGGAGAAAGAGATTATAGTTTATTATATGAGTTGGGGTGTTGTATTTGGAGGTATTTTACAAGTTATAGTACATCTACTAGCAATCAAAAAACTAAATATTAAATTCTTTTCTGCTAGATTTTTACAAACAAATATCAAAATAAAAAAGAGAGATTTTAAACAATCAAAATTTTATAAACAATTTTATCCAGCAGTATTTGGAAGTAGTTCTGCACATATTGCTGCATTTTTAGATACATGGTTAGCATCATTTTTAGTAACGGGAAGTATTAGTTACTTATACTATGCAAATAGAGTATTTCAACTTCCTCTTGCCCTTTTTGCAATAGCAACTTCAGTTGCTCTATTTCCAACAATTGCAAAAGCAATAAAAAATAAAGATGAACAAAAAGCTTTAAAGTATCTTCAAAAAGCCTTTTTTGTACTTTTAGGGCTTTTAGGAACTGCCACATTAATAGGTATAGTTTTTGACTCTTTTATAGTTTCACTTCTCTTTGAAAGAGGTGCATTTACAAGTGCTGATACTAAACAAACTTCATTAGTACTTACTATGTATTTAATAGGACTATTACCATTTGGAATTGCAAAGATATTTTCTTTATGGTTATACTCACATGAACGACAAGGGTTGGCTGCAAAAATCACTATGAAATCACTTGCTTGGAATATAATATTATCACTTCTTCTAATTTTACCATATGGTATTGTAGGGTTGGCACTAGCAAGTAGTTTAAGCGGTTTTATATTGCTTCACTTGACTTTAAAAGAGTTTGGATATAATAAATTTTTACTAATATTACAAAATAAATATTAGCAAATTATAGAGAAGTGTCCGAGTGGTCTAAAGTGCTTCGTTGGAAGCGAAGTTTAGTGAAAGCTAACGAGAGTTCGAATCTCTTCTTCTCTGCCATAATTAATTATTAATCAAATTTATAAATGAGTGTTACAATAATATATTTTATAGATATATTTAAAGGATAAAAATAAAATGATAAGTTACGAAACTATAAAGAAAATAATGTTCAATTTTGAACCAGAAACAGCACATCATATTGCAGAATATGGTCTCCGAAGCTTACCTTACTGTAGAATGATAAACAACTATATGGTTGAAAAGAACTTTGTAAACAATGAGATGTTAACTCAAGAAGTATTAGGGACTACTTTTCATAACCCTATTGGATTAGGTGCTGGTTTTGATAAAAATGCAACTATGATAAAAGCAATGCCTGCTATGGGATTTGGTTATACTGAGATTGGGACTATGACTCCTAAACCACAAGCTGGAAATGCAAAGCCTAGACTTTTTAGATTTCCAGAGCAAGAAGCTATTCAAAATGCAATGGGATTTAATAACCACGGGGCTTATGAAGTTATACAAAATCTTAAAAAAGTTTATCCATATTCTATACCAATTGGTGCTAGTATTGGTAAAAACAAACTTACTCCTGAAAACAAAGCTTTAGAAGATTATGAAACTTTAATCAGAGGATTTAAAGATATTGCAGATTATTTAGTTGTAAATATATCTAGTCCAAATACTCCAAACCTTAGAGATTTACAAAATGAAGAGTTTATCAAAGCTGTATTTGGAATGGCAAAAGAGATTACTGATACACCAATTTTATTAAAAATTGCTCCAGATATGAAAAGTGAAACTGCAATTACTTTATGTAAAACAGCTATTGAAAGTGGAGCAGATGGTATAGTTGCTACAAATACTACTCAAGACTATTCTCTTCTACCAAATCCAAAAGATTTTGGTGGTATTAGTGGTGCTGTTATGAGTGATAAATCTTATGAGTTATTTAAAGAGATTGGTCGTGAACTACATGATAAAACTACACTTATTAGTGTTGGTGGAATTAGTGATGCTAAAGATGCCTATAGACGTATCAAAGCAGGAGCTAGTTTAATACAAATCTTAAGTGGATTTATATTTAAAGGTCCATCTATGTGTAAAAATATAAATGAAGAGTTAATAGAGTTACTAAAAGCAGATGGATATACAAACATAAGTCAAGCAGTTGGTGCTGATTTTAAATAAGGAAAAAAAAATGTTAAAAAAAGTTTTACTTTTTAGTTTTTATCTTTTAATAATAGGAGAAAATTTAATGGCAAAAAATAGCCTACCAAAATATTATGAACAAACTTTATCAAACGGTTTAAAAGTTGTAGCAATACCTATGAAAAATGATAGTGATGTTATCACAACTGACATATTTTATAATGTTGGAAGCCGTGATGAGATTATGGGAAAAAGTGGAATAGCACATATGCTAGAGCACTTAAACTTTAAATCTACAAAAAATCTAAAAGCTGGTGAATTTGACACTATTGTAAAAGGTTTTGGAGGGGTAAATAATGCCTCTACTGGTTTTGACTATACTCACTACTATATTAAATCAAGTAGCGAAAACCTTAATAAGTCACTTGAATTATATGCAGATTTAATGGAGAACCTTACACTTAAAGATGAAGAGTTTCAACCTGAACGTGATGTTGTAGCAGAAGAGAGATTATGGAGAACCGATAACTCACCTATGGGTTATTTGTACTTTAAACTTTTTAACAACACTTTTACATATCATCCTTACCATTGGACACCTATTGGTTTTATGAGTGATATTAAAAACTGGAAAGTTGAAGATATTAGAGATTTTCATTCACGATATTATACACCATCAAATGCAATAGTGATAGTTGCAGGGGATATTGACAAAGATGAAGTATTTAAAACAGCAAAAAAACAGTTTGGAGATATAAAGAACACAAAAAATAGTAAAATTATTTTAGATAAACTTCACACAGTAGAGCCAAAACAAGATGGTGCAAAAAGAATTATTATACATAAAGATTCTCAAGTTCAAATGTTAGCGATAAACTTTCATATACCAGACTTTTTACATAAAGATCAAATTGCATTATCAGCTTTAAGTGAGCTTTTAAGTTCTGGTAAAAGTAGTAGATTAAATGAACTTTTAGTAGATAAAAAACAACTTGTAAATACTGTATATGCATATAATATGGAGCTAAAAGACCCTGGAGTTTATATGTTTCTAGCAATATGTAATCCAGGAGTAGATGCACTTGAAGTTGAAAAAGAGATTTTAAATGAGATTAAAAAGATTCAAGATGGTGATATAAAAGAAGATGAACTAGATAAAATAAAAATCAACACAAAAGCAGATTTTATTTTTTCTCTTGAAAGTTCTAGTAGTGTTGCATCATTATATGGTAGCTACTTATCACGTGGAGATATTACTCCTCTTATGACTTACGAAAAGAAAATAGAGAAGCTAAAAGTTTCAGATATTGTAGAAGTTGCTAAGAAATATTTAACTACTAATAACTCTACAACAATGATATTGAAAAAAGAAGAAGAAAAATAAAAATATATTAGGATCACTTATGAGAGCTATACAAATACTATTTGGAACTTTAACACTGATTATATTATCAGTTTATATTGTTTTATTTACATCAGTAAATAAAACTTTAATCGTACCAATAATAGAAGATAATATTAAAGATGCTTCTAAAATAAAAAATGTAGAGATTACTACATTTGACCTAACACTAAGTAGTTTAAAACTACAACTTCTACTTGAAAATCAAACTATAAATGTTGATTCTACTTTTGATTTAATGGCTAAAAACGTCGATTTATCGTATGATGTAAATATCAATGACTTATCTGCTTTTGATTATGTAAGTGGTCAAAAACTAAAAGGTACATTTAAAACAGCTGGAACTTTAAAAGGTACGTTTGATAACTTAAAACTTTCAGGTATTGCATCTGTCGCTAAAGGTGATATAAACTATAATTTAAATATTGATAATAAAAATATAAATAACATTAAAGCAACTATAAACTCTATAGATTTATCAACATTAATGTATATGGTAAATCAACCAAAATTTATAGATGGTAAGTTTAATTCAAATATTGATATTTCATCTTTAGAGCTTGATAAAATTTATTTTGATGCAAATGTTAAAAATGGTATATTTAATGTAGCTATATTTAAAAAAGAATTAAATTTAACTATTCCAAAAAGTGATTTTAAACTTAACACTAATGTGAACTTAGTAAATAAATCTGGTAAATTTATATTTAATTTCGACTCATCGTTGATTCAACTATTAACAAATGGTTCAATTGATTTAAACAGTTTAAACATAAACTCTAAATATAAAGTTTCAATTGATAAGTTAGCTATGCTAGAGCCAATTATAAATACAAAACTTAACGGTTCTTTTTCTACAAATGGTACAATCAAAGGGGATAAAAACTCTATGAAAATCGCTGGATTTAGTGATATTGTAAATAGTAAAACTTCTTACAATGTAACTCTAAAAGATTTAGCACTTGACAAAATAGATGCAAATATAAAAAATGCAAAACTTGATAAAATACTTCATTTAGTAAATCAACCAATCTATGCAAAAGCAGATTTAAACCTTGATGTAGAAATAAACTCATTAGATAAACTTAATGGTAAGATTACAACAACATTAACTAAAGGATTATTAAATAATAAAATAATAAAAAGAGATTTTAATATCTCTTTACCTAAAAATGCTACATTTAATCTAAAAACTCTTACATCTTTAGATAAAAATATTATAGATACAAAATCTACACTTAATACATTTGCAGCAAATATTGAAACTAAAAAAAGTATATTTGATACAAAAACATCAACTTTTACTACAGACTACATTGCATCTGTGCCTAAATTGTCAAAGCTTTATTTTATAACAAATCAAAAGATGCGTGGTGATATTAAAATCGATGGTGATGTAAAGTTTAAAGATGATTTAACTGCTAGTTTTAACTCAAATAAATTTAATGGAAAGATTAATGGTACACTTGTAAAAGATATTTTAAATCTATCTATAAAAGATGTAAATTCATTAAAACTTCTTAATATGATGTATTATCCTGAAATATATAATTCAAAAATAAATCTTGATTTAGATTATAATCTTACAAGTAAAAAAGGTATATCAAACTTAGTTATGAATGATGGTAAGTTTTTAACAAATCAATTAAGTCAAACTATTAAAAAGTTTATTAAAAAAGATTTAACAAAAGAGATATATAAAGTTGCAAAAATAAACACTAAAATTGATGATAAAAAGCTAAACAGTACACTACTTATGACAAGTACAAATAGTAAAATATCATCTCAAAAAATGTTTATAGATTTAGAAAAAAGTACAATTAATTCAAAAATTGATATGGAATATTTTAAATATAAAATAGGATTAACATTAACAGATGACTTAACAAGTCCAAAAGTAAAAATAGATGCAAATAAACTTTTAAAATCAAAAGCAAAAACTAAAGTAAGTGAAGCAATAGAAAAAAAACTTGGCGATAAACTAGATGATGATACAAAAAAAGCAATTGGTGGCTTTTTAGATAAATTATTTTAAAACAATTTATCTAAGACAAGATGTGTTATAATCGCGAATATAATATAAGAAATGATAGAAGGAAAGATAAATATGACTATAGTTACAGGAGCAACAACTGCTATTATAACACCATTTAAAAATGGTAAATTAGATGAACAAACTTATGCTAAATTAATTCAAAGACAGATTGACAATGGTATAGATGCTGTGTGTCCAGTAGGAACTACTGGAGAAAGTTGTACATTACAATTTGATGAAGATGTTAGATGTATTGAGATTGCTGTTGCAGTTTGTAAAAATACAAATACAAAAGTTCTTGCAGGTGCAGGAAGTAATGCAACTCACGAAGCAATTAGAATCGCACAACAAGCTCAAAAACTTGGAGTTGATGCTCTTTTTTCTGTAAGTCCTTATTATAATAAACCAAGCCAAGAAGGTCTTTATCAACATTATAAAGCTATAGCTGACAGTGTTCCTGAATTAGGTGTAATGCTTTACAATGTACCAGGGAGAACTGGTGTAGATATTTTAGCTTCAACAGTTCAAAGAATTTATAATGATTGTAAAAATATGTATGGTATCAAAGAAGCTACTGGTAGCTTAGATAGGGTTATTGAACTGCAATCATTAATGCCAGATTTAAAAATATTAAGTGGTGATGATGCTATTGATTTTGCAATGCTTACAAGTGGAGCAGCAGGAATTACATCTGTAACTGCAAATTTATTACCTGATTTAAAAAGTAAATTAGTACATGATACATTAGCAGGAAACTTAGAAGAAGCAAAAGCTTTAAGTGAAAAACTTTATGCTATAAATAGTGTAATGTTTTGTGAAGCAAATCCTATACCAATTAAAGCTGCTATGTATATAGCAGGGTTAATTGATACTTTAGAATATAGACTTCCATTAACACCACCAAGTGTTGAAAATATGAAAGCTATTGAAAAAGTAATGGCTAAGTACGACATAGTAAAATAGTATAATTTATGTATACTATTTTTGGTTTATTAATATTATTTTTAATAGTAATATTTTCAACACTATTATATTTTAAATCTAAAAAGTCACGTCAAGCAGACTTAGACAATGGAACTTGTCCTGCTTGTGGTGCAACTACAAAAAGCTTTAAAGACCCAAATACGGGAGTACTGTTTAGCGTTGAATCAATAAAAACTAAATTACTAAAAAGTCATGGATGCTCTGGAATAAAAGAGATAGAATATACTTGTAATAACTGTGGACTAAAAGAGGTACATACTTCTGTTGGTCAAGGCTGTGGTTTATAACAGTTTAATATGAAAGCTCAAATTCAAGAGATATTAGAAGATAAAGATATTCTTCTAACTCAAAAATACTTTAAACTTCAACAACTATTTGAATCTAAATATGGAAAAGATACTATTGTTCTTATGGAGATTGGTACTTTTTTTGAAGTTTATGAAGTAAATAATGATGAAGAGCAAATAGGAAAAGCTAAAGAGATAGCTGAACTATTAAATATACAACTTACAAGAAAAAACAAATCTATTTTAGAAAACTGCCAATCAAATCCTTTGATGGCAGGTGTACCTGCAATATCTTTTGAAAAACATATCAATCGTATAATACAAGAACAAAAATACACAATCGCAATCATCAAACAAGTGGGAGTCCCACCAAATGTTAAAAGAGTTTTAGAGGCTATTATATCTCCAGGGACTAACTTTGACTTTGCTGTTAATAGTGATGAGAATAATATCACTTCAATTGTAATAGACCAAATAAGAGGTAACTATCTTGTAGGTTATACTTGTATAGATGTAACAACTGGAAAGTGTTTTTATAATGAGGTATTTGGTACTAGCGAAGATCCTAGTTTTGCACTTGATGAAGTTTTTAACTATATGAATATGCATAAAACTAGTGAAGTAGTTGTAACATTTGCAGATAAGAATATCGATCAAAAAGAGGTGTGTGAATATCTAGAGTTATCTCACAAAACATTTCATATATCACAAATACGACCAAAAATAAGTTATCAAAATGAGCTATTTAAAAATGTATTTGAGATAGAATCACTATTAACTCCAATAGAACATCTAAATATGGAAAGATATGCCTTAGCAACTGAAAGCTTAGCTATATTAATAGATTTTGTAATTGGTCATGATAGTAAAATCATACAAAAATTATCTCTACCTATTAAACTTGATATAAGTAAATATATCTATTTAGGAAACAATGCCCTAGAGCAGTTAAATATACTAGAAACTCCACATCAACCAAACCTGTTAAAACTTATAAATAACACTTCAACAGCTATGGGAAAAAGACTTTTAAAAGAGAGACTTACTCACCCTATAAAAGATGAAAAAGAGATACTTAGAAGATATAAACTTTCAAAAGATTTATATGATTATCACGCACCAATCGAGAATCATTTAAGTAATATTTACGATATAGAGAGACTTACTCGTAGAATTAAACTAAATAGACTTCACCCTTTTGAGCTTAACTATCTTTTTGATTCTTTAAATAGTATCAAAGAGATAGTTAAATTTATGGAGAACTATAACTTTGTAAAACCACCTTGTAGTAGTGATGATATAAATCAATTTTTAACAAATATTGAGAATACTTTTGATTTAACTAATTGTGGTAAATTTATGTTAAAAGATATTGATACAAATATCATAGCATCAGGTGTCAATAATAAAATAGATACATTATTAAAAGAAAATATAGAGTTAGAAAATAAGTTAGATATATTTAGAACTCATATTTTAAAATTTTTAAAGTCACATGATAAAAACTTTATAACTATTAACCGTCTTGGAAAAGAGGGATTTTTTATAGGGCTTACTAAAAATAGATATAGCAGTATAAAAAAAGAGCTTTTAGAGTCACACTTAATAATTGATGATGAGTTATACCTTTTTAAAGATTTTAATATAAAAGTACAAACTACAAGTGTAAAAATCACAAATAAACTTACCTCTTCTATATCTGATAAATATGTACATAATTTACAAAAAATCATAGAGCTAAATAAAATTGTATTTAATGAGATGATTTTAAACTATGAAAAAAAGTTTGCCGTTATGCTTTTGGATTTGGTACAGTTTATTGCAGAGATAGATTTAACAGTATCAAATATAAAAACATCAAAAAAATACAACTATGTAGAACCTAAAATAATTAAACAAAAAGACAATTCAAGCTTTTTAGAACTAATAGAGTTACGTCACCCAATAATAGAATCAGCAGAACAAAATGGTATCTATGTACCAAACGATATTATTTTGGGTGATTTAAACAAATGTAGCAAAGACCATAAAAATAATGTGATAGTTAAAAATGCCAAACCTGATAATATGAGTGAAAACCATATGCATGGTGTTCTTTTATACGGTATAAATAGCAGTGGAAAATCATCTTTGATGAAGTCTATTGGTATCTGTGTAGTTATGGCACAAGCTGGTTTTTATGTACCTGCTAAATCTATGAGATTTCATCTTTTTGATGAACTATTTACAAGAATATCAGGAAGTGATAATATAGCAAAAGGATTATCTTCGTTTGCAGTAGAGATGCTTGAACTAAAAAATATATTTAATAGAGCAACTTCAAACTCTTTAATTCTAGGGGATGAGATAAGCCACAGTACTGAAACTATGAGTGGTGTTAGTATTGTAGCCTCGGCCATTTTAAAACTAGCAAAATTAAAATCAATATTTGTATTTGCTACACATCTTCATCAACTTCCAGAGATAAAAGAGATAGAAAAACTTAAAAATATAATATGTTTACATTTAAGTGTTTTATACCATGAAGATGATGATAAGCTTATTTTTAATAGAAAGTTATCATATGGTAGTGGTAGTAGTATGTATGGACTAGAGTTTGCAAAGTCACTTCATATGGATAAAGAGTTTTTAAATATGGCAAATAGTATTAGAAAACGACTTACAGATGACTATGATACTATTGAGAGGTTATCAAAGAAGAAAACTAGTACTTACAACAAAGATCTGTATATAGCTTCTTGTGCGATATGTGGGGCTAGTGTGGATGATGTTCACCATATCAAAGAGCAAAAAAATAGTGATGAACAAGGTTTTATTGGACATATAAACCAAAACCATAAATTTAATCTTATCCCTCTATGTAAAAAGCATCATAATCTTGTACATGAAGGAAAGATAAATATAAATGGTTTTGTTACTACTAGCAAAGGCTTAGAGTTGCATTATAGTAGTATGGATTAGGTGATAAATAAATTATAGATTATAATCTTTTTTAAAACGATCACCTTGAAATTCTATATTATCTTTTAAGTTTAGTTTAAACATAATATTAGGGTTAGTGTTTATATCTTTTTTCTTTATATAGTATTGGCATTCCTGATTTGTCATACTCAATAAATATTTTGTTCCAATATTAAAATTAGTTACTTTTGAATTTAAAGTTAATAGATATCTGTTATTTGTTCTTTTTATTTGATAGTCTGAATTTATTAGATCCATTTCCGCTTGAAAATCTAGTAAGTCTTTACCTGGTATATGATCATTTCCTGTTTTTTTTCTTCTAAATACAATACTAATATCAAAGTAATTTTCTATTTCATCTAATGGGGCTAAAAGTGTATCATCTGCAATTAAATTACTAAACTCTTTTGAAGCTATAATCCATTCAACATTTTTTTCCTTATAAACTGTTTTTACCCAATTAAATAATGTACTATAACTAATGTTAGATATAGGAATAGTTGCAGAATTAGTTCCCAAAAATGATGAATAATTAGCATTCAAATATTTTATTATCTCTTTTGTATATATATTTGAACTATTTTTACTTTTATCAGAAAATTCAAACTTTGTACCATCTGATAATAGTATTATTTGTCCTGCTTGTGCTGGACAAAACTTTGCTTCGATTGTTGTTATAACTTTATCTGCTTTTCTAGCTGTTATCTCAGATGTTGTTGCGTCAAATCCACCTTCCATTGCGAAGTCAATATTAAAATAATCATTTAAAAAATCTGTTGCCTCATTTTGAAATACTTCCCACTTTTGTAATGCCATAATTTTGCCTTTAATATAAATTAATGCATTATAGCAGATTATTTTAATTATTTATTACTTTATATTTTGAATAAACTGCCCACAACCTTTATGTGCTTTTCCATTATGAGTTTTATACTCTTTTTCACCCTCTTTATATAATCTATATCTTTCACATTCATCTTTAACTTTACATATTTCGTTATCACATGCTAATATTTTTTCTTCCATATTATTCCTTTTATAATTAAGTTGTTATTATAATAAATATTACTTAAACTTAACTTTAATGTATTATTGTTTATTGTACTTATATTTATATCTATCAAGCATAGTTTCATTACCTATGATACCACCTTGGTGAATATAAAGTATAGTGGCATTATCATTTTTATACATATTTATTAATGTATTCCATCCAATTGGATCATATAACAAATCGAACTCTATATTTGTCTGTTCAAATAACTCTAAATATATCTCATAGTTTTCTTTATAAAGTTTACCAAAATGGTATTTTTTATATGGTTTTATTATTGTAGGATGTATAGATTCATCTAATTCTAGTTCAGTAAACTGTTGTTTTAAATAATCAGAATCTCCAACACAAGGACAGGTCAAAACTTCAATATCCAAAAACTTTTGCAAAAACAGTGCAGTTGTTCCAGTACCACTTGGTAAAAAAACTTTCAAGTTCTCAATATTATTATCAACTTTGTATTGAGTTATCTCATTTGCTAATAACTCTAGTCCATAAGAAGCTTCTACTATAGCTCCACCCTCATCTATATATAAATTTGTATCTATATTAGACTTAATATTATTAAACTCATATTCGCCAACTATGAGCTCCATACCATTTTCTAAAGCATATTTATAATTACCTTGTGGCTTAGATTCTAAAAAAGATGGGATATGATTGGTATAGTATATAAATCTCCAACCTTTTAGCTTTGCTAATACTGATAAAGAATACATTGCATTAGATTGGTTTGAGCCATGGCTTATAAGAGTAGTTACATTTGGAAAATCATTTTTAAAAAAATAGTAAAACTTTCTAGCTTTATTTCCTGAAAAACTTGGATGTAATAAATCATCACGTTTTATTAAAAAAGATTGATTGTTAAATGTTATTTGATCAATTCGAGAGTTTATTATATTTTTCATATTAAATCACTTTAAATAAAAAAAGGTAAGTATCAAAAGATACTTACCTTTTAAAGCTTTCGTAAAAAAAGAATTATTTTCTTAATTCTTTAATTTTTGCAGCTTTACCTTTTAGTCCTCTTAAGTAATGAAGTTTAGCACGTCTAACGTCACCTCTTCTTAATACTTCGATAGACTTTAAGCTATCAGAATATAAAGGAAAAATTCTTTCAACACCAACAGAGTTAGCACCGATTTTTCTAATAGTAAAAGTATTTGAAACACCCTCACCTTTTAAAGCGATAACAATACCTTCAAAGTTCTGAACTCTAGTTTTTGTTCCCTCTTTAATCTCAACACCTAATCTTAAAGTATCTCCAGCTCTGAATTGAGGGATCTCTTTTGATTCAATCTGTGCAGCTTCAAAAGCAGCAATGTATTTATTTTTCATTATTTTTCCTTAATATCGGGGATATAAACATCTATTAGCCTAAAGTGCCCCATTTATGGTCTATAATACTTAGTTTTGCATATAGACATTTCGCGTTTTAAACGGCGAATTTTAGCGTGATTTCCCTTTAAGAACTCTGAAGGAACTTTTAGACCTTTATATTCAATAGGTTTTGTAAAAGATGGCGCTTCTAAAAGCATCACATCATCCTCGTTTAGGTTATAACTTTCATCAGTTAAAGACTCAAAATTACCAAGTACACCTTCACAATTTCTAGATATTGCATCAGACATTATTAAAGATGGAAGCTCACCACCAGTTAATATATAATCCCCAATACTAAAAACTTCCGATGCGTACTTTTCAATAACACGCTCATCAATACCTTCATATCTACCACTTACAAAAACAATATGCTTTTTCTTAGACAACCTTACTGCATCTGATTGATTAAAAGGTTTTGCAGCAGCTAGAGGAAATATAATATAAGCATCATTATCTTTTGATTTAATTTCATCTAAAAGATCAAAAAGTGGCTGAGGAAATATAAGTTGACCAGCCCCTCCTCCACAAAGAGTATCATCAACTTTTTTATGCTTATTAGTTGTATAGTCTCTTGGGTTAAAAAAATCATATTTGATAAGGTCTTTTTCACAAGCTTTTTTTAAAATAGAATCCTTAAAATAAAAATCTATTAAATTTGGGAATAATGTTACAAATGAAAATTTCATATTTTATTGATTATTTAACTTCAAGATTAAAACTATCTTCAAGAACTTCAATTATAACTTTGTATTGATTCTCTTTTGCATCTAAATCAAATGTAATAATATGTGTTAATGTATTAGTTGCAGTATTTTGAAATATATATAAAAGCTTCTCTTCTATAACAGCTAAAAACTTATCTCGAATTTTATTAGTCATTCTTAATATATCTTCACCCTCTTCCATATTCATACCCATCTCATCATATTCAAAGTTGTTATGTTCCTCACAAAAATTACAAAATCGTGCCAATAATCTTTTCTGCTCAATTAATGCTATTTTTAAATTTTCAAACACCTCATTTCTGTGTTCCTCATTTTCATCAACTGTTTCATCAACTGTTTCAATAATCTCTTCATCAACAATATCTGTTACTCTTTGCTCGTTATTATTCATAATCTCTCCATATAGTTTCTTCATCCATAGATGGTCTGTTTTGTAGTATTTCAAATGGTTTATAGTTTTCTTTATATCCCATACTAAAATGATCTTTAATCCAATATCCTAAATAAACATAAGGTATATTTGATTGTTTTGCAATACTGAGCTGTGCTAATATTGAAAACTTTCCTAAGGAAAGATGTTCATAATCATGATCATAATAGCAATAAACAGATGATAAAGCACCATCAGCTATATCTACTAATGCAACAGCAACTAACTTATCATCTATAAAATACAATAACTCTTTTCCATAGTCATGTGCACCATTAACATAAGATTTCACATATTCGTCTACATCAATTTTATTTTCATTCCAATTCTTTTTTGATTGCATATTTTTATGATATTTATTAAATAGTTTAATATGCTCTAAAGTGACTGTTGGTTTTTGCATATAAACATTTGTATTCTTATTTTTATTAAAAATTCTTCTTTCTGACTTTGAAAACTTATATTTTGATATATCAATACGTATTGTTTTACACTCATTACACTCTTTACACTCTGGAACAAAGTGCATATTTCCAAATCTTCTCCAACCTCTTTGCAACATATTATGTTGTTCTTCAGAACTACAACTTTCCATATATTTATATCGAATATCGCATATTTTATCATCATAATATGAACATTGTTTATCTTCTTCTAAAAATTCTAAAACTTGTGCTCTTTTAAACATATTTTTATTTACCTAAACAAAATTCACCAAACATAACATCTAACATTTGACTATGTTCATATGGTCTAGTTATATTTGAAATATGTAATAATGACTCATTTATGTGGTGTGAAAAGAATTCTAACTCTCCTGTTTCTAAAGGTCTAGATGCCTCTTTTATATGTAACAACGTCTCTTGAACTTCCATAACTTGTTGTTTTGATACTAATGTCATATCATCACTTGTATTATTTTCATTTAATATATTTTCAATTTTTTTAGTTAAAGCAGATATATCATCTTTTGTATTAAGTTTTAAATATGATGATTTAAGTAATGTTAAGTCAAATTTTAATTCTAAATCTGATTTATTTACAATAACAATTGACTCTTTTTCACTATCTTCTAATATTTTTTGTATTTTTTTATCTTCATCATCAATAGTTCTACTTCCATCAAATATTGCTATAATTATATCTGCTTCATTACATGCTTCAATAGATTTTTCTATACCAATTTTCTCTATCTCATCACTTGCTTCTCTAATACCAGCAGTATCTACAATTTTTATAATATGTGTACCAATTTTAACACTCTCTTCAATTGTATCACGTGTAGTTCCAGCTATTGTACTTACAATTGCTCGATTAAAATTTAGAAGTTTATTTAATAAACTTGATTTACCAACATTTGGTTTACCAATAATTGCTACATTAAAACCTTCAATTAAACCCTCTCTTCTTTTACTAGCATCTAGAGTTGATGTAAGTTTTTGATTTATAGCTTCAAGTTTTTGCGCTATTTGTTCATAAATATCAGTAGGTAAATCCTCTTCTGCATAATCAATACTAACCTCTGTATATGCAAGCATAAAAAGTAAATCTTTTCTAATATCATCAACAAAATCTTTTAGTTCACCTTTTAGTTGTCTAGCTAAAAGTTTTACTGCATCTTCACTTCTTGCTTCTATCATTTTTGATATTGCTTGCGCTTGTGTTAAATCTATTTTATTGTTTAAAAATGCACGTTTTGAAAATTCACCTGGATTTGCAATTCTAGCACCAAGTTTTATAGATGTTTCAAGAACTAAGTTTGATATTGCTACCCCACCATGTGATTGAAACTCTATTATATCTTCACCTGTAAAAGAGTTTGGATTTTTAAAATATAATAAAATCGCTTCATCAATTAGCTCATCTTTTGTATCATATATTTTTGATAGTGTTGCATAACGTGGAGTTAAAGTTTTTTGTTTTGAAATTTGAAGAGCAATTTGAAGAGCATCTGTACCACTAAGTCTTACAATACTAATTGCCCCTACTCCAGCTGCAGTTGCTATTGAAACAATTGTATCATCTACTAACATTAATATTTACCTTTATATATTTAGTTTTAGTCTTAGTTTCTGTATTCATTAACTAAGATATATTTATCACCTCGTTGTGTTGTTTTAACTGCAACATATTTATCAGGGAACTCTTCTCTTAATTTTGTTAAAGCGATATGAACTAAAATACCATCAAGTATTTTTGTTTTAAAATAACCATCCTCTTTTATTGTTTGGATTACAGGTTCTAAATAATTATACATTGCATCTTCTTGATTTTTAAGAAATTGTGCAATCTCTAGTCTTAGCATCATATTATATTTTCCATTTATCCAATTAAATAAAATATATGATAACGCTTTATATCTATAACCCTCTTTACCAATTAACAATGCACTATCTTCACCAGAGAACTCTATAAAAACAGTTTGTTGTCCATTGGTTGATGATGTCTCATCATCTTGTATTTTTACTTTTATTTCATCAATTTTATAACATAATTTTGAAAATAATTCATTTACATCTTTATGTATTTCATCTTCTAATTTTTGGTTTGATTTTTTTACTGTTGGTGTTTTATGAACTGACTGTTCTTTTGAATCATAAAATTCGTCAAATATTTTTTCTTTTTTTACTTGCTCTTTAACTTTTTTTGATTCTTTTTTGTCTGTTTTATTATTTGAATTTAATTCATTTAGTTTTGTAGTTAATGTTTCAACTTTAACATTCTTATTCTCATTGTGAGTGAACTCTTTTTTATTGTTTTGTGATTTTGAATTTAATTTGATATTAACTTTAATAATTGCATTTTTTGAAAAAAATCCTAAAAAACCTTTAGAGGGAGATTGAACTACCTCTATGTCTAAATCATTTACAGAACAATTTAAAGATGAAGAGGCTTTTTCATAAACCTCTTCTAATGTTTTTGCTTCAAAAATTTTATTTTCTTCATTAGAGTCTTGATACATAATATATCCTTTTATTTTTTCTTAGACACTTTATGTGATTTTTCTTCATTATGTTTTTCATGTCTAGTAACTTTTGCTTTTTCGAAAATTGTATTTACATAGTATTGTTGAGCTACAGTTACAAGGTTATTTATAAACCAGTAAAGTGTAAGTCCAGCAGGGAACCATAAGAAAAAGAATGTAAATACTACTGGTAACCACTGGAACATTTTTTGTTGCATTGGATCTGTCATAGTATTAGGTGTAATTTTTTGTTGTAAGAACATTGTTGCACCCATTAAAATAGGTATAATATAGTATGGATCCATTAAAGATAAATCTTCAATCCAGAAAATCCACTCAGAACCTTTTAGTTCAATAGCATTTAATAAAACTCTATAAATAGCAAAGAAAATTGGAATTTGCAAAAGTACAGGTAGACATCCACCCATTGGGTTTGCACCCTCTTTTTTATAAAGTTCCATCATATGCATAGATGCTTTTTGTTTATCATCTTTATACTTTTCTTGTAACTCTTTAACTTTAGGAGCTAATTCCTTAAGTCTGTTCATTGATACCATACCCTTATGAGATAAAGGTAAAAGAACAAGTTTAACCAAAATAGTAGTAACAACAATTGTCCATCCCCAGTTACCTACATAACTATATATAAACTGAAGCATTGCAAACATTGGTTTAGCAATAAATGTAAACCAACCATACTCAATAACAGACGAAAGTCTATCATCTAATGCAGTTAAATTATTAAAGTTTTTAGGTCCAGCATATCCATGTAAAGAGATATTGTCATTTGCATGAATAAACATTTGTGGTGAGTCATTTTTATCCATCATTACACTAATTGCCATACTAACATCATAGTTATATAACAATGTTGCATAGTATCTATCAAATGCTGATGCAGCATTTACACCAACAAGCTCAACACTTTTATCCATATCTTCATCTTCTATGATATTTAATGTACCATCATTTAAAGTTAATAAAGCACCATGATCAGCATACATATCAGCTATAACATCAGGTCTAAATCCTGGAGTTATAAAAAAGCTTGCTTTGTTTGTTGAAGTTGCTTTAATATCATAATGACCATCAGGGTAAAATGTTAAAACTTTAGTTAATGTAGTTGTTGATAACTTTTGAGTTAATGTTAATGTAGTAGTTTGTTTAGTAGCATCTATAGTTTTACTTGATGCACTAACATTTGTACTAAATGATTCACTATTTATTTTAGAATCAGAAAATCTAACCTCTAATGGTCTTAACTGATTTGATGTAAAAAGTTTAAGTTGTTCCCCTTCTTCATCTACATATTTTGATTCTATTAAAGTAACTTGTGCGATTCTACCAAAGTTATCTATTTCAAAAATATTTTTTTGTGTTTTAATTGTTGAAATGATTGCTGATGTTGTAATATCATTTGAAACTGGAGCTGCATTTGTAGTAGCTTGTGTACTTGCTGGTGCTTTATTTAAACCTACTGAATTAGTATTTAGCTGTGTTTGCTGAGTAGTTTGTTCATTCTGTGCGTTTGTTTGATTTACTAACTCTTGTTTTGGTTGTAAATATAAAAAGTCATATGCTATAAAAAAAGCAAACGATATAACCGTTGCAATTAGTATTCTTTTTTGTGTTTGTTCTTTGTTCATTGTGTTATTGTTGTTTAACGCCATTTATTTATCCCATTTTTTATTGTGTTGAAGTATTAAGCAATATTTATCATTGACTGGTACTTTCCAGTATTTTACCTTAATCTTTTTGAATTTTAGCTTTTTAAATTGTGATTTATCATTTGACATACATCTAGATTTTGGATAGTCAAAACCACCATCAAATAATGGATTACATTTTAGAATTCTTAACGTAGAATAGAAAAATGCTTTTATAAATGTATTGTTCTCAAATTGAATTTTTGCATATGATGAGCAAGTAGGATGATACCTACAACTTCCAAACGATATGATAGTTAAGTACTTTTGATAGAATTCAATCATTAAAAGTATTAGTTTATTAAAAATAAAGTCTATTTTTAATCTTTGCATTTCTCAAATAAACCTAATTTTTTGATAGCATATTTAAAATCATTTTGTAGAGTTTTATGGTCTCTTTCAAAAATATCAGTTTTTGCTACAAAAATATATTTTCCATTAGCTAGTTGATCCTCTTTTTCTAAAACCAAAGCACGAAGTAATCTTCTACTTTTAGCTCTATAAACAGCATTTCCAACTTTTTTTGATGAAACAAAAGCAACTTTTAGATCAGCGCTATTTTGATAAAAAACAACAAAACTATGGGTATGCCATTTTTTGTTGCTTCTATATATTTGAGTAAACTCTTTGTTAGTGTTTATTCGATGTGATTTGCTTAAACAGCTAATCTTTTTCTACCTTTAGCTCTTCTAGCTTTGATAACTTTTCTACCATTTTTTGTAGCCATTCTTGTTCTGAAACCGTGTGTTCTTTTTCTAGGTGTGTTATGTGGTTGGTATGTTCTTTTCATACTTTTATCCTTTTTTTATTAAATTAAGTTCGGGATTATATTTAAAATTTACTTAAAATTTGTTTATATTATAAATTGTTTAAGTATTCATTTGCAAAATAATTTTTATATATTAATAATATATACTCTATTAGTTAACATCAAACTATAGTTTAAATATTATTTGGTATAATTTTAAACAATTATTGGCAAAGAGGTATTATGGAAAACTTGTATGTAAAAGCGACAAAACATTCACTTGAAATTGATTTAAACACTAATGGTACTATTAGATTAGAGGGAAGATCATTTCCAGAAAATACATTTGAGTTTTATGCTCCAATGATGAATTGGATAAAAAATTATTTTAATGAATCTCCAGCCCAAGATACAATTATAGATTTAGAAGTGACATATTGTAATTCTGGTAGCACTATGTTGTTTTTTGACCTATTTGATATTTTAGTACAAAATTGTAAAAATAACAACATTGTTGTAAACTGGTACTATGATGAAGAGAATGATACAATGGAAGAGATGGGAACTGATATAAAAGAAGAGTTCTCCAATTTAAATATAAATCTAATTATTACAAAATAGCGTATATTAAATATAATCATGGAAAATAAAGAGATTGAAAAATTAATAAAAAAAGTTAAAAATATTAAAGTACTTTATGTAGAAGATGATTTAGATGCACAAGAAGCAATAGTAGATGTTTTAGAGACTTTTTTTGATACAATTGTTACTGCTTTAAACGGGAAAGATGGTTTGGAAAAGTTTACTAACAATAATCGTAAACCTTTTGATTTAATAATAACTGATATTACAATGCCACATATCGATGGGTTGCAGATGTCTAAAAGAATAAGACAAATTGATGAATTTGTCCCTATTTTAATACTTACTTCACATAATGAGTCTGAATATTTTTTAGATAGTATTGATATAGGGATTGATGGATACTTATTTAAACCTTTTAATCTAGAAAAATTTTTATTTTATTTAAAAAGAGTTACAAAGGATTTACAACAAAGATTTAAAGAAGAGGAAATTTTAAAATCAAAAAATCAAAAAATTAAAGACCTTTACTATAAACATGATTGTTTAATATTAACTATTGATAAAAATGTTATATTTTCTAGAACAGATTTATCAGGAAATATTACACATGTAAGTGATGCCTTTTGTAAAATCAGTGGTTATACAAAAGAAGAACTATTAGGTAAACCTCATAATATAATCAAACATCCAGATATGGAAGATATTATTTTTACATATATGTGGAACACTATATCACAAGAGATAGAGTGGAATGGTGATATAAAAAATAAACATAAAGATGGTAGTTACTATTGGGTAAATACTCATATTGAACCATATTATGACAATAATAAAAAACATATTGGGTATTCTGCTGTTAGAAAAGATATTGCATCACAAAAAGAGGTTGAAAGACTTAACTACTCTTTAGAGTTAAAAGTAGAAGAGAGAACAAAGAACTTAGAGATTGCAAAAAAAGCTACAGAAGCACTTCATAAACACACAAGGGAATCTATAGATTATGCATCATTAATACAAAGTTCACTTGTTCCTAATCATAAAATTTTTAGAAAATACTTTGATGACTATTTTGTAATCTGGCATCCTAAAGATGTTGTTGGAGGAGATATATACTTTTTTGAAGAGATAAATGAAGATGAATGTTTAATTATGATTATTGATTGTACAGGGCATGGTGTTCCTGGTGCTTTTGTAACTATGCTAGTTAAGTCGTTACAAGTTTCAATAATAAATAATATTTTAGCAAATCCAGAAAAACCAATTAAAACTTCAAAGATATTATCACAGTTTAGTAAAGATATGAAAAAACTATTACAACAAGAAGATGATAGTAGTGTTTCAAATGCAGGTTTTGATGGTGGAATTTTATATTATAATAAAAAAGAGAAATTTATTAAATATTCTGGAGCAAATACTCCACTTTTTTATACAAAAGATAATAAATTAGATATGATTGCATCCAATAAACACTCTGTAGGTTATAAAAGAAGTGATCCTAACTATTCTTATACTGAGTATAAAATAGATATTTGTGAAGGGATGAATTTTTATTTAACTACTGATGGATACTTAGATCAAAGTGGTGGACTAAAAGGTTTTCCTTTTGGAAAAAGAAGATTTAAAGAGATTATAAACTCCTATCATATTGATAGTATGGCTGATCAGCAAGAGATTTTTTTGTATGAGATGGCTGACTATGAAGGTAAAGAGGAACGAAATGATGATATTACAGTTATTGGATTTAAAATTTAACTTAAGTAAAGTTTTAAAAGGGAAAAAATGAATATAAAAAAAGTTTTAATAGTTGATGACTCTAAAGTTGCTAGAATGTTTGTAGGAAAGATTATTAAAAAACTTGGGCATGAGATAATTGGAGAGGCCCAAAATGGTCAAGATGGGTTTGAAAAATATAAAGAGTTAAAACCTGATATTGTTTTTAGTGATATTGAGATGCCAATTTTAGATGGTTATGAAGGTTTAGAAAAAATTATAGATTTTGATTCTAATGCAAAAGTAATAATGATAACTTCAGTTGTAAATACTCAAATCATACAAAAAATAATGGCTTTAGGAGCAAAAGATAGTTTAAAAAAGCCAATTACAGAAGATAAGTTAAAAAAAATCTTTGATGATTTAAAATAAAGTCTTAATAGCTTAAGACTTTATTTTCTGATAGCTTTTTATATGTTTTCATTGCTTTTAACATATTAGCTAGAAGTAATAGATTTGACACTATAAATAAACCTGCTCCTATATATATAAATATAATGTTTAATTGTGTAGATAATATAAAACAAAATATTGAACTAACATAGATATAAAACTGTACTTTTATATCAAATTCTAAAATAAACTCTCTTAATGTTGGAATATCAAAATGCCCTTTACTACTTAGGTGAAACCAAGATAAAAATGGCACAATCTTATAAATCATCCCTTGTAGTACAGAATATAAAAAACCAAAAACAATAACTATTGTTGTTGTATAAATACTAACATCTAACATTAACATAAACATTGATACTATTAAACTAGCCATTGATAGTTTCCAATACCAAAGTGTTATATCAAAAACAGGTCTTCTTCTATTGTTTAAACTATCAATCGCATAATAAGCAAATATGATTGCTAATACACTTAATATATAAATTATTGGCTGTGTATCCATTTGAATTAAACTAAAAACTGCAAACAGTATCAACATACCAAATACAACTCTTGGAAACTTATTTTGAATATCTTTTGGAAAATCGCGTGCAACATAAAACATTGGTATAACTTGAAATGCAACACCCATAATCAAAATAAAAGCAAATCCAAATATTGCAAAAACTATATGAATATTAACTATACTATAGTGTATAGATGATACTGATGATGTGATATGTGCACTTACTAAATATAAGCCGATGAAAACGGTTATTGCACTTGCAATTATAAATATTTTCATTGCATTGACTGTTGGTGTTAGGTATTTAACTTTAAATAAAAGAAAAGCGACTGTAAATAAAAAGAAACCAAAAGATATAGTTAACAGTATTGCACCTGTAATTAACAAAAAATCCAAAGAGTATAAAAAACCACCACTTAAACTAAGTGTTCCAATTGTCAATGATGTATGCACTACATTTGCAAATAATAGTGGCTTTTTTATTACAACACCAGCTAAGACTGGTAACATTTGTTGTAATGCCCCAAGCATTATCATTGCCATTATTCCTAAAGTAAAAAGATGCGTTATAGCTATTGCAACATTTGAATATCTATTAAAAATCACCTCTTGAGGATATTGAAAAAATAGTATAGCTATTAATATTGCAAAAATAGGTGCCGTTAAAAAAAATCTAAAAGGAACAGAGATTGGTGGGGCTTGTTCCGTTGATAACCCTCTAAACATATTTAGTTATCACCTAAAAGTTTAAAATCACAACTTTCCCCATCATAGTACTCTATAGTTCCATCTTCTATTTTATAATACCAACCATGAATATCTAACTCACCAGATTTTACTTTTCTAAAAATTTCAGGATAAGTTAAAAGATTTTCTAGCTGATGTTTTATAGATATTCTCTCTGTTGTTCTTAATATCTGCTCTTTATCTTCCTTATTAGGAGTGGCAAGTAATGTATACTCTTTTGCTTTGTGTCCTAACTCTAACCATTTTTTTACATGTTGAAGATGTGGTTCATTGCTTAAATCTTGATATAAAGATGCACAAGCACCACAATGACTATGTCCACAAACGATAATATCTTCTACATTTAATACACTTACAGCATACTCAATAGCAGCACTACTTCCATGAAAATCATTATCACCTTTATAAGGAGGGACAAAATTCCCAATATTTCGTAAAATAAACATATCACCTGGTTTACTATCTACTATTAAATCAGGGACAACTCTACTATCACTACACCCTATAAATAGAATTGAAGGTTTCTGACCATTTTGCACTAAATCTTCAAATTTTCCTTCAAGTTTTGGAAAATTTGCATCTTTAAATTTTTTGTTACCTTTGATTAATTTATCAATATTCACGTTTGACCCTTTTTGTATATATTTAAGATAATATCATATTCTTTTACTGTTTTTACAAATCTTCTGTATATATTATATTACCTTTGACATATAAACACAATTCATTAAAAATAATTCCAGAAAATCCACCCTCTTGTATATCAACATTTACTAAAGTGTTTCCATACATCCCTTGCTCATTTCCTTTTTCTATTGTATTTTTAATAACATCTTCAACTACTAAATCATCACTTGTATTAAATGGGCCAACTAAATATTTACACTCTGAATGTTCTATATATTGTTTATATTCATTCTCTTTTTTAATGTCACTATTGTAATTAACTGATGTCATAGCACATCCACTAAATAAAACTATAATTGCTGTTGTTATTAATAATAATTGTTTCATCTCACTTAACCTTTTTTATTTATTATATCAAAAGAGGCTAAATATCCACTAGCCCATGCCCAATGTAGATTATATCCACCACAATCTCCATCAACATCTAAAACTTCACCAGTAAAATATAAACCTTTTTGTAGTTTAGATTCCATTGTTTTTGAATCTATTTGTTTTGTATCTATACCACCAGCACACACTTCACATGTCTCAAAACCTTTAGTATCAGTTATATTAAATTCAAGATTTTTTATTGTATTTACAAGAGATGATATATCTTTTTGTGATAAAAACTTTATAAATTGTATATTTGATTTTATATTGGAGTTTAGAACAATATATTTTGCAAGCTTCTTATTCATAAATCCATTTAACCACATAACAATATCTTTTTCATTTGTTTTTGTTAAACTTCCCATAAATATATCTAATAATTCACTTTGAGTTAAACTTGGCATTGTATCTATTGTGATTTTTACACTTTTTTGTTTTTGTAGTTTTGATGATATTTCTCTGCTTATATCTAGTATAGCTGAACCTGAAACTCCATATTTAGTAAACAATACATCACCTTGTTTACCATTTACTAAACCATCAATTTTAACACCAGTTATCATCTCTAGATTTTTATTACTACTTATAAGTTGCACTAAAGATGCAAATGGATTAATAATTTTATGTCCAAATTTTTTACCAAAAACATATCCACAATCCGATGAACCGAGTTTTGGCATAGCTACACTTCCTGTAGAAACAATAACTTTATAGTAATTTTCTTTTGAGTTTATTATAAATTTATTATTTTTAAATTCTAAAGTTTCGACTTTAGAATTTAGGTAAAGCTTTACACCCAATTTTAACGCTTCATGCTCAAGTATATCTACTACACTTGATGCTTGTAGAGACATTGGGTATACTCGACCCTCTTGTCCAAATGAAAATTCTAACCCTAAACTTCTAAAAAAAGATTTACAATTTTCATATGTAAACTCTTCTAAAGCATATGAAACAAAGCTATTATTTAAACTGTAAAAATTACCTAAAGATATATTTTTATTTGTTATATTACAACGTCCATTTCCGGTTGCTAACAGTTTTTTTCCAACTTTATTGCTTGATTCATATAATGAAACTTTAATATTTTTAGAAGCTAAAAAAATAGATGATATTAATCCAGACGCGCCTGCGCCTATTATAGCTATTGATTCTATTATAGACTACTTAATAATAAAATTTGTAGAATATTCATCTGTTCCATCGATAACTTTAAATGTCCAAGTTCCTTGCAAACGTCCACTTTTATATCGATAATCATAAATCGATCCATGATTTGCTGGCAATATCATATCTCTTGTTCGGCTAATCAATCCATTAGGATCAATCCAATGGAAAGTTATATTTTTATCATGAGTTAGCCTATCACTTGTGTATTTACAAATAATAGAATTTTCATCCTCTAATAATAAACAATCAACATTAGAAGCCCCACTTTGTGCATAACTACTAACTAATAATAAAAAATGTAATAATAAAATATGTACTATTTTCATGAGAGTTTCCTTGTATTATAATTTTATCATTAAATGTATAAATTTACAATTAACCAAATTCTAATAATATTTTAGATATTATTGCCAAAATAGTAAGGAAATAATTATGAATAAAAGAGTCCTTGTAAAATTTTCAGGTGAAGCTTTAGCTGGAGATAATGGTTATGGAATTGACACAAAAATACTAGACTATATTGCACATGAAATCAAACAATTAGTTGATAACAATGTAGAAGTTGGTATTGTAATTGGTGGTGGAAATATAATACGTGGTGTTAGTGCTGCTGCTGACGGTATTATAAAAAGAACTAGTGGTGACTATATGGGTATGTTGGCAACTGTTGTAAACGGTATTGCTATGCAAGAAGCTTTAGAGCATATCGGTATTGAAGCTAGACTTCAAACTGCTATTAAAATGGAACAAATTGCAGAATCATTTATAGTAAGAAAAGCAAAAAGACATTTAGAAAAAGGTAGAGTTGTAATCTTTAGTGCTGGAACGGGAAATCCTTTCTTTACTACAGATACTGCTGCTATATTAAGAGCAACAGAGATAGAATCAAGTTTAGTTATAAAAGCAACAAAAGTTGATGGAGTTTATGATAAAGATCCAGCTATTTATGATGATGCAGTTAAACTTCATGTTGTTAGTTATGATGACGCATTAAAAGATCACATTAAAGTTATGGATGATACAGCTATTGCATTAGCTAAAGATAATAACTTACCAATAATCGTTGCAAACATGAATAAAAAAGGGAATTTATTAAACATCATTAATGGTGATTATTCTCAATGTTCAATAGTAAAATAAAAAAGGAAATAAAATATGAGATTAGAAGAGATATTAGCACAAGCATTAAAAAGAGTTGGAAACGATAGATATATATTATCTGTAGCTGTTGGACAAAGAGCTGATGATTTAAGTAAAGGTGCAAAACCATTACTTGAAAATAGTGAAACTAAAAATATGAAATATACTGATATTGCAATTAAAGAGATTGCTTCTGGTTTATTACTAATTGATGGTTTCGAAGAAAACTAAAATAGTATTGTAATAATTTGAATCAAATTTTAGAAACAATTAAATCTATCAATACAATTGATGATGCAATTGTTTTTTTAAAATCACAATACACTTTCAATAAAGAGGTTGAAAAAGCTCTAAATTTTTCAATTCAATCACACAAAAATCAATTTCGCAAAAGCGGTGAATCATATGTAGTTCACCCTATTTTAGTATCAGCAATCACAGCATACTTTAGTAATGATGAATCTATGGTTATATCAGCACTATTACATGATGTAGTTGAAGATACAGAAGTAACAATAGATGAGATTGAACAACTATTTGGTAAAGATGTAGCCCATATAGTTGATGGTTTAACAAAAATTGTTGAAATAAGAGAACATGAGTTTCCATCATCAACTGATGATAAAAAACTTTTATCATCTGCTTTAACATTTAGAAAAATGCTTATTGCATCAATAGATGATGTTAGAGTAATGGTAGTAAAACTATGTGATAGAGTACATAATATGCTCACTCTAAATGCTCTAAAAGTTGAAAAACAAAAAAGAATTTCAGAAGAGACATTGGTAGTTTATGCACCTATTGCACATCGTTTAGGTATATCTACAATTAAAAATATTTTAGAAGATTTATCATTCTCTTATTTATATATTGATGAATATAAAAAGATAGATAAACACCTTCAAGAGTTTCAACAAAAAATACAACTTACACTTAATGATTTTTTATCTAATATAAAAAAAGTTTTAGAACAAAGTGGATATTTAGATACAGATGTACAAATATTTAGTAGAATTAAACACCACTATTCTATATATCTTAAGATGCAAAGAAAAGGTGTAAGTATAGATGAAGTTCTTGATCTTTATGCTGTTAGAATTTTAGTTAATAATCCTTTAGATTGTTATAAAATTCTTGGTATTATTCATATAAACTACAAACCATTAATTGCAAGGTTAAAAGATTATATCTCTGTGCCAAAAGAAAATGGTTATCAAACTATCCACTCTACAGTATTTTCAAACTCTAAAATTTTTGAAGTTCAAATCAGAACATTTGATATGCATAAAGTTGCTGAGTTTGGGGTAGCTGCTCATTGGAAATATAAAAATGGTGATAATAGTTCAAAAACGCCAAACTTAGATTGGCTAGAGTCATTAGCAGCAAATGATGTAAATATAGAAGAGTTCTATGATGATGCTAAACAGGATTTATATAGTGAAGATATAATTGTATACTCTCCAAAAGGTGATATTTTCACACTTCCTAGAGGTGCTACGGCATTTGATTTTGCTTATGAAATTCATACAGATGTTGGTAATCACTCAATTGAAGCTATAATAAATAAAGTAAAAAAACCACTTTTAAGTCAACTTAAAAGTGGTGATATCGTTTCAATTTTAACTAGAAATCATATTGTTCCAAGATGCACGTGGTCAGATATGGTAAAAACAACAAAAGCTAAAAAATCTATCAAAGTTCTTTGTCATAATAGATTAAATCATATAGATGAGCTTTCAAGTAAAAATATAATAAATACAATATTTTCAAGATACAAAACAAATCTACTTGATAATATAAAAGATATGAAAATATCTAACATTAAAAAAATTATATATAATCTTGACCATTTAAAACATGTTAAGAAAAATATACAAAAATTTGTTAGAGATAACGATGGCTTAATTGCTAGATTTAAAATACAAAATTTAAATCTAAAACAGATTAAATTTGATAATGTTTTAGTATATTCAAATTTTAGTATAAATTCAGTATCATTTGACCATTGTTGTCATCCTAAGTTTGGCGATGATATAATTGCACTAAAAGATGGTAAAGATGTTATTATTCACCATAAAATGTGTGAAACAGCATATAAAAAAATAAAAAAGAATCAACAAATGTTATTTTGTGATTGGGTAAAAGATAAATTTTATGCATACAAGATGGTAGTTAGTTTACCAAATATTAGAGGTGAATTAGCAAGACTGTTAACTTATCTATCTGTTGATCATGAAGCAACTATTTTATTAGTTGATTATGGGAAAGATAAATATGCAACAAATCAATACTGTACAATTGATTTTGAAATAAAAAATGATAATAAAGAAAAAGTAAGATCATTTTGTGAGCAAAAAACAAAAGTAATAGAGTTTTATTTATCAGCAGATGCTTACAAGTAAAAATTTAAAGGTTAAATATAAATGGATAAAAATATAGAATTAGATATTAAAATAAAAGAAGCAATCCAAGAGATAAACAGAGGAACAGCAGAAATAATAGATGATGCTAGACTTGAAAAACTTCTTAGAAATTATTATGAAAATGGTGAAACATATTTTGTAAAAGCAGGTTTTGATCCAACTGCTCCAGACTTACATTTAGGTCATACTGTTTTACTTCAAAAACTAGCAACTTTTCAACAGTTTGGTGGAATTGTTCAATTTTTAATAGGTGACTTTACAGCTATGATTGGTGATCCAACTGGTAAAAGTGCTACTAGAAAAGTTTTAACAAAAGATGATGTTATTAAAAATATTGCAAGTTATACAACACAAGCATTTAAAATATTAGATGAATCAAAAACTACTATTGTTTATAATGATGATTGGTTAAGAGAGTTAGGTGCACAAGGTATGTTAACATTAGCATCAAATTTAACTGTTGCAAGAATGCTTGAACGAGATGATTTTTCTAAAAGATATTCATCAAATACACCAATTGCAGTAAGTGAATTTATGTATCCATTACTTCAAGGTTATGATTCAGTTCATTTAAAATCAGATGTAGAGATTGGTGGAACTGATCAAAAGTTTAATCTACTTATGGGAAGGCAACTTCAAAAAGCATACGATATAAAAAAACAACAAGTTGTTTTAATGATGCCAATTTTAGAGGGTCTAGATGGTATTCAAAAGATGTCAAAATCTTTAGGAAACTATATTGGTGTTACAGATGAAGCAAATGATATGTTTGGAAAAATTTTAAGTATTTCTGATGAACTTATGTGGAGATACTTTGAACTTCTTTCTACAAAAAGTTTAAAAACTATTGAAGATCTAAAAGCAGGTGTAGAAGACAAATCTTTACACCCTAAAAAAATAAAAGATATGTTAGCAATGGAGATTGTAGATAGATTTCATGGAAATGGTGCTGGTGGAATAGCAAGAGATGAATTTACAAAAATTTTTGCAAAAAAAGATATTCCTACAGATATGAAAGAGTTTACATTAGATTCAGGAATTGGTATATTGCAAGCACTTGTAGATTGTTCTTTAGTACCTTCAACATCTCAAGCAAGAAGAGATATAAAAGGTGGAGCAGTAAAACTTGACCAAATAAAAGTAGAAGATGATAAACTAATTTTAGAAATAGGCGAGTTCGTTTTACAAAAAGGTAAAAAGAATTTTGTTAAAATTATAGTAAAATAAAGGAAGATACAATGAGACCATTAAAAATAGGAAAATACACAATTGAAAAGCCAATCATACAAGGTGGTATGGGTGTTGGAATTAGTTGGGATAAACTTGCTGGTAATGTATCTAAAGAAGGTGGACTAGGTGTTATTAGTGCTGTAGGAACTGGGTATTACGAAGATGGTAAATACTCTGATAAAATGTCAAAAACTGGAAGACCTGTAGAAGCAAAAAATTTTTACAATAGCAATGCCACTAAAGCAATTATTAAAAATGCAAGAAAAATATCAGGAGATGCTCCACTTGCAGTTAATATTTTATATGCAAGTTGTGATTATGGAAATATTGTAAAAGATGTTTGTGAAGCTGGTATTGATATTATTATTACTGGTGCTGGATTACCTACAAATATGCCAGAATTTGCAGCTGATTATCCAGATGTAGCTCTTATACCCATTGTATCTTCTGCAAAAGCTTTAAAAATTATTTGTAAAAGATGGAAAAGATATAACAAAATTCCAGATGCAATTATAGTAGAAGGTCCTAAAAGTGGTGGACATCAAGGTTTTACTTATGAACAATGTTCACAAGAGGAGTATCAATTAGAAAATATTTTACCTTCTATTATAGAAGAGGCTAAAAAATGGGGAGATTTTCCAATTATAGCTGCTGGTGGAATTTGGGATAAAAATGATATTGAAAAGTTTATAGATATGGGTTGTGATGGTGTTCAGATGGCAACAAGATTTATTGGAACTTTTGAATGTGATGCACATGAAAACCTAAAAAATGTTTTAATTAAAGCAAATGAAAGTGATATAAAACTTTTAAAATCTCCAGTAGGTCTTCCTGCACGTGGTGTAATAACAAATCTTCAAAAAACTATAGAAGATGGAACTGCACCTAAAATTGCTTGTGCTAGTAACTGTGTAGCACCTTGTAAAAGAGGTGTTGAAGCAAGAGAAGTAGGATATTGTATTGCAGATAGTCTAAGTGATGCTTATAAAGGAAACCTAGAAACTGGTCTATTTTTTACAGGTGCAAATGGTTATAAACTAGATAAACTTATTAGCGTAAAAGAGTTAATGGACAAACTAACTTTAGGCGAATAAATTGAAAATAAAAAGTTTTAGAGATATATTTAAGGTATTATTATTTGTGTCTCTATCATTTCAATCACTACATGCTATATCAGCAGATTATTATAAAGATAAATTTAAAATAACAAAAAAACTTTATCTTGGGGCAATTATGTCAAATAATAAAGAAAAAGAGATAGAGTATCTAAAAAAAATCATCCGCTATGGTGATAAAATAAATATAAATACATTAAAATATAAAAGAGAATTAAACAGACTTGATAAAACTACATCTGTACATAAACCTGTAAAAACAAAATTTGTAGTAAAAGAAAAATTTACTATTAAATCTATTAAACAAACTAAAAATAGTATTGTTATTGATTTTTACAATAGTATAAATAAAAACTTTTTAAAGTTTTCAGAAGATAAAACAAAAATATATCATTATGATTATTTTGATATAAAAGGTTCATATAAATATACCAAACCCACAAAGCTATATTTTAAAGCAGTAAATAAAACAATTATAAAACAAACAGGTAAAAAAAATATTCGCATATCACTCAGATCTAAAAAAAATCCAAAAACAATATATATTATTAATAAAAAACAGATTATAATAAAAATCTTAGATACACCTACTAAAAGTAAAAAATATAAAGCAAAAAATATAAAAGAGAAAGTAAAACTATTACCTTCAAATCTATTAGAAACATCAAATAAAGTTATTGTAATTGATCCTGGTCATGGTGGTAAAGATCCGGGAGCTGTTGGAAAAAATAGAAGATATGAAAAAAATATTGTATTAAATATTAGTAAATATGTAAAAAAAGAACTCTCAAGAAAAGGGTTTAAAGTATACTTAACTAGATCAAAAGATAAATATATAAAATTATCAAATAGAACAAAACTTGCAAATAGAAAAAATGCTCATATCTTTGTATCAATCCACGTAAATGCCGCAAGAAAATCAAGGGCTAATAAGGCACATGGAATTGAATCATATTTCTTATCTCCAGCAAGAAGTGCTAGAGCAAAAAAAGTTGCTGCAAAAGAGAATAAAGGTGATATGAATAGTATGGGCTGGAGTAGTAAAAACTCTTTATTAACTATATTAAATAGAAGTAAAATCACAGCATCAAATAAAATGGCCATAGATATTCAAAAAAATATGCTATTCACTCTAAGAGGTAAGTATGGTAAGAAAACAATTAGAGATGGTGGAGTAAGAGAAGGTCCATTTTGGGTACTTATAGGTGCTCAAATGCCATCAGTACTAATAGAAGTTGGATATATATCACATTATAAAGAGGGCAAAAGGATAAATACTACCTCTTATCAAAAACTAATTGCTAAAGGGATTGCTAAAGGGATTGAGAGTTATTTTATAAAAAACTAACTCTTTAAAATAATGTTTTAAAAAAGACATCAAATACTTTTTTATCATAAGAATAGATATTTATATTAGATTCATTATCTATTTTTTTGATATTAGATGTGATACTCATAGTTTTATTTAATTTATAATCAACACCAACAGATAAAGTTGTAAGTAAATCATCTCTTGGAACTTCAAATGTAGCATCATCAGACTGCTCTACAGTATGATTATATAGATACAATAAATTTGTTGACAACGTATCATTTATTTTATATCTATTACTTAATATTAATCCATTTATATCTTTACTTGGTGCATTAACATCTGCTATTATTCTGTTTTCTTGTGTATTGTAATATATTAAACTAAAAGTACCGTATTCATTAGTGGGAATACTTTGTCCAACCATAACTTGGTAGTTTCTTGAATCAAGATTTTTATTTTCCTCTTGTGCATATAGTTTTTTAGATACTTTTAATGTAGAAAAAAATGACATATTAGATAAAAATCTTTTTTGATAAGAGATATTTACCCCATATACATTTAAATAGTCATCACCTGCAACTTTAATATCAGATAAATCTGTCCCTACAGAAATCAAACTGTTCTTATAACTTTTAGATAGTTGTAAGTTGTATGATAAAAGTTGTAGCTCTTTTTTATCCTCTTTTGTTTTACCAGATGATGTTTCATCATCTAATCGTAAATCATCTTTTGCATAATTTTGTCGAACAAAATTTACACTATTATTTAGTGCATACCCTGAATTTATTTTATAGCTATAATTAGCATTTAACATAAATGACAAATAACTATCACTATATTTTTCATCAGTAATAACTAAATTTTGATAACTTGGAGTATCAAATATCGTTGTATCTGTAGTATTGTTAACATTTGTATCATACGTATAACCAAGTGCCACTGAACCAAAAAATCTACCTTTTTTTCCTAAACTATCAATATAATTAATTTTCTCTCTTATATTTGTTCTTACATTATCAGGTATATTATGTTTTAAAACTTCATTAAATCCACTTGTAGCATCTCCATATAAACCTAGCATTAGATAACTTTGCGATAACTCTAACTTAGCTCTTAAGTTATTAGAACTAACCATATCAACTCTTTCAAATGCAGCACTTGCTCTTTCGTAATCTTTAGTTTGATAATAAGAACGACCCAAGTAATAATTAACACCAACATTAGCTGAATTGTCGTCTGATATATTTTCTAATATCGCTATAGTCTCTTTATATTTTTTTTTATTGAAAAGGTCTTTTGCTTTTAAATATTTTAAATTTGCAGAACCTGTATATTTAGTATTATTAATATTTGCATTTTTTTGATCATTAACTACAACTCTAGTTTTTAAAACATTAGGAAAATCTTTTTTTGTTGTATATATAAATGAACTTTCTTCACTTATATTTTTACTAAAGTATTGAACTCTATCTTGTGAAGTTTTAAATGAATCTTGATATTTTTTTTGAATATTAATAAGTGCATCATTATAATCATTCTTTGGTATATTAATAGCATATATCATAAAAGCACTATCATCAAGTAGTTTAAATGAACGAATATAGATTGTAAACTCTTTTAAAGACTCTGCTATTTCTAAAGCTGTAAATATATCTTTTGTATATTTTACTGTTACAGAGCCTTTACTACTATCTATATGGCTAACTTTTTCTTCAGTTTTAATTGTAGTATAAACAGTCTCTTGGGAATCAAGTGTAGTAACAATATCTTCTTTTTTTGTTCTTGATAATAATTTTATTCTAGAATCTGATGATATATAAGCCGATGGAACTATTTCTTTTACTTTATTAAGAGTTATAAATCTATCTTTTTTTTCAATATTAACAGCATAAACTACAAAATATGATTTTATTTTTGATGAAGGTTTTTTAATATATAAACTAAATGAAGGAAATTTTTCAACTAAAAGCTGCGCCCTATTTAAAGAAAGGTATGTACCAAGAGCAATACCTTTTTTTGTTATATCAATATCAGAAGATTTTATCTCAAATGAGAACAAAGAGCTATAAAACAGGCACGTTATTAAAATTAAACTTTTCATGCCTGAATTATACTTAAAACTATTGTTTATCTGCCTTAAACACACCTGTAGCTCTGTCATCATTAGAATTTTCTAAATCAAATGTTCCCCCAACTGATGTTGCATCTGTTCCATAAAAAGCACCATCTACACTTCCTGAAGTTGCATCTCCACCAACTGAAGTACTACTAAATGTATTTCCTGAAGTATCTCCTTCAAATGTAGTGTTCCATACTTGGCTAGTTTCTGTCTCAAAGTTAATTGAACCATCAACAGCATTTTGTCCACCACCAAGTGCTGTATTTATAGTAACAACATTTGTATCATCCATTTTAATATTATCAGTACCATTAACAGAACCCATAACTTTTCCAGAATAAGTAGCATGTACAGTGTTAGTTGCATCTCTTAAAGAATCTAATGTCTCTACACTAGTTAACTGACCAGCAACCCATTTTTTATTTGGATCATCAACCCAATGTCCCCAGACTACATCTTCTCTACTAGAACTAGTTATTACATTACCTAAATCATCAGTCATAGCAAACCCAGTACTTGGATCAATAGTAAGTTCATCTTGTAATCCATCAACTTCAATTGTAACAAGTTGTTGACTTCCATCAGTAGAGATAGTTCTACCATTAAGTTCTACATCTCTTGTTTCAATAGGAGGTTTAACAATTATAATTTCAGGCTTAATTTCATCAAGCACATCTCCAAGTCCATCTTCCTCCTCTATTACAGCTAAACCTAAAGATTCAACTTCACCTGCTTGAATCTCTTCTGGTGGTGTAGGTACACCTGAACTTACGTTTGTTCTTTGTCCAGCTTCAACATCCATAGTTATACCATTGTTTGTAGTAACTGTGATTGCACCTTCAGTACACATAATAGTTTCTTGATTTGCTTTTACAACTGTACCCCTAATACCAATAGAAGCAGACTTTGTTTTTAGCTTAAATTTACTTTTATTTAGTTTACCAATTCTACCAGTGATACTACTAAATGCACCTTTTAAAACATTAAATTTTGCTCTATTCTCTTTAGGTTTAGACTCATCATATAAATAATCAGCAATATCTAATGTAGAATTTTTACCAATCGTAAAAATTGTTTTATCTGTAAATACAATTTGTACTTTTGCTTTAGCACTTGTTTTAATAAAATCGTGTTTTTCTAGTGTTGTTCCATTTTTTGCTTGGATAACTCCACCATCTCTTTGAATTTTTACATCACCCTTTAGAACTGTTATCTTACCAACACCAGCATAACTTAAAATTGGCACCAATAATAACAATAAATACTTTTTCATCTCTACCCCTTTTTCTATTCTTGTATCAATTATAACATAATAGAGATATATTTTAAGTATACTAAAGTATATATTAAATGAATAAAGTGGTGTAAGAGTTGGTTTTTATTGGGTAAAAGTTAGTTTATATTGTAGATGAATATTTGATATTTGTAAAAAATCGGGTAAGTTAAAACTTACCCTAAAAGATTATTTTGCTCTGATACCTAAATCAGCAACAAGTGCTTGAAATTTAGCGAAATCTGTTCTTCTTAAGTATTTAAGAAGTCTTTTTCTTTTACCAACCATTTTTAATAGACCTAATCTTGAGTGATGATCTTTATGGTTTTCTTTTAAATGCTCTGTTAATCTTACGATTTGTGCACTTAATATTGCAATCTGCACTTCTGCAGAACCTGTATCTTTTGTATCTCTTTGGTGTTTAGTAACAATTGCTTGTTTTACGTCCAGATCTAAAGCCATAATAGCCTCCTGAGTGGTATATAATCTCAATAATATAGACATTTCTATAAAATCGGAAAGTCATTTTACTTAAATTTATATTTAAAACAACTTAAGATACAATAACTTTATGATTAGATTAAAAGATAGTTCAATTTTCATTGCAGATTCTCACTATAATAGTGATAGAGTAATATTACATACTATATTAAACATGATAGAAAAACAAGAGATAAAAACTACTCAAATATTTTTAATGGGTGATATATTTGATTTTTTATCAGATGAGATAAAATATTTTAAAAATATAAATAGTGATATTATATTTTTAATAAATAAATTAAGCTCTAACATTGAGATAATATATTTTGAAGGAAATCATGACTTTAACTTATCTAATATTTTTTCAAACTTACAAATTATTCCAAGAGAGATACAACCTATAAATATTATCAATAATAATAAAAAAATATCAATTGCTCACGGAGATATATTTACACCTTTGGGATACAATATATATACTAAGATTATCAGAAACCATTATATTTTAAAATTATTAAATTTTATTGATATAAATAATTGGTTATCAAAAAAGATTGAAAATGATTTAAAAAAGAAAAATATATGCCATAAACAAAAAGACTTTAAATCATTTATACAAAGAAGAATTAAAGATTATAATACAGATTTAGTAATCGAAGGACATTTTCATCAAGGTTTCATAAGTGATAAATATATAAATATACCATCACTTTGTTGTGATAAAAGATATATGGTTTATTCTAATGATAAATTTATATTTAATTCTCTGTAAAAGTTTTTAAGTATAGTTTCTCAACCTTTATTCTTGCCCAATATGTTTTTCTTAAAAACTTTAAACTTGATTTTATAGATGGGTCATAGTTAAAACACTTTATTTTTATTAATATACCCAACTCATCCCAACCATAATGCTCAACAAGTTTATTAACTACTTTTTCTAAAGTTATTCCATGAAGTGGGTCATTTGGATTATTTTGCATCTACTGCTTCCTTATTTAAATTTTTATTCCAACTACTTTGTTGTTCTTTAGTTAAAAATGTCCAAGCAACTATTCTACTCATTTTATTTCCAGTTTGCATATTTAAAGTACTAACCTCTACTGGTTTTAGCTTTCTTAATGTTTGATATATCTCTTCTAGATTATCTTGTTTAGAAACTAATGTGGTAAACCAAAAGCAGTTTTCACTAAACTCTTTACTCTCGTTAATCATTTTAGTTATAAATGATATTTCACCACCATCACACCAAAGTTCATCTGCTTGTCCACCAAAATTGAGTGTTGGTTTTCTCATCTTTTCTTTTGCTTTTGTTAGACTTTTAACTTTTCTTTTAGTACCTTGAATAGCATCTTGTGCTGAACTATGAAAAGGTGGATTACAAATAGTAAAATAGAATTTATCATTTTCATTTATGATATTTTTAAATATATTATGTTTATTTGGTTGATATATTGTTTCTATATTTGATGATAATAGTTTATTTTCTTTTATAATTTTAGTTACATTTTCTATAGCATCTCTATCGATATCACTCCCTACAAAACTCCAGTCATATGAATATGAACCAATAATAGGATAGATACAGTTAGCACCAATACCAATATCCAACACTTTTATATGCTTACCTCTGGGAACTTTACCTTTAGAATCAGATGGCAGTAAGTCTGAAATATAGTGAATGTAATCCGCTCTTCCAGGAATGGGTGGACATAAATAGTTCTGAGGAATACTCCATTCTTTAACATTGTAATAATGACTTAAGAGTGATTGATTTAGTGCCATTACTGCTTTTGGATTTGAGAAATCAATAGATAAATCATCATATTTATTTAAAGCCACAAACTCATTTAAAGTCGAATGGCTTTTTATAAGTTGAGGAAAATCATACCTACTGTTATGTTGATTTCTTTTATGTAATGTTTTAGTGTCTTTTTTTGTTTTCATAAATATATAGTTTATTTCACTTCTTGTGATACATAAAAAGTTGATATTCCAGATTCTCTATCATAATTAGCACTATCTTTAGATGTAAAGCTTGCTATTATTTCTCTTGCTTTTATATGTGATGTTGCATTTGATATTTTTTCTTTTTTATCACTTTGAGTTATTATAGTTTTTTCATGTGTTTTTTTAAATCTGCTTGCTCTATGACTATCTGTAAAAGTTATTTTTATGATATTAATATCTCTTTTTACATCTATTGTTGCTTTTTTCTTTAAATCCTCAAATCTTAATATTCTATTACCATGTGATGATATTTTCATTGTTATTGCACTCTCTATATTTTCAGTATCTTCAATAATCACATATTCTTTACCATTAATTGATATAGTATCTTTATCTATTTTTTTAATCTCTTTAATTATTGTTTTTTTACCCTTAGCCATTTTATCCCTTACTTATATTAAAATATTAATTCTATTATATCTAAATAAATGCACATTCAAGATTTATTGAAATTAACCTATCTATCAATCATATTTAAGTACAATCAGATTAATTATAATAATTTAGGAATCAAATGTTATTAACAAAAAAAAGTGAATATGCATTATTATCACTAGTAAGTATTGCAAAAAGTGACCAACCAAAAAATGTAGACGTGTTATCTAAAGAGTTAAATATATCTAAATCTTTTTTAGCAAAAATATTACAAAACCTTGCAAAGAATGGGATTTTAAATTCATTTAAAGGGAATAATGGTGGATTTACATTAAAAAAAGCATGCGATGAATTAACAATCTTAGAGATTACAAAGATTGCAGAAGAGAAACTTCCTCTTGTATTTGAATGTACAACGAATGAAGGCTCATGCTCAGCAAATTTACTTGATGGGTGTTCTGTTTTTCCATTATTAAATAATTTACAAAAAAAAATTAATGGCTTTTTAAATGAGCTAACACTAAAGGATATTTTATAATATGAAATTTTTTCATCTTTCACATACAGATTTAGATGGTTACGGTTGTCAGTTTATCTCAAAAAAGGTTTTTCCTGATGCTGTTTTTTTTAATGCAAACTATGGTTTAGAAGTAAAACTATTCATAAAAGATATTTTATTAAAAATTGAAGAAGTTGATAAAAGTACAGATATTTTTTTAATGATTACTGATTTAAATTTAACACTTGATGAATCAAAAAATTTAAATCATAAAATAAAAAAACTGAACGAAGATGGATATAATATAAATCTTCAACTTTTAGATCACCACGGTACAGGATTAAAATGTTCTCAAAAATATGATTGGTATTTTTTAGATACAGATAGATCTGCTACAAAAATCACATATGACTATTTTTGTAAAAACTATTCTGAATTTAAAGACTCATGTGAAGAAAATTTCGAGAACCTAATTAATGCAATCAATGCAGTTGATATATGGTTAGAAGATGAAGAGTTATTTGAGTTTGGAAAAGTTTGTATGAGTATGATTTCAAAATCTTATGAGATTAATAATATTTTATTTAGAGATCAAAGTAGAGATTATAAATTTTATTTACTTCAACAAACAATAAAATATGTTGCCTTAGAAGACGGTCATATATCTTTAGATGAAAATATATATCATATAAAAAAAGAATACCTAAAACTTTCTGAGCAAAATGACACTATGGACAACTTAAGTTCTCTTTACCTTGTAAAATCATTGGAAAACAGAAAAGATGAATTAACTGTTTTATATAAAGGACATAAAGGTTTATTAACTTTTACACTTGGTGGTATTTCTATTCCTGCAAATACATTTTTAAAAGCAAATGATGATTATGATTTTTTTATTGATGTAAGTAGAAGAGGAAAAGCTAGTTTAAGAGCGGATAATAAAGTTGATGTATCAATATTAGCAGACAAACTAGCCAAAGGGGGAGGACATCCAAATGCAAGTGGACTAGCATTTAAAGATTGGAAAGAGACTATTTTATATGATGTTGTAAAAACTTATATACAAAAGAAACTAGATGAGTGTAGCTAAAGCTACGCCCATATCTGCATATGTGGTATATTTGATACTGCTTTAACTATATCATTTCGAGAAACAATGCCTACTAAAATATCATTATTATTTACTACAGGTATTGCATTTAAATTAAAATCTAACATAACTTTTGCAACTCTTCTTATATCTGAAATAGGATCTGTCGTTATGATTTTTTTTGTTGATATATCATAAATATGTTTATATATATTTTGACTAGCATACTCTATATCATCAACTATATATTGTAAAATATCTTGTTTACTAATCATCCCTTTAAGATGTAATGCACTATCAGCAATTACAGGTAACTGCTGAATATTATACTCTTGCATTAAATCATAACACTCTTTAATTGTTTTAGAATCATTCACTGTAATAACCCTATGAGACATTATCTCTTCAACATGAAATATTTCAACTTTTGTATCTAAATTTGTTATTTGTTTATATTTATCTTTTGCTTCTTGTGTAATATTTCCTTGAAATAATTTATCATCAAATGTTTGTTTATTTTTTCCATCTGTATTATTTTTTATAGGTTTAGAAGCTGTAACTTCTTGTAAATTATAAAGATGGTCAATAGTACTTCTAAAATTTAATCCATCATCATCATACATTGCAAACATAGTATTCTCCTACTAATAAGTTTAGATAAGTATACTATAATTTTATTTAGTTAACATAATCTCATGAAAAAAGTTATAATTTTAATGATATTATTATCAAGTTTAGTCTATGCAAATGTTGTTGTAAATCAACCAATTAAAAAGTTTAAATTACTTGATCAATTTGGGATGGAACATCAAATCACAAATAAAACAACTAAATTAATCTTTGCCTTTAAAAAAGATTCGGGTCACTTAGTAAAAGATTTTTTAGCTACGAAAAAATCAACATATCTTAGTAAAAAAAATATACTTTTTATTGCTGATGTCTCAGCTATGCCATCATTTATAAAGTTTTTTGTTCTTCCTATTACGGGATATGATTATCCAATAGTAACATTAGATAATGATGAGTTATCTCAATATTATAAAAATGAAAAATATGTTGAAAAAATAATGGTAGTTACTTTAAATAATATTAATGTAACAGATATAAAATATTTAGATAATGTAATTGATTTAGAAAAAGATATTCAAAAATAGAGACCACTCTATTTTAATTGGTGGAGCCGTCGAGAATTGAACTCGAGTCTTAAAACAGATAATACCTGCGTCTACATGTTTAGATGAAGTTGATTAAATTTCTCTTTTAAATGGTTCAACAACCAAGACCACTTTAAAGATAAGATTCTAAATGTTTCAGTTTATTCAAATCAAATATAAACCGATAAGCTATCTAGGGGTGAGTCTCCAATATTCTACAATAGATAGCATCATGTAGTGGAAACCTCCAAGGTCTCAAGCCGTTAGGCGAGTCCTTTATCTATGCAGCGTGAGCCACAGCAGGAGAATAATTTGTATTATTTGCGGTTAAAAAATTTTGAACTTATTAAGGGTAGTTCAAACCCACATGCAACAGATACGCACTGCTCCAATCGATACCATGTCGACCCCATTACGTAAAAGTACTGTATTATATCTAAATTTTAGTATAATATCAAATGAATTATTTAGATATTGATAAAAAACATGTTTGGCATCCATATAATGCCCTTCCAACTAAAGATAATATTCTTCCTGTTAAACAGACATATAAACAAACTATAGTTTTAGAAGATGGAACTAAATTAACTGATGCTATGAGTTCTTGGTGGAGTGCAATACATGGATACAACCATCCTGTACTAATAGAAGCATTAGAAAAACAAGCAAAAATAATGCCACATATAATGTTTGGTGGTCTTACTCATAAACCAGCATCGATTCTTTGTGAAAAATTAGCAAATCTTACAAAACTACCAAGTGTATTTTTAGTAGACAGTGGAAGTGTTGCTGTAGAAGTTGCTTTAAAAACTGCTATTCTTTATCAAAAAGCTAAAAATAAAAATGTATCTAAATTTATTGCTTTAGATAATGCTTATCATGGAGATACATTAGGTTGTATGGGTGTTTGTGATCCTCAAAATAGTATGCACTCATTATATGGGGAATATTTACCCTCAAATATTTTTACATCAATTAAAAATTTAGCTGATACTATACATAAAAATTATAATGATATTGCAGGTGTTATTGTAGAACCAATTGTCCAAGGTGCTGGCGGTATGAAGATTCATGATGGTAAATATTTAAAAATAGCAAGAGAACTTTGTGATAAATATGATTTAATACTAATAGCAGATGAAATAGCAACAGGATTTGGTCATACAGGAGAAATGTTTGCATGTGAACATAGTAATATTTTACCAGATATTATGACTATTGGAAAAAGCTTAACTGGTGGAGTGATGACACTTTCAGCTATGTGTACAACAAAAAAAGTTAGTAATACTATTTCAAATAGTGAAGTTGGAGTATTAATGCATGGACCAACATTTATGGGTAATGCACTTGCATGTTCAGTTGCTAATGCAAGTATTGATTTACTTTTAAAATCAAATTGGAAAAATAATATTAAAAATATAAATAATATATTCTCTAAAGAATTAAAAGAGCTAAATAAACTCAATATTGTAGATGATGTAAGAGCTATTGGTGCAATAGGAGTAGTAGAGCTAAAAAGTAATAAATATGCAAAAGAAATACAAAATATATGTGTACAAAATGGAGTATGGATACGCCCTTTTGGAAAATTAATTTATAGTATAGTTGCTTATAGTATTACAAATGAAGAACTATATAAAATAACAAATGCTATAAAAACTGCCATATTAAAAATAGATAATATTTAGATTTTTACATATTTTCTTAAATTATTTAGCTTAAATAAGAGATAAAACAAGAAATAAACAAGAAATATCCAATAAAAACCAAGTATAAAGTATAAAAAAAGAGATAAAAAAGAGAAATAGCCCTAAAAAAAGGGCAAAAAAAAACATCTTAGAAGTTGGCGGCGACCTACGTTTCCACCAGGGGACCCAGCAGTATTATCGGCGATGAGGAGCTTGACTTCCAGGTTCGAAATGGAACTGGGTATGACCTCCTCTCAATAACCACCAACATCTAAGATGTTGATTTGAGAAA
>Ga0114922_10000026_pt1 | contig 129130 bp, 126 predicted proteins | sample AartaG_FD_100975 | JGI IMG/M metagenome (GOLD analysis project Ga0114922, IMG submission 100975) | Deep subsurface microbial communities from Aarhus Bay to uncover new lineages of life (NeLLi) - Aarhus_00045 metaG | ecosystem: Environmental > Aquatic > Marine > Oceanic > Sediment | place...
AAAATATTGCAATATGCAATGTTTTTAGTTTTGCATCAGTATTCATCGCATTTTAAAGAATTATCATTTAATATGTTACTTTAAGTGCTTAACGAATATAATGTATGATTAATAATTAGTTAGGTTTCAATATTACTAATTTAATTCAACCTTAGCTATAATACTTAAGATATATAAGGACAACAAAATAATGAAAAAAATATTAATAGCACTAATTTTAACAATAAATTTATTTGCATCAATAGAAAATGAAGTAGATAAATCAAGATTTTTACATAAAAATGGAGTATTAATTGATACATTCAGTGAGTTAGCTTATCAAGATGAGAAATATACAAAAGATGAAGGTTATGCATGGGTTAATGGAAATAATCATGGTAAAGTTGGTAATTGGAAATATGCAAATCAATATTGTAAAAAGTTAAATTTAAATGGGGTAAATAATTGGCGTCTTCCAACGCAAAGTGAACTACGCTATATTTCTACATTTAAAAATAATTTTAATAATTTAAAAGAAAGAAATTATTGGTCATCTACTACTTACTCTTCAGATAATAAAAAAGCATGGTATGTATGGTATACAGGTAGCAGTAATAAATACAGTGGTAAACGGCAAAAATTTTATTTTCGTTGTATTCAGTCTAAAAATAATATTAAATATGATAACCTAAATACTTTAAAAGAAAAAGTCAATAATACAAAAAAAATAAAAATCAATAAAAAGTATAATGTAATTTATGAAAAGATTGATAAAATAAATACCATTGAAGCATACGATAGTTTTATCAAAAACTATCCAAATGCAACTATTACAAATAATGCTAAAATTAAATTAAATTATTTATATAAACAAGCTTATTTACTAAAAAGTAAAGATAATACTTTACAATCATATAAAAATTTTATAAAACAATATCCAAAAGCTCCACAAATAAAAAATGCAATAGAAAATCTATATACATTAGTAAACCAACAAAACAACATCTCAGGCTACGAATGGTTCATTAAAAAGTACCCAAAAGCACCACAAGTAAAAGAAGCTATTAAAAATATTCATAAACTAGCATACAATAAAGCAAAAGATATAAATACAGTATCGGCTTACAACACTTTTGTATATGCCTACCCAACTGCTTCACAAGTAAGAGAAGCTAATGATAAAGCTTATGAAATAGAATCTAAAAAATATACAGATATAGGGATGATAGGTGGATTTTTCCAAAAAGAAGCAAAGATGGAAAAAAAAGCTAGAAAACTTCTCATCAAAGCTAAACAGATAGAAAGAACCGCACAAGATTATAATGGAAATGCAAAAGCTGGATATATTATAGTAGCAAATAGAATGTACCAACTACTTCAGGATAAATTTGATGATAGTGAAGCTACACTTAACTATATGGATTCACTAGACTTTAAAGACTTTTCAAATTCATTTAAACAAGCTATGAAAGATATAAAATATATTTTAAATAAAATAAATAATAATACATCCGATATAAGTAGATATGCACAAGAAAGCTTAACTATTTCAAAACAAGGTTTTGAAGATGCTAAAGCAGATAGAAAAATGACTAAATATAAAAATGAACAACATCATAAATGGGAAAAGAAAATGCACTTAATGGAAAAAGGGTATAACTAATGAAATGGATTATAAAAATTATTATTATACCACTTACTGTTATAGGTGCTTCATTTTTTATAAACTCATTATCAAATAAAATCATACAAAAAGAACATGAAGAAAATAAAAATATGGCTCAAGAACAATATAAACAAACTAGAGAAATTAAACTGTTAGAATTGTTTTATGATGATATAAAAAATAAAGAAACACAAAATAATGCAGTAGATTTGATGTCATTAATGGATGATGAATTATCAAATAAAATTAGAACCTATATTAAAAATAGTAAAGAACTAGTAAATAAAGATAAGTTATTAAATAATGCAGATAAAATTCTAATATCAAAGTTAAATAATTTAACAATAGGGTTATACCCAGATATTGGGAATGAGAACAATAAGATATCTGAAGAAATAAAAAGTAAATTATTTAATATTAATAATCAAGTTAATTTAAAAAGCTATGACAAAGAGAATGTTAATAAGACACTATACAGAATGATGAAAAACAAATGTGAAATTAGATATGAGAAAAAAACAGAAACTGAAAAAGCGATTATATTATTAAATATTTTAAATTCTAATTTTCCTAAATTACAATGTTCAATAAAACAAGTACAAAATAAGACACCAAGTTTTATTTCTATATTTATTAATACAAATTTAAAGGATAAATAAATGCAAGTAGCAGTAAATTTTCAAAATGAAACAATAGCACAAAAAGTTTTATGGATGTTAGAACATTTTAAAAATGATGGTGTAGAAGTTATCAAATTAGATAATACAGATGATGAAGTTGTAAATAATTTCAAAGATGGATTAAATGAAATACACCTTATAAATCAAGGGGAGTTAAACTCAAGACCAGTTCAAGAGTTTTTGAATGAATTATAAAATTGATACTATTCCTAGATTTGAAAAAGATGTTAAAAAACTAAAAAAGAAATTTCCTAAAATCAAAAATGATTTAGTAAAGTTTATAAATGAATTATCATCAAATCCAGAATTAGGAATAAATCTAGGTGAAAATATATTTAAAGTTAGAGTTCCTAACTCTTCAATCCCCACAGGAAAAAGTGGAGGATTTAGAATTATAACTTATTATAAAAAAGATGATACTTTATATTTAGTTTCTATCTATTCAAAAACTGAACAAGATAGTATTTTAACTGAGAAATTAAAACAAATAGTAAAAGAAGAGATAGAATAAAACTAGCTTTTAAGTAGTGGCAAACCTAACAAAACCTTGGAAAAAAACAAGTGTACACTGCGAAAATATCGAGCTTTTATGTGTCGCATAAAGATATATAAAACCTGAACTTTTAAAGTCGTTTTGCCCACTTGTTTTTCAAGTCGGTCGTTAGACAAAAAAGTAAATTTTATCTCTAGCTATTTATCAAACAAAATAAATTTGGAGATTAAAATGGCACTAATCAAATGTGAAGATTGTAAAAACGAGTATAGCGATAAGGCAAAAGAATGTCCTAAGTGTGGATGTCCAACAGTAAATAATACTATTTCTAAAAAAAGAAATAATATTAAAGAGTGTAGTGTGAAAATAAATGGAGATGAAACTATCGAGCCAAAAATTACAAAAAATATTTTCATATTAATTATATCTTTTATTATAATATTCTTTACAGCAGGTATATTGGATTTAAGAACTATTTTAGGACAAAAGGATTTAATGGTTTTTTTAATGTTTTTATTTATTTTTTGTACTTTCACAATTACGTATTGGGTTGAACTCTGTCCAAGTGTAAAAGAGCAAAGAAAAAATATAAAAGTTATAAATGAATATTTTAAAAAAAGATTTATGATTCTTGATATTATGCCACATAATTATCTAAAAACTGAATTAATCAATAAAACAAATAAAACAAATGAAGCTACAATGTTTGATATTTATATGGAAGCATATAAATTTAATGCTGATACAATTGTTATTAATGATAGTAATGTTACAACTCATGTAAGTGGTTATACTACAAAAGGTGGCAGAGGTTCTACATCAAGTAGTAATAAATTTCATATTACTGCTACTTTGGTGAGGTATTAATATGTTGGATATTATAATTACAAGTTATCATAATAATCCATTACAATGTATGGTATTTTTGGGTATAATTTATTCAATTATAACTTTAACAACAAGGAATTGGGAAACAATACCAGATAAAATAATAAATATAATTTTAGGTATGATACTATTTGTAATTTTTTATACACATATTACATTAATGATGGAAGATATTAATAGTAAAATTAGAATTATAAAACAAGATTTGTCTAACAAATCATTGGAAGAAGAACGAGGCTACCACGGCGATAATCCGACCTTTTAAGTGTCGCATTGATATACTTAAAAGCTTGAATTGTCAAGATGTTAAATCGCCCCGTCCTTCAATTCAGCCGTTAGACAAAGGATAATAATGGAAAATAACATAAATATAATTTGGAATGTTTTAAGTACTATCTTAGAAGAAAATTTTACATTTGCAAAAATTAAACAAATTGTTGGTTTATCTGGTTTAAAGAGAACATTGTTAAGTGATATAGAACAAAATCAATCTAATTGGTGTAGTGCAAGTCAATTGATAAATGAAATTGACAAAAATGTAAAAGAGTTTTCAAATGATGACTTTAAACATTTTGTTAATATTGTTACAGAAGAGATTCTTGAAAGAGATATAGGTCTAAAACCAAAATTAGATAAATATTTAGAAAGGCTTGGTTGGCAATTATATAATAATCAAATTATTCCAATTGAGATATTTGATTTATCTGACTTACAAGAGTTAAATGAAAATTCTCATCAAGATGTAATAAATCAATTTTAGCTATTGGTATACTTGATAAAATGGATACCGACTTATCCTCATTAGGATGGAATACAGGTGATATTAGTCGTTTAAAAAAGAATTTGAAATCATCATTAAACCAAATGGCTTTAATTACTCAAAAACTAAGGTCAAGTATGGGTGATGTTCATGGAACAAAACCCGTATTAAAACCATTAGTATTTGATAGTTTTAAATTTGCACAAATTTTAATTAGAATGATGACTTAATAAAATAGCAAGTAAGTTATAGATAAAATATCTGTAATATATACAAAGAAAGGCACAATATGACAAAAGCATTTTTAGAACCAATGATTATAAAAACTGAAAGTGAAAAGTTAATAATGAATGCATTTTCACAAAAAAGTTTAAAAAAAGTCAAAACATACAATAGTACAAAAAGAACTAGTTTAAAACAAGTTCACAAAAGGGTATTATCTGTAAATGATATTTTTTAATAAAATCATCATCAATGAATAGAAATAAATTTGATGATGAATTTTCTCGTTTTTCCTTATCTGAAATAATAGAAAACTCAACTTCTAACAATAAAATCAAAAAATTATTACAAACATTTAAATGTAATCAAAATATAGATTTACAAGACTTTTTACACAATAAAGCCTTAGTATTTGAAAAGAATCTAAGGTCAAGAACATATTTATATATCGATAATAATACAAAAAATGTAGTAGCATATTTTACAATAGCTATAAATACACTTTATACAGATAATATCTCATCAGAAGTTATAAAAGTTTTAGATGGATACAGAGATGATACCAAATCTATACCCTGCTTTTTAATTGGTCAATTAGGCAAATCAGATTTATATAAAGATATAAAAATAGGTCAATTTATAATTGAAGATACTATTGAAATAATAGATAATTCTCAAGTGTCAGTAGGTGGTAGATTTATCCTTTTAGATTCTATAAATATAAAAGAAGTAATATCATTTTATGAAGATAATTTATTTTTTGCAATAGAAAATAATCAAGATTTAGATAGTATTAAAATGATAAAACCATATTTTACAAGTAAAGTAAAAGACTAAAATAGTTTACCGTAAGCTGTTCTTATATATTTTACTTAAAAGATTATCTACCTATACCTGTAGCTCTTAACTCTTCTTCTGTATACTGTTTTACTTTGTCTATCATTAGACCTTTCATATTTCGTCCATATGATTTATTTTTATATCCTACTAGGGCTTCTGATACTTCCTCTCTTGTCATATCTGAAACAATTTTAGATGAACCTAAAGCTGCTTTTTCAAAGTTTATTCCATGACACGCTTTACATGATGTCAGCTCAATAGAACTTTTTACAGCAGCTTTATGTTTTTGGTTATTTACACCAATACCTGTTGTACTAAGTTCTTTATTTGTATACATGACAACATGACTTTTCATCATATTTTTCATAGATCCACCATACATACCATTTTTATATCCAATAAGTGCAGCCGATACTTCACTTTTAGACATATTCATAACAATTTTTGATACACCTAAAGCTGCTTTTTCAAAATCTACTCCATGGCAACCTTTACACGATGTTAAATCTATTGAGCTTTTTACACCTTTGTGTTCTCTTTTTTTAGTACTTCCTATACCTGTTGTACTAAGCTCTTTATTTGTGTACATTTTAACATTTGTATGCATTACACCTTTCATATAACTACCGTATGTACCATTTTTATAACCTATTAATGCAGCTGACACTTCACTTTTAGTCATATCTTTTACAATCTTAGAAACTCCAAGTGCTGCTTTCTCATAGTCAACCCCATGACAAGCTTTACATGATACTTCATCAACCTGAGCAAGTGATAACGTAGTCAGTGCTAATGTAGCTAATATTATTTTTTTCATAAGTATTCCTAATGTTTATCTATAAAGATAATACTAACATTTTTCTTTAAGTTTTATTAAATAATATATTCACAGACATTAAAAAACCCAAGCACTATTTAGTGCTTGGGTTTTTATAGTAATAGTTAGTTTAAATAACTAATTATTTACCAAGACCAGTAGATCTTAAATCAGCTTCGCTGTATTTAGCAACTTGACCTTTCATAACACCTTTCATTGGTCCACCATATGTACCATTTTTGTATCCTACCATAGCATCAGAAACTTCTGCTTTAGTCATATCTGAAACGATTTTAGATTTACCTAAAGCTTTCTTTTCAAAGTTTGCACCGTGACAACCTTTACAAGCTCCTAAATTAACTGCAGCAAATGCAGCAACACTTAATACTAATGTTCCTAATACGATTTTTTTCATATTTGATCTCCTAAATTTTTATTGAGTAAATGATACTAGTAAAATACTTTGAGTTATCTTAGAGAAATTAGGATAAAATAGCATTTATGAGAGAAAATAATATATTAGAAATAAAAGAATTAACTTTTGGTTATATTAAAGATAATATTATCTATAAGAACTTTGATTTAACACTAAATAAAGGTGAAATCAAGTCTATTGTTGGAGAAAGTGGAAGCGGAAAGTCAACATTATTTGAACTAATAACAAATAATATAAAACCACAAAAAGGGACTATTAAAACAAAAAAAATAGCTTCAATTTATCAAGATCCTTATAGCTCATTTCATCCAACTTATAATATAAAAGTACAAATAGATGATGTGGTAGAATCTTATAACAAAACAGAATTAGATAGTTTATTAACTACACTTAATTTAGAAAAAACTATGCTTGAAAAAAAACCACATCAACTAAGTGGTGGTCAACTTCAAAGATGTAGTATATTAAGAGCTATTTTAATGAAACCTGATTTACTTCTAGCAGATGAACCAACAAGTGCATTAGATAATATAACGGCATTAGAAACTATGCAAATGTTAGTTAAGTTTTTAGATAGATTTGGTATTCTTCTAATTACACATGATACAAATTTAGCCTCATGGTGTAGTGATAAAATTATAAATATTGACAAAGGTAATAATATATGAAAGCGTTAGTGCTACTAAATATGGGTGGAGCCCGAAGTAAAGATGAACTAGAGGTATTTTTAAGAAATATGTTCAATGATGAAAATATTTTAACAATTAAAAATACAACAATAAGATCAATGGTAGCATCACTTATTGTAACTCTTAGGCTAAATAAAGCTTGGGGAAATTATGAAGAGATTGGGGGAAGCTCACCACTTCATGAATTAACAGATAAGTTGGTTTATAAACTTCAAGAACAATTACCAGAATACTTTGTAACAACAGCTATGAGATACACATCACCTTTTGCACAAACTGCAATTGCAAGAATAAAAGAAAAAAATATTAAAGATGTAGTTTTATTACCACTTTATCCTCAATATTCAACAACTACTACAAAATCTAGCTTAGATGACTTTATCCAAAAAGCAAATAATGAATTTAATATCACAACAATAGAGCCATTTTTTAAAAATGAAACATATAATAAAGCTATATGTAATGAGATAGTTAAAACAAACGCAAAATATGATGACTATCATCTTATATTTTCTGCACATGGACTACCACAAAAAATAGTAGCAAATGGTGATCCTTATCAAATACAAATTGAAGAACATCTAGAGTTACTAAAAGACAAATTGTCACATTATGCAACAAATTTTAAATCTATCAACTTAGCATATCAATCAAAAGTGGGACCAATGAAATGGTTAACACCAAGTTTAGATAAAATGTTAGAAAACTTCAAAGGTAAAAAAGTTATCATTTACCCTATTTCATTTATAGTTGATAATAGTGAGACAGTTTTTGAATTAGATATTGAGTATAGAGAACTTGCACAAGAACTTGGAATAAAGGACTATAAGGTTGTGAAATGCCTTAATGACGACAATCTTTTCATAGAATCACTTAAAGAGATAATATCACAAACATAATTATTCACTTTATATTTATTTAAGCAAATAACAAATATAATCTTAAAAATGTTATAAGACAAAGTTATTGAAATCTTATAATAGTCTTATATTTAAAGGATTAAGAATGTTGAAGAATGTGACAATTAAATCTAAATTGATATTATCTACACTTGTATCAATTTTTGGACTTGGTATACTTGTGGTACTAATGAATCTATCAATTAGTAGTATTTCAGAGCTTGAGGAAGCAGAAAGAAAAGTAGTTGAACTAAAAGTTGGAATGAAACAACTTAGAATAAATGAGAAAAACTTCTTAATGAATCATGACATAAATGAAAAAAGTAAGTTTGAAAAAGCTATGAAAACTTTAAATAAAGACTTGAAAGAGTTAATTCATTTATTAGATTTACACGATATTGATAGTTCGAAAGTACTTAAATACAATGAAATAATGAAAGCTTATCAAGTTTGTTTTTTTAAAATTGTTAGAAAACAAAAAGAGATTGGATTAAATCCAAATGACGCTTTATATGGTACTCTAAAAACTTCTGCTTCAAAAATGCAAAATATTGTAAAAGAGATTAAGCATTTTAAACTTTTGGCATCTGTATATGAACTGAGAAAACATGAAAAGAATTTTATGCTAAAAAAAGATATACAATATATCAATAAAGGTTTAAAAAAGATTGATGTTATATTTAAAAATGTAACTAAAAGTTCAAAATTTACAGAGGAACAAAGATCTAAAGTTCTTAAAAGTCTTACTACATATAAAAATGCATTTAAAACTTTAACTGATACAGAACAAGAGTTAGGATTAAATAAAAACCTTGGTCTACAAAAAAAGATGAGAGATACTGTCAATAAAAGTATAGTTATTATAAAAGACCTAGTAAAAAGCTTAGATAAAGAGGTAGAATCAGAAAAAAATAGCAAACTAATTCAAGCTGATTTTATAGCCTTAATAATTGTAGGACTTATCACATTATTAGCAATAATGATAGGAACTAGTATATTTAAATCACTTAGATTACTTGAATCGGCAACTGAAGAACTAAAAAGAACAGGTTCTGCAAGTAATAGAATAGAAGTAACAAATCAAGATGAGATAGCACAAATATCATATAATATCAATGACTATTTAGATGGTATAGAAAAAGGTATTAAAGATGACCAAAGATTTATTGCAAATGTTCAAGTTGTTATGGATAGAGTTGGTAAAGGATGGTTTTCTCAACATATAGATGCACAAACTTCAAACCCAGCATTAGTTGAACTTAAATCTACTATAAATAATGCACTAACAAATCTAAAAGATAGATTTTTAGTGATGAATAATATTTTAGAAGAATATACAAGTTTAGACTATAGGAGTGAACTAAATATTGATGATATAGAAAAAGATGGTGTTTTTGAGCATTTAGTAAATGATATAAATACTTTAAGAGAATCTATTACTAAAATGTTAGTTGAAAATAAAGAGAATGGTATGACACTTGATGCTAGTTCAAATGTATTGCTTACAAATGTAGATGTATTAAATAAGAACTCAAATGAAGCAGCAGCAGCTTTAGAAGAAACAGCAGCTGCCTTAGAAGAAGTTACATCAAATATTGCGAACAACACAAATACAGTTGTACAAATGGCAAGTTACGGAAAAAATGTAAAAGACTCTGTAAGTTCTGGTCAAACTCTCGCAAACCAAACAACAAAAGCAATGGATGAGATAAATATAGAAGTTACTTCAATAAGTGAAGCTATTACTGTTATAGATCAAATTGCATTCCAAACAAATATTTTATCACTTAATGCAGCGGTGGAAGCTGCAACTGCTGGAGAAGCTGGAAAAGGTTTTGCAGTAGTTGCTCAAGAGGTTAGAAATCTAGCATCAAGAAGTGCTGATGCTGCAAATGAAATAAAATCTTTAGTTCAAAATGCAAGTACAAAAGCAAATAGTGGTAAAAAAATAGCAGATGAGATGATAGAGGGATACGCACACCTTAACGAATCTATTTCAAAAACATTAAACCTTATTTCGGATGTAGAGATGGCTTCAAAAGAGCAACAAGTTGGTATAGAGCAAATAAATGATGCTGTTACACAATTAGACCAACAAACACAAGAAAATGCAAATATAGCATCTCAAACTCAATGCGTAGCACAACAAACAGATACCATAGCTAAACTAGTTGTAGAAGATGCAAATGGCAAGGAGTTTAATGGTAAGGATACTGTACAAGCCAAAGAGATGGGTAATTGTGAAATTTAAGTGACAATTACGATACAAAAGAGTACAATGTCCTAATTATATTATAAGATGAAGTTATAAGAGGTCTTATAATTGTCTTAAATTCAAAGGATTAAACATGTTTACAAACATGACAATTGGTAAAAAACTAGGATTTACAGTATTAACTGTTTCTTTATTTGCTCTTTTAGTTGGGTTTCTAATTCTAAATTGGAATGCAACTAAAATTGAAGATAAAGTAGATAAAGATTTTGTTTCACAACTACAAGAAATAACTTTAGATAGACTTGCTACAAAAAAATCTGTAGGTATTGTTGCAGCTGTTTCTATTGCAAATGATGGTAAAGTAAAAGAGGCACTTAGAACAAACAATAGAGAAGTAGCTATAAAGACTTTAAATTTCATTGATAAAAAGATGAAAAAATCTACTGAATTTAAAAATACTAAAGTTCATATCCACACAGAAAATAATAAATCATTTGTAAGAAGTTGGAAAACAACTAAACACGGTGATGATTTAAGTTCATTTAGAGCTTCTGTAGTTCAAGTAAATCAAACTAAAAATGCTGTAAATACATTTGAAGTTGGTAAAGCTGGACTTTCTATACGTTCTGTTGTTTGTGTTACAGGTGATGATGGGAAACCTTTAGGTTCACTAGAGTTTATGCAAGGCTTAAACTCAGTAGCTAAAACTTTTGATAAACATCAAGATGCTTTTATATTACTTATGAACAAGTCACTTGCTAAAGCTGAAGTAAGTCAAAACAAACAGTTCAAAAACTACATAATTTCTCAAAAATTTATAAATAAAGAGTTCTTAGCGGATGCAAAAACTATAAATATATCTGAACTTTTAAAAGATAAGATGTATGAGAGTGAAAAGTTTTTATATACTTATGTTGATATAAAAGATTTCAATAATAAAAAGTTAGGTATTGCTCTTGTTGCTAGTCCTTTAAGTAAGGTTAACATGGCTGTTGATAGTGCAAAAGGTATTATCAATATTGCATTGGAAATTATTGTAGTTTTAGTTATATTTATTTTAATTACAATTATGACTGGTGTAAAAAAGATTGTTGTATCTCCTTTAGAGGAGTTCAACAATGGTATTAAAAACCTTATAAACAATGGAAGTTCAAGCTCATCAAATAGAGTTAAAAAACAATCAAATGATGAATTAGGTGATGTAGCTGATAACTTTAATAACTATTTACAGTCAATAGAAGATGGAATCAAAGAAGATATGAAATTTATTGCAGATACTCAAGTTGTTATGAATAGAGTTGGGAAAGGTTGGTTTGCTCAACATATCCAAGCAAATACAAACAATCCAGCACTTATCCAACTGAAATCAACAGTAAATGAATCTCTTGATAGTTTAAACGATAGATTTATAGTAGTTAATAATTTATTATCACAATATACAAATCTTGACTATACAAATAAACTTCATATTGATGGGATAGAAAAAGGTGGGGTATTTGAACGTTTAGTAAGTGATATAAATATTTTAAGAGATGCTATTACTAAAATGTTAGTTGAAAATAAACAAAATGGTATGACACTAAGTGACAGTTCAAATGTTTTACTTACTAATGTAGATGTTTTAAATAAAAACTCAAATGAAGCAGCAGCAGCTTTAGAAGAAACAGCAGCTGCCCTAGAAGAAGTTACATCAAATATAGCAAACAATACAAACACAGTTGTACAAATGGCAAGTTATGGAAAAGATGTAAAGGACTCTGTAAGCTCTGGTCAAAACTTAGCAACTCAAACAACGAATGCGATGGATGATATAAATGTTGAAGTTACTGCTATTAGTGAAGCTATTACAGTTATCGATCAAATTGCATTTCAAACAAATATTCTATCGCTTAATGCAGCTGTTGAAGCTGCAACTGCTGGTGAAGCTGGAAAAGGTTTCGCCGTAGTTGCTCAAGAGGTTAGAAATCTAGCATCACGTTCAGCAGAAGCTGCAAATGAGATTAAAGCATTAGTATCAAATGCTAAAAACAAAGCAAATAGTGGTAAAAAAATAGCTGATGATATGATAGATGGGTATACTCAACTTAATGCATCTATTACTAAAACTTTAGATTTAATATCAAATGTTGAAACTGCATCAAAAGAGCAACAACATGGTATAGAACAGATTAACCATGCAGTTACGCAACTTGACCAACAAACACAAGCTAATGCAAATATAGCTTCTGAAACGCAACAAGAAGCAAAACAGACAGATACTATAGCAAATCTTATTGTAGAAAATGCAGATGAAAAAATCTTTGACGGGAAAAATAATGTAAAAGCAAAAGGGACAGAAAAAAGTTTCTCAACTCCTTCATTAACTAAACAATCAAAAATATCTAAACCTGTAAAAAGTATTCAGTCAAAAGCACAACTTTCTAAGGTAGTTAGTTCTAAAAAAACAGATGATGAATGGGCAAGTTTCTAAAACTTGCCTTTTATCAATTTAAATAATTAATTTCTCAATCTATCTTTCTTAGTTAAAATTACACCAGACTCAATATGATTTGAGTAAGCAAACTGATCAAAAAGTGCAAAGTTTTGTATGTCGTGTGTTTGTGTTAATGTATCTAAATCCCTTTTTAAAGTCTCAGGATTACAAGATATGTAGATGATTTGTTCAAAACCTGCAGATAGTTTAGTTGTAGTTTCGTCTAATCCTGCACGAGGTGGGTCTAAAAAGATTGTACTAAACTTATAATCATCGAGATTTATATCTTTTAATCTTGTAAATTCTCGAACTTTATTTCTAGCTTCTACAAACTCTTCGCTACTCATTCTTATAAACTCTATATTTGATATATCATTTAATGCACAGTTTAGTTTTGCAGATTTAATTGATGTTTTACTTATCTCTGTAGCTAAAACTTTGTCAAACTGTTTTGATAATGGTATAGTAAAGTTACCGCCACCACAATATAGTTCACAAAGGTCACCACCAGTTTTTATATTTGATAGAACCCACTCAATCATCTTTTCATTTACTTTTTGGTTTGGTTGAGTAAATCCACCCTCTTTATATTGGAATTTATATTTCGTATTTGCAATACTAAGTTCCTCTTCAATAAAATCAGCACTAGTGATGACTTTTTGTTTTCTACTTCTACCAATAACTTTTATATTTAACTTCTTTTCTAACTCAACAGCAAGTTCTTTCCAACTATCTTCAAGTTTTCTATGGTAAATTAATGTTACTAATATATCGTTTGTTGTTGAACTTAAAAACTCTATAGAAAATAGTTTTTGATTTAATTCTTTATTGATAGCTAACTCTTCTAATAGTTTTGGCATTAGAGTAGATATACTTTGACTAACTATACTGCAAGATTCTATAGGCAATATTTTTTTATCTTTATCATTCATAGCATAATTTAAAGTAAAATTATCATCTTCGTTAAATGTTTTCCATAATCTAAACTCAGACCTATTTCTAAATCCACCATCATTACTTTGAATAATATCTATATCATTATCCCATAAGCTTTTAAATCTATCTTTTTCTATATTTACTTTTTTATTTAGTTGCTCTTGATAAGTTGAACTACCAAGGTTACAACTACCACATAGACCAAAATATTCACATTGCATTCTATATCCTATATTATTTTATTATTTTATTATTTTATTATTTTATATACATATTAAAGTTGAACTTTAACACAATTTCTTCCACTATTTTTTGCTTCATATAAAGCATCGTCTGCTCTTTTTATAGTAATCTCTAAACAATCACCAACTTTAACTTCAGTAAGTCCAAAACTAGCAGTTATTTTTAGCCCTTTTCCCATATCATAATCAGATAAGTGTTCTCTAATCTTTTCTGCTATTTTTTTTCCATTTTCAATTGTTGCTGTTGGTAATAGAACAACAAACTCTTCCCCACCCCATCTACTTATAATATCAACATTTCTAAAATGTTTAAGTAAGATATTTGATGTTTGAAGAAGTACATTATCTCCTATATTATGACCATATTTATCATTTACTATTTTAAAATAATCAATATCAATCATCATTACACACATACTATTATCTCTTTGTTCCATTGTATGGTATTCTGAGTTAAATAACTCTGTAAATTTATATCTATTATAAAGACCAGTTAATTGATCTGTTGATGCCATCTTTTCATATTTTTTTGTTTTTTTCTCTAAAAGATTATTTATCTCAGATAGTTCAGTAGAGTACTCTCTCATTAAAACTGACCACTTACTATACGATAAAGATATAAGTTCACGCTGTAAAATTAATCCTGTTAAAACATTTTTAGAGTTTGTAACTACAATTCTTTTAAAATGTTTCTCCTTCATAAAATTTATAGCTTCTTTAATACTTGCAGCTTCATTTATTGTTTCAATTGGTGATGACATATAATTAGAGATAGGAACATTTAAATCAAATGAATTTTTAATCAACTCCATAACATCTTTTGTTGTTAAAATACCAATGGGCAAGTTATCATTTGTTATAACAATACAATCATATCTATTATCTGCCATACTTTTAAGTACCGAAGACGTAAGAGTATCTTGAGGACTTTTTTGAATATGCTTGTTCATATTCATCAAATCTCCAATACGATAGTTCTCCATAAGTGTTTCAGGATCAATATGACTTATAATATCAGTATGCGTTAATATCCCATATAAACTACCATCACTATTTACTGCACAAATATACTCTAAAGAGTGTTCAAAAAACTCAATTGTATCAAGTATATTTTCCTCTTTATCAATAGTAGGAATTTTATCTAACTTAATTGTACTTATTTTTGCAGAAAAATCATACTGCTTTAATTTTAATTGTAACAAGTCACTTGCTGTTAAAATATAAAAGTTATTTTCATTTATAACTATCACATTTCTATGATTGTATTTATACATCAACTCTATAGCATCATTTAAAGTTGTATCAAAGTCAACACTTACAACCTTTGTTGTAGCTAACTCTTTAATTATTGGGAATTTCATCTATACCTCATTGGTTTATTATTAAGTACATTATACTCTTTTTTTATATAAGAATTACTTTTGAATCTTTTGTTGATTTTCCCTTAGTTTATCTTTTTTACTTTTCCCTTTACCTTTTACAGGAGCTTGCCCTTTTTGTTTTATAATTGCATCACCAGTAAGTTCAAACCCTTCTATTTGCTCTTTTTGAATATCTACTTTACATCTTTTTTGAATAAGTGAAAAATGTTCTTTATCCTCATGACCTATAAAAGATATAGCAACACCTTTTTTCCCAGCACGAGCAGTTCTACCTATTCTATGAATATAATCATCCGCACCCCGAGGTAAATCAAAGTTAATCACACAAGATATATCATCTATATGAAGTCCCCTACTTGCTATATCTGTAGCAAAGAGTATTTTTATTTTTTTATTTTTAAACTCATCAAGAGTGTAGTTTCTATCCTCTTGGTCTAAATCTCCATGAAATGACTCTGCTAAAAAGCCGTGTTTTCTAAACTTTGCAGCTATATTATCAGCGGCTCTTTTATTTGCCATAAATACTAAAACTTGATTCCATTTATTGTTCTTAAGTAACTCTCGAAGAAGTGGGCTTCTATTTTCTTTATTTACTTCAATTGCTCTTTGTGTTATATTTTCTACAGTTGGTGTCTCATCTTCAATTGTAACTTCTACAGCGTCATTAGTAATTCTTGAAGCTATTGAAAGCATTTTAGGTGGGTATGTAGCAGAAAATAATAGATTTTGCCGTTTTGAAGGGAGAACCTCAAGAATAGAATCTAACTCTTCACTAAACCCGTGATCAAGCATCTTATCTGCCTCATCAAGTATAAAATACTCCAATGAAGATAAATCTATCTGCTTTTTATCTAAAATATCCAAAAGCCGTCCAGAGGTAGCCACTACTATATCACAACCTTTTTGTACACTTAAAAGTTGTTTCCCTATATCCTCTCCACCAATCACATTTACTACTTTTGGGGGATATGGCAAAAACTCACTAAATAGCTTAAATATATTTGCAACTTGTATTGTCAACTCTCTTGTTGGAGTTAAAACTAATACTTTTATTCTTCTCTTTTTCTCAATAGGATTTTCCATCCACATATTTAAAACAGGCAATACAAAACTAGCAGTTTTACCACTTCCTGTTTGTGCTTTAGCCATAATATCGTCACCATTTAAAACTAAAGGGATAACACTATTTTGAATTGGTGTAGGTGTTGTATAATCATTATTTTTCAATGATTTATATATATGTTTTGATAGCTTGAATTGTTCAAATAGCATTTTATAGCCCCTCTAATTTTATATCATATTCTTCTGTAATCTCATCAAGTGAAGTTTGTTTCTCTTCTAAAAGTTCAAACTTATCTTCTACCTCTTTTTCTAAAGTGGTTACTACTCGTGAAATATCCATAATCTTACTGTTATCACCTGCATTTGATGCATCTATTAACTCTTTATGATGACCTTCTAGTTCATCTTCTAGTTCCATAATTGAAGACTCTAACTTATCGACCATTTTTTTAAGTGGAGATGTTAGTTTATTTCTCTCTTGCATTAAAGCACTTCTTAGCTTTTTATTCTCTTTTTTATTTACTTTGGGTTCACTATTTTTTATATCTTCTACAATATTCGGTTGCTTCTCAACCTCTTCCTCCCATCCAATCTTTTCTAGAAAATCATCATAGTTACCATCAAAATACTCCGCACCATCTTTTGCAAATATAATTAGTCTATCACATACTTGCCTTAACAACTCTTCACTATGTGTGACAATTATTGCAGAACCTTCAAAGTTTTTAATTGCATCAGTTAAAGCATCTATAGAATCCATATCAAGATGATTTGTTGGCTCATCAAGAAATAATAGATTTACCGGTTTTGCTATAATTTGACCTAACATCACACGACTTTTCTCTCCACCTGAAAGCAGTGATATTTTTTTCTCTGCACTATCACCTGTAAACATCATTGATCCACATATATTTCTCACAGTTGAAGCTGGTAGCTTTGGGTTTGCAATATATATTTCATCCATCACATTATTTTTTGGATTTAAGTGTGAAATATTTGTTTGTCCAAAATGTCCAAATGATGTATGCCCGTGAAAATCTACAATTCCACTTAAAGGTTTTAATTCACCTGCTATTGCATTTAATAAAGTTGATTTACCTTTACCATTTTTCCCTATGATTCCTAATGTCTCACCTTTTTTAAGGGTAAATGATATATCTTTAAATAAGATATTATCTTTCTCATATCCAAAACTTAAATCTTTTACATCTAGTAAAACTTTTGCAGGTGTATCTTTAAAATTAAAGTTGAATTTCAGAGTATTATCAAAGCCTAAACTATCCATCTTTTCCATTTTTTCTAGCTGTTTTACTTTTGATTGAGCTTGTGATGCTGTTGAAGCACGAGCTTTATTTTTGGCAATAAACTCTTCTAACTCTTTCACCTTTTTATCTTGTGAAATTTTTTGCTTTTCATACAACTCATCATCACTTTTTAGTTGTTCATAAAACTTATATGTGTTACCTTTTATTATATTTAGTTTTCTTCTATTTAGTCCCATAGTATGAGTAGATACAGCATCCATAAAGTTTCTATCATGGGTGATAAGCAAAACTTCACCATCAAATGATATAAGAAAAGACTTTAACCATCGTAAAGATAAAATATCAAGGTAGTTTGTAGGCTCATCTAGTAAAAGTAAATTTGGCTCGTCAATAATAAGTTTTGCTAAATTTAATCGTATTTGGTAACCACCAGAAAATGAAGAGGGTGGCTTTTCCAAATCATCGCTAGTAAAACCAAGACCAAACAATACTTTTTCAACTTTATATACACTAAACTTATCATCTTCACTTAAACTAAGTGCAACTTCTGCACTTATCGAATTTTGCGTAAATTCAAGATGCTGTTTCAATGCACCTATTTTATACCCTTTAGGGATAGTTATCTCACCATCATCATAATGCTCTTCATCTAAAATAAGTTTAAACAAAGTAGATTTTCCACTACCATTTCGCCCAACTAAACCTATTCTATTTCCTGAACCCATCTGAAAGTTTATATTTGTAAATAACTCTTGTGTACCATAGCTTTTTGATATATTTGTAAGTTGTATCAATATAATTGTCCTATTTATATCTTTAAAGACTATAAATATAGGCTTTAAAAGATATTTTATTTTATATTTAATCCACACTTTTTAGTAAACTATTGATATATAGTGTGGATATTTTAATATGTATTATTTTTATTGGTGTAACAATAGCATATATAATATGTGTAACAAATAACACAGTGTATATTAATAACTATAATCTAATAGCAAGATAAAAAAATAGAGTTATTAGAACTTTTATAGTCTATATAATGTATAATTTTCCATATTTAAATTGATAGAAGAAAAGGTTGCAATAGATATGTCTCAGAATGAAGAAAATTGGCTCGTAAACTTATTAGTGGAAATATCTAATAAAATCTATAATAACTTTTTTAATTATATTGATAATTTTAAATACAATGAATTAATAGCTAGAACTGTATCTGAAATAAAAGAAAAGATAATAGCTGTAAATAATGAGGAAGAGATAGAAGAAAATTATTTTGGATATAATAATCAAAAAGCTTTAATATTAGATTCTTTTAATAATATGTTTAAGAACAGAAGAGATTATTCAAATCTAGATCCAAATAGTAAAGATGATAAAGAGTTAATAGAAAATGTTCTGAATCAAATATCAGTACAATTGACTCATTATGATTATGATGTTTTCACTGATAATGATTATTCAAATATTATAAATAACCATAATCATTATACATATGTACAAAAAAAACCTTATAGAGATTATGAAAAGCATTTAAAAGAAAATCTTGATATTCTTATTGTACATAATAATATTTATAATCAAATTTTAACTAGAGGTCTTGATGTTTGGAGAGACTATAAAAATTCAAGTTTATATTACAGAATAAAACCATTTGAAGATAAACAAAAGATAGATAAAATAAAGTTGTCTAATTATCTCTCTAAATTATTTAATAAAAATATTGAGATATATGATAATACAGAGAATATAGAATATTTACAATCTGAATATTTAATTATATCTTTATTACCTATAGTAAAAATGGAGATATTTAATCCATATTCGCATATAGAATTTCCACATATTATAAATGAAATGTATTACAAAAATAGATTCCAATATACAAACTTTTTGAAAAAAAGATATATTCAATCTTTACGACCAATTATTCAACATGAAAGTACTATTGTGGATTTTATAAAATATCTATCTCAAGATGAATATCAGTACAAGTATATAATGAACTGGTTATCTTCATTTTTTCAAAACTTGCATAGTTCTAAAATTGCTTTAGTACTCATTGGAGATGTAGACACTACAAATACATTAATCTATGATGTTATGAAACCTATATTTGCAAATAAAAATGAATATATTAGTGTGATTAATGATGAGACTTTGAAAAAAACAAATGATTTAATTATAAATGATAAAATATTTTATCATATTGACGAAATTTCAGCGTTAAACATAAAAAATAAAAGAACTAGTAAACTGGTATTAGAAATATTAAGTAAGAAATATGGATCAGCACAAGACGCATGGGAAAATAATGAAAGCTTTATCAATGGTGAGTTAATAGTTACATCAAGCAAAAATAGCCCTTATCCATTTTTAAAAGATAGTTATAGCCGTTGTACAGTATTGAAAGTAAAATATTTAGATACGATTTTAAAAAATCTGAACGTTGACCGTTTATCTCTAAAAGAAGAAATTCAAAATGATTTGAATAATTTTTCTTCTATTTTATCAAACTACGATTTAGATAAGAGTTATCATAATGTAATTGATACAGAGGAAAAAAAAGCTTTACCTAAAATGAAAAATGGAATTATAAAAACAACTATATTGAATAATCAAGTTAAACAATTTATTAATGCAATTTTCTCATGCAGTTTAAAATTATTTGATAATTTAAAGAGGGAAGGTGATGAATTTTACCAAGAATTTAAATATAATTATGAAGAAAAAATGATAGCTCAACCATTACTTAGCAGATATTTTAATCTAATGTTCGATGAAATAACTTTTCCTGATAATAGTCATTTTATAGAGATACTAAAAGAACAAGCAGAAATGTTTAAACAATCACCCAATGATAAAACTAAATATAATGGAAAAAAAAGATATAAAATATTTTAAATATACATTATATTAGTTTACCCTAAAAAATATTATAATCTAACTAAATCCTATTGTAATATTATATATATCCTGTACTAATTCTAACTAAATCCTACTATTATTTTATCATAATCCTAAAATATAAGAATATCTATATATCCCTGCATTAATAGTATTTACTGAAAGTTTAATATAGAATATATCATATTTAAATATGAATATGAATATGAATTTTTATCTAGTTGTAACTTTCAAGATAATTTTTTTATTACTAACCAATAATCTGATAGAAATAAATCAGATTAAATCACAACTTCAAATCCAACCATACAATTAGCAGTATAGAAGTTATACCAAATAATAAAATACTTCTAAGTATAGGTACTACTTTAATCTATTTATTTCTTACTAAATATTAAGGATAGTAAGATGATAAATTATAAAACAGAGATAGATACAGTTGCATTACAAATAGATTGTAAAGATGAAATACAACAACAATTTAGATTAGATTTGATTCGTAGATGTATCGTATCTTCAAGAATAGCTAGTATAAGTTTTAATAGTGAAAAATTAAGATATGAAATTTATTATGCCAATACAAGATTGGCAACTATAATTAGTGGATATTCAAATTCCTTAAACTATATCAAAATTAGAATTGCAGGGTTAAAAAGATATAACGATGTTATTGATAAAAAGTCAAAACTTTTATTAATGTTACTTTGTGGATGGTTTAATACAGCTAATATCCATTTTAGACTAGTTGAACTTGATATTGCTATTGATGTATCTTGTCCATTTGAAAATGTATTAGTAGTTTGTACAAGGAAAGCTCCTCATGTTTCATATAATGAAATAGCTAAATTACAGTATTTTGAAAATGAAATACCAACTTCATATATAGAAGACTATAGTGACGGAAATGAAAAGAAAAATGCTACATTGCGATCTTACTTATATAATAAAACAGCTAAAGAAGGATTGTGTTTTAATATAACTAGATTTGAACTAAAGTTACAAAAAAAATATTTTAGAAGATTTCCTTTTAATACTCAATCAATTTTAAATGCACTATCAAGGTATCATGCGATGTACTTTCAAAATCTTAATGCGAAACAATATATCATAAGTAAATATAACAGCTATTCTTCTGTACAGAGAAGAGAGATAAATAGACTTGGTTTGGAACGATATAGACTATACCCCAATGTTAAAGTCGTAAAGCAGTTTATACATGATGTAAACTCTGTATATATAAACTTTAATGGGAATATTGCATATCATCATTAGATTCAAAATAATTTTTTTATACACACTACTTAACTGATAGAAAATAAAAAATTAAAGGGTTTCCAATGAACACTACAGTAACAAACTACAATGAACTGCTTCCCGATGGTGTTGTATTCAGTATTCGACAAATCAATGATATGGGGCTTATAAAATCAGATATGCTTAAAAAGCTTATCTATAATCAGCAGATAGAAGTTTTAAAAATTGCTTCTAAAAACCATATATCAAGAACTGCATTAATTAAATACTTAGAAGATAACACTATTCCTGCAAAAACAAACTAAATTTCAAATCCAAATAGCTATATTTAGCTACTTATAAATTCAATAGAAACTTCCAAACTATATCACTCCGTCATATTAAAAAAACAAAAAAATACCTAAGCATAGCTCTATTGCTATGCTTTAGGGAGTGTTCTATTTATATATCATTAGTTCAGATACACCTTTTTAATACCTGTGATATATCCAATCTCTATATAGTCATTCTCTTTAAATTGTTTCGTCATTTCTTTATAAGTTGGCTGATTCATTTAGCTCTCCATTTTTATTTTGTAGGTGGTTTTTTGTAAGGAATTTCCTTAACCTCAAAAGCTGATACTTGAATATATCCATCCATGATTTCACTATCTTCTAAAATAGTTTTTCTGATTTCAGTAATAGTAAAACCTTTCTTTAATAATCCTAATTCTTTAATCTCTAGTTTAAAAGATTCATATCCAAAACTCTCCCATACTTCTAAAAGCCATTTTAGTGTTTTTGTTGCTATCATATTATCAACTTTCTAATTTACATCATAAATTCAATAGCATCTTTGCTACTACCAGTACAAAGTCCACCATCTATATTATTTTTATCTAAATAACAACCGTACTCATCCTTATCATCACAAGAGTATACATTCACTATATATCCACTTTCACTACTTTCAAATATCTCATAGTGCAAATTGTTATAGTTAAACTCAACAGTTTCACCAAGTTCTAAAAGCTTTGATAATGTTTTAATAGCTATGTCTTTATAGTTTTCATTTTGTAGTAAAAAATTTAATCCCTCTTTAGTCCAAGTATCAAAGTTCTTTTTAGCTTCATTTTGAATATAAGGATTATACATTTTAAGCAGCTTTTCTTAATGCCATATACCAAGATTTTGAAGCTCCATCCCATCTAAAGCCATTTTGTTTTATTATCTCTTTATGTTCAAATGCTCCATCACCAACAACTATTAAGTTATCGCCTTGTTGCATTACTTGTAAACCTAGATTGGTTAATTGGCTATAATCTTGTTGATTTTGGTATGGTTGTTGATGAGATTGATTTTGTGGCTGATTTTGATGATTATTTGGTATATAATTTTGTTGCTGTGGTTGTTGAAAGTTTTGAGTATTGTTTTGCTGTGTATTTGATTGCGTACGACTTTTATTATAAAGTGAGTTACCAAACTGATTTCCAAAACTACGCATAGCTCTTTTGATAGAATCTGTTATAGCTTCTTTTGCTCCACCCTCATGTGCATCTGCAAGTGTTTTGGCTATACCTGTACCAAATCCTACATCCTCTCTTGATATATGATTTATGTGTTGTTCGTCATATACTAATACTTTAACTACTGCCTTATAGCAAATAACATGATTTTGATTTTGATTGATTTCTGATGATACAGATTCTAGTGAAACGGTTTGATAACTCCAGTTGCCAAATCCAAAAACTCTATTGGCTGTTTCTATTATGTCAAATCCCTCTAAATAAGAGAGATTGACATTACCTTTACTTCTTGTTTTTATTCGGTTACTAGCTAACTCTTGATTTAGTAACTTAGTTTGTTCTTCGTTAAACATAGCTTTCTCCTTTTATGCTACTTTCTTTTCTATTGTTAGTATCTCATCTGTATCTGTATTTGCAGATATTCTTTTGGTATTGATTTTGACTTTTGATGGTGTTATAATAATATCTGATGAAATAGATACAAACTTACTAAGCTCTTCTTGACCCTCTTTTGTTTTCATAGCTTTAAGTATTGATTCGGTGTCTGGTTCAAACTGTACATGACCAAGTCCCATAACTGCTTTTTCATCTTTGATAGTGAGTGTTTCTTTAACTTTTGAAGTTTCTTTAGATAGAGTAATAGAAGAGATGATACCACCATCAATTCTATCTATTCCATTTTTATTAAATACTTCTGCTGTTATCACTTTTGCTATATCTAAAGATGATGATAGTTTCTTTTTATAAGCTTGTAACTCTTGAATATTTTGAGCTATATAATCAATTTTATTTTTTAACTCATTAAGGGATAGCCCTACATAATCAGCCTTTTGATAGTAAGGCTTTGAGTCATCTTCTAATATATTTTGGAGATACTCTTTAAAGAACTTTTTAGACTTCGTATCTTTTAGTGTTTCTATTTGTGTTTGTAGTTGATAATTTATTAATTTCATATTGGGAATCTCCTTTTTTCTGTATTTAAACATGTACATATCACTTTACCAATAACAGTTATTGCTACTACTGCTATTACTTTGCATTTATTATCCATATTAAGCCGCCATTTGATAAGTAGGTGTTTTTAAACTTGCTATTTTTTGTACAGTGGAAAATAGCTCTTTATTTAGTTTTAGACTTGCATCTATAGATGTGATAGCTTTTGAAGTAAATGATTTAGAAGTATTGTTATTACTCCCTTTTGCTCCACCTCTTATCATCGCTTCTTGAACTCTATTAAATACAGTCCATAAAGAACTATCATTATCCTCTTCTCTATTTACCTTTAAAAACTCATTAGAATCTACTGTATGCACATCTTTATCAAATCTAATATCAATGGCAGCTCTTGCTAGTGAATGTTGTTCAAGTGGATTTAAAGTGATATTTTTAAACATACTTATTTCATCTTTTATTTTAGGCATATATGAAGTAACTTCATCTATTGCTTTTGTCACTTTATCAATATTAAAACCACTATGAATAATAGAATGATGGTTAAAAGTATGTGATGGAACTACCATCATATTTGCACATACGATTCTAAAAAATGCTAAATCAACTATAAAAGATGATGTTCGGTTATGAGAGTTTGTTAAAACTATATCTGCATACTCCTCATTTGCATCAGGTCTAAGTAAATTATCTATATTTCTAAACTGAATTATATGTTTTTGATAACCCTGATTGTTATCATTTCTTACTTTACTCTCACTTGCCATAATTGGATAGTATCCTGCATCTCTAAAAGTATCTAGTATTGAATATGTTGGAACAAAGGCATATCTATCAGATACCCCATCTATAGGAGTATCTGAAAAGATTGATGGAGCTACATTTTTTAATTGTTCATTTGTTAATGGATTTTTTGACATTTTAATATCCTTTTTTATATTTATATCATGGGTTAAAAGCCTATGGCTAAAACTCTAGTCTTCTAAATTTTCTTTTATTACAGTACCTATTGCTATTGCAATAGTAAGTATTTGTCCTAGTGGTAACATTGCTCTATGCTCCTTGTAGATTGTTGTAGTGTAAGTTATTGAGTGGTGTTTTCCAGTTTTTTAAAACAGTAGCTTTACAAAATACTTTTTCCATATCATTTAGTTCTGATTCGTTTGGTTGTGGGTTGTTATTCCTTTGCCACTCTTCATAGTCTAAATTTTCTAAAAAGTTATTTGTTTGTTGTTGTGTATCAAAATTATTCATTTTCATAACACACCTCTTTCCTCTTTACATATAAAGCTATGAAGTAATCTGTATAGTATTGATGGTTGTTGAGTGGAAACCATTATCTCTTTTGGTTCTAGTATCATTGTTATCCCTTGTATTTTATGTGTATTTCAAAGGCTATTTGTGCTTTGACTACTTTAATAATATATGATTGAAAATATTTGGAAGTTAATTTTAAAGATTTAAACTATATGATTATGCTATTGAAAAAGCTTAAAATATATAAGGATTTAACTATGCAAGAATGGTGTGTTTATACTGATAAAATTGTTACTGAAAATGAATCCAATATTGAACATATAATTCCAAAGTCAATTGGAGGACATGATAAATTAACAATAAAAGTTGATAAAGAAAAAAATAGTGATCTTGGTAAAGTATTGGATTGTAAAATCACTGACCATCCTTTTATGCTAATGAAGCGTAATCATTATAATTTTAGAGGATATAGTAAAAAGCCAGTAAAATATATATGGAATGCAACTGTACAGGGTATGAAAGGAAAAGTTGATTTAAGAGAAGAGCAAATTAAATTTAATACATTTCGTAGCCTTAATGATTATGGACTAAATATATCAAAACCAATATCAAATGAATCAATCAGTACAAATATGTCTTATGATGAAAATATACTTATTTCATTTGGAGCAAAAATGGCTTTAGGAATTGGTAAATATTTTTATGGAGATACTTTTAAAAAGTGTGGTTTCCACAATGAACTAAGAGATTTAATGAACTCTTCAAATTCCTTAAATAAAATGAAGATGTTAAGTTTAAACCCTGAAACTAAAGGGTGTTGGATATTAAATCCATTAAGATATTTAGATACAAGAGTACAATCAAAATTTGAACCTTGGATGAATGAAATTTTAGCACAAAGTGATAAACATATAATTTTCACTATGCATACCACATCAGAAATCATTTTAGGTATCTCTTTATTTGGCTCTAAACTAGATACATGGGTATGCAATATAGGAAAGAATAGTTTAAAGTTTCCAATTGGAGATGATTTTGAGTTAGGAAGAGTAATAGAAATAGATTTACAAACTAGAGTTTTTTTAGAAATAGATTTGCGAACTTATTTAGAAAATTATTTACAAAAAAAGAATCCGCTGAAAATATAGTACTTGAAAGAAAGCTATTTATATTGTACTTTTTCCTAGTTTTTCATATTCTTTTAATTTATCAATAATTTTGTCTATAAAATCAAATGGTGCATATTTTAATAAATCTATAAATAATTCTATTTTTTCATCTTTATTTTTAGAGTTGATTAAAATCTCTTTTGGATATAGTTCTGAACTATAAATTTGTGCATTAATAAGATTATTAAAATATTCAAGATCTTCTTTTGTTGCATTTTGCAAAAAATATTTAAAACACTTTGTTCTTGTTTTTGCAGATGTATCAAATAATTCTTGTTCTGTTACATTTAATATTTCAGCTACATAAGATATAAGTTCTATTGGTATATTTATTCTACCATTTAAGTAACTGTAAATAGCAGATACAGATGGTACTTCTCCTGTTCTACTAACTGTTGGTTTTAAATCAATTAATTTGTTAGCAAATTCCTTTTTTGTCAAACCTTTTGTTTTAATAATTTTATTTATATTATCTTGAATTGTAAGCATAAATACACCTTTAGTAATTAATTATAATTAAACAATAATATCTAGGAGCTAAGTTATAATAAATTATTAACTATGTATAATAATACAAAATACTAGGAGTAATTAATTGAATAATTTACAGCATAATACAATTGGTAAAGCATGGAGAGAATTAGTATATTTAACAAAGAAAAATGGCGTTGAATTGGCAGATGAAGGATTAGAACTTTTAGATGTTAATATCAAGTTTAAACATGATTTCAATAGTAAAGATACAATTTTAGGAAAATATGCAGACAAAAAAATGATAGAAAATATGCAAAAAGTATTTTTTTCAAATGAAGAAAATGACTTAGGACATAGTTATTTTGATAATATGTGTTCCCCATATAGAAATGATTACCTTACTGATATAGTTAAAGTTTTAAAAGATAAACGAAACTCAAAAAGAGCTACGCTAACTTTAAACAGTTCGGGAAGCGGTAAAGTACCTTGTATTAATGTAATAAACTTCTTAATAAGAGATGAAAAACTAAATGTTTATTATTTTTCTCGTGGACAAGATGCCTATAAAAAATTTTATGCAGATGCTTTAGTAATTGCAACAATGCAATCAAATATTGCAGAAAAATTATCTGTTCAAGTTGGAGAAATTACAGGGTATATAACTTCATCACATATTTATAATAGTGATATGACAAGTATTAATAACTTTTTGAATAATGACTAAAGGAAATATATTATTTGTTGTACCTCGTTCACTAAATCCTAAGCAAATGTATTTAGAATACCCTTTGGGTGTGGGGATACTTGGTACTATTTTACAAAATGAAAACTATAATATAAAAATATATGATGGAAATGCAGAAGAGTATGAATTAATAAAATATTTAGATCAATTTGATAACTTCATTCCAGATATTGTTGGTTTTTCTATTATTACACCAAATTATCCAGTTGCAAAAGTAAATATTCAACAACTTAAAGAGAAGTATAAAAATATAAAACTTATAGCAGGTGGAGTACACTCAACATTATTCCCAAATGATTTACTAAATGATGGAGTTGATGTTGTAGTAAAAGGAGAAGGGGAGCAACTAATAGTAAATTTAGTAAAAACCCTACTTACAAATAATAACTTGTCTAAAATTGAGGGTATAGTCTATAAAAATGACAAGGAAATAATTGATAATGAATCAAAGAATAAAAATATTTCATTAAGTGATGTTCCCATAGTAGATAGAAGCTTATTTAATCTTAAAAGATATACTCACCACTCTATGATAGCCTCAAGAGGATGTCCATATAAGTGTAATTTTTGTTGTAATTATTCAGGAACAATCTTACAAAAAGGTACAACAGTAAATAAATATACAGATATTATCAATGAGATGAAATACCTAGAAGATGAATTTAATGCTAAAGATATATTTTTTGCTGATGATATTTTTTTAATTAAAAAGAGTGATATTCTATCTTTTTGTAGTGAATATAAAAAAGCTAATCTTAGTGTAGAATGGGTTGGACAAATGAGAGCAGATACTATTGATGAAGAAATAGCTAGAGCTATATCAAATGCAGGATGTAAAAGAATATATTTTGGTGTTGAATCAGGAAGTGAAAATATACTAAAAAACTCAAATAAAAGATTAACAAAAAAACAATTACTAGATGGCATTACTTATGCAAAAAATGCAGGAATTAGGGTAAAAACTGGTTGGATATATGGATTACCAGGTACGATGAAAGAGCAATATGAATCAATAGATTTTATGATAAAAATGAGACCACATGAAATATCTATTCATCAGCTTATACCATTTCCTGGTACTCCATATTATGAAAATCCAGAGTTTCATGGTATAGAAATAAAGGATAAAACAAATTTTGAAAGTTTTTGCTATGGGGGAATATCAGATAATATTAAATTTAACTATATGAATACAGAACAATTTGAACAACTTTTAATAGACACAGAACAAGCTTTAGAAAAAGTTGGTTATGTTAGTTCAGATAAATCAACAAAAAATGATAAATATATTTACTCTTCACCTTTACATAAAAAATCGATAACAGTATTTAAAAAAGAGGATAAAAACTAAATGGATATAATTGCTACAATCGGACCGACTCTTGAAACTTTTGATGATATTTCAAAAGCTATTGAAAAAGGTGTAACCACTTTTAGATTAGGATTTGGTTATCGTTCAAGAGATCAAGTTGCATTAATAAAAACTATTCGAGATGTTGAGAAATCTATAAATAAAAAAGTTTTTATAATGGTGGACTTACCATCGTCAAGACCTAGAATTAGTAACAATATTGAACTTAATATAACCAAAGATGACTTTATTTATATATGTAGAAGTGATAATTTCAAACAACAAAATATTATTTTAGTAAATGACTTTGAATATATAATAAGAAATATCAATATAGGTAGTATCATAAAAATTTTAGATGGCAAGATGAAATTTAAAGTTGAATTGACAAATGAAAATTATATTAAATTGATTTGCTTAGAAGGGAATGAAATTTTAAAAATAAGTAATTCTATAACAATCGAAAATAGAAATGAACCATATAAACTAATACTTGATGAAGATAAAGATATTTTTAGATGTTTACATAAAAACAATCTCATTATTGATTGGATTGCTTTTTCTTTTGCTGAAGATAAAAGTCAAATAATAAAAGCAAAAAAAGAGATTCTGGATTTGGACTTTATAAGTACACCTAAGATAATTGCTAAAATAGAAACTAAAGAAGCTGTATATCAATTAAATCAAATTGCTTCAGTTGTTAATGGAATTATGGTTGCTAGAGGTGACTTAGCTGTAAATTTAGATTTTAAACCAATTGTTGCAGAGGTACAAAGTCAAATAGTAGAAATATGTAAAAATAATAATTTATACTCTATTGTAGCAACTCAATTATTAGAAAATTTTGCTGATATAGGAATAATGAGCCGTTCTGAAATAAGTGACTTATCTTTAAGTATATCTCAAAACCCATCTGCTTTACAACTAGGAAAAGAAACTGTTTATAGCAGTAGACCACTTAAAACTATAGAAATATTACAAGAATTTATAAATTATGAAATATACCGTAATGAACTATATAAAGTTACTCTCCCTAAAAAAACAGAACAAACTAATAAAAATTTGATAGTTGCTATAGAGGGTGCAAATGGTGCTGGTAAATCTACATTATGTAGACACCTAAGTAATCATTTTAATACTTCTATTAAATTTGGTGTACCTGATTTATTTTTGAAAAAAGAGTTAAAAGAAAAAATGATCATAGATGCTAATTGGTATAGTTCATCTTTGTTTTTTATATCAGGTGCAATAGAGCAAATAAAAGAATTTAGAAATAGTAATGATAATATTATAATCTTTGATCGCTCTATTTGGTCAACCTTATCTGTTCAGACTAGTGATAAGCCAAAAAATTTAAAATCACTAGTTGATATTACTTTTAATTTAGAAAATATTAGTATTGAACCTGATATTACCATTGTATTAAGAGCAGACTATGAAACTTGTAGAAATAGAATTTCTAAAAAATCTACAGATGAGCAAAAACTAGATGAACAAGTAAATAGAAAAGAGTTTTATCAAAAAGAGGATCAGTTTTATAATTGGCTTACTTTTCAAAGAGAAAATATTATAAATATCGATGTTAATAATATAACGGAACAAAGTTTATCTAACAAAGTTATAGAAATTATTAATAATAAATATGAGGAGATAAAACAATGATAAAATTATTGACAAGTAATTCAAATAAATATAAAGACTTTAAGAGAGAGTTAGAATTTTTACAAATAGAACTAGAAATTACAAGTCGAAATTTACCTGAAATACAAACAGAAAATATTGAAGAGAGTATAATATATAAAGCTATTGAAGCAGAGAAATTATATAAAGAACCTGTTTTTGTAGATGATTCAGCATTGTTTACAGAACAATACAAATCTTTCCCAGGTGTAAATACAAAACTAATACTAAAACAGTTAGGTAAAAATGGTTTAAAAAAGCTTTTTCAAGATGGAAATACAAAAGCAAAAATGGTTACAGTATTAGGTATATCGATAAATGGAAAAGTATATACATTTATAGGAGAAATTAAAGGATACTTAGACTTTAGTAAAGAAGTTAGAAATCCAAAAATGTTACTATCTGATATTTTTGTATCTAGTAATAATGATGAAGATATTTTTTATCACAGATTTAATGCTTTAAAAGAGTTACAAAAAGATATTTTCAATATACAGATTGAATATGATTTATTAAAAAACAAAACATTTGAAAATCAATTTTGTACAAAAGAAAGAGAGTGTCCTTTTTGTATAGAATTTGAAGATATTAATAAGTCATTATTTTATAGTATGACAGACTACAAAATAAAAAGTAGAATTGTATATGAAGATAAAGATTTTATAGTTATAGTTCCTCTTGGTCAGTTTATAGAAGGTGGATTATTGCTTTTAACTAAAGAACATATACATTCATTTGCTCATTTAGAGCAAGAAAAATATATATTACTTAATAATCTTGTGGAAAAAATAAAATTAGTTATAAAAGAAGTTTTTGGTGTTATACCAATTGTATTTGAACATTCATCATCTATAAATAGAGGTAAAGGTAAATGTTGTGTTGATCATGCACATTTTAATATCTTTCCTGTTGATATAGATATAAATGATTATATAACTGATAGAATTTCTAGTTCAATAACAAGTATAGAGGAATTAACAAAATTAAAATTTTATGATAATGGTTATTTATATATAGATTCTAAAGAAAATGGTAAGATTATCTTTGATGGTAAAAATGTACCAACTCAACTTATAAGACAACATTTAACTCATAAATTAGGATACGAAAACAGATGGCATTGGAAAGAATATTTAGGCATCAATGAAATGCAAGAAACTTTATCTAAATTATCTGGCAAAATATAATAAATGGAACAATCACTAAATCAAAAGCTTTATAATCTTGAAAATACATCAAACGATTTTTATACAAAAAGTAATGAAATAGAGATAAGTAGTAGATGGGATAAAAAAGCACAATATTGGGATAGTCAATTACAAAGTGATGATACTCATCTTAATCAAAATAAAGAGTACAATAATTTTATAGATGTTAGTAAAAAAATAGCTTCATCGTTTAATAATGACACAAATAGTTTGCTTGATATTGGATGTGGTACTGGTCTTGTATCTAAAGCTTTAAGCCAATATATTAATAATGGACTAGGTATTGATATTAGTTCTAAAATGATTTTAGAGGCAAAAAAGAAAAATATAAAAGATATGACTTTTTATACAAAAAGTCTTTTTGATTTAGATAAAAATATTGATGGCACTTTTGATATTATTGTTTCAAGAGGTATTTTATTGTCACATTATGGATTAGAATATTTAGATGAAATATTAGATAAACTCTTTACTCTTACCAATAATAAAGGTTTCGTACTAATAGATTTTTTAAATAAAAATGTATCAATTGACAATGCACATTTACCACAAAATAAAGAATATTTTCTACAAGATACTATTAAAAACCATGCTTTAAAAAGTGGATTTTCAAATGTTGAAATAAATGGTGAAAACACTCATAGAGTGTTGATAGGTATTTTATATAAGTGATGTATGATAAAATAAAATTAGAATTAGAAAAAAAGTTAGTAGGAAAGCAACTAACTGATGCTCATAGACATAGCTTGTATGACATTGATAAAATTAAAAATATAGAAAATTTATCAGTTGAAGAGTGGAGTGAGAATAATGATTTTTTGCAATACCAAAATAAAACAAAACAACTATATGGTAACGAACTTTTTGATGAAATGCAAGAATGGTTAGAGTTTTCAGTAAATGAAAATATAAGAACAATTTTAGATTTTTCTGCAAAACATGCTAGTGAAGATTTAAAAAGGATCTATGATAAATATAAGATAAGAAGCTTTTCTCCGTTAAAGTGGAATAAATTATCAAAAATTAATCATAACTTTATACCTCAATTCCTTATATTACCTGATGAAAGACTATTAACAGATGATATTATTAAAAAAGTACTTTTTATAAAAAAGCAATACCCCACAATAAAATTTACTATGCATTGCTTAGAATCTAAGCAGCATAAAAAAATAGCATTAAATAAATTTGGTATAAGCACTATCGAATGGCTAGATAAATACAATATGCTTGATGAAAAATTATATTTGGTACATGTAAACGAAGTATCAATTAATGATATAAATTTAATAAGACAAAATAATGTTAAAGTTATTTTATGCCCACTTATGAGAGTTCCTTTAAAATATAGAAATGCAAATATTCCATTAGATTTAGATATATATTTTGGAACAGATGCTCCTTTAATAAGCAAAAAACGAAGTTTAATTGATACAGCAATATTTCAGGCTGAGATATGGATTGGGAAAGGGCAAGAATTTGATAAAGTACTTAATAAAACAGTTGATTGTCTTACAAATAAAATAATCTAATCTATTTAATAAATAAATAAATCTATGCTATAATCCATTTGTTCTTAGATTTTCACGACCGCTTCCAATTTGGCAAAAATCTTTTTATTTACTACGATAGAGTGCTTTATGCTTTAATAATTGCAGTTTATTTGTAGAATGGAAGTACTACAGACATAAAATAAATGTAAAACTGCTTTGATTAAAAGGATAATACATGAACAGCATAACAAACAACGATCTTGAAATAAAACATATTGCAAAAAACCTAAAAAAAGAACTTACTAAATTTGATATAGAACTAAGTCATAGTGCATCTTTAAATACAGTATCAAGAATACTAGGCTTTGAAAACTATAACACATATAAAGCAATATTAGACAAAGATACAAAACCAAAACAAACGAATAAATCAGTATCTCTAAAAAAAGAGAAACCCTTACTTTTTGAAAGAATCCCTTATGAAGCTAGATATTGGGAACATAGTTATTTATCTATAGAAGAGGTAGAAGAAGTTTTAACAGAGTATTTACACTATAAAGATGGCTTAGTATTTGCAAATATAGCTAAAGTTTTTACAGATAATAAAAACAATCCATATAATTTAGTTTTAGAGTTAAGAAACTGTGAAGTACCTAAAGAGCATCATTGGATAAAACTTGACCATGAAACAGGTGTAGAACTAATGTTTGAAGAATATGTATCTACAAGAAGAGAGATTGATTCTAATATCGTTGAAGACATGCTATAGTATAATGGAGATATGGAACTACTTGAAGCTTTTAAAGCTATGGTAGGTGTAGGAGATGGAGAGATATTTCCATCTTTGAACGAGGAAGTATTTAAATACAATGATCCTAGTTCAAGATTTTATAAATATAGAAACCTATTGATTAATAGACCGTTATATAATAGTTTTAAATAAGCCTATCTACACTTGTCCTTATTAGGACAAGTGTAGTTTTGATTGTATCTCTTCAAGGCTTCTTATTAACTCTTCAAAAGTTGGAGGATTACCAATAATCATACTTTTTGCCATATCTTCATAATCTGCTTTGAAACTATGATTTAGTTCAGGAGTAGGGATGATTTTAATAGACTTTGGTGTTGCACTTGGATAGTCAGCTTTATTGTCTTTATAAAAAATTGACTTATGTTGAACAACATCAGCTAGTAAGTCTAAATTTTCAATAGCCATTTTTCCATACTCACTATTGTAAAGTTTTACTAAATCATAAATATGCCTACTCATGTGATTTCTTTTCTCTATTCTCAATGGTTCATTTCTTGAATTTTCAGCATGTAAGATTGTAGCTTTCTCCCAAAATGTTCTATCAGGACGAAGTATCTCTACTTCAATAGGATCACTTTTTTCTAGTACTTGCTCAAAAAAGCTATCTATACTTTTTGTAATAGTTGGTACTCTTGCTGACCTTACACCTGCTTCTACTTTTATCATAGGTTTTACATAGCTACCACCGTACTCAATATCTTCTAATAATTTTGGATAGTGAATATAGAGTGTCATCTCTCCTTGAGATATTATCTCCACAGATAAATTAGTAACTTTTTTTATCTCATCTTCTATAATTGTTAGTAAAATATTATCTGTATATTTTTGACCTGTATTTTTTAAATTTAACAGTTCTCTCTCAATCTTTTTGTTCGACCAATCATTCCCATCTTCAAAATAATCCCAAGGGTTAGTAAACTCACCATAATGTTCTTTTAAAGTATCAATAGAGTATGTCACATCTATATCTTCTGAAAATCTATCTATAAGATTAAATCCCTTTGATAAAGATGTACCACCTTTAAATAAGATACCTTTCGACCCATTTGCACCAAATAGTATATGTAACAAAATGGTTACCCATAAATCTTTTTCTACAACTATAAGAGGTAACCCTTTTTGTATAGCGATATGACTTAAAGCACTTTGTTGCTCTTCTAATGGTAGTGCTAAAAACTCTTTAATGTATTTCATCTATTATCTCACTTACTTTATGTTGTATCCATACAGGATAGGCTTTTGATGATTTGTCTAAATCTTTTATATCATCTTCTGCTAGTTTTATAGCTAAATCTTTTACTAACTTTTTATCAAGAAATGAATCACGACCTAGATATTCCATCGCACTTAAAACTAAAGCTACTTTTTGATTTGAAGTTGTTAGTTTTTTTGCATTTATTCTTTTAAAAACTATCTCTGTTTTTCCTACAAACTCACTTTTATGTAGTTTATCATTTAGATATATATATTTCATAGGAACTTGATCTGATAAACCTAGCATATTAAGAGCCATAGAGCCATCAGGAACAATATGTGCATCATTTAGTTTTGCAATTGCAAAGGCTATAGAAGTAGGGCTTGGTAATACTTCTCCAAATAGTTTACTTTGTTTTGGTTTGTAGTATATCCCTTTTCTAAATCTTTTAATTGTCCCATCAGCATTTAATCTGCTTAATTCTTTTTCAACACTATTTTTGTTTACATTAACAAATCTTAAACTATTTGAAGAAAAAGCTATACCATCAGATAGTTTAGAAATTTTACTTTTAACTCTTTGTGTAATTGGCTTTGTCATTTCTTCTCCTTATTTGTCAGTATTATTAATTAATTATACTGAATTTATAAACAAATGTCAATTTAGATGATTTATACTTTCATCATATTGATTATCTCAAATATTTTAGTATCTGTAGCATTGGGATATATCTTCTTTAATTGTGTAAACTCATCCTCGATTACTTCAACATCAATAATATCATGTGAAATGGCTTTTTGAAATGTACTTAGGGCATTGTCAGATTGTATTGAGTTACCTTGTATATATCGCATCTCTGTTGTTTTAGTATTAGAGTGTGATAAAAGTGTTGCTACATCAAATAGAGTTGCACCATTATTTAAAGCTGTTTGAGCTACTAGACTTCGTATATCATGCAAAACCATATCATGGATACCAATACTCTTCATCATAGCTTTAAAGTGCAATAAAATAGTCTTACTATGTATTGTAAATACTTTACCTTTTGACTTTAGTGGTGCTATTTGTTTTATTGCTTCTAATACATCAGGTGGTAAAGTAAACTCATATTCTTTTTTGGTTTTAGTTGCAGTTTTAGGATACTTTATCATCATTTGTTTTAGATCTAAGTATTCATATCTTAGTTCAGAACATTCCGATATTCTTCTTCCTGTAAGTAATAATTTAAAAATAGCATTAATCTCATATTTTCTATTGCTACCTTGTGGTAAATAGTTATATATCAAATCTACTATTTTTATAGTTTCCTCAATATCTCTATCATATTTTCTAACATTATCAGGAGTAGGAAATACAATCTTATTCCAATTTATTATTACATCATATTCATCAAGTATCTGCTTCATTATAACTTTCATTGGTTTTATAGTTGCAGGTTTTAATTTAGCTTCTATCATGCTATTTCTTAACTTTTCAATATCGTTAGCAGTGATACTATCAACTTCTCTATTGTCAAATATTGCTAAATGTCTTTTATAAAAAGCTGTATAGTTTCTGATAGTATTGTCACTAGCTGGTTTACCATATTTTCTAGTGGCTATTTTTCTATTTTGTATAAACTTTTCAAAACATGTTTTAAACATCCTATCATTATTATCAATACTTTCAAATACAACTTTATCTATCTTTAGTGTACCTTTTTCTTTTATAATTTCTATCATATTAATTCTATTGCTAATCATTGATAAACAAGCTTTTACCATACTTGTACCCTTTGGTACTGAAAATATCTTTTTACCTCTACATCGCTTATTGTTATAGATAGCTTCTACTTCTATTTGAATTTTATAAATTCTATTGGGTGCTTTAGTATTATCAGCTTTATCAAGTTTTATTTCATCTTGATTAGCAAGTAAATACATACCTTTTGAATCACCCTTAGATAATTTAATTTTAAATGGTTTGTACTGCATGTTTACTACCTTTAGAAGCCATCCACACTTTTTAGATTTTTTATATAAAAAAGTGTGGATAGTTATATTTATTTATAATTAATTGTACCTAAGTATATTATTTAATTAGCTTATATAAAGGCTTTACTAAAGGGAATGTGGATAGTTATAGTAAGTTGTAGTTATATTATATATACAATTGTAAGTTGTATCATATGACTCTTTTTTTTAAATTTTATTTATTTTCTAACGATTTATTATTATGATTAAATAATGCTTTCTTTGATTATCTTGAATATCATAAGGTTCAAATAATTTAACTTTTCTACTCATACCCTATACTAACCATCTCTTCACAATTAGCCAAAATATTTTTATGAAAACTTTCAGGTATTCTATTCCAATCAGATATTTGCATCAAAATAGGTATAGTTGAGTCTTGTAGATTCTCTTTAAAATTAATAAATTCACTTATATCTATTTTTTCACCATCTTTAGATACCAAAACCATATCCAAATCACTCATATCATGAGCATCACCATTTACACGACTACCATAAGCTAAAAGTTTACAAGGTGTATGTAGTGTGTGCTTTGCTATTGATATGATAGTATCATTATCTTTTTGTCTAATTATCATCTATCACTTCGATGAGTCTATTTGTATCTTTTATAAATTGTACTATTATTACTAAAGTTTCATTTGCTAAGTATTCCCCATAGTCATGGCTTGTAGAGTTTCTATTGTCTCTATATTCTAACCATCTTTCAACTTCATCGATAGTTAAAAGTCCATGAAGACCAGCTTGTCTAAATATATCTTTAAAGTTGAGTTTATCAACAGCTTTATTTGTATGGAGATATGGTTTTAAAAGTTTTTTTAATAATTTTCCAGATTGCTCTAGTACGATTTCAAACTCTTTGATAACTGCTGAACGATACATCTCATATTCTATCTCATCTTCATCATATTTTGTTAAATATTCAAAAGCTCGTTGTAATGCTAAATTACACCGTTTTATATAAGTTGTATCTAATTCATTCATGTTATATCCTTCATATAATACATTTATATTTCCATGCTTGATTATAATTTATGGATATTTTACACTATTATTCATTATTAGTGTGTTAAGTAAAATAATACCCATAAACAACAAAATCACTTTTTACTAATATATCCAGTTTTTGGTTCTATTACAATGGTTTCATAGTTTAGATTATCATCATAAAGTTTTATTTCACATCTATTTAGTATCTCTTTTGGGTTTGTTCCTAGTTGTGAATATATTTTTCCATCATATCCAAAACTTATTTGTCCTATTGCATCTGTTGTGTTACAGCTAACATCAACGCTAGCTACTCCAAACTCTTTTGTTAAAAGTATATATTTACTCTCATCATAAGCATTTTGGCAGCTACTACTAGAATATAGATACTTATTTGTTAAGGGCTCTTTTAAGGTTTCGCTTTTTTTAAAGTGTGCAGTACCACCACTTGTATCACTATAAACTACATAATACAATCCACCAACACTAGAAGAGCATCTTTGGAACTTTAAAGTCCACCTTTTCTTTTCCCATTCATCATCTTCTATATCATATTTGTTGTCTATGTGGGCTATATATCTTGTATAGTTTAAATATAAAATGATTTTATCTGAGGCTAGATTTAGTTTTGAGATATTTGTTTTAGGAATTATCATTGAACTAATAATTGCAACAATAGCTATTACAAATATTAATTCTAAAAGTGAGAATGATTTTTTTAATATTCTCACCTTATTTTACTACTTTGTTTCTCTTTTTAAATAAAATTCTTTTTTAAACTCTTTCCAAGTATCATTTAAAATTGCAACTCTAGCTTCTCTCATAAGGTTTAAGTAGTAGTGTAAGTTATGTAAAGAGCCAAGTCTAAAGTATGACATCTCTCCACTTCTATATAGATGGTTCAAATATGCACGGCTGTAGTTTTTACACGTGTAACATTCGCATGCTTCATCTATAGGTTTTGGATCCTCTTTAAACTTTGCACCTCTTATATTGATTTTTCCAAAAGTTGTAAAAAGTGTTCCATTCCTTGCATTTCTTGTAGGCATAACACAATCAAACATATCAACACCTCTGTCAATATTTTCTATTAAATCTTCAGGAGTACCCACACCCATTAGGTATCTTGGTTTATCTTTTGGCATAAACTGTGTAGTCCACTCAACTGTATCATACATCTCATTGTTAAGTTCACCAACACTTAATCCACCAATAGCGTACCCATCATAATCAGTTAATGCACAAAGTTCAGTAGCTGATTTTTTTCTAAATGCTTTATCTGTACCACCTTGGATAATTGCAAATATATTTTGATTTGTTCCTATCCTTTTTTCTTTTTGAGACATATGGTACTCTATAGCTTCTTTTGCCCAAGCAGTTGTTCTTTCAATACTTAAGTTGATTCTCTCTTGTGTATTTGGTAAAGCAACTAAATCATCAAGTATCATCATAATATCACTGTTTAGTTTGTATTGTGTATCTAAAACACTTTTTGGTGTAAAATAGTGCATACTTCCATCTATATGCGATTTAAAAGTGATACCTTTTGGATCTGGTTTAACATTTTTTCCATCTAATTTTTTTAAACTAAATGCTTGAAAACCACCACTATCTGTTAAGAAATTATTTGGAAATCTTGAGAAACCGTGAAGTCCACCCATTTTATCTATTGTATCTCCACCTGGTCTTAAATATAGATGATAAGTGTTACCCAAAATTATTTGAGCTCCTAAAGATAACATATCATTATGGTCTAGGGCTTTTACTGATGCTTGAGTTCCTACTGGCATAAAAACTGGTGTTTGTACTTCCCCATGTGCCATTTTTAATGTAGTAGCACGTGCGCCACCACTTGTTCCATCTATTTTAAATTTCATTATTCCTCTTTCTTCTTTATATCTACATCTAAATTCATAGTTACTTTTTTTAAATCTTCTTTATTTACTATTTCTATAGTTTTATCTATTACAATTCTGTTTGAATTTAAGCTCTTAGCTATACAATATTGCTCTATAGCTTTTGCTCTATTATATGCTAAATCTTTTAATTCTTCATTAGTTATAACCATAGATTCTATTAGCCTTGAAGATAACATTTCAATCTTATTTTCTATCTCTTTTGATTTAATTATGAGATTGTACTGTTTTTCTCCAAACTTTTTTATAAATAACTCTTTAATAAAACTATTTTTATCCTCTTTACTCTGTTTATCTATTAAGTTTAAAAATCTCTCTTTTTTTAGTACCGCTAAATCTTCTATCTCATTATAAATAGGGTGTAAAACTAAAGATAAGTTTGGTTTTTTATTTAAAGCTTTTATCAAGTTATCAAGTTTCTCTTTTTGAGGTGGTAGAACCAACATTTGTCCATACTCAAAATCTAAACTCCCTAACTCATCTGAATCTATACCTAAAAGTGAACCTAAAAATCTAAAAGGAGAAGTTATAATATTTTTTATCACATTTCCTACAGCACCCCAAATAGCACCACCTAGTTTAAACTCAGGATTATCAATATTTCCTTCAACTGGAACATCAACATCAATAAAACCATCACTATCTTCAAGTAAAGCTATAACAAAACCAATAGGTAAATCAACAGCATCAACACTTTCAACTTTTTCACCCAAAGTTAAATCTTTTATTCTCATATTGTTTGCACTAGTTAAATTAGAATCTCTAATTTTATAAGTTAAATCTAACCATAACTTACCCTTAGCAATCTTATTTCCAATAAACTTCCCTGAATATGGGGAAAATGATGTTACATCAAGATTCTCAAAATCTACTTTTACATCTGTTTGCTTTTTAAAATTTGTTGGATTTATATCTGCTATTATTGTTGCCATTCCATACTCATCTACTATACCTGTGAATTTCACATTTGTTAGTGAATCATCTGAAGATACATTTTTTACATTTGCAGTTAAGCTGTGTATTTTTGTTGCAAAGTTTAGAGGTAATGAAAAATCAGAAAAATCTGTATTACTATCTTTTAACTCAATATTTTTAACAAAATATTTAAAACTAGATTTTACATCGTCACTTTTTTTGGACTCTTGTACAACACCATTTGAAACCATAAGATTATCAAAGTTTGTAGTTTTATCTTTTGCAATTTTAAAATTTGTAAATGCACTATCTAAAACAATATTTTTTATATTTAAATCATCTCTTACATACTTTAAATCTTTTACTTGTAATTGTTTTAGTGAAAATATTTGTTTATTTGTTAAGCTATGGAAGATATTTATATTATCTATAGATATATCACCTTTTACTTTAGGATCAATCATCTCACCTTTTTTTTCTACTTTTATATCTAAATCGCTAGTTAGAGAACCGCTTTTTAAATCTATATTTACAAACTCTTTTACATATGGTAAATAAGGATTAAATACTATAGTGTCAATTTTTAATCCCATATCAACTTTTAATGGCTCTAGTACAATTGTCCCATTTGTAGATAGAAGACCTTTTTGTGGCGTATTTAGAGAAAGAATAAATTTTATTGGAAGTTTTTTATCTAAAGTCACCTCATCAACTTTTGCATTTATATTTTTTATCGCTAGTTTTATTGGCTCTTTTTTTGTTAAATCTGTAAAATGTAAATTTGTATCTTTCAGTGCAATATCTTTTACTAATAAATCCATATCATCTTTTTGTTTTTTTACAATTATTTCTTTTATATCATTTGTTAAAGATGGGATATAAGCACTTAAATCTTTTGTTTTGTAACTTATATCTTTTAAAACAATATTTGTATCATCAATCACTACATCAATATTTTCATCTTTTAAACTTACTTTATAAGATAAACTTGTATTTATTTTACTTACATCAAATTTAAAATCTTTTACACCATTTATTATCTTATATTGTTTATTTAGCCTTATGTCTTCAAGTAAAAGTTTACCGTTTAAATCTATGCTTAAAGATTCAGAGTTTTTCTCTATATCTATCGTTTCTATTTTATTTTTTAATGCCCCTAAATATACAGATATATCATCTTTTTTGTATTTCACTCTATAAATCAAAGTATTTACATCTGTTATTTTTGCTTTTATATCTCCATTTATCTCTACGTAATATTTTAAATCTAAGTTGATTCTTTCACCATTTAAATCAAAATCTATATCATCTTTTATATAACTATTTATCTTATCAACTCTTAAGTTATCTAAACTTAAATCCCCTTCTACTCTTATTGGATTTAAAGATAAGCTTGAGTTCATTTTTAATCTAAAAGAATCTGCTATATCAATATCCAAGAAAAGTTTCCCTTTCTCATCAGGTAGGAGCGATATATCGTGTAGGTTTATATTAAACTTTTTTGTATCTATTTTAAAAGGTTCTGTTTTTGTAAAATCTTCAAAATTGATTCTATTATCTATTAAATCTATCTTATCAATTTTAAAATATATAGGTGTAGTTTTGTTATTAGCTTGGGGTTTACTAATTGATTCTGAATTTGTACTATTTTTTTCTAAAAAGTCTAAAATATATTGAAAATTTGTTTGATTATTTTTATCCAACACAATATTTGTTTTTAAATCATATAAATATATTTGCTTAAAATGTACAATATTGTTAAGTAAACTTGAAAGCTCTAAGTCTACTTGTAGTGTATTAAAATAGACAAGAGTTTTATTTTTATCATCTTGTATTAAAAGATTTCTTAACTCAACTTCAAATGTATATGGGTTTATATATACTTTTTCTAAATACCCAGAAGAGGAAGTTGTTTGCTTTAAAATCTTAGTAAAATTTGTTTGTATTAAATATGGAAGAAGAACAAATCCTAAAATAGTGTACAAAGCAACAATTGAAACTAAAACCTTTAAAACTATTGAAATATTTCTCTTCTTCATAATTTAATCCTTGATTAATTTTTCTTTATAATATTATATGTTGGGTATGGTATCGTTAAGTTATTTTCCGCCAATGCTCTAAAAATATCTAAGTTTATTTTATATTGAGTTTCATTATATTTTTTTGTTGGAGCCCAATATCTTAACTCTATATTTATAGAAGCATCTGCAAACTCTTTTATCCCTACTAAATATTTTGATTCTTTTGATAATTCAGTATGTTTAGATAAAATATTTCCTATAACATCTATCGCTTTTTGTGGGTCATTACTATAATCAATACCAACTGTCATCTCCACAATCTTATATTCAAATGAATTTACAAGTATCTCACCTACTATATGTTTATTTGGAATTGTTATCTCTTCATTATCCTCTGTTACAAGTACTGTATATCCAAGTTTTACAACTTTTACTATACCTGATACACCTTGTATATTTATAGTATTTCCAACTACAAAAGGTCTAGTAGCAATGATAGAAACCCCAGCACCAAAGTTTGACAACATACCTTGTAAAGCTAAACCAGCACCAAGTGACATAGCACCAATTGCAGCAATAAATGGAGTAATAGTAATACCAAGTTTACCAATAGCTATTACCACCGTACCCACAATAATAAGTATTTTTACAGCCGTAGCTATAAATGAAGTAAGTGTTACATCCATATCTTTTGATAAACAAAACTTTTCAACATAACTAGCGACTTTTTTAGCAACATACACACCAATAATAGTTACTATTATTGCACCTACTATTTGAAAACTATAATTTACAAAAAACTCAATGATTAAATTATAAAACTTCTGAACACTCTCTAACTCTTTTTCCAACTTCAATCTCCACAATATTAATTTTATTAATAACAGTATACTAAAATAATCCAAAGAATTACAAAATAAAAAGTTATAAAATATTTACAATTTAAAGAAATATCCAAAAACGTGACCAAAAATGTGACAATTTCAAGATATAATTATGGATGATAAAATTTAAATTACTCTTTTTACTAATTTTTACTAATTTTTTATATGCAACAACATATACTGCAGATGAAGAAACTAAGCTATTTAACCTTTTAACATCTTCACAAATTTATATAGACAAAACACGTTCTTTAACAATAGATGATATTTCTAAAAAAGATATAGAGTTCAAAAATAATAATAAAGAACTATTATCATATGGATATTCTCCTGATTTTAATGTATGGGTTAAATTTACACTTAAAAATAATAGCAATAAAACTATAACAAAAGTTTTAGAATATGACAATCCCCTAACAACACAACTTATACTTTTTGATATAAGTGAACATAAAAGATATAAAGAGGGTATATTTCATATTGCATCAAATAGAAAAACAATTAATCCATTTTTTAATATATCTCTTAAAGCTGGTGAATCAAAAACATATTATTTAAAAGCATCAACATATATCACAACGTTAATAATCAAACTAAATCTTTGGGAAACACACAGTTTTTATAATAAAGAGTTAAAACATCAATCTATTTTAGAGCTATTTTTTGGAGCAATGGCAATTTTAGCAATCTACAATCTTTTTATCTATTTCTTTTCTAGAGATATTAGTTATTTATATTATGTATTTTACATAAGTGGGGTAATTGTCCATCAACTTATGTATACAGGTATTTCTTATATATATTTGCTTCCAAAAGAGTTATTGGTTCTTTCAATTGAACTATCCCCATTTGTAGCTGCAATCCCCATATATGCTTTAGCACTTTTTACAAAATCATTCCTAAAAACAATTCAATACCCAGTATTAAATAAAATATTAAATATTTTTTTACTTTTAGTACCATTTTCTATTTTAGCATTTATGACTATGGATCAATGGAGTGGATATAGAAATATAGTATCAATGTTATTACTAATATATCTAGTTGTGATTGCAATTTATGCTACATATAAAAGAAATAGACAAGCATATTTTATATTGAGTGGTTGGATTATTATATTTATAGCAATAATACTTATGTATCTTTCAAGTATTGGTATATACAATATTTATCAATACTATCCATATTTTATTGAAGTTGCATTTTTATTAGAAGCTACCCTATTTTCTATAGCACTTTCAGATAAGATAAATTCTTTACAAAATGAAAAAGATGCAGTAAATAAAAAACTTATAACTCAAAAAGAGAGTGAAAAAGAGAGACTTAAAGTACAAGTATCAAATAAAACAAAAACTCTAAATACAACTTTGGATGAAAAAGACTTACTTCTAAAAGAGCTAAACCATAGAGTAAAAAACAATATGCAAACAATAGTATCTCTTATAAGACTTCAAGCTGATGATATAGAAGATAATACTGTTCAAAACTTATTTATAACAATCCAAAATAGAATAAATGCAATGAGCCATCTTCATGAACTTTTATATAAACAAGAAAATATATCAAATATAAATGCGTATGAATACTTTATGATTTTAATTGAAGGATTGCAAGATAGTTACGAAAATGAAATAAATATCAACTATAAAATTGATGCAAACCTAGAGATAGAACAAGCTGTTTCATGTGGTCTTATTTTAAATGAATTGATTACAAATTCATTTAAATATGCTTTTACAAATAACAATGGAAACATCACTATTGTTCTAAATAACAATAACGGTATTTTTAATTTAACAGTAAGAGATGATGGTGTAGGTTATGATAAAAGTATAAAGAATAACTCTTTTGGATTGGTTTTGGTTCAAACATTAGTTGAATCAAAATTACAAGGGACAATTTCAACAAATACCTCAAATGGTGTAGAAGTAAAAATAAAATGGAGAGATGATGAGTAAAATAAAAATTTTAATTGTAGAAGACGAGACATTGGTTGCTATGGATTTAAAAAGTACATTGACTAAGATGGATTTTAATGTAACTGATATAGTTCAATCTTATGAGGGAGTAGTAAGAAGTATTAAAAAAAGTGAGCCTGATATTATTATGATGGATATATGTTTAGGTAAAAAAACAGATGGTATTCATATAGCCAAAGAGATACATAAAAGAAAAAAAATACCTATACTTTATCTTACAGCTTATTCTGATGATGAAACGATGGAAAGAGCTTTTGATACTGATCCTATAGGATACTTAATAAAGCCATTTAAAAGGGAAGATTTAAAATCTACTATTCAACTTGGACTTTATAAAATAAACAAAGCAAACCTTACAAACACAAACAACAATAGTGTATATATTGGGTTTGATTATTATTTTGATTTAGGAGAATCTCTTTTATACTATAAAGACAAACATATAAAACTTGGGAAAAAAGAGAATACTCTTCTATCAATGCTTATTAAAGCAAAAGGTAATATTTTACATTTTGATGAATTAGAACATGCAGTGTGGGCAGGTCAAAAACCATCAAGTAGTGCATTAAGAACTCTTGTATATAGACTTAAAAGCAAACTAGGATGCCAACTAATCGAAGCTACATATTCATATGGTTATAAGTTAGCACAAAACTTACAAGGTATATAGAAAAGCACCACAATCCAACGATTAAAACACCTATAATATTTATTATATTTTTTTTTAGGTATAATCACTTAAAATATAAAAGGATTATAGATATGAAACATTTTTTAACATTATTATTATCAGTTATTTTAACAAACGCATTAATAGCAAATGAAACAGAAAAAGAGGTTCAAGAAGAGCCTACTAGATTAGAGTCTTATACAAAACTACAAAAAGTTATAGCTGCTGTTGAGTTACTTTATGTAGATGATATAAACTTAAGTAAAATCGTTGACAACTCTATAAACGGTCTACTTCACGAGCTAGACGCACACTCTTCTATGCTAAATAAAGAATCATACAAAGAGATGAAAGTTGAAACAAAAGGTGAGTTTGGTGGTTTAGGAATCGTTATAGGAAAAAGAGATGGTGCTTTAACTATCATCTCTCCTATTGATGATACACCTGCTTTTGATGCTGGTGTTAAAGCTGGTGATATTATCTTAAAAATCAACGAAGAATCAACTTTAAACATGAGTTTATCAGATGCAGTTGATATTATGAGAGGAAAAGTTGGAACTCCTATAGATATTACTATTGTAAGAAAAGGTGAGATAGAACCAATATCAATCAATATCATAAGAGATATTATCAAAATTCAATCAGTTTATGCAAAAACAATAAATGAAGATATTTTATATCTTCGAGTAGCATCATTTATGGATATGAAAATATCATCAGAATTAAAAAAACATATAAAAGAGCATAAAGAAAAAACAAAAGCTATTGTTTTAGATCTTAGAAATAATCCAGGTGGTCAACTAAGTCAAGCTATTGATACTGTTGATTTATTTGTAAACAGTGGTATCATCGTATCTCAAAAAGGTAGAAATGATACAGACAATGAAGAGTTTAAAGCAACATCTTTTTCAACTGTTACAGATGTACCAATGGTAGTATTAGTAAATGAGGGAAGTGCAAGTGCAAGTGAGATTGTAGGTGGTGCTTTACAAGATTTAAAACGAGCTATTATTATTGGTAAAAACACTTTTGGAAAAGGTAGTGTACAAAGAATCATACCTATCGTTGAAGATGGAAGTGAAGCTATTAAACTTACTATTGCAAAATATTACTTACCAAGTGGAAGAACAATTCAAGCAAAAGGTATAGTTCCTGATATTGATATATTTGCAGGTAAAGTTGTAGTTCAAGAAGAATCAGCTTTTAAACTAAAAGAATCAAATATGAGAAAACACTTAGAGGGTGAACTTACAAAAACAGGAACAATCGATAAAGAAGATGATAACACAACAAAAGAAGATAAAACAATCATAACAAATAAACAGATATTAGAAGACAACCAACTAAAAGCTGGTGTTGATATATTAAAATCTTTAATGATAATGAATAAATAAAAAGGATAAAAATGAATATAAATGATATTACATCACTTGGTCTTTGGCCAGAGTCAAAAAAAACAACAACAAAAAAAGGTATCTCAGAACTAGAAGACTTAGGATACAACCTATTTTATATAGGTAAAAATGCAGATCTTTATACTTGCCCAGGAAATGACCCTAAAGTTCTTTTAGTAAGAAGTGATAGATGTTCGGTATTTGATATTCCACTAAATCTTGAAATAGAGGGAAAAGGTATTTCTCAAACATCTATTTCAAATGATGGAGCAGCTTTTGCAAGAGGGATAGGAATAAGAACAGCAATTTTAGCAGAAAACGTTGATAGCTCTTTAAGTATAGCTGGAAGATGTCAAATGATGGAGCTATGTAAACCATTAGAGGCCCAAATTGATGGAGATGTTGTACAGTTTGAATTTATCTTTAGAAACTACCTAACTGGTTCTTTATTTGAAGCATGTCAAAATGGAAACGACCCTTATGGGCTAGAGTTATCATCTGACTTATCACAATGGCACAAATTTGATACACCACTTTTTACTCCTACGACTAAAGGTATTAAAGATGAACCTCTTAACTCACAAGTAGTTCGAGAAAAATTTCCAGAAATTATTTCAAGTTTAGAGAAACTATTTAAAGAATTTACTGTATATGCACAAGAAAATGGTATCGTTGTAGTTGATACTAAGTTTGAGATATTTGTTAACGCAAAAGGAGAATGGATTCTTGGAGATGAAATTTTAACTCCGGAGAGTTCAAGATTTATAGATATTGAAGATTTTGAAAAAGGTGACTATATCTCAATGGATAAACAAATTCTTCGAGATTTTGGTAAAAAAGAGAACTGGAAAGAGAAAGCTAAAGAGTTACAAGCAGGACAAAAACTAGAAGTAAATGTTCCAGATTCAATTAAGAACGTAATTTTAAGTGGTTATGATACTATCCAAAATAGATTACATAGATAGATCTTCTTAAAATATATAAAATTAAGTTGTCTAAACTGTTATAAGACAGTTTTAGATATAATCGCAGAATAATAGAGAATAGAGGGTAATAAATGAAAGCAATAATCAACATAGGACTTAAAAAAGGCGTTTTAGACTCAGCTGGTAAAGCAGCACACCATACACTTGATACAGTTGGATTTAAAGAGATTGTTAAAGATGTAAGAATTGGAAAACAAATCATTATGGAACTTAACTGTAATGATGAAGAAACAGCAAAACAAGAAGCTATAAAAATGTGTGAGCAACTTTTAGCAAATACAGTAATTGAAGATTACGAAATCACAATAGTAGCATAATATGAAAGTTACAGTATTACAATTTCCAGGTACTAACTGTGAGTATGATACAAAGTATGCATTTGAAAAGCTTGGTGCTGATGTTGAAATTATTTGGCATGAAGAGACTGAACTACCTGAAGGTACTGATTTAGTTGTAGCTCCAGGTGGATTTTCTTATGGTGACTACTTAAGAAGTGGTGCATTAGCAAAATTTGCACCTATTATGAATGCTGTTAAAGCTTATGCTGCAAACGGTGGAAAAGTTTTAGGTATCTGTAACGGTTTTCAAATTTTAACAGAAACAGGACTACTTCCTGGTGCATTAAAAAGAAATGATAACTTGCACTTTATATCAAAACATCATCATCTAAAAGTTGTTAGTAATGATAATACATTTTTACAAGAGTTAAACAATGGTGATATTGTAAATATCCCAGTTGCACACCATGATGGTAACTTCTTTATTGATGATGCAGGACTTAAGGAGTTATTAGATAATGATCAAGTTTTACTTCAATACTGTAATGAAGCTGGAGAAAATCAAGTTTTAAACGGTAGTGTAGAACAAATAGCGGGTATCTGTAACAAAGAAAAAAATGTATTTGGTCTTATGCCTCATCCTGAACGAGCTATGGAGACTTTACTTGGTTGTGATGATGGAGTTAAAATGCTTCAAGGTTTTTTAAAATAAATTAGAATAAGTAGGAATATATGAAACTTAGTTTAAAAATCTTCCTACTTCTATCTATTTTGATAACATCACTCTTTTCACAAGATGATGTAAAATCAAAAGATATTTATATTGATTATCTTTCTTATCCAAAAAGAGTATTTACTAAACAAAAGTTTGAGGTTGTATTAAAAGCTACAATCTTAATAGATCAAAGTAAATATGATAAAATAATCACTACATTTGAAGGTGAAGATAATATTGAGATTCCGGAAGTAACACCAGTTTGGAATAAAGAGAAAGATAATATTTTTATTTCAAATATACTTTTTAAAAGTAAAGATAAACAATTTACTTTACCAAATATTACTATAGCATTAATAAAAGAGAACACTATAGTTGATTTTATATCTATAAAATCTCCAAAAATAAAGTTTGAAAAAATCGCAGTAAATCAAAAACTATTTTCACATATCATTGCCTCAAATTTAGAGATAAACACTGTAAAAACAAAACAGTACACAAATAGTATGCTTTTAAGTACTATAAATATTGAAGCCACAAATAGTAATCTAGAAGATATGAGACTAAATGAGTTTGATGATCAAGGTATAAAAAGCTTATCAGATGCGCAACCACATCAAAATATATATTATTTTGTGATGATACCTAGCCATAAAAAAGAGATAAGATTTACTTACTATAATACAATTTTAAAAGATTTTATTATGATAACTTTACCAATTACTTTAGATGACGAGTTAGTAAGTACACAAACTGATTTAAACCCATACAATAGTAGTATCTTAATATATAAACAGATTAGTGTACTGCTGTTTCTTATAATAACAATCGCACTATTTATTTTTACAAAGAAAAATAGATATCTATTTATAATGGTTATTTTAATAAGTATCATAGGGTATTTATTTATACCAAATAAGAAAACAATCATACAAGCAGGAACAAAAATATATATTTTGCCAACTAAATACTCAACAGTATATAAAGTTTTAGAGAATAAAAAATTAGTAGAGATAATAAACAAAAAAGATAAATACGTAAAAGTTTTATTTAAAAATGAAAATATAGGATGGATAAAAGATGATAGCTAGATTAAGAGCAATATTTACATTAGTAGAGATGGTAATAACTGTTACAATAACAATAATTTTAATGTACACATTTAAAAGTAAAAACCGAACATTTAGAAGAGTATGGGCATCACTACAAATGAAACTACTTGGAATAAAACTAGACGTTGTAGGAGAGATTGATTCATCTGCTGATATGTTAGTTATGAATCATCAATCTATTTTAGATATTATGATTTTTGAATACCTTCATCCTAGAAACATAGCATGGGTAGCAAAAAAAGAGATAGCAGATATACCATGGTTTGGACATATTTTAAAAGCTCCTGATATGATTATAATTGAAAGAGAAAGTAAAAGTAGTTTGGTAAAACTACTTAAAGAGAGTAAAGAGAAGTTAGAACAAGGAAGACCAATTGCAATTTTTCCAGAAGGTACAAGATCAGATGGAAATAAAATCAGAAAATTTAAAGCTGGTGCAAAAATGATTGCAAATAAATATAAAATGAAAGTACAACCAGTAGTTTTAATAGGAACTAGAGATATTTTAGATTCTCAAAACCTAAGACAAAATAGTGGGGTAGTAAAAGTTATATATTTACCAGTTGTTGAAGCAAAAAAAGGTGAAGATTGGTATGAAAAACTAGAATCAGATATGTCAGAGATTTTAGAAAAAGAATTAAGTAGTGACATTTAATCTACCTACAGTAATAGCAGTAGGAACTGGTGGTTTCTTTGGTGCTATTGCAAGGTTTTATGTTGGAGTACAAGTTTTAAAATACTTTCCACACCAACTACCACTTGCAACTTTAGGGGTAAATCTCCTAGGAAGTTTTATAGTGGGAATGTTGGTTGGTGTGTTTTTACATTTTACACCATCAAATGAATTAAAAGGTTTTTTAGTGATAGGTTTTTTAGGTGCATTTACCACTTATTCTACCTTTGCAATTGAAAGTTATATGTTGCTTAATAGTGCTTTTTGGTATGGTATTTTAAATATTGTATTAAATGTTCTAGGTACAATACTAGCAGCTGGATTAGGTTACAAATTAATAATTTACTTTTTAAAGTAAAATACTACATAAACTTTTTTCCTTACAGGATTAAATAAAAGTTTAGTAGTATCGGCATTTAGTGCCAGAAAGGGAAAAAATGCAAGTTTATATATATGCAAAAAGTGGTCATAATTTTGGTTTAGAAAATGTTAGAAGAGCAAGTGCTTTATGTAATATTTTTAAAGAGACAGATCCTATTTTATGTACAGCAGACTATCGTGCTGCAACTTTCGCTAAAAGTGAATTAGGAATCAACAGAGGTGTTGGTGTAGATGTAATAGGAAACTTACCTCATGTTATGGAGCGTGGTGATATATTGATTTATGATGATAGTGGAGAAGCTAGTGCTACTATGCAAGATCATATGAAAAGCTTTTGTACACATCTATATAAAGTTGGCGACGATATTCCTTATGATCTAGTTGATGAAACATTTACTTCTCATATGGAAATAAAAAATGAAAAAGCTATATTTTTTGCAGATGATGACTATGCAGATTGCTTTTTAAATTTATGTGAAGGCTCAACAAAACAAGAGCTACCAATGATTATGGGGCATTACTTTTTCCTTGGAAATGACGATAAACTAAAACCATTTTTCAATCAAATTATTGAAGAAGAGGATTATGTAGAAGCTATTAAAACTACAAAATACCTTTTAACAGCATCAGTTCAAAGCTGTTTAGAATCAATAGCAAGCGGTAACTTCCCAGTTTTCTTTAAAAGAGAAGATAAAGAGACTATAGAAAATATTGAACTTTTAAATAAGTATAATATCCCAACAATCACAGGTGAAAACCTAGAAGAACTTATCAAAAATTTTGATAAAAAGATAGAAAACTATCCAGAGATAAAACAACTAGAAAAGTTTGACTTCTCTTCAATAAAAAAAGATATAAACGACACAATCAAAAAATTTGAGATGATTCAACCATCTTTAGATTATAAGTATTAGTAGGGTATAGTTGAAATAAATTATTTTATTTCAACTTTTATCTTACAACTTCTTAGTTTCTAGTTTTTCCAATATCTTATCAAAGTCACTTATATATAGTTTATCTTGAATCTCTTCATACTTTTCAAATTCATTTAGTGCTAAATCTTTAGATAATTGTGCAGTAATTGCGCCGTGATCTTGAATTATTTCTCTATCATTTAACATTAAAAATTTATGAAGTTTTTCTATCCAATCTTTTTGATACATTATCTTATTAGTTTTGGCTTGAAACTCTGCAAAATCTAAATACATAGTTACCATTCTATTGTACAAGTCTAACTCATCTAATTCAAGATAATTTTTAGCAATAGTTACATCAGTTTTTCGTATCTTTCCTTTTGGTGCATTTTTCCAAGAAGTCAATCCCATATTTTCTTTTTTACTATCAACTCTATTATAAATTATCTCAGATGCAGTATGACCTACCATTGCAAAGTGCAGTTTATTTTGAACAGTTGCATAAAAGTTTTTTGTTTCTTCAGTAGATGAATCATAATCAGCACTACATTGAGCATATATATCTGTAATCTTCTGATAAAAGCGTCTTTCACTAGTACGAATATCTCGTATACGCTCTAACTGCTCATCAAAATAATCTTTTCCAAAAGCTTGGTTTGGGTTTTTTAGTCTATCATCATCCATAGCAAAACCTTTGATGATATACTCTTTTAAAACCTTTGTAGCCCAGATACGAAACTGTGTCGCTTTTTGGCTGTTTACTCTGTAACCTACGGATATAATTGCATCAAGATTGTAGTGTTTTGTTTTATATTTTTTACCATCAGATGCAGTTGTAAAGAAATCCTTTACAACTGAATTTTTATCAAGTTCATTTTCATCAAAAATATTTTTAAAATGTTGTCCAACATTTTGTTTTGTTGTTCCAAATAATTCTGAAATTTTAATTTGTGTTAACCATATAGTTTCATTTTGAATTAGAACTTCAAGTTTTATATCTTGATTTGCTGTTTTATATAGTAGTATTTCATCCATCTTTATACTCCAAGTTTTTTATTGTTTTGTCTTCAAGTAATATTTTCATCTGATTTATAGCTATTTGATTTAGTTTTGTCAATCTTTGTGATTGTTCCATATCTTCTTCAATAAATAAGGCATTTAGACTTTCAAGATTTGCCAAACATACCAATTGACAAACATCTGCTTCATCTCTAATATTGCCATTATGTTTTGGATTTTCTTCTTTAAATTCTTTTGCAGTTTTACCAAATAATGCTACATTTAATATATCTGCTTCGGTTGCATAAATATAGTTTATTTTAGATTTATTTAGCATCTTTGGTATAATATTATTTTTTATAGCATCTGTATGTATTCGGTAATTTATTTTTGTTAGATTTCTTTTTATATCCCAACCTAACTGTTTTTGCTCTTGCTCCTTTAGTCTTTGAAACTCTTTTATAAGATACAATTTAAACTCTACAGATACCCATGAAGCAAACTCAAAAGCTATATCTTTATGTGCATAAGTTCCACCGTATCGACCAGACTTTGATATTACTCCTATAGCATTTGTAGATTCTATCCATTTTTTGGCACTCATTGTAAAGCTATTTAGTCCAGCTTCTTTTTTAATTAGGTCGAATTCGACGGGTTTAAAATTTTCATTATTTAACTTTTCACAAATTCCTAAAAATTCTATAGTATTTCTATTTCTAAACCAATTTTTTATAATATCATTTGCATCAGTATTATTTTTGTATTTTGCTATATCTGTAATACTAATATAATCATCTTGATTCATTTTTTTTGTTGATATTGTTTTGTCTAGTACAGTAATAGTTGCCATTTTATACCCTTATATTTTTAAAACTATATCAGTAAAATTTGATTTTATTAAAAAATATTGCATTTTGTTATATTAATCCCAGTTCTTCACTTATATCTTTTATAAGTTTAGAAAAGGGCTTTTTTGATAAATCTTTTTCATCACTTAGATTAAATATATCTTTTTTAATTTGTTGAAAAGGGATTCCAGTCAAGTCTTGTAGCTCTTTTAGTCTACTTTCTGGATATAGTTCTGCTTTTGTAATCATCTCGTATACTATATCTTTGTGGACTTTATATCTTTCGTTTAGTTTGAATATTTCTATGTATTTTTCATACTCATTTGAAAACTGCTCTTTTAGAGGTGTATCTATATCTTCTTTATCTTTTATATGTAAGTTCTTACAATCTTTATCTAAAAATAGTTTGAATTTTACTTTACTTTCAAAGTCGAAGTTTTTGTCATTTGGAGATATACAAGTTTCATTATTAAACTTACCTAATTTTACATCATACTCAAATGTATTTTTTGTTCCTTTTACCTTTGCATTACATACATAGCATGATGGAATTAAGTTATAAAAACTAAGTGCCAGATATGGATATGTTGCTTTATCATAAAAATGGTCTAATTGAAAAGTAGATACATCTTTTCCATCTTCAAAGTTTGTAATATAATCTTTATTGCAGTAAAAACAAGTTCTAAAGTTAAAATTATTTGTAAAGAATGATGTTAAAACTGTACTTTGGTATTTACCTGTATATTTAAATAAGTTTTCTACTTTTAATAAAATTACTTTTTGATGTTCTTTTTTTAACTTATTAATTTTTTCACTAATATCAGATATTAATTTTTTTAATTCATTTTCATTTGCTAATAATATTTGCTTTAAATTTATTTTAGAAAATACTTTTCGAAATAGTTCATTTTGCTTTTTGTATTTATAAAATCTTTCATATAAATTTTCACTAGGTTTAGTAAACTTTGGCTTATAAATATCAGTTAAATATTTTTCATCAATATTATAATCTTTATCTTTTAAATAATTAGAATAAATTAATTTAGTCATCTAAATTCTTTTGTAACTCTTGAAGTCGTTTTATTTCATTACTCAGAAACTGTTTTTTACCATTAAATAAAATATCCAATTCATCTAAATAGTTTTTGATAACAATTTGTAAAAATGGTTCACCTATTATTGACTGAATATGTCGAAATTTTTCTATATTATCATTATATTCTATTTCAAAATTAATTTTTGGGTTTTTATCCTCTTTAACTTTTTCATAAAAGTTTTTAATCTCTTCAATTTTACCTTTTGCAAACTCACCCATAAGCCCATCTTTCATAAAAAAACCATGAGATAAAAGGGTATGAATATTTGCTCCGAATGTTTGTTCTATTTCAATAAAATTACTAATATTTTTGCAATTACCGACTTTTTGTTTTTTGTCAATCACTTCTTTATCATTTGATTTGTATTTATCTAAAAATATTACATTTTCTTTAGGTAAATCTGATACGATAAAAGGAGAATGCGTAGTAATAATTAAATGTATATTTTTATTAAATGCCTTAAAAATTTCATTAACTTTACTTAACATCTCTTTTTGCCATTGAGGATGCAAGCCTAATTCATATTCATCAATTATAAAAAAACTATATTCTATCTTTTCATTGTACTCTATATCCATTTCAACATAGTCTTCTTCACAGTCTCCTACATCAATCATTTCAATACCATATTCCTTATAGGATTCTTCATAAGCTAAACTAAAAAAACTACCAATTAAACTCAATATATTCTTTTCTCCAAAACTTAAATATTTAAAATTAATATTGTTTATATTATAAAGCTCTAGTATAAATCCTTTATTTGGTAACTTATATAAAAATTCAAGAATTTCTGTATTTATATCACTAATTTCAAATTTTATTGATTGTTCATTATATTTAGAAAAATTAATTTTGTTACAAAGATATTTTAATCTCTCTTTATTTTCATATTGATATTCTTCACAACTATAATACTTATGCATTCTATCGCTATCATTAAAATCTTCTTCCACTGAATAATAAATATTATTTCTATTTGATTTTAAATCTAGGATATTAAAAACAATCATTAATACTTCATTGGAATCTAAATATTTATTATTCTTTAATTTTTCTATATTTTCTAATATACTATTCAAGTGTGATTCTTCATAATAATCCAAATTTTCTTCTAAACTATTATAATCAATTATAATTTTTAAATATTTTGGACTAAAAATTGTATCTAAAGATTTATCATCTAATAATTTAAAAGCTCTTAATAAATGTTTAATAATGTGTGAGGAATCAATCGACTCTAAATTAAATTCATTTTTATTTTTATTAGAATATAAAATTTTATTATTTTCATTAGGAAAATATATATCTAGTACCTTTTTAAATTGCTCAAACTTATTTAAATTAGTAATATTCACTATATTACTAAAATCAGTAGATATTGAAGTGTTTAAATTATTAAAAATATATCTTTCTTCTTTATAATAAAATAGCAAAAATATTTTTTGTTTAATGTATCCAGAAAATATCCTATGAAGTAATTCTAAAATACTACTCTTCCCACTCCCATTTTCCCCAACAATAGCAGTAATATTTATATTATCAGGAAAAATACTTGTATGTTTTTTTTCTTCTATAGTTAAGTTTTCTCCATTATAATCACAATCAAACCTAGGAGAAAAATTAAACCCCTGCTTCTTTATATTTTTATAGTCCTCAATCCATAAATAAACTAACTCCATATCTACAACTCCCCCATAAGTCTATCAAAATCACTTAGATAAATCTTATCCTGAATCACACGATACTTTTCAAACTCACTTAGTGCAAACTCTTTTGCTATTTGCACAGTTACTTTTCCACTATCTTTTAAAACTTCTCTATCATCAAACTCCAAAAATATATCAAGCCTTTTTGCCCAATCTTCCATAGTCATAGGAATATTTCTTTTTGTTCTCTCTTCTGCTAAGTCTAAATAAGCATTTACAATTCTTCCAAGTGATTCTAACTCATCTTTTGTTAGATAATTTTTTGATATGCTTACATCTGATTTTATTATCTTTCCCTCAGGCGCATTTTTCCACGATGTTAGTCCCATATACTCTTTTTGACTATTGGCTCTATTTACTATAAGTTCTGGTACTGTTTGTCCATGGATACCATAGTGAAGTTTATTTTGTACTTTTGAGAAGAACTCTTTTGTTTCTTGGTCATCTTTGTTGTAGTCTATACTTGTAGCATATATATCTGTAATTTTCTGATAAAATTTTCTTTCACTTAGTCGTATTTCTCTTATTTGTTCCAAGAGTTCATCAAAATACTCTTTACCTAAAAATGAACCATTCTCAAGCCTTGTTTTATCAAGTACAAAACCTTTTATAGCAAACTCTTTTAAAACTCTTGTATCCCATTGTCTAAACTGCGTTGCTTTTTTTGAGTTTACTCTATATCCTATTGATATAATTGCATCAAGACTGTAAAAGTTAGCATCTTTTGTTTGTATCTTATCTTCTATTGCACCATGTTTAGTGGTTATTTCCATTTTGGAAACAACCACTTTTTCATCAAGCTCACCACTTTCAAATATATTTTTCAGATGCTTAGATATAGCAGGAACTTTTACATCAAAAAGCTGGGCAATAAGTTTTTGAGTTAACCAAACATTTTCATCATGCACTTTTACCTCTATACTATTTAGTTCACTTTGAGATGTAAAGATTAAAAACTCTGCTGTACTATTTCTTATATTTAAATTCTTATTCATATATCATCCTCAACTTTATTTACTTTCAATATTAAAACTCTTCTTTCAAAAGATATTTATACAATGGCTCAATATAGATTTTTTTATCTTCAATCTCTACTATGCTTTCTTCATCTTTTGTAATAAGATAAGCAACATCAAGTTTAAAATAATCCATCGCTTCAAGAAGTCCATCTATCTCTCTTTTTCTTGTCTTTTCATCTTCTATTATATAACTTACATTGACAAGATATTCTTTCCCTTCAACCCTTGCATAAAAATCAACCTCTTGCTTTTGTTTAAAATAGTACAAGTCTTTAGTCTTTCTTCGTAAATGTAAAAAAACAATGTTTTCATAAAGCTTACTTATATCTTTATCAATAGCATAGTCATAAATCTTTTTAAATCCATTATCAATAGCATATATTTTTTTAGGATTTCTTTGTTCCTCTTTTACAGAGTTTCTATATATAGGTAAAGTAAAAATAGCATAAGCATCTTCTAAATGAGATAGATAGTTGAAAATAGTATCTTTACTTAGTTTGAACCCTTGCGATTTAAATTCATTGTATAGTTTTGTAAAACTTACCAGCGTAGCAATATTTGTAAAACAATATTTATTTAGACTTTTTAGTAAACTTCTATTTGTAATATTATATCTATCAACTATATCTTTATATACTATTAGTTCAAGATAGTCACTTAATATTTTTCTAGATATACTATTATCTTCCCCAATTGTTTCAGCAAAACCACCATCAAATAAATAGTTATTAAGTTCATTGTTGATGAAACTTAGGGATTTTGAAGAGTTCAAGTTTACATTTATATCTTTATATTCCAAGTACTCCTTAAAAGAGAAAGGAAATATCTCATAAGTGATAGTTCTACCTCTTAAAGATGTGGCTATTTCAGTAGAAAGTAGCTTTGCACTAGAACCTGTAATATATATCTGGATATTTTCATTGTCATAGATTCTTCTTACATAAGCTTCCCAATTTTTTACAACTTGTACTTCATCCAAAAATAAATATATCTTTTCATCTCTTTTTTTTGGATATAGTTCATAATAACTTTCAAGTATCAAATCTAAAGATGCAAGTTCAAGGGGATACAGTCTATCATCTTCAAAATTTAAATATACGATATTTTCTCTAGCAATCTTAACTCTAAGTTTATTAATAATATCAAAAATAAGAGAACTCTTCCCACTTCTTCTTACCCCTATTAATGAGATTATTTTTTTTGATTCTAATGGTACATTGAATTTTCGTGAAAGTATATTTTTTATATCTTTTTCTATAAAGTCTGTAATTAGTCGTTTAAATATTTGTTTCATCTTTGTCCTTCTACATAAGTACGATTATATATTTATTTGTCCTTATTGTCAAGTATATATTATTTGATAAAGTTAATTTTTAACATATCAATACTATTAAATAATATTGCATTTTGTTATTCACTTATCTCAAATTTAAGATTTTACATATTTTATTATTACAAATATGCTATCATACACAATGATAAACAATAACATTAAAGACCAATTAAAAGACCTTCTTAACTGTGATATAAAATCACTTTATCCACTTGCACGTGAGCTAAATAGAAAGCTTTATTTTTATGTAGGACCTACAAACAGTGGGAAAACATACAACGCTATGCAAGAGATGATAAATGCAGATACAGGTACTTATCTTGCACCTTTACGTTTACTTGCTTTAGAAAACTATGAAAGTTTACTTTCCAATAATATCCCAGCTTCACTTGTAACAGGAGAAGAAGAGATATTTGATGAGGATGCTGGTCATATATGTTCAACTATTGAGATGATAAACTTTAACCTTGAAGTTGATGTATGTGTTATAGATGAAGTTCAAATGTTAGCAGATGACGATAGAGGCTGGGCATGGGTAAATGCAATTTTAGGAAGTCCTGCATCTAAAGTTATTATGACTGGAAGTGTAAATGCACTTGATATAGTTAAAAAAATAGCTTCTTATTTAGGTGAAGAGTTAGAGATAGTTAGATTTAAGAGGAAAAATCCTTTACAAGTTTTAGATAAACATATAGCTTTACGAGATATTCAAAAAGCAACGGCACTTATTGCTTTTAGTAGAAAAGATGTACTTGCATTAAAAGCTAAACTAAGTAAATACCATACGGTATCTGTTTTATATGGAAACTTAAGTCCCGAAGTTAGAAAAGAGGAAGCAAAAAGATTTCGTTCGGGAGAAAGCGATATACTTGTAGCAACTGATGCTATTGCTATGGGACTTAACTTACCTATTGCTACTTTACTTTTCACAACTGATACTAAGTTTGATGGGATTAGTAAAAGAAAACTATTACCAAATGAGGTTATACAAATAGCAGGTCGAGCTGGAAGATATGGTCACCATGAGATTGGTCATATTGGCGCAACTACTGGAAATGTTCTTAAACATATAGGTGAAATGTTCACGTCACCAATGTCAACAATAAAACCACCAGTAAAAGTAAAAGCAACATCTTCACAAGTAGAGGAGTTATCTACATTTTTAGATACAAAAAGTTTAACCAAGATATTAAAATACTTTTTAAAACATATGAAGTTTGATGGCCCATTTAGGGCTACAAATATAAAACTTATGATAGAACTTGCTGAAATTTTAGATAATAAACCTGAGTTGAGTTTAGAAGAGAAATATATGCTTGCATCTGCCCCTATAAATACAAGGTCACCACTTATTAAAAGTGGTTATATAAAATATGTAAATGCAATTTTAAATCATACAGTAACAAGATATAGACTAACAACAAAAACATCAGGGATAGCAAAAACACAGAGAGATTTACTTTTAGCGGAAGATGAAGTAAAAAAAATCTCTCTTTACCTTTGGCTTAGCTACAAACTACCTCATCTATTTCCTGATAAAGATAAAGCAGAACAGATAAGAATAGAATTAAACTACTATTGTGAGAACTCTTTAAAATCAAATAAACTTTTAAAAGATGATAGAGGTGGACAAAATAGATTTAGAAGAGATAGCGGTGGGAATAGAAGTCGAGATAATGGATTTAAAAGTAGAGATAAAAAAGAGGAAAATCCACGAAATCCTAAACGTAGCAAATATAAAGCTGATGAAGAGCAAAAAGAACCACGAAGAAGATCAAATCGAAACCGCAGACGTGATGGATAAGTTAAATTTAGAACTTCTTTTATCAATAACAAAAACATTAAAAGTTTTATATGTTGAGGATAATGAAGATGCAAGAGTTCAAACTCTTAAAATGCTTCAAAACTATTTCTCACATATAGATATTGCAGTAAATGGAGCATACGGGTTAGAGCTATTTCAAAAAAATAGTTACAATATTATTTTTACAGATTTAAATATGCCTGTAATGGATGGGATAAGTATGATTGGAAAAATCAGACAAGTAGACATACATATTCCTATTGTTGTTTTATCAGCTTATGATGATAAAGAGTATTTTTTGGAGACTATTAAACATGGTATTGATGGGTATATTTTAAAGCCATATAACTTTAAGCAAATTATAGAAGTTATTACAAAAATGATTTTGAAACTTGATATAGAGGTTAAAAACTCAAATACTATAAAACTAGACTTTGGCTTTATATGGGACAAACAATCAGAACAACTATTTCAAGAAGATCAGGTTTTTAAATTAACAGTAAATGAAACAAAACTAATAAAACTATTTATAAAAAATGACAATCAAACTTTAAATAGCCAAGATATTGAGATAGAACTATTTAGTGAAAAGTTGAAAGAAAATACAAAACTAAGAAATCTAATATCAAGACTAAAAACAAAACTAGGGGTAAATTTAATAGAATCAAACTATGGACTTGGTTATATTTTAAGAAAAGGGTAAATAAAATATTGATACTATTTGATACATTAATGATACAATCTTATGCTAGAATTATGTGATAACAAATTTACTTTTACAAGTGGAGTACTATTATGAAAAAAACAATAAAATATATTATTTTTACAACTCTATTCTTTTCAAACTATATCTATGCGAAAGAATCTTTACAGAAAGTTTCTATCCAACTTCAATGGCTAGATCAATTTCAATTTGCTGGGTACTATATGGCCAAAGAAAAAGGCTTTTATACTGATGCAAATCTTGATGTTGAGATAAAAAAATTCAAACATGGTATTAAACCTATCGATGAAGTCTTAAATAAAAAAGCGACTTATGGGATAGGTCGTTCCTCTTTGATTATTGATAAGAGCAAAGGGAAAGAGATTGTTCTTTTAGCTTCGATCTTTCAATCTTCCCCTTTAGTGTTTATATCACTTAAAGATACCAATATAAACACAATAGCTGATTTTAAAAACAAAACAGCAATGGTTACCTTTGATGATTCATCAACTGTATCACTTCAAGCAATGATGAATAAAAACAACATTCAAAACAGTGACCTAAACATTCTCCCTTATACATATAACATCAATGACTTAATAGATAAAAAAACAGATTTAATGACCGCTTATAGTTCAAATCAACCTTTTGAACTGCAAAAAAGAGGTGTAAAGTATAATATTTTTGATCCAAAAGATTATGGATTTGATTTTTATGAAGATATTCTTTTTACACATAATGATGAAACTATTCATCATAGAGAAAGAACAAAAAAGTTTAAAAAAGCTTCTTTAAAAGGGTGGGAGTATGCTTTTAATAATATTGATGAAACAATTAAAATAATGCTAAAAAAATATAACACTCAAAATAAAACTTATGAAGCTTTAAAATATGAAGCAAATGAGCTAAAAAAACTTGCCTATCTAAATACACCAAAACTAGGAAATATTGACAAGATAAAAATACAAAGAATTTATGACATTTACAACCTTATGGGTTTTGTAAAAAATAAAATAGATATGGATGCATTTGTAGCTTGTAATGGGAAAAAAGTATTACTAAAATTAACAAAAGAGGAACATCAGTATCTAAAAAATAAAAAAGAGTTAACCGTATGTGTGAAACCAAACTGGTTGCCTTATGAGTCAATTGAGGATGGTGAGTTCGTTGGTATCAGTGCTGATTTTTTAAATCTTGTTTCTCAAAAACTTTCAATACCTTTAAAAGTAATACATACAAAAAATCAACTTCAAAGTGTCCAAGTACTCTTAAAAAAAGGGTGTGACTTAAAACCACTGATGGGAACACAACAAATTACAGGGATACCTTATAAACATACAAATGCTTATTTTGAAGATACTATTGCTTTAGTTACAAGAATTGAACAACCGTTTGTAACAAATCTAGATGAAATAGATAAAAGTGTAGTCATAGCAAAAGGGTTCAATAGAATTAGAATCTTCATCAAAAAGAAATATCCAAAACTAAAAATCTTAAAAGTAGATACTATTGAAAAAGGCTTAGATTTAGTAGCAAAAGGGAAAGCTTTTGGTTATGTAGGTACGTCATTTAATGCCTCTTATCATATACAAAAAGACTACTCTACAAAACTTAAAATTGTAAATGACTTTAAAAAATTTCAATTTGGAGTTGGCGTAAAAGATGATGATATACATCTGTTAAATATACTAAATAAAGTTATTTTAACTACTACTAAAAAAGAAAAGAAAGATATATTAAATAAATGGGTACTCACTACAATAGAAAAAGAACATGACCATACTTTTGTATGGCAATTATCAATCTCTTTTATTATTGCCTTATTAATTATATTATACTTTTTAGCTAAGCAAAAAAGTTTAAATAACCAATTAAAAGATACTCAACAAAACTTTGATTTAGGACAAAATATTGCAAATGTAGGGATTTGGACACTTAACTATGATACTAACAAACTAAACTGGACAGAGGGAGTACATAATATTTTTCAAACTGATTCTTCAAAGTTTGTTACATCATTTGAAGCATTCTTAAAATTTGTCCACCCCTCAGATAGAGATATATTAACTAAAGAGTATTCTGATTCTGTAAAAGAGAAAAGAGATTATTTTATAGAGCATAGAATTATTGTAAATGATGTTGTTAAATTTGTTGAAGAGAGATGCCATAACTATTTTAATAAAAATGGTGAAATAACTAAATCAGTGGGTACTATTTTAGATATAACAAAAAGAAAGAGTTTAGAAGACTCTTTAATACAAAGTAACATAAACTTAGAAAGAAAAGTAGAAGAGAAAGTAAAAGAGTTAAAAGAATCAAAGAAATATTATGAAGATATGGTAGAAAATCTAAACGATTGGGTATGGGAAGTTGATGAAAATGGTATATATACTTTTTGTAATCAAAAAGTATATGATGTTATTGGATATACAGTCCAAGAGGTGATAGGGAAAACACCTTTTGACTTTATGTCCAAACAAGAAGCTATAAGGGTTGGAAATATATTTAAAACTATTGCAGACAACAAAGATACAATTATAAATCTTGAAAATGAACTTATACATAAAGATGGTCATAAAATAATATGTAATACAAATGGTAAACCACTATTTTCAAACACTGGTAAAAGAGTAGGCTATAGAGGTATTGATAGAGATATTACCTTAGAACAAAAAATGAAAAATGAAAAAGCCCTACAAGACCAGCAGATGTTACAACAAAGTAAATTAGCACAAATGGGTGAGATGATAAGTATGATAGCACATCAATGGAGACAACCACTTACTGCTATTAGTGCAACTACAAATAACCTTAGTTTTAAGATTATGATGGATGATATTGATAAAGAAGAGTTTGAAAAAGAGATAAATTTAATCTCTGATTATTCACAACATTTATCTAAAACAATAAATGACTTTAGAGGATTTTTTAAAGAGAATAAAAACAAAGAGTTAACTACCACTGGAGATATAGTCAATAGTACATTAAAAATTATAAAAACATTAATTGAAAATAGAAATATTAAACTAGATATTAACGTGGATTGTGATGATGAGTTTTATAGCTATCCAAATGAGATAAAACAAGTAGTCTTAAATCTTATAAAAAATGCAGAAGATATTTTAATAGATAGAGAGATAGAAAACCCTGTCATCACTCTAGAGACAAAGTGCATAGAAGATAAAAAAATTATTATTGTAAAAGACAATGCAAAAGGTATCCCTTTGGATATAATAGAAAAAATATTTGATCCATATTTTTCAACTAAAAAAGAGAAAGATGGTACAGGTCTTGGGCTATATATGTCTAAAACTATTATTGAAGAGCATTGTGGTGGGAAATTAACAGTTTTAAATGATAAAGATGGTGCAATCTTTACTATAAGCTTAATTGATATAAAAGAAGGGAAATAAATAATGAAATTTACATTTAAACAGCAACTAGTATTTTACTTTTTTTTATTTGGGTTTATAGTTGCTTTGATGAGTAGTCTTTTAATCTTTAATATTAACAAAGATACACAACTTACAAAATATATAACAAAAGCTAGTTTTAAATTCAAAGAGAGAGAAGATTTTATTTTATCTGAAATTCATAGATATGAACTATTTTTAAGCTCTATTGTAAATGATGAGATTGTAAAAGAGTCTCTAAATAAAAATCAAAAAGTAGATATAAAAACATTAAATAAAGCACTATTAGCTAGAGCAAAAGGTGCTAGAGATATTTTCAGACTTAGACTAATAGATAATAATGGAATGGACATAAGTAGTATTAAAAAAGACAAACACAACACTATGCTATTCCCTTTACAAAATAAATCGTCACGTTATTATGTAAAAGAAACAAATGATTTAGAAAAAGGAAAAGTGTGGTTCTCTAAAATTGATTTGAATTATGAATTTGGAATAATGGAGCGACCACTACAACCTACACTTAGAATCGTATACGCTGTTTATATTGAAGATAAAAAACAAGGTATTATAATCATCAATATTGATATGACAAGAATTTTAGAAAAACTGTCAAAAACAACTACATATCATATATATTTAGTTGATAAAGATGGTGACTTTATATTGTTTAATACAAAAGATGCTAACTATAGCTGGTCTAAATATTTAAAAAATAAAAAAACACTAAAAGATATTTATCCCAAATCATACAAAGATATATTAAACAATGAGAAGTTTATAGGTGAAAAGTTTTACTCATCAAAGATAGATTTTAATAATGATGAAGATATAAAAATGATTCTGCATATAAAAGAGTCACTTCTAGGGTTAAACTCTGAACATCTTATTTCAACAATGTTAAAAGGATTATTTATAACAATATTCTTATCTATCCCTTTTGTATATTTTGTATCAAGAGGATTAAATAAAATAAAAAAGAATTATGAGAAAGAGCTAATTAACATTAATAATAATTTGAAAAAATCTAATCAAGAGTTGATGTTAAAAACAATTGAATTTGCAAATGAATCTATGAAAGTCAACCATCTAAATAGAACTTTAGAAAAAAGAGTTAAAGAGGCGGTTTCAAAAAATAAACTTCAAAACAAACAGATGCTTCAACAATCACGCCTTGCTCAAATGGGTGAGATGATAAGCATGATTGCACATCAATGGAGACAACCGCTTACTGCTATTAGTGCAACTACAAATAACCTTATTTTTAAACTTATGATGGATGATATTGATAAAAAAGAGTTTGAAAAAGAGATAAATTTAATCTCTGATTATTCACAACACTTAAGTAAAACAATTGATGACTTTAGAGGATTTTTTAAAGAGAATAAAAATAAAGAGCTTATAAGTTTATCAAAAATAGTAAAAGATACTATTGATATAGTTAAAACATCTATTGAAAATAAAAATATAATACTTATAACAAATATAGGATGCACTAGTGAATTTAAAACATATCCAAGTGAGATTAAACAAGTTATTCTAAACCTAATACAAAATGCTGAAGATATTTTATTAGAAAATAATATACAAAAACCTCAAATCACTATAGAAACTATTTGTGGGGAAAAATGTGCTAATCCCACTTTAATCATAAAAGACAATGGTGGTGGAATCCCCTCAAATATTATAGATAAAATATTTGATCCATATTTCTCAACAAAAAAAGCAAAAAATGGAACAGGTCTTGGACTATTTATGTCTAAAACTATTATTGAAGAGCATTGTAATGGAAAAATAGAGGTAGAAAATGATAACAATGGAGCAGTATTTAAAATATCTTTTAATATAAAAGAAAATAAAGGACTACTATGATTATAAACATACTTATTGTTGATGATAAAGAATCAAACTTATATTCACTAGAAGCTTTACTTCAAGAGATAAATATAGAGGATGATGGATTTTCATCTTTAAATATTATAAAAGCAAGTAACGGTGCTGATGCACTTGAGATATTAATTTCTCTAAAAGTTGATTTAATTATTTTGGATATTCAGATGCCAAATATGAATGGATTTGAAGTTGCAAAATATATAAAAATGAATCGCTATACAAAAGATATCCCTATCATATTTTTAACTGCATTTTTTAAAAAAGATGATTTTTTACAGCAGGGATATGATATGGGTGCTGTAGATTATTTTACTAAACCTATTAATGAAAAAGAGTTTCGCAATAGAATAAAACTTTATATTAATATATGTATTAAAACAAATACCCTTAACTATTTAAATACTACACTAACAAAACAAATAGAAAAAGAGGTTATGCAAAATAAACAAAAGGAACAACATATATTATCCCAATCAAAGTTAGCACAAATGGGAGAGATGATAAGCATGATTGCTCACCAATGGAGGCAACCTCTAACGGCAATTAGCTCAACTGCAAATAATCTTAGTTTTAAACTTATGCTAGATGAATACGATAAAGAAGAGTTTGCAAAAGAGATAACTTTAATCTCTGAATATTCACAACATTTAAGTAAAACAATTGATGACTTTAGAAGTTTTTTTAAATCAGATAAACAAAAAGAGAAGGTAAATATAACAAATATAATCAATAGTACATTAGATATAGTTGGTACATCAATAAAAAATAAAAATATTACTATTGTCACTAATTTATCATATCAAGAAGCGGTTTATACATTCCCAAATGAGATAAAACAAGTAGTTCTTAATTTTTTAAAAAATGCAGAAGATAACTTTATTGAAAAAAATATTGCAAATCCAATAATAACTATAGAGACATATTGTAATGAAAATAAAGAGTTTGTGCTAAGTGTAAAAGATAATGGAGAAGGGATACCAGAAGAGATTATTGATAAGATATTTGACCCTTACTTCTCTACTAAAAAAGCCAAAGATGGTACAGGTCTTGGACTATATATGTCAAAATTGATTATAGAAGAGCATTGTAAAGGGAAACTAACAGTACAAAATGATAGTGAAGGTATTGTATTTTCAATAACTTTTCCAAATGATAAAGAATAAAGGGCTATATTGTGTCAATAAATAAAAAATTATTATTTTCAATATTAATTGCATTAACTATTTTTATATTTATTACTGAGATATTCTCATATACATCTAGTTTAAATAAAACAAAAAAAGAGTTATATACTAACAATAAAGCTATATATACAAATATTATACAAATGCAAAGTCAAAGTATAAAAACATTATCTTTAGTCTTATCAAACGATAATGTGATAAAAGAGGCTTATATATATGATGATGAACAATCAATAAAAGAACACCTTGAAGTATTTTGGGCAAAAGTAAAAAAAGAGAAACTCATCCATGAGATACACTTTTTTAAACCACCAGCAATATCATTTGTGAATTTTTCTGCATTTCACTCTAGAGGAAGGGATGTATCACATACACGAAAAGATATAAAATGGGTAACCTCCACAAAAAATAGTAGCTCTCATACTATGGTATGTAATACTTACGCTGGAATAAGAGCTACTTTCCCTATTCTTTCTGATGAGGGTAAAGTTTTAGGTGGATTATCTATGGGGAAGAAAATAGACTGGCTACCAGAAACTATTAAAGAGACTACCAAACTTGATAGTTTTTTAGTATATAACAAAAACTCCACAGATAATTTGATAAAAGAATACTATAAAGAGTTTATCAAAGATAAAAAAGTTGTAGGAGATTATATATTAGCAAATCAAACAATCAAAATAGATCCAACTAAGCTGAATGATATTGACTTTAGCAAGGATATTCAAAACTTTATAATTGATGGAAAAACTTACTCTTTAAATATATTTAAAATATTTGATTTTCAGAAAAAAAGTATGGGTTATATTTGTATATTAAATGATTTAAATAAATTTAATCAAGAATTTATCTCTGAAATGCTGATAAATCTATTTTTACTTTTAACTGGTTCTTCTATTATATATTTTATATTACGACCAAAAATGCAGAAAACCTCTCTAAAAATAAAAGAGATGGAATATATTACACAGGAGATTAAAAAAAATAACTTTCAAGTTTTAGATGAGTTTAAAGATATAAAACTATTCGATGATGAACTATCAAAGCTAGAACTAAATATTATAAGTATGGGAAAAGAGCTTCATAAAAGTTATAATCAACTTGAAGTTAGAGTAAAAGAGGAAGTTCAAAAAAATGCACAAAAAGACCAACATATGCTCCAACAATCACGCCTTGCACAAATGGGTGAGATGATAAGTATGATAGCACATCAATGGAGACAACCTCTTACTGCTATTAGTGCAACTACAAATAACCTTAGTTTTAAGATTATGATGGATGATATTGATAAAAAAGAGTTTGAAACAGAAGTGGGTCTAATTGCAGAATATTCTCAACACTTATCAAAAACAATAGATGACTTTAGAGACTTTTTTAAAACAAATAAAGATAAAGAGAAGACAACATTGTCCTATATCATAAATAGTACATTGGATATTGTAAGAACATCAGTTGAAAATAAAAATATTAAAATTGTATCAACCGTAAATTGCGAACATGAGATAATAACATACCCAAATGAGATAAAGCAAGTGGTCTTAAATATAATAAAAAATTCTGAAGATGCTCTTATTGATAATAAAATCGTTAATCCGATGATTACTATTGAATCAATATCGGACAAGAGTTGTACTCTTGAAAAATTTAGAATAAAAGACAATGCAGGTGGGATACCATCAGATATTATTGATAAAATATTTGATCCATACTTTTCAACAAAAAAAACCAAAGATGGTACAGGTCTTGGACTATATATGTCAAAAACAATTATAGAGGAACATTGTGATGGAACGATTAATGTTTTTAACGATAATGACGGTGCAGTATTTGAAATAATATTTAATCAAAATAAAAAAGAGGAGTAGATAATAGACTATTTAATATATTTTATTCTAACTATTGGATTATCTACAATTTTTGCTATTGCCGGGTTAGGTTCTGCCGTTGGATTGGTTCCATCTTTAAATATTGCTGGATTGTCTTTTGATTTAGCACGAGCTAGTGGACTTTTTGTAAATAGTGTAACTACTATTACTACAAGTATTTTAAATCTTAAAAAGAAACTTTTTGATATGCAGTTTGTAGCCCCTTTGGTTATTAGTTCTTCTATTATGGCTTTTATTGGAGCACAAATATCTTTTTTAGTAGATACACAAATTATTAAAACTATATTTGGATTAACTCTTTTAGTTATAGCATCTATGATTTTATTTTTTAAAAAACCTACACGTGTTAAAAATAAACATAATAAATCTATACTCCTTATAGCAGGTTCAATAGGTGGTATTTTCTCTGGATTTTTAGGAATAGGAGGAGGTTCTATTATCTCACCCATTCTTCTGCTTTTTGGATATGATGCAAAAAGAATTGCAATAGGGATTACCTTTGTAATACCTTTTTCATCAATAGTTGCATTTTCAAGTTATGCAAGTGTTATTGCACTTGATTATACCCTTTTAATAATTGTTGGCATTGCTGCATTTATAGGTGGAATAATAGGCAACTATATTTTACACTTTAAAGTTTCATCTTCAACTATAAAAAAAATATTGGCACTTGCTTTATATATCATTGCCATTAAAATGTTAATTGGATAAGAGTTACTTTATAATAAGATTTAATAACACAATTATGATACAATGATATGTTATACTTTTAAATACTTATTGTAAAGGGAAATATAACATGTTAAAAAATATAAAGAAATTAACCCAATTTACTCAAAATCTAAAGATTTTATATGTAGAAGATAACACAGAAGCTAGGGAACAAACTGTAAAAATGTTAAATAATTTTTTTACAAATATTTTTATTGGGATAGATGGAAAAGATGGATTAGATAAATTTGATCAACATAAAGACTCCTTAGATTTAATTATTACAGATATAAATATGCCAAATATGAATGGTATAGAGATGTTAGAACATATCAGAAAAATAGATACATATATCCCTTGTATAGTTTTATCTGCATATAATGAAACTGGTTTCTTTATAGATACAATAAGTTTAGGTGTAGACGGGTATATCTTAAAACCTATTAACATACAACATTTTATAACTATATTAACAAAAACTGTACAGCAAATAACATTAAGAAATGAAAATTTAAAATATAAGAACGAATTAGAAAATATAGTACAAGAGCAAGTTAAAAAAATAATAGAAAAAGAGAAGCTTTTGGAACATCATACTAAACTCGCAGCTATGGGGGAGATGATAGATGCAATTGCCCACCAATGGAAACAACCTTTAAGTATCATAACTACTATTACTAGTGGTATGGGGGTGAAGTTTGAGATGAATATGCCAGTAAATAAAGAGGATATAATAAATTGTTCAAATATTGTTCAAGAACAATCAGCACATTTATCTGACACTATAGATGAGTTTAGAAGTTTTTTTAGACCAAATAGTAATAAAACAGAAACTTCCATAGTTAAAGTTATAAACTCTACTATTGAATTATTAAAAAATCCAATTAAAAAAAGTACAATCAATATAAATGTTGATTGTGATGAAAATATAAAAATAAATATAATTCCAAATGAATTTAAACATATTTTTATAAATCTTATAAATAATACAATAGATGCTTTTGAAGAACAAGAGAATCAAGTAGATATAAAAAATATAGATATAAAAGTAATCCAAGATGAAAATAAAACTATAATAAACTTTATTGATAATGCGGGAGGAATTCCAAATAATATAATAGATACACTATTTAATGCAAATATCACTACAAAAGAGGAAGGTAAAGGGACAGGTATAGGACTTTATATGTCAAAACAAATTATAGAGAAAAACAATGGCACTATATCAGTACTGAACAATAATAACGGTGCAGTATTTAAATTAGAAATCTTCAACTAGTACTTTAAATAAAAGGAGAATATATGAAAAGAAGAATAATACTTATGATAATATTTTTTATCTTATCTACACTATTTTATATAATATTATCTTTTGAAAAAAATATCAAAATAGAACAACACCTAGAAAATAAAACTAAACAATATATTCAAAACTATGAAGTTATATACAAAAAATATCAAACCTTATCAAATATTATTTTTAATACAACTATAAATACAAAAGAGGTCAAAGAGATTTTTGGTAAAACTCTATACTCAACTACAAAACAAAAAGATCCTATAAGAAAAGAGCTTTATCTTCATCTAAAAAAGAGATATGCTATTTTGAAACAACACAATATCAAACAACTACATTTTCATCTTAAAAATAATGATAGCTTCTTAAGGTTTCACAGACCAAAAAAATCTGGAGATAACTTATCAGATATAAGAGAAACAGTAAAGTATGTAAACGAAAATAAAACTGCCGTAGATGGATTTGAGCAGGGGAGAATATATAATGGATATAGATTTGTTTTCCCAATGTTTTATAACAATGAACATATAGGTAGCGTAGAGGTTTCATTTACTACTCTTGCTATGAATAAAGAGTTTATCAATAGTTATAATGTAACATCAAGTTTTTTAATTTTAAAAGAGACTGTAGACAAAAAAGTTTTTAAAGATGAACAGCAAAACTATGAGCCATCTCTTCTAAAAAATTTTTATATTGAAAAAACAATGGTAAAAGAGATTGAAAAACTTAGAAATATAAAAGCGAAACAAGCAATATCTAAAAAAACAAAAAAAATAATTGAACAAGAGGGTAGAACTAATAAATCATTTTCTATCTATGATGATAAACGTAAAGAGATTTTGAGTTTAATAAAAGTTCAAAACCCAATATCAAAAAAAGTTGTAGGTATCTTTGTTGTCAGAAGTAATGCACAATATATTTTTAATAAAACATTGAACTTTCAAGTTTTATTTTTACTAATAAATATATTTATTTTAGCTATATTACTTTTTATAAATAAAGAGAGAAAATATAGAGAGAAAATTGAGAAAAAAAATGATGAACTAATCTCTTCAAAAAAGACAATAGAGGAGTTAAACTCAACTTTAGAAGAGAGAGTAACACAAGAGATACTTAAAAATAAACAAAAAGAGCAACACTTGATTTCACAATCACGTCTTGCCCAAATGGGTGAAATGATAAGTATGATTGCCCATCAATGGAGACAACCTCTAACAGCAATAAGTGCAACAACAAATAATCTCAGCTTTAAACTTATGATGGATAATTATGATAAAAAAGAGTTTGAAACTGAACTAAATTTAATAGCAAATTATTCTCAACACCTATCTAAAACTATTGATGATTTTAGAGGATTTTTTAAATCAAATAAAAAGAAAGAAGACACAACATTAACTATAATCGTAAATGACACATTATCTATTATAAAAACATCCGTCGAAAATAAAAATATAAAAATTGTTACAAACTTAAGTTGTAAAAATATTATTAACACATACCCAAATGAGTTGAAACAAGTAGTTTTAAATATTATAAAAAATGCCGAAGATAATTTTATAGATAAACAAGATAGTAATGATATAGAAAATCCAACTATAACAATAAAAACTTTTAAGAGTAAAGATGATAACCAGTGTATTTTACAAATCATAGATAATGGTGGAGGGATACCAGAAGATATTATAGATAAAATATTTGATCCATATTTTTCAACTAAAAAAGAAAAAGATGGTACAGGTCTAGGGCTTTATATGTCTAAAATCATTATAGAGGAACATTGTAATGGGAAAATCGAAGTATATAATGAATGTAACAATACTATATTTAATATCATATTTAAAGAGGATATTTAAAGAGGATATTTAATATAAATTTGATACTATTGTATGTTATAATCTTGTTTATGACAGATAAGGAGAAGATATATATGGTAAATGATTTAAAAGAACTTTCTAAATTTAGTAAAACTTTGCAAATTTTATATGTTGAAGATAATCAAGAAGCTAGAGAGCAAACTATTAAGATGCTAAAAAACTTTTTTGAAGATATTATTGTAGGTGTTGATGGTCAAGATGGACTTGATAAATTTAATCAAAATAAAACAACAATAGATATAGTTTTTACAGATATTAATATGCCAAATATGAATGGGATAGATATGCTTAAGAATATAAGATCTATCAATAGCAATATCCCTTGTATTGTACTTTCTGCTCACAATGAAACAAACTTTTTCTTAGATACAATTAGTTTAGGGGTAGATGGATATATCCTAAAACCAATTGATATGAAACAATTTATAACAATCCTTTCAAAAACAGTTGATCAGATAAAATTGAAAATTGAAAATATAAAGTATAAAAATGATTTAGAAACTATAAATAATGACTTAGAAGAACAAGTATGTCAGAGAATTGGTGAAATATATGCTTTAAACAAAGAGATAGAAGATACACAAAAAGAGGTTGTATTTACTATGGGTGCAATTGGTGAAAGCAGAAGTAAAGAGACTGGTCACCATGTAAAAAGGGTTGCTGAGTACTCTAAAGTTTTAGCTTTAAAATATGGACTAAGTGATTCTGAATCAGAACTTTTAAAACAAGCTAGTCCTATGCACGATATAGGAAAAATCGCGATTCCAGATTCTATTTTAAATAAACCAGGTAGATTTGATGATGAAGAGAGAAAAATCATGGACACTCATTCTGACTTAGGATATGAGATGTTAAATAGCTCACAAAGACCTCTTCTAAAACTAGCGGCAATAGTTGCACACCAACATCATGAAAAATGGGATGGTTCAGGTTATCCACGAGGTTTAAAAGGTGAAGATATTGATATAAGTGGAAGGATTACTGCTATTGCTGATGTATTTGATGCCTTAGGAAGTGATAGGGTATATAAAAAAGCTTGGGATGATGAAAGAATATTCAATCTTTTCAAAGAGGAAAGAGGAAAACACTTTGATCCAAAACTTGTAGATATATTCTTTGATAACTTAGATACTTTTTTAGGAATAAGAAATAAATATAAATAATGTTGTAACATTTTATTAGATACAATATCTAAATAAAATAGATAAAAAAGAGAACTAATAAAATGCCAAAAAACCTTTCAATAATAATTCTAGCTGCTGGAAAAGGTACTAGAATGAAATCATCTTTACCAAAAGTTTTACACAAGATTTCTGGTAAAGAGATGCTATACTACTCTATAAAAGAAGCTCAAAAACTAAGTGATGATATTCATGTTGTTTTATACCATCAATCAGACTTAGTACAAAAAGAGATGGAAAAGTATTTTTCAAATGTAAAATTTTCTTTACAAGACCATGAAAACTATCCAGGTACTGGTGGTGCTGTTATGGGTCTAACTCTAAAATATAAAAAAACTTTAGTTTTAAACGGCGATATGCCTTTAATTCAAGAAAAAGAGTTAAGAAACTTTTTAAAAAATGATAATAGTGCTATTATTATGAGTGTTTTAGAACTTCCCGATGCTTCTGGATACGGAAGAGTAATCGTAAAAGATAATAATGTTTTAAAAATAGTTGAACAAAAAGATTGTAATAAAGATGAACTAAAAGTGAATATTGCAAATGCAGGTATCTATTGTTTTGATACAAACTTCTTACAAGAAAACTTACCAAAACTTTCAAATAATAATGCTCAAGAAGAGTTTTATATAACAGACTTAGTAGAGATAGCTATAAACCTGCAAAAAGAAGTACACCCACTTATAGTTAGTGAAGAAAACTTTAAAGGTGTAAACTCAAAAGTAGATTTAAGTGATGCAGAAGTTATTCACCAAAAAAGAATCAAAAATGGGTTTTTATCTGCGGGAGTTATTATGAGACTTCCAGATACTATTTATATAGAAGAATCAGTAGAAATAGAAGGTGAGTCTATCTTAGAAAATGGTGTTACTTTACTTGGTGACACAAAAATCATAAATAGTCATATAAAAACAAACAGCGTAGTTGAAAACTCAATTTTAGAAAATAGTGATATAGGACCAATGGCAAGAATAAGACCACTTAGTATCATAAAAGATACTCATATAGGAAACTTTGTAGAGGTTAAAAAATCAACTCTAAATGGTGTAAAAGCTGGTCACCTTGCATATCTAGGAGATAGTGAAATAGACACAGGGACAAATATAGGTGCAGGAACTATTACATGCAACTATGATGGCAAAAATAAGTTTAAAACGATCATAGGTAAAAATGTATTTATAGGTTCAGATACACAACTAGTAGCTCCACTTACACTTGAAGATAACTGTATGATAGGTGCAGGAAGCACAGTGACTAAAAACGTTAAAAGTGGTGAGTTAGTTATAACAAGAGCAAAAGCAAAAACTATAAAAGATTATTTTTATAGATTCTTTGGAGAATAGAGGTTAATCTCCTCTTTTTCCCATCAAATACCAAATAACTTCCTATATTTTGCTAATTAAATACTAATACTTATCATTCAAAACTATCTAATTAAAAACAAGCTATAATCCCTTTAAATATAAAAAATAGTTTGGAATAAAACAATGAAATTACTTGAAAATAAAAATATCTTAGTAGCAGTTACAAGTAGTATTGCTATATATAAATCACTTGAACTTATTAGACTTTATATAAAAGCAGGTGCAAACGTAAAAGTTATCATGACTCCAGCTTCAAAAAAATTCATAACACCTCTTACATTTGAAACTATCTCACAAAATAAAATTTTAGATGAACAAAATGAAGATTGGAGTACAGATACTGTAAATAATCATATCGCCATAGGCAAATGGGCAGATATATTTGTAATAGCTCCAGCAACTGCAAACACTATAAATAAACTATCAAATGGTATTGCAGATAATCTACTTTTACAAACAGCACTAGCATACCCTCAAATAAAACTACTTTGTCCAGCTGCAAATACAAATATGATGAGAAACCCTATTACATCTGCTAGTTTAAAGATGTTAAAACTATGTAATTTTAAAATAATAGATACTCAAACAAAAGAGTTAGCTTGTAAAGATATAGGTGATGGTGCTATGGCAGATATTTATGATATATTTCATAGTACTACACGTGAACTTCTTCAAGATAACTATTGGCTTGATAGAAAGGTTGTCTTAAATGGTGGTGGTACTATTGAGAAAATCGATGATGTTAGATATATCAGTAACTTTAGTAGCGGAAAGATGGCAAATAGTTTAGCAACTGCTTTATACTATAAAGGTGCTGATGTATGTTTAGTAACCACTAAAGAGATAGATACTCCAAATGGTATCCATACTATAAATGTTCAAAGTACTTTAGAGATGGGACAATATGTTCATGATAGTATAAAAGTAGCACTAAAAGGTAAGATGTCAAGTGCTACACTTATGGATAGTTCAGCTATGCAACTTATTCAGAAAAAACCTTTCTTTTTTGCAGTTGCTGCTGTGAGTGACTATGTACCAACTTTCCCTCAAAATGGAAAGATGAAAAAATCTGATATAGGCGATAGTTGGAATCTAAAACTAAAAAAGAATATTGATATAGTTGATTCACTACAAAATGATAAAATTTACACAATTGGTTTTAAAGCAGAGATGGATAAAGAAGTTGCCAAAGATAATGCAATAAATATGCTACAAAATAAAAAACTAGATGGTGTATGTTTAAATATAATTGATGAAAATAATAATTTTGGTTCAGATACTAACTATATAAACTTTATCACCCCTAATAATGAAGCGAGTTTTAATGGTTCGAAACTTGAAGTATCTATAGAACTTTTAGATACTTTAAAGGTATCATTTAGTGAGTAATATTCCTAAACACATTGCCATTATTATGGATGGTAATGGACGATGGGCAAAAGAACAAGGGCTAAATAGAACTGCTGGACATGAAAAAGGGGCTTCAACTGTAAGAGAAGTTACTATTCATTGTAGTGATATAGGTATAAAATATCTTACTTTGTATGCATTTAGTACGGAAAACTGGTCAAGACCAAAAATTGAAGTAGAATTTCTAATGAAACTTTTAGAAAGATATTTTAAAAGTGAATTAACAATTTATTTAAAAAATAATGTAAGATTTAAAGCTATTGGGGATATATCTAAGTTCTCAAAAAGACTTCAAACAATTATAAAAGACACTGAAAATAAAACATCTTCATGTACAGGACTTACACAAATATTAGCTTTAAACTACGGAAGTAGAGATGAAATAGTAAGAGCTGTAAAAAAACTAAATGAACAAAACCTAGAAGTTTCAGAAGAAAATATAAACAGTTGTTTAGATACTGCTAATATACCTGATGTAGATCTGCTTATTAGAACAAGTGGAGAGGTTAGAATATCTAACTATCTTTTATGGCAAATAGCCTATGCAGAGATGTTTTTTACACAAACTTATTGGCCAGAATTTTCAACTATGGAATTAGATGATATTATTTCTGATTTTAATAAAAGAGAAAGAAGATTTGGTGGAATTTAATATCCTCGTTTTTATAATAGGACTAATATTTGGAAGCTTTCTAAATATGCTAATATATAGATTACCACTTGATATATCTTTAATCAACCCAAAAAGATCAATATGTACAAGTTGTAACTATCAAATTAAATGGTATGAAAATATTCCTCTTTTATCATATATCTTTTTAAAAGCTAAATGTTCAAATTGTAAAGAAAAAATATCTATTACATATCCTATTGTTGAACTTATTACTGGCATTGTAACACTTTTACTTTTTATAAAAATTGGTATCTCTTTGGATTTACTTTTGTATATTATTTTATTTTATACTCTAATAGTACTTTCATTTATAGATTTTAAATATAAAGCTGTTCCTGACTACCTTCTTATTATTTCATTGGTTATCTCATTTTTTCTTTTTAATTTTGATTTTCAATCTATGTTAATTTTTAGTGGTGCTTTTGTTTTACTTGAGATATTTATTACATTTTATATTCAAAATATAAAATCTAAATTAGCAAATGATGAGAGTTTAAAAACACAAAAAGCCTTAGGAGAGGGAGATATACCTATTGTTGCAATAATTGGTGGTATTTTAGGTGTAAAACTTGGTCTTATAGCTATATTTTTAAGTGCAATTTTTGCTATAATCCCATCAATACTAAATAATATTATAAAAAAAGATATTGAAACACCATTTATACCATATTTGGCTCTTGCATTATTTTTAGTTTTTATTACAAATAATTATTTTTTAGATTTACTAGGACAAGTCAGATAATGTACACTTTAAGGATTAACAATGAATAAACTATTAAAAAAATATTTACTTGTTACATATTCACAAACATTTTTTCCAATATTTTTAACTTTATTTATTATCACATCTATTATGTATCTTGTTAGAATCTCTGCATTAACTTCGGTAATGGAGATAAATTTCACAGAGTTATTAACACTATATTCATTTTATATCCCTTCAATACTTTTTTATACACTTCCTATATCTATATTTATATCTATTTCTATTAGTTTATCTAAACTTTCAACAGAGTATGAATTAATAGTAATAACAAGTTTTGGACTAAAACCAACAAAAATATTAAAGCTTATATTTCCTACATTATTGTTTTCTACAATCTTTTTATTAATTAACTCATTAGTTCTAATCCCTAAAGCAAATCATCTATATGAAACATTTAAAGCAAAAAAAGAGCAAGAAGCAAAGTTTAATATAAAAGCGAGTGAATATGGTCAACAATTTGGAAAATGGCTTATTTATGTAAATGAAGAGAAAAATGGATTATATAAAGATGTAGTACTTTTTCAACAAAATAATACTACAGATACATTTGTTATATCAAAAACAGCTACACTAGATAACGATAAGTCACAATTAGGACTACATCTTAGCAATGGAAAAGCTGTTAACATAGATCAAACTATAAATCAAATTGATTTTGAAAAGATGGTTATTAATAATAATTTAAAATCATCAATAAATATTAACTCTTTAAATGATTTATTAATCTATTGGAGTGATATTGATAAAAATGACTTTAAAAGATATAAATTTAACTTCTCTATATTAATGTCATTTTTTCCATTATTATCTCTTCTATTTTTTATATCTTTAGGTTTTTATAATCCAAGATATGAAAAAAATAAAACTTCTGTTTACGCAATTTTATTAGCAATTATTTTTGTTATTGCTAGCCAAAAACTATCTAAAAAATATGGATTTGAAGTTTTATATATTATCCCTACTTTTTGGATACTATTTAGTTATTTAATCTATAGAGTAAAGATAAAAAGCCACTACTAAAATATGAAAAAAATCATATTGACAATAAGCTATAATGGCACTAACTATTATGGTTCACAAATACAACCTGATAAAGTAACAATCCAATCAAAAGTTGAAGAGGCGTTTAAAGTTTTAAATATTGCTACAACTCTTGAATTTAGTGGAAGAACTGATAGAGGTGTTCATGCCTTCAGACAATCTATTTCATGCCTTATACCTAATTTCTGGAACGATTTAGATAGATTAAAAAAAACGCTAACGAAACTACTTCCAAATTCTATTTATATTAGAAAAATCAATTTTGTAGAAGAAAACTTTCATGCAAGATTTTCTGCAAAAAAAAGAGAATATAGATACCTAATAACATCAAAAAAACTTACACCTTTTAATAGTAATTTTGTAACATTTTATGATACGATAAATGAAACTAAAATAAATGAAGCTATTAAATATTTTGTAGGTATTCATAATTTTGAAAATTTTGCTAAAAAAGGGAGTGACCCAGTATCTTATATAAGAGAAATATACGATATAAAGTTTTATAAATATAAAGATTTATATGTATTGAACTTTAAAGCAAATTCATATTTAAGAAGTCAAATAAGAATGATAGTTGATTTTATTATGAAAATTTCACAAGACAAATTAACTATAAATGATTTACAAATGCAACTAAAAAATGAGAAACTAATCTCATGGACACTAGCCCCAGCAAATGGTTTGTATCTTAGTAAGATACATTATTAATTAATAGCTATAAAAAAAGGCTAGTGATTTCTCACTAGCCTTTTAGAATTATATGTTAAATATAATTCTAAAATCCACTCATTTGTACATAAGTAGAAATCATCTCTAATAATGGATCAATATAAAATACTGATGTTATAGTGATGATTGCAGAGATTCCAATTACTGTTCGTAAAGGATTATTTGCATTACCCATGAACTCTATTCTATCATCATTTGATGGTTCTTTTAAGAACATATATACTATTAGTTTTAAATAGTAGTATGCAGCAATAGCAGAGTTAAGTGCCATAATTAATGCTAAAATTACATATCCACCATTAACGGCTGCCCCAATTAAGAACATTTTTCCCCAAAATAAACTAAATGGAGGAACACCTGCAAGACTTAACATAAAAAGTGCCATAATAGCAGCAGTTACAGGAGAAATATGAACTAATCCAGCGAATTTTTCAAAAGGATGATCTGATTGAAAACCGTGATCATTTTTAGTTCTATTAATCCATAACATAGCAAATGCACCAAGATTAGTAAATAAGAATAAAATCCAGTATAAAAATAACCCTTCAGTTGCTTGAGTAGTTCCAACTAAAATAGCACCCATAACAAAACCAGCATGTGAAATTGAAGAGTAAGCTAACATTCTTTTAACATCAGTTTGAACTAAAGCAACCATATTTGGTAATGTCATAGTAACAACAACAATTATATAAAGAATTAATTCAACCCATCTATTATCAACTGATACAAAAATTTCAAAGAATCTAAGTGCTACAACAAATGCAGCAATTTTTGGTACAATCGACATATATCCAGCCATAGCTGAACTTGAACCTTCATAAACATCAGGAGCCCAAGTATGAAATGGTACAATTGAAAGTTTAAATCCAAGTCCACCAAGTATAAATACAATACCAACAAGAATTAAAAGATAGTTATCAAAGTTTGATGCAACTAATGAAGCAGAAATTTGACCTAACTCTACTGAGCCAGTAAGTCCATAAAATATCATAGAACCAAATGCAAAGAAACCAGCAGCCATAGCACCCATTGTAAAGTACTTGATTGCAGCTTCTGTTGACTTATCTCTATTGTGCATTGCAATTAAAGTATATAATGCCATTGATGCAGTCTCTAGTCCTACAAAAATAAGGATAAGATTATCCGAAGCCACCATAAACTGGAAACCGGCTACCATAAATAAGAATAAAGCAAAATACTCTGGGTATCTGTACTCATGAAATCTTTGTTGAGATAAAGCAAGTATTACAAATAATGCAGAACCTACAAGAATAATAATTTGGGAAAGTATAGCAATACCATCCATCAACATTACATCAAAGAAACCTCTAGTAGCTCCACTATAACCAATAACAGCACCTAAATCTATAAGTAAGACTAAAATTGTCAACATAACATATAAAGATTTATGTAAATTTTTAGTTAATAAATCTATACATATAATTAATAAAGCACCAACAATTGCAATACTCATTGGTACTAAACTTGGCAGATTTAAAGCTGCAATATCTATATTAATTGGTGGTATCATTACTTCACCTCCCCTATTGTATTAACTGATGCAATTTTTGCTTTTGATTCAGGTAATACAGATTTTAAGTACATAACTTGCACTAATTGTTTAACCGATTTATCAACAGGCTCTAAAATTGGTTTAGGATATACACCTAAATAAACTACTAACATAACTAAAGGAACTAAAGCCGCAACTTCTCTACCTTTAATATCTTCTAGTTTTTCATTAATTGGATTTGTAATTGGTCCAAAAAATGTTTTCTTGTAAAGAACTAACATATAAACAGCACCTAAGATGATTGTTAAACCAGCTAATGCAGTTAAGAATGGAGATACAGCAAAGAATCCAAGTAAACTTAAGAACTCACCAACAAAACCAATTGTAAGTGGAAGACCAACAGATGCCATAAGCATAATACCAAATACGACTGCATACATAGGCATAACTTTAGCTAATCCACCGAACTCACTCATCATTTTTGTTCCACGTCGGTCATATATAACACCAACTAACATAAACAGAGCCCCTGAAACAATACCATGCGAAATCATTAAGAATAGTGATCCACCAATACCTTCAACATTTAGTGCAAAAATACCAAGAATGATAACACCCATATGTGAAACCGAACTATATGCAATAACTTGTTTAATATCCTCTTGAGCATAAGCTACCATTGCAGTATAAATAATTGCAATAACAGCTAACACACCCATAGGAATCATCATAGCAACTGATGCATCTGGAAATAATGGTAATGAAAATCTTATAAAACCGTATGTTCCCATTTTAAGAAGAACGGCAGCAAGTATTACAGAACCAATTGTTGGTGCTTGACCATGTGCATAAGGAAGCCATGTATGAAATGGTACCATTGGTACTTTAATAGCAAATCCTAAGAAGAACGCTATAAATAACCACATTTGCATATCAAATGGTAACATTAACATATTCCAGTCAAGTAAACTAAAGCTCCAGTTTCCTGTAGCTTGGAAATAAACATAACCTAAATATAACATACCAACAAGCATCACTAATGAACCAGTAAATGTATATAAGAAAAACTTAACCGCAGCATAGATTCTTCTTTTTCCACCCCAAGCACCAACAATATATAACATTGGTACAAGTGATAATTCCCAGAATACGTAAAAAATAATCGCATCTAAAGCAACAAAAACACCAACCATAGTCATCTCTAAGAATAATACTGTGATAACTAAATGTTTAAGATCTTTCTTTTCAGTTAAACCGATTAAAGAGATCATTGTCATAAATGTTGTCATTAAAATTAAAAATAATGATATACCATCAACACCTAAGTTATAAGATATACCATATTGAGATATAATTGGTACAAATTCACTAAACTGCATACCAGCAACACTACTATCGAAGCTAGCCCATAAAAAGCAAGAAAGAAAAAACTCAATTGCTGTAACTGTAATACCATACGTTCTAATTGCATCTTTGTCTACCATAAACCCGATAGCAGCAGCAAACGCTGGAAAAAATATTAAAATTGATAAAATGTGTTCCATCTATTTCCTTTCCTTACTTCAAGTTGCCAAAAGCAACAACTAAAATTAATAGTACGGCTATACCGATACCCATCCATTTTAGTGACTTTGATAAACTACCTGATTGCATAGCAGTTCCACTTTCACCACCAGCATAAAATCCATTTGCTATTCCATCAACTATTGCATCAATAAGTTTAAGGTCAAGCTCTTTCCAACTAAATCTAGACACAGCTAAATATGGTTTTAAAATAACCGCTTCAATCATATGAGGGAAGTAGTACTGATTTGCTAATAATTTATATATGAAATTATCTTTCATAGATTCACTATAGTATCCACCACTTTTATTAAACTTAATAACAGCAAATGCAATTCCACCAACTGCAATAGCAGTTGTAACTGCAATCAGAGTATAAAATGTCATTGAACTTACATGTACATCAAGTGCAGGTAATACTTTTGTTACCATCTCAATATAACTATGTTCAAACGCACCAGCTACAACTGCTAAAATTGCTAAAGGAATCATTGCAGCAATTACAAATGGATATGTTTCATGTGGATGAACTTTATCATGATCATAATTTTCTTCACCATAAAATACATACATAACAAGTCTAAATGAATAGAATGCAGTTAAACCAGCAGTAATCCATAATGTTGCCCATAAAATATAAGCATGTGAACCAAATGCCACTTCAAGAATCAAATCTTTTGACCAGAATCCAGCAAGTGGGAATATCCCAGCAAGAGCAACAGATGCAACTATCATAATTTTTGATGTATATGGCATATGTTTAGCCAATCCACCCATTTTTTTGATATTTATCTCATCATTTGTAGCATGCATAACATTACCAGCACCTAAGAATAGAACTGATTTAAAGAATGCGTGAGTTGCAAGATGAAATAAAGCAACCCAGTATGCACCAAGACCGGCTGCAACGAACATATATCCAAGTTGAGATAATGTAGAGTATGCAATAATCTTTTTCATATTAGTAGCAACTAATGCTTGAGTAGCAGCAAATATAGCAACAAATGCACCAAGACAAGCTATAAAATAACCAACTTCGGGAACAACTGTAAAAATCTCATTTGCTCTAACAACTAAATAAACTCCAGCTGTTACCATAGTAGCAGCATGAATTAAAGCTGAAACAGGTGTAGGACCTTCCATCGCATTTGCAAGCCAAGTATTAAATGGGAACTGAGCAGATTTACCCATAGCACCAATAAATAAAAATACTGCTATAGCAACAACTGTACCAGTTTCTAATGTACCAATATGAGCAAATACTGCATCATATTGTAAAGTACCAAGATTCCAGAAGATTAAGAATATACCGATTAACATACCTAAATCCGCAACTCTATTCATAATGAAAGCTTCATTCGCAGCATATGCTGGAGATATAGATGAGTATGGAGATAATGTTGAATAAGGTGATTGTTCAATATCATCAGATTTTTTAACATCCTCTTTATGATACCAAAAACCAATAAGAAGCCAAGAACAAAGTCCAACCCCTTCCCAACCAATAAATAATCCAGCAAAGTTATCAGACATAACAAGAATCATCATAGAGAAAACAAATGCTGATAAATAAGAGAAAAATCTATTAAATCCAGTATCGTGATCCATATAACCAATAGAATGAATATGTACCATTGTTGATACTAAAGTAACAACAACCATCATAACAACACTAACTTGGTCAACTACAAATCCAAACGGAATACTTACATTTCCTATAACAATCCAATCCATCATATTAACATGAACAGTTTCCCCTGTAGTAAATACATGAGCAAGTAACATTAATGATGCAATCATAGATACACCTAATAAACCTGAAGTAAGAATACCTACAAACAGTTTTTTAGGAGTATTACCAAATAATGCAGCAATAAGTGATCCAACAAGTGGAGCAAAAAGTGCTATATATAAATAATTTTCCATTCTTATCCCTTCATACTTTGTAATGAGTCTAAATCAATAGTATTATGTCTTTTGAACCATAATATTAATAAACCTAAACCAATAGCAACTTCACTTGCTGCAATCGCAATAATAAAGAATGCAAACATTTGACCTGTTAAATCTCCATGAAATTTAGAAATTGCAGCCATACCGATATTTACTGCATTTAACATAATCTCTGTAGAGAAAAATAACATCAATAGATTTGTTCTTCTCATAGCACCATACATACCAATCATAAAAATGATTGTACTAAGCGCTAAATAATCATTTAATGTAATACTCATTTAATATCCTTTGTAATCTCAGAATCTGTTTTATGATTATCTAAATCATGCTCACTTGTTTCTGTTACAGATATATCCATTTTTTTACCAGCTAATATAATTCCACCAATCATAGCTACAAGTAACATAACAGCAGCTACCTCAAATGGAACTAAATATTTAGTAAATAAAACTAAACCAATATCTTGAGTATTTCCATACGCTTCATGTATTGGGTAATGAGCAGTTGCATTAGCACCAATAACTGGAGCTATAAAAATTGCAACAACGATTAATGCAATAATACCTGTTAACATAAATGTTAATCTAGGATTTGAAGGATACTCTTTAATATCATTAATTGAATCAAAGAACATCATACCAAATGCATATAGTGCCATAACTGCACCTGTATATACTACAATTTGCACAGCACCTAAGAACTCTGCACCTAGCATAAAGAAAAATGCTGATATAAATATCATACCAGCCGCCAACGAACTTAAAGCATACAGTGCATTTTTTGTTATCACTGTGATGCTAAACATTGCTATTGTTAAAAAAGCAAATAAATAAAAAGCTACTACTTCAAACATATACTATCCTTAATACGCAAGTGGTGTTTTTTTGATTTTTTTATCAGCATCTGGTGAAATTGCACCAAATCCTTGATACTCTAACTGATTTTGCAATTCAGCAAAAGGTGTCATTAAATCATCTTTTAGAACAAAGTGTTCTCTTTGTTCACTCGCATTTTCATATCTACCACCATGAACAATTGCAAGTTCTGGACAAACTTCAGCACAATATCCACAGAAAATACATCTACCAAGATTAATAGTATATTCAACTACCTCTTTTCTTGATTTTTCATCTATTTTTGTGTCAAGTCTGATACAATTTGCAATACAAATTTTTTCACAAAGTCCACAACCAATACATCTATTGTTTCCACTTTCAAGCAAAACAAGTAGTTTATGTACAGCTCTATATCTAGGGCTAATTGGTAACTTCTCAATTGGGTATTGAACATTGTGTGTTTCGTTATTGAATAACACACCTTTCATAATCTTAAATGTGATACCAAGACCTTTGAATAGTTCAACACTAAATCCTCTATCAAGAATTTGTTTGAATTTATCCCAACCCTGAACTGGATATTCTTCAATATCCATCATGATATATTCTTGGCTACCTACATTTCTATCTTTTAAATTTTTAAAACTCATATCGGCCTCCCTATAAAATAACTATTGCAGTTACTAAGATATTTAGTAAAGCTAACGGCATTAATATTTTCCAACATAACCACATAAGTTGATCAGGTCTTACATGTGGCCAAGAAGCTCTTGTCCATAAGAATAGGAAAATTAAAAATGCAACTTTTAAAATAATTGCAATTGCACCAGGTATGAACCATAAATCATTAAATCCACCTAAGAACATTAAAACAGTTACAAATGAAATTGTGAAAAGATTCGCATACTCACCAATAAAGAACATACCCCATCTCATACCAGAATACTCTGTAGCATAACCAGCAACAACTTCAGCTTCATGCTCAAGAAGGTCAAATGGTGTTCTATTTGTTTCAGCATAACCTGCAATTAAAAACAGGAAGAATGCTAAAGGCTGTGTAAAAATCAACCAGTTTAAAATTCCACCAGCTTGATAGTTGTTAATATCAATTAATGATAAACTTCCAACTAACATTAAAGGAGATAACATAGAAAGACCTGTTACAACTTCATATGATAGAAGTTGAATTGCAGTTCTTGCACCTCCAAGAAGTCCCCATTTATTTGCTTGTGCCATACCACCTAATAATGGCCCATAAAGTCCAGTAGCCATAACACCCATTACAAATAATACACCAACATTTACATCAGATACAATCACACCTGGAATAAATGGTACAGCAGTCATCGCAATAAATGCAGTAGCTGCTGTAATAATTGGTGCAATCATAAAGATAAATCTATTTGCATTTTGTGGAACAAAATCCTCTTTTGTAAAAAGCTTTGCACCATCACAAAGAATCTGTAAAAGTCCATAAGGTCCAACATGAAGTGGACCTGGTCTTCTTTGCATAAATGCAAGAATCTTTCTTTCTATATAAGTAGTAAAACCTGCTAGTGCTGAAAACACTGTCAGAATGATTACTACTTTGACAATCGTCATTATAATATCGTTATCCATAACCTACACCCTTTTTAAATTTGCTATACTAAATCTACTAGTATCAAATAAGCTTTTTGTATCTATAGTTTTATCAAATGTTGGAACATATGAGATGTTTCCAACAAGATTAACATCAACTCTTACTTCTAAAGTCAGTTCGCTATTGTTTGCACTTACTTTAATTTTATCACCAACTTCAACTTCTAAAGCTGTTTTTAAACTATCTGAAATATATAGCGCAACTATATCATCTTTTAGTTGATTTGCAACTGCAGTAAACTCATTGAATTGATTTATTGGGTTACCACTGTAAATAATATACTCATTTTCTTTGATTTCAATAGTTTTTGCTTCACAAACAACATCAATATTTTCAAGTGCTATCACTTTTTGTGTCAAAGTGTAACCTCTATACTCAACCATATCATTACCATATCTATTTTCAAGTTTATCAAACTCTACACAATCAAATATTTCAGCTGTATAATCAATAGCATTCTCTTTTTTAGTATCTAAAATTTCGTTTGCAATATCGTTTAGTTCATAACCTGCATAACTAATAGCTGCATTTGTTGGTATAACTTTTTTATCAATATTTACAAATGTTCCTTCTTGTTGATTTAATACTGGCATATCAATATCACCATCAGTAAATGCACTTAATTGATAATCAGCTTTTACATTGTATCCAACAGTTTTTCCTGATACTTCACTATCTAAATCACAAAGCAAACTAACACCCATAGTATTTGTTTGAGTTGGTACAACTACAACTTTAAAAGATGTATGTTTTTCTACTATTGCTACAAGTCTAGCAATGTTTGATGAGTTTGGATGAGTGATACAATCCTCACCAATTATTAAACTATAAGTATCTTTTTTAGCTAACATAGTTTCAATAGTTTCTAATAATGATTCATCAGAACCAATTAAATCAAGAAGTTTAGTATATGTATATTCAACCTCTTTACTTACTTTTTTAGGAACCATTTTTGTGGTCGTCTTCTCTTCACCAGATTCTGGATCAACAGTAGTCTCTACAACTTTTTCTTTAATCATCTCTGTTACTGTTTTTACTCTATTTTCTCTTTGAGATACTAAAAACTCTTCAATATCTGTTGGTAAATCTTTACCAAATTGATCAAGAATAAAATATAAAACTGCATCTTCAGTAAATGGTTTATTTACAATAGTTTCTATTGTTTTACCTTTTTTACCAAAACCTTCAATATGTGTATCACCTAAACTATGGAAGTATAAACCTGCACCTTTATTCATAGTAATCGCATTATTAAAAGCATATTTTGCTGATGGAGCATCAGATTTTAAATAAGAACCAACAGATACTAAGAAATTACTATTATGGATATCTTCAAGTGTACCATTGTAAAAACTATTTCCACTTACTTTAGAGTAAGAGTTCATAAAGTTTTGGAATTTTTTAGCATCATTATTAACTAGTTTAGCACCAGTTTTTTCTTTGATTGATTGAAGAATTGAAGCCTCTTCATTTGTAATAAAAGAGTTAAAAAGAATAGTATCTGCATTTTTAACTGCATCAACAGCTTTTGCAAACTCTACTTCATCTTTAGTCCCTTTATTTGTATAATCAAAAGCAAATCTTGTAGCACCACTTAATGATGAATAATGAGATTCATTTGTAACTCTATAAATTTTTTCTTCTGTATTTTTCTCAATACTATTATGTTTAACTTCATAGTAAAGGAAAGTACAATCAGAAGAGTATGGATTGGCAGCTGGCACTTTTACAAGTTCCCATGCATTTGATTTGTATTGGAAGTCAGAACTAACTAAAGCACCAACTGGACAAACCTCGATACACTCACCACAATCAATACAAGAAACTTCATCAAAACCAATAAGATTTTTATTTAGTTTGTTCCACATTGCATATGCATCTTTAGGCATATTTGCTTTATAATCTTTATCTAATGCCTCGGCTCCTCTTTTAACTGTACTTAAAGCAGCTGAACCAATCATATCTTTACATACAGTTACACATTTTTCACAAACGATACATAAACCTGGGTCGTACTTCATTACACCCCAGTCAGATGTTGGTCTATCAACATCTTTTACTGCATAATTTTGTTTATCAACATTCATATATAAAGTATAGTTTTGAAGTTCACACTCTCCACTTTTATCACAAACACCACACTGTAATGGATGGTTTACATCGTAAACTTCCATAATAGCACGTCGTTCAGTCTCAATATTTGGAGTATTAACAGTTACACTCATACCATCTTTAGACTTTGCATTACAAGCATAAACTTGCTTTCCATCTGCCTCTACTAAACACAATCTACAAGCTAAAGTTGGTGAACATTTTGTTTGATAACATATAGCTGGAACAAAAATATCATTTGCTCTAGCTACATTTAAAATAAACTCACCTTCTTTAGCAGTACACTCTTTGCCGTCAATAGTCATATTTATCATATTTGCCATTATACTTCTACCTTTTTAATTTGTACTTGTTTAAATCTGTATCCAGAAGCTACTAAATCAGAAGTTATTCCATCATTAAATGTTGGATAAAGTGCAATTGTTCCTTTAATAGTTGGATCATTTTTAAATGTTTTTCTAGTAGTATTACCATTACATATAATATCAATAGTGTCACCATCTTTAATCTTAGCAGCAGTTGCAAACGACATACTACCTCTTAAACTATCATTTGTTTGAAGAAGTAAAGATTTTGCAGTATTTGTATTAAACTGATGTAATGGTTCACATCTATAAACAACAGTACCATTATAAGTATTTATAGAATTAATCTCATCTAAAGTAAATTCAGATGAAATAGTTGTTGACTCAAGACAATAACCTCTTAAATCAGTACCATACTTATTGTAACCATTTTTCATATCATCAAAACAGATTGATTTAAAACCTTTATTTGTTGGTAATGTAGAAGTATAGTCAATAGTATTTTTAACTTTTACAGCTATGAATTCATTAACAATATCATTTAAACAGTAACCATCAAAAGATAATGCTACGTTTGTATTTAATACTCTTTTATCAATTGAAGTAAATGTACCCTCTTGCTGATTAAGTGCAGGAACTTGTAAATCACCTGTTCCATCTTCACTAATGATAAAGTCACCAAACTCATTATAACCAACAACTTTAGAACCAACTTCATTATCTAAATCACAAATTAAACTAACACCTAAAGTATTTGTTTCACTTGGAATTAAAACAACATTAAAATCAGTATGCGCATCAATAAGCCCTACAAGTTTTGCAATATTAGCTGCATTTTGGTGTCCATATAAATCTTCACCAATAACTAAAGTCTTATTTTTTCTTCTGATAAGTTTTTTAACAATTGATTCTAACTCTTCTTCACCAACTGAAGTTTCTCCACTTAAATATCCAATATCTAAATCATCAAAATAAGCTTTAAATTCAGATGGAATATCTTTGATTAAATAAGAAGCTAATAAAGCTAAAACACCCTCTTCACTACTTGCCTCATACTTCACAAATTGTGTATATTTGTTTTGTAGTGCAATATCATCAATTGGATGCATATAGATAAACTGTGCTCTTTGTTTTTTTGTAGCAATATTTGTAGAATATTTAACCCCAGGGTTATCTCTACTAATTCTCGTACCAATCATAATAATTGCATCACTTGAAGCAATTGTTGCATTTGATCCAGAATATAAACTATTACCAGTAACACTAGAATAGTTAGCTAAAAAGTTTTGATAGTTTAAAGCATCTTCATTTACAAGTTTGATACCAGTCGTCTCTTTTAAAGTTTGTAAAAGCTGTGCCTCTTCATTTGTAATAAAAGAGTTAAATCTAATACTGTCAGAAGATTTAATAGCTTCAATAGCTCTACTAAATGCAACTTCATCTTTACCTTGAGATTTATTTTCAAAACCAAATCCAAATCTTCCAGCACCACATAAAGCACCAAATTCAAATTCGTTTGTAACTCTTGTAATTTTTTTGGCAAAAGGATCTGAAGAACCAACATATTTTACATTGTATTCTAAAGCACAACCACTAGAACAGTGAGCACAAGATGCTGGTACTTTATCAGCTTCCCAAGCATTTGCAGTATATTTAAACTCATTTGATACTAAAGCTCCAACAGGACAAACAGAGATACAATCTCCACATTGTTCACATCTAGAGTATTTAATATCAATAGTAGATTTATATCCACCTGGTTTAATATAAAGTGCAGCAGCACCAATCACTTCATTACAAGTATGTACACATTTTTCACACATGATACATAAAGATGGATCATATCCTAAGATACCCCAGTTTTTTTTCTTTCTGTCTAAATCTTTAGCCGCAAACTCTTGTGACTCTACACCAAACTCTAAAGTTTTATTTTGTAAATCACACTCACCACTTTTGTCACAAACACCACACTGTAATGGATGATTCACATCATACATTTTCATTATGTTTTGTCTATGTCTATGTAGCTCTGAGTTGTCAGTTTGTATAACTGCACCATTTACAGCTTTTTCTTGACAAGAAAGAACAGTTCCCTCAACACCCTCAACATCAACAACACACATTCTACATGCAGTTATAGGTGATACTTTTGTTAAGTAACACATAGTTGGGATATAAATATCATTCTCTCTTGCTATTTCAAGAATAGTTTGACCATAAGTACCGTTACAAGACTTACTATCGATAGTGATAGTAAGTTCTTTTCCTCTATGGATTATTCGTTCACTCATACTGCCACCATCCCTAGATAATAACATCTCATACATCTCTCTGCTTCAGCTTGAGCTTCTTCAGCTGTAAATCCAAGATTTACCTCTTGATTGTTATCTTTTCTTACTTCTGTTGCTAGTTTTTCACTATGCTCTCGCGGGATGCCTGGCATCCAGTTAGTAATCTTTTCTTTTTTATTATAAACTTTTAGACGATTCATATGGTCTTCCATAATCTCATCATCAGTTAATGTAATCTTACCATCATAAATATATCTACTTATAACAGAAGCAGCTCTTTTAGCTTGACCTGTTGCATTTACAATAGTCATAGGACCATATTCACAATCTCCAGCAGCAAAAAGACCTTCTCTTGAAGTCATATAATCTTTACCATTTGTAGCAATAGAGTTCCAAGATGTCATCTCTAATTCCCACTCTGGAGGTAATATTTGAGTATCAAGTGCTTGAGAAACAGCAGGGATAAGATAATCACATTCAATAGTAATATCTTCACCTTCACGCTTAACAAGTTGTGCTCTTCCTCCATCAGGATCTGGAACAAGTTCATATTGATTTACAAGCATAGATTTAAGTTGATTATCTTCATCAAATAACTCTTCAATCGCACTATAAAAGATAAACTCTACACCCTCTTCAACAGCTTCTGTATACTCTTCTAAGGTTGTATTTCTAATGATAGTTTTTTTATCTCTACGATAAAGCATAACTACTCGCTTAGCACCCTCTCTAATAGAACAACGTACTACATCCATAGAAGTAAATCCACCACCAACACAAACTACAGTTTTACCTTTAAGTTCATTTGATGCTGGTGATCCTATTTGATATTTATGCCATAAGTTAACCTTATCAAGCATCTCAATAGCACCCCAGTAACCATCCATATCAGGTCTTTCATTTTTACATCTTACTGCTTTTGAAAGTCTAGCACCAAAACCAAGCATAGTTGCATCAAACTCTTCAGTTATCTCTTTTAAACGCTCAGCATCAACTCTATGGTTTCTAATGATTGTTACAGATTCTAAATCTTCAACAAGTTGAATATCTTTGTTGTACTTATCAATAGGCATTCTATATTCAGGAACACCAACTGCAACTTCACCACCTAAAACTGGTAACTCTTCAAATATTGTAACTTCAATACCTTCAAGTCCAAGATAATATGCAGCAGTAAGTCCAGCAGGACCAGCTCCAATAATACCAACTTTTTTACCATCATTTCTAGGTTTTTTAGGTTTACTTGGATGAAACCATTCAAGTTCATGGTCAGTTTCATAATCTGCACCCATTCTTTTAAGTTCCATAATAGATATAGCTTCATCAAGATTTGTTCTTCTACAAGCATCTTCACATGGATGTGGACAAACTCTTCCACATACATGAGATAATGGCATTGTTTGTCTTGTAGCTTTTAAAGAATTTTCAAAATCTAACTCTCTAACACCCTCAATATATCCTGGAATATCAACATGTGAAGGACACATATCTGTACAAGGTGCTGTTACATTTGCTATATACTTATCAGCATCCATATCATACCAAGGTGATTTTTTTTGCTCTTTAATAAGAACTAAAAATTGATCTTCAAAAGATTCAATCATACCTAAAATTGGAACTGGTACAGTTTTACCTATTTCACATTTAGAAGTTGTAGTCATAGTTGAACTAACCTCTTTTAAATGGTCAAGATCACTGTACTGTCCCTCTCCTCTTGCTATTTTGTCTAGCATATCATAAAGGATTTGTCCACCCCAACGTCCAGGTGTACACTTTCCACAAGCTTCACTATACTCTTGATATTGTCTAGCATAATTCATAGCAAGCTTCACAACATCAACATCATCTTGAAATAGTGCAAAACCATCCCAACCTACAAATGCTTTTGTTGCTAACTCTTTATTATAATTAACAGGGAATTTTGAAGATGCTTCAGCCCACTCATCTTGAGCTACGCCTCTATTATCTACAACTTCACCTTGCCAATTTGAAAAATATACTTTACTCAAAATTTATCCTCAAAAGCTTATTTACTTTCTTCTGTATCTTCTGATTCAACAGTTTCTACAGTAGGTTGTTCTTTTTTAACAACTATTGTCCAATCAACTTCATTAAATTTTAATGAGTTCATTAAAGTCCAATTATTCTCTTTAACCATATCAGCTGTGGCTTGAACTGTTGAAAAATCACCAATTTCAAAAAGGAAAATACCATTTTCCCCATCTTTAACATCAGTATTCATTAATTCAATCATTCTAGGCATAAAATCAGCATTTAATTCTCTTAAATCATATCTTTTCATTATCTATCTATCTCCCCAAATACAATATTTAGGTTACCAATAATAGTAACAACATCAGCTAACTGAGTCCCAGGTAAAATATCTGCCAATATTCCTGTATGCCAAAAACTAGGAGCTCTACACTTTAGTTTATAAGGGTAAGGAGAACCGTCAGAAACAATATAGAAACCTAACTCACCTTTAGGTGACTCAGTAGCTACATAAATCTCTCCAACAGGTGGTCTCATACCTTGAGTTACTAGAACAAAATGTTGCATTAAAGAGTAGTTTTGTGTCATCATTTCTTCTTTTGTACAAGAGATATACTCTGGACTGTGTGCCATTAGTTGAGTATCTGATTCTTTGTACATAGGAATAAGTTGTCTAAGTATTTTTGTACACTCATACATCTCAGCCATGTAACATTTATATCTACCGTAAGAATCACAAGTATTAGCAACTGGAATATCAAAATCTAACTCAGGGTATAAACCATAAGGCATCTCTTTTCTTAAATCCCATTTAACACCACTTCCTCTTAAAGCAATTCCAGAAACTCCCCACTCTCTTGCAAGTTTTGGAGTAATAATACCAACATTTTCAAGTCTCATTCTCCAGATTCTATTTTCTGTTAAAAGACCCTCATAAATTGGAATTTGTGATTCTAAAACTTCAATAAAGTTAACTAAATCTTCACACCATCTCTCAGGTAAATCCAAAGGAACTCCACCGATTCTAATAGCACTATGTGTAAGTCTAGCTCCACAGTAATCTTCCATTAAATCCATTGCGAATTCTCTTTCTCTAAATGCATAAAGAAAGATTGACATAGCACCAACATCTAGTGCATGAGTAGCAAGCCAGAAAAGGTGAGAGATAATTCTATTTAACTCTAAAAGCATTGTTCTAATAACTTCAGCACGTCTTGGAGCTTCAACACCTATTAGTTTTTCAACTGCTAATGCATAACCATAGTTATTTGAAGATGAAGCTACATAATCCATTCTATCTGTTGTAGGTAAGAATTCATTATAAATCATATTCTCACCCATTTTTTCAATACCTCTATGAAGGTATCCAACATCAGGATAAGCTTTTACAACTTCTTCACCTTGAAGTTCTAACATCAATCTTAACTGACCATGAGCAGATGGATGTTGTGGTCCAAAGTTAACCACCATAGTATTATCTTCTCTTTCAAAAGTAATATTTTCAAAGAAAGGTTTTAATCTATTTTTTACTTGCATAATTATCTTCTCTCTTTCAAGTATGTAGTTTCAATCTCATCAAATGGTGTAACTAATTTCTTACCAAATAATTGAACTCCACCCTCTTCTTGGTATCTAATAGGAGTATCAGGTTCATTTTCAGTAATATCAGTACCTTTAGTAACCTCATGTCCAAGTCTAGAAAATCTTTCTGTGTCATATCTATCAACACAAGCAGCATCTCTAAGTTCTGGACCTACAATTTCTCTAGCTTCAACACCAAAAATCTTATCAACTTCGTACCATGAAGCAGCCTCATCACCTTCAAGTGGATATGATTTTAATAGTGGATGGTCATTCCAATCATCTGGCATAAGGATTCTTTTTAGATTTGGATGGTTATTTACAACAACACCATACATATCATACATCTCTCGCTCTGACCAGTCAGCCATTCTAAATAAAGGTTCAACTGTTTCTATTGCAAGACCTTGTTTTAAAAATGCTTTAACTCTGATTCTTTTATGTTTAGAAGTTGATAACATCTCATAAACAATCTCAAATCCACCTTTAGCAGCAATATAATCAACAGCTGTTAACTCCATCATAAAGTCATAAGCTCTAATCTCTTTTAAATGTTTAATAGCGTTAACATTATCTTCATGATTTATAATAATTACTAGATGATCCATTTCAATATATGATTCAACTACTTCTACAACATTTGATAAACTTGATACATCTTGCGCTAATACAGAATCTGCATAGATTGATGACCTTGCTAATGTTGGTGTGATATAAAATCTATCATTGTAGTATGACTTTTTCTGTACATCATCTTTTGGTTTATATGCTCTCATATTATATTAACCTCTTTGCTCTTTGAGCCATACCTGCTGGCTCTCTTCTGATTTTTTGTTGTAACATCATCAACGCATATTGTAATGTCTCAGGTCGTGGGGCACAACCTGGTAGATAAATATCTACAGGAATTACTCTATCAACACCTTGAACTGTTGCATATGTATTAAACATACCACCAGTATTCGCACAAGACCCCATAGATATAACCCACTTAGGGTCAGGCATTTGATCGTATAGTCTTCTCATAAACTCTGCATGTTTCTTTGTAAGAGTTCCTGCAACAACTATAACATCTGATTGTCTAGGAGAGGCTCTAAAGATTGTTCCAAATCTATCGAAGTCAAATCTAGATCCACCAGTAGCCATCATCTCAATAGCACAACATGCTAATCCATAAGTCATTGGCCAAAGTGAATTACTTCGTCCAAAATTTACAATTTTATCAACTGTAGTTAAAACAACAGGTGTTCCACCGTCAGCTAAATAGTTTACTTTATGCTGTGCCATTCAAGCGCTCCTTTTTTCCAAGCGTATATAAATCCAATTGTTAATAAAATGATAAATAATATCATCTCAATAAAACCAAACCAACCTAATACTCTAAAATCTACAGCCCATGGAAACATAAAAATAATCTCCACATCAAAAAGTATAAATAAAAGTGCCATTAAATAAAACTGTACCGATATAGTATTCGGTTGTTTCGTAACCTCTGGTCCACACTCATAAAGTGTACACTTAAGTTTCTCAGTATCTCTTCTTGCTAGTTTACCACCAACAAATCTCGACAACATAGTTGTTGCTGTAAATGCACCAAATGTCAATACAAACATTATAAATGCACCGAAATAAGGATGTGCAAAATCCATATGTTCCATTTTTTCCCCTTTTTTATCAAAATATTTTAGAAATAATTGACTATAATTAGACAAATAATATCTAATTATAATTAAATTTTAACTTATGATAGTAGTGTTTATATGATTTTGGTGGTTATTTTGAGTAGTTGTGTGTAACGATAAGAAACAACATTTATGTTGTTATATATTTAATGATAGTTAAGAACCATTACATTGGTAACAATTCCATTGTAGAATTTGGAGCCCCTAAAAAGTAACCTTGATAACCATCTATATATAATCTTTTTGCTTTATTGTAAATAGCTTCATTTTCAATATACTCAGCAACAACTTTAATACCTAGTTCGTGAGCAAGATTTGTTATTGTTCTAACTAATATATATGATTCTTCAACTGTAGCTATATCTTTTATCAAACTACCATCAATTTTGATGTAATCTGGCTTTAACTCTAATAGATATGTAAAGTTAGAGTATCCGCTACCGAAGTCATCAATTGCTATTTGAACACCTTTATCTTGCATATCATGTATAAAGTTTCTAATTAAAGTAAAGTCTACTATATTTTCGCTCTCTAATATCTCTAAAATAAGTTGATTTTCTACTTTATACTCTCTCATTTTTTCTTTTAGGAATTTTACTAGTTCTACATCTTCAATATCATCAAATGATAAGTTAATAGAAAATGTAACATCTTTACCAGTAAAATATTGAAATGACTTTTCTATCATTCTTTGTGTCAATTGTGAATAATATTTTGTTTTTGTAACAGCATCTAGGAAAAAGAATGGAGAGATAACTCTATCTCCATCTTGTATCCGTACAAGACACTCAAAAGAGTTTCCATATGATTTTACTATTGGTTGATAATAAGCAATTAGTCTATCTTCTTCTAATGCACTCTTTACCATATTAACACCAGCTAAATCTTTTTCAAATTTTTCTGTTAATTTTAAATTATCGCTGTACTCTAAAAATGCTTGTCTTGTATCTTTTGCATAATGAAGGGTCATATCTGCTAATTCTAAAATATTATCTGATTTTACACCATTTACTAAAACAACACTCACATAAATATTAATATCTATAGTATTGTTATCAGCAACCTCTACTCTTATAGGGGTATTTTCAATTGTACTCATCATTCCTCTAACTTTTTCTTCGTCAAATTCATGGTTTTCAATATCTTTTTGTGTCTCTAAGTATATAAATTGATCTGCAGATATTTTGTAAAATCTATTTCCATTTTGGATTAATGTTTCTAAAAAGTTTGTAATAGCAAGAAGAACTTTGTCTCCGATTTTCATTCCGTAAAAATCGTTTATTGTAGAGAATCCCTTAATATCAATTAATAATAAACCTTCCGGTTTTTCAAGTTCAATATCCTCCAACAGCTTAACCCTATTAGGTAGCCCAGTTAAAGTATCATGATAATATCTATTTTCTAACTCTTCTACTCTTAATTCAAGTTGTTCTTTTGTCATTAATTACCCTCAGGAGACTTTCAGATTATTTTACACATTTATTATACCATAGATAATATTTTTTTTTCTAAGTTTTCCAGATTTTCTTTATAAACATGACCGAATTGTGACTTATTAAATGTCCTTTGTCTTTTGGCAAGTTGTGAAGTATGAATGTAAATTTGTTCCTCTAATTGTTCTTTGTTAATCTTGCCATCAAGATAATCCAAAGTCTCAACAATACCTATTGAACCCATTGAGTTTGGTTCTCTAGTATACTCTTTTTCTAAAAATATAACCTCATCAATAATACCATTTTTAATCATCTGTTTAGTTCTTAATTTTATTCGTTCTCTTAACTTATCTACATTGGTTTCTATCTCAAATATATAAATATTGGAGATAATTGGTGTTGGTTTATTTTGTTCAAAATAACTAGATGGTATTAAATTTGTTTGTGCAAAAATCTCTAGAGCTTTTTGTACTCGATAAGTATCATTTGGAGATATATTTTTCATATATGAGTTATCTTTTATACTTAACTCTTCATACACTTTTTTTATATTTAACATTTTCTCTTTTACAATTAAAATTGTTTCTTCACATAAAGTAGGAAAAGGTGACAATCCGTCAATCATTGATTTTAAATAAAAACCTGTACCACCTACAATAATCAAATTTTTACCATTTTGTATTGCATACTCTTTAGCTAATTTATACTCATTTATAAACTCAACAACATCGAACTTTTCATTTGGATTAACTTTATCTATTCCAAAGTGAATTATTCCATCCCTTTCAGTCATAGATGGTTTTGCAGATGCTATATCTATTTGTTTATAAACAGCTAAACTATCAAGTGATAATACTACTGCATTAATCTTATGTGCTAAACTTATAGATAAAGCAGTTTTACCTGATGCTGTTGGTGCTACAATTGCTAATTCTTTGTACAAAAAAATCCTTTCATATCATTATAAATATAATTATAGTAAAATCCACCTTATTGATACGAAAAGGGATAACATTGCTAAATAAACTACTAAAACTTTTAAACGATTTTAATGAACTTGTTATGTTCAAACACTCAATTTTTTCACTACCTTTCATATTTATTGCTATGGTAGTTGCGGCTTCTGGTTGGTTTGGGTGGAGTCTACTTCTTCTAGGAACTCTTGCTGCGCTTACTGCTAGAAACTTTGCAATGGGATTTAATAGATACTTAGATAGAGATATAGATGCTCTAAATCCTCGAACTATAAACCGCCCAAGTGTAGATGGTCGAATAAATGCTAATCAAATGTTAGCTTTTACCTTATTAAACGGTATTGGTTTTATAGTTGTAGCATACTTTGTAAACCCTCTTGCTTTTGATTTAGCAATACCAATATTAATTATTGTTGGTAGTTACTCTTATTTTAAAAGATTTTCTGCACTTGCTCATATTATTTTAGGGGTATCTTTAGGATTAGCTCCTATTGCTGGTGTTGTTGCTGTTAGTGAAACTATAACTTTATGGTCTGTATACTTAGCTATAGGTGTACTTTTTTGGGTTGCTGGGTTTGATTTACTTTACTCTTTACAAGATATAGAGGTTGATAAAAAACTAGGACTTCACTCAATTCCTTCTAAATATGGTGCAAAAAAGACTATGCTATTTTCTAAAATTATGCATGTATTGACAATAATATTTTGGTCTTTATTTGTTATATCAGCAGAACTTGGTCTATTTGGGTATTTAGCAATTTTAGTAAGTGCAATTATGCTTACATATGAACATATCATTGTAAATAGAGATTTTACAAAAATAGATAAAGCCTTTTTTACAATAAATGGTTACCTCGGTATTATCTTTTTCATTTTAATAATTTTAGATACTATTTTTAGTGAAATTTAGATATAAATAAATTAATAAAATATTATGAATTACAACTAAATAAGACTTATTACAGACTTAGCGATGTTATAATAATTCAAATTTCAAAGGCTTAAAATGAAAATAAAAAATATATTAGCAATTATGTTACTAACAAGCAGTATATATGCGGCACAAACTATTGAACTTTCAGGAGATATGAATTATCCTCCATACTCATATAAAGAGAATGGAGTTGCCAAAGGTGTTTATGTTGATATAATAAATCAAGCATTTTCAAAAATGCCTAACTATAATATCAAGTTTAATATGATGGCATATAAAAGAGCAATAGCCTTAACTAAAAAAGGGAAAACAGTTGGTTTTTTTCCACCATATTATAGTGAGGAAAGAACATCATGGACAAAATTTTCAGAACCTATTTTGGGTGAAACTACAATAGTTTTTGCAAAAAATGAGACATTAAAAAATAAAAAGAATTATCCAAAAGATTTTTATGGAACTACTGTATGTTTAAATAGAGGATTTAATCAAGCTTTATTAGGTGGAGATGAATTTGCACAAGCAATTAAAGATAAGAAAATAAAGCTAATAGAAGCAAATAAAAATAGAGACTGTCTTACAAGAGTAAAAAGAGGATTGGCAGATTTTTATATCAATGACCAGCTTATAGATATTTCAGAGTTTCCATCTATTAAAAAAGGTATGAATGTTAAAGCAAACTTTGGTCATATAGGATTTACACTTAAAGATTCAAAGTATCCATTTATGAAAGATCTACACGAAAAGTTTAATACTCAAATTAAAAAAATGAAGAGTAATGGACAGATTGATAAAATAGTAAAAAAATATAAATAAGGAAATTTAAATATGAAGAGATTATTAGCAGCACTTTTATTTTTAGCAGCAACAACTTTTACACATGCAACGGATATAAAAATGATGACAGAAAACTATCCACCATACAATATGGAAGTTGATGGTAAACTAGAAGGGCTTTCAGTAGCGGTACTAGAAGCGATGTTAAAACAGATGAAATCTGATAAATCAACTTATGATATAGAGTTATTATCTTGGTCAAAAGCATATAGTACAGCAAAAAGTAAAAAAAATAGTATGGTATTTTCAACTACAAGAACAAAATCAAGAGAAAATATATTTAAATGGGTAGGACCAATTACTAAAACTAGTGTAGGTATTACTGCTTTAAAAACTAAAGAGATAAAAATAAATGATGTATCAGATTTAAATAAATACAACATAGGATGCATAAGTAAGGATATAGGGGAAACACTATTACTAGAAGCTGGTGTTCCGAAGTTAAATATTGATTCAGTAGATGGGATAAATAGTTTAGCTACATCATTTTATAAGCTTGAAAGAGATAAAATCGATATGTTTGCTTATGAAACAAAAGTAGCTAAATATAGTGCAGATTTAAATGGATTTGATAGTGACGAATATGAAGTTATCTACACTTTAGAAAATGCAGAGTTATATTTTGCATTTAATAGATTAACTCCTGATAATACCATACAAAAATGGCAAAAAGCATTAGATACAATTAAAGCTAATGGGATACATGAAAAGATAATAAAGAAATATTAAAATAGACAATAAGGGTAAAAGTTGAAACAAAGCATTATATTAAAAACCTTAATTATTCTTAGTGTTGTAATAGCTACTATTTTTATAGGTTCATCATATCTTTTTTCACAAAATGACTCTAAACTTTTAAATGAGATAAGAGCTTACAATTTACAATCTGCCATGAAAGCACTTGATGAGCGTAAAGATGAGAGATTGAAAATAAATAAAAAGCAGATGAAAGATACAGCTTCAATGATAGCTAAGAACTCATCAACTTTTTTACTTAATTATGATTTAGAGGGACTTGAAGAAAGTTTATATTTTGATATGAAAAAAAATGGTATAAAAGCTGTTAAAATTTTCGATAATACTGCAAAAGATATTTTTATAGTTGGATTAAAACTTACTAAAAAGATTGAATTTAAACAATTAGTACCAAATGAAGTGTATAAATATTCAAGTATAAAAAGACCTGTCAATATAATCAGCGATGGTTATATGGATAGAATTGGATATGTTACATTGTACTACGATGAGTCAATCATCATAGAGAAAATCAATCAGCTAAAAGAAGATACAAAAAAAGAGATAGCTAGTTTTAATAAAGAGATAGATCAACAAAAAATAAAATCTAATAAAGTAAAGTTGTATATTAATCTAGGCTCTTTAGCAATTATTCTAATTTTAATTTATATTTTACTTATGTATTTTGTAAATAAACCACTACAAATAGTCCAAGCAGGACTTGATAACTTTTTTATGTTTTTACAAAATAAAAAAGACAATGTAGATAAAATAGATTTAAACTCAAATGATGAATTTGGACAAATGGCACAATCTCTAAATGAAAATATAATCGTAAGTGCAAAGCTTCATGAAGAGATACATGAGTTAAATACAAACCTAGAACAAAGAATAGATGAGAAAACTAAAAAAGTAACAACACTTTTAAATAATGCAGGTCAAGGATTTTTAACATTTAATAAAGAGTTTAAAATAGATGAAGAGTATTCAAAAGAGTGCGAAAAACTTTTAGGTAAAAATATAGCTTTTCAAGATATAGCATCAATTTTATTCAAAGATGAAAATAAAGTAGAATCATTTAAAAGAGATGTTTCAGATATGTTAAACATAAGTAATCCAATAGCACAAAAAGCAATTATATCTCTTCTACCTTCTGAAGTTATTTTAAATAGACGAGCATTAAAATTTGAATATAAAATACTTGAAGATTTTAATATTATGTTAGTTATTACAAATATCTCATCTCAAAAGAAATTAGAAGGAAAAGTAAAAAAAGAACAAGATATATTAAAAATGATAGTTACAATTATAGGGGATACTGATATTTTCTATGATGTTAAAAAAGATTTTGAATATTTTGTTAAACATATAACCCAATATGTAAATGACAAAAAAACAGCATTGTTTAATATAAATGAACTGTACAGAACCGTACATACATTTAAAGGCTCTTTTTTACAACTATTTATGAATAATACTGCTAGTCAATTACATGAGATAGAGACTCAAATATCAAAGTTTTTAGTAGATAGTACAACAATAACAAATGATGAGATTTTAGAGTTTTTACAAGAAACTGAATTTAAAATATTTATGGATAAAGATATCAACAATATAAATGAACTTTTAGGGCAAAAGTTTTTAGATAATGACAACTTTGTATCGATTGATAGACAAGTAATAAAAAATATAGAATACCAATATGTATCATTACTAAAAAATAGTCATATAGAAAATGATATTTCAAATTGTCTTTTGGATGATATTAAGTACTTATCTCAAAAAAGTTTAAAATCACAACTTAAATCATATCCAAGACTAACACAGCAAACTGCTCTAAAACTTGAAAAAGAGATTTATGAATTTGAGATAATAGGTGATGAAAATATTTTGATACCAGAAAAGTTTAAACCATTTATAAAATCACTTATACATCTATTTAGAAATAGTATAGACCATGGAATAGAATCACCAGAAAAAAGAGAAGAACTGGAAAAAGATGAAATAGGTACAATCGCTTGTAGTTTTAATAATGATAATGATAAATTACAAATAATAATATCTGATGACGGTGCAGGTATAAATATAGAAAAGATAAAAGATAAAATAAAATCAGAAATTGATATTTCAAATTTAAGTGACAAAGAGGTGTTTAATTATATCTTTAAAGACAACCTTACAACAAAAGATGAAGTAACAGATACTTCAGGTAGAGGTGTTGGCATGAGTGTAGTAAAATCTGAACTTGATAAATTAAATGGAATAGTAAAAATTAAAAGTGAACTAAATGTGGGTACAACATTTGTATTTGAATTAGTAACAGAAAAAATAAAATAAAAAGGAAACAATATGATACTAGATGCGTTGGTTCTTCAGTCAAAATTATTTTTAGCTGAAGATATGAATATAGAAATACAAAAAGTTGATACATCAGATGATAGTCCAGATAAACTTATCTTAAAAGAGTATACATCTATGATAGGTACTGGTGGAAAGTTAAATATGATGGTTGTTATTAGTTTTGATGAAAAACTATTAGTTCACTTAGTGGAACTTTTTATGGAAGGTGAAGAGGTTGAAGAGGATGAGAAAGAGGAAATTTATGATAGTGTTACAGGTGAAACTATAAATACTATTATAGGACTAGCTCTTCCAATTTTTCCTAATAGAGGAAAAGGTATAACTATCACTCCTCCTATTACTATAAGTGATGCTTCAAATATAAAAAAATATAAAAATTCAAGAATAGTTACTGCAAATATAGAGACAATTCATGGAGACATGAGTATAAGTGCTATGGGTAGTGAAGATACTATTAGATAAAATTAGAAAAAGGTAAATAATATGTTAAAAGTTTTAGTAGTGGATGATTCACTGATTATTAGAAAGAAAATTACAAAGTTAGTAACACAATTAGATCATGAGGTAGTACATGGAGCTAAAAATGGACAAGAAGCAATAGATAGTTACAATTCAATGAAACCAGATCTAGTAACCATGGATATTACTATGCCAGATATGGATGGTATAGAAGCAGTTACTCATATCATAAAAGAAGACCCTGAAGCAAAAATCATTATGGTTACTTCTCATGGTCAAGAAGATATGGTTATTAAGTCTATAAAAGCGGGTGCTGTTGGATATATGTTAAAACCAGTAACACAAGATAAGTTAGCTGTAGCTATTGGTGAAGTATATGAAGAGTATGCAGTTGATGAGGATGATGACTTAGACATTCTTGATGATTAAGGTTGATATATGACAGAGAATAAACTTTTTGAAGCCCTTTTGGATGTGATTCCATTTGCTGCTTATGCTGTAGATGTAGAAACTTATGAGGTTGTTTATGCAAATAAACTTATGAGTGAAAAGATGTATGCTCCAAGAGAAGACGACTGTTGGAAAAAAGTTTTTGGACAAGAGGAAAAGTGTAGTTGGTGTACCATCCCTAAACTAAGTCAGAGAGAAGCAATATATGCAAGTGAAAAGCTTATTTCTACTTTTTTTGATGAAGTAAGTGATCAGTGGTTACAAAGCTATGATGAATTAGTTAGATGGCCTGATGGTAGGACTGTACGATACTCTATAGCCGTTGATATTACAGAGCAAAAAGAGATTCAAGCAAATATGATTAAAACACATGCAAAGCTTGCAATACAAACAACTAAACTAAAAGATGCAAATAAAAAGCTAGAGTATATGGCAACAAAAGATTATCTTACAGGTATAAATAATAGAGGTCATTTTTTTGATTTAGCTAAAAGTATATGGAATGAAGAGTCAACAAAAGATAAGCAACTTTTTGTAGCAATGCTTGACCTTGATAAATTTAAAAATATTAATGATACTTATGGACACAAAGTAGGAGATGATGTACTTAAAGAGTTTACTAAATCTGTATTAGAATGTTTAGGGGAAAATGATATTTTTGGAAGACTTGGTGGTGAAGAGTTTGCTATATTATTTCGATCAACTTGTGATACTGATACATTAACAAAACTTGAGAATATTAGAAAGACTACAGAGAATTTGGTTATTACATCTAATGATGAAGATATTAGATTTACAGTATCTATTGGAGTTGCTCAAAAAGAAAATGATATAACTATTGATTTATTATTAGACGAAGCGGATAAAAATCTTTATGATGCAAAAACTATTGGTAGAAATACAATAAAATTCAAAGTTTAATTTAGGAAATAATATGTTAGAAAACAAACTATTTGAAGCACTTTTAGATGTTGTACCTTTTGGTGCATATGCCGTAGATATTGAAACATTTGAGATAGTATATGCTAATAAAATAGTTCGTGAAAATATGTATGCTCCTCAAGAAGAGTATTGTTGGGAAAAACTATATGGGTCAGAAGAAAAATGTTCTTGGTGTACAATAGGAAAAGATACAAATAAAAAACAAACTTGTGACTTTTTTGATGAATTAGATGATAGATGGATTAAATCATTTGATGAATTTATCAGCTGGCCTGATGGAAGAAATGTAAAATACTCTATTTTAGTAGATACAACTTCACAAAAAGAGATAGAAGGTTCGATGATAAAGTCTCATGCTAAACTTGCTGTTCGTTCAAAACAAGTAGCTAAAACAAATAAAAGTCTTCAAATAACAAAACTTCAACTACAAAAAACAGTAAGAGAACTGGAAGAGGAAAAAAACAAAGCTCAAGCATCTACACAATCAAAATCAAACTTTCTAGCAAATATGTCTCATGAGATTAGAACTCCAATGAATGGTATCGTTGGGATGACACACCTAATGAAACATACAAAACTAGATAGTAAACAATATGAATATGTAGAAAAGATAGAAACAGTATCAAATAATCTTTTAAATATTATAAACGATATACTTGACTTTTCAAAAATAGAAGCTGGTAAACTAGAGATTGACAATATAAATTATAGTATGAAAAGTATTATATCAAATGTTAGTAACTTAGTTGAATTAAAAGCGTATGAAAAAGATATAAAATTTAATATAAACTATCCATATAAAGATAAAATATATTTTGGTGACCCACTTAGAATAGGTCAGATTCTAATTAATCTAGTAAATAATGCAATAAAGTTTACACATAGTGGAGAGATAATTGTCGATATACAAGAGACTGATAATAACCTAAAATTTACTATTAAAGATACCGGTATAGGGATGAGTTCTTTACAAATTGATAAACTTTTTCAATCATTTTCACAAGCAGATGGTAGTACTACAAGAAAATATGGTGGTACAGGGCTCGGACTTTCAATATCTAAACAGTTAGTTGAACTTATGAATGGGGAGATTAACGTAATCAGTAAAGTAAATGTAGGAAGTGAATTCTTTTTTACTATACCACTTGTCGTTGGAGATAAAAATAATTTAGTTAAATGTAAAAAAAATATTTATGAATTACAAATTGAATTAACAGCACTAAAAGGCTCTACTATACTATTAGTAGAGGACAATAATATAAATCAAGAGATTATAGTTGGATTATTGGAAAATAGTGGTATCATTATTGATATAGCTTCTAATGGATATGAAGCAATAACTAGTTATGATGAAAATAACTATGAATTAATCCTTATGGATATACAAATGCCAGTTATGGATGGTTATGAAGCTACTAAAATAATAAGAAAAAAAGATAAAAATATACCAATAATAGCCCTCACCGCAAATGCGATGAGAGAGGATATAGAAAAAACAAAGATTTCAGGTATGGTAGAACATCTTAACAAACCCATAAATATAGAAAAACTTTATGAAACTTTGTTAAAATATATATCAAAAAAAGCTGAAACTATAAAACAACTAGATCAAAATATTTCAGAAAAAAAAGATGATATAACTATTCCAGAGTTTATTAATATAGATAGGTCAAAAGGTCTATCTCATATGGGAGAAGACGAAAAGTTATATTTAAAAATATTAAATAATTTTTATACCGATCAAAAAGATTTAAAACTTGAAGATTTAGATGATAAAGAGCTTGAGATGGTAACTCATACTATCAAGGGTATTAGCTCTAATATTGGAGCTATATCTTTAAGTGAAGTTTCGGAAAAGATTGAGTCATCATTAGATAAAAACTTATTTTCTAAATTTTATTTAGAATTAAATAAAGTGATTAATGAGCTAGAGATAAAACTTATTAATAATAAAAAAAATATTGATTTAAATTCAGTATTAGAATTTAGTTCTATAAAAAAAGCAGAACTATTAGAGAGTTTAAAAGAGTGTGCAAAAAGAAAAAGACCTAAAATATGTAATAATGTATTAGATGAATTTAGAAAATACAAACTTGATGGTGTTGATAAAAAGTTCTTAGAAAAAGTTGAAAACTTAATTAGTAAATATAAATATAAAGAACTACTGTTAATACTAGAAAAAGAACTAAATATATAAAATAATTTCTTTGGAGATAAAATGAAAAACTTATGGAACGATAACGATACAAAAAATTTTAAAAATGATTTAGACTACAGAGTTTATACATCAAATTTATTAGGAAGAAGTAATGAACTTGTACTTCATGGTGGAGGAAACACATCAGTAAAGTCAAAAGTTGATCAACAAGATATTTTATATGTAAAAGGTAGTGGTTGGAACTTAGTTGATATAAAAGCAGAGGGCTTTGCTCCAGTAGAACTTGGATTTTTAATCGATATGGCAAAACTTGAACAGCTTAGTGATACTGAAATGGTAGCAGCGCAAAGAGAAGCAATGATTGATAAAACTGCTCCAAACCCATCAGTTGAAGCGATACTTCATGCAATCATACCTTTTAAATACGTTGACCATACTCATGCAGATGCAGTTGTTACTATATCAAATAGTTCAAATGGACAAGAGTATATAAAAAAGATCTATCCAAACTATTTAATAGTTCCATATATTATGCCTGGATTTATTTTGGCTCATGAGATATACGAGATGATTAAAGATATAGATTGGACAACTTGTGAAGGGATTATTTTACATAATCATGGAATATTTACTTTTGATGATGATGCAAAAAAATCTTATGATAAGATGATAGAAGCAGTTACTTTAGCTGAACAATTTTTAGAAAAAAATGCACCTTTAATAGTTGAAAAATATATCCCAAGAGCTATATTAGATTTAAACTCATTACAAACAATAATAAACAATGAAAAAGGTTATGATGTAAATATCAAAGTCGACCAATCGCCTTTAGCTTTACATTATGCTAGTTGCAGAAATTTACAAACTGTAGTATGTAGAGGAGTACTAACTCCTGAACATATTATAAGAACAAAAAGAGTACCTGCAATACTTGAAAATACCGATATACAAGCTTGTATTGAGAATTATAAAGAGCAATACAATAGCTACTTTGAAGAGTTTAAATCAGATGAAATTTGTTTAAATAAAGCACCTAATTATATGGTTGTAAAAAACTTTGGTGTGGTATATTTTGGTAAAAATGAGAAAGAGGTAAATATCATAAATGATATTATTACTCATACTATGCGTGCAGTTTTAAAAGCAGATATACTTGGTGGTTATCAAAGTATATCTATAAAAGATAGCTTTGATATGGAGTATTGGGAACTAGAGCAGAATAAATTAAAAGCATCAGAATAGGATGAATATAGCACTATTTGGAGGAAGTTTTGATCCTCCTCATATTGGACATGAATCAATAGTTTATGAAGTATTAGAAAAGATTAATATTGATAAACTTATAGTAGTACCAGCTTTTTTAAATCCTTTTAAAATAAAGTCACACTTTAGCCCAAATGATAGATTAGAGTTGATAAAAGAGTTATTTAATAGTGATAAAAGAGTAGAAGTATCTGATTTTGAAGTTTCTCAAAATAAATCTATACCATCAATTCAAACAGTGGAGCACCTAAAACAAAAGTTCAATCCTCAAAATATCTATCTTATAATAGGTGCAGACAACATAAAATCACTCCATTTATGGAAGGATTTTGATAAACTTATTCAACTTGTAACATTTATTGTGATTTCACGTGATGGATATGAAGAAAAAAATGATATAATACAAGTTATAAATATAAAGCTAGATATAAATATAAGCTCAACCACACTTCGCGAAGATTTAGATTTAAAATATATTCCAAAAAAAATAGAACAAAAGGTAAAAGAATTATGGAAGAAAGAATTCAAAGAATAATAGATATATTAGATAGTAAAAAAGCTGAAAATATCGAAACATATACATTAACAGGAAAAGGTTATATTACTGATAGAGTTATAATTGCAACAGCACTTAACAGTAAACATGCACTTGCACTTTTAAGTCACTTAAAAGATGATTTAAAACCATTAGGTGAAGAGTTTGTAAGAACTGATGAGGACAATGGTGATTGGACTATAGTTGATTTAGGAGATATTCTAATTCATATTATGACAGCTGAGTATAGAGAAAAATACACTTTAGATGATTTTCTTGATAGCTTTAAAGCTCCAGTAGAAAGTTACTAAAAAATAAAAAAGGGTAGTTTTTAACTACCCTTTTTTATCTCATATAATTTAAAATAAGTGATTATATTATATCCATCACCAATGTTTTAATATTTTTCTTCTCTTGTATCTCTTTTAATTTCAATGTTTCAATCTCTAAATTTACTAATTCTGAAAAACTATTTATATTTGCCTTAGACAACTCTCTTACAATTAATCCTCTATAATGCTTCGCCCAATGACTTACTACTTTTCCATCTTTTAAAAATTTATATGTGATAGTAGACATAGTAGGTTTATAAAACTTATCGTAATAAGAAGCTCTTAAATCAACAACCTCTTCACCTAAATAATTATCTAATAAATCTTTAATATTATCTTTGTAATATTTAATAACATCAATATGAGGCAAAGATGAACCTTGCTTATATTTATAATCTGGTATTAAATCATCTGCTTTTAATACACCAAAAAGATTCGAAAATAGAACTATATTTTTATCACAATATTGTTGTTCTTTTAAACTCAGTTGATTATAATCAATAGCATCAAAAGCAACACCAGTATATCTTTGTATCGCTTTCATAGTTGGTTTATTTAAAATAGATTGAGAATATTTTTCACACTCTTTTAAATTCTTTAATCCAAACCATTTTGACAACTCTTCAATTGAACTATTTTTTATAAAGTTTGCATAATTTTGTACTACATCATCTCTTACATCAAAAATATCTTTAAAATAAAAATTATTTTGACAATATGGTGGAAACTCTCCACCCTCTTTTTTTGTTTCTGCTGGTGCTAATAATATTTTCATAACTATATTTTATCTAAAAATTTAAAAGACATCTCTTTATTTGAAGTCAACGAGACTAAAAAGAATTTTGCCACCTCTTTGTCGTTATATTTTATTATTATATTTTTATCTATTATCTCTGTTTTTCCATTTGTAATATAATAATTTGTACCATAATTTATTCCGTAAAATTTTAATCTTAATGCCATCTCTTTATCATTTGTTGAGACCGCATTAATACCGAGCTCTTTTAATTTAAAAGATAGCTCCTTTGCAACATGAAAATCATATGCAAAATGTTTTTTTGGATTTTCAAGAAATAAATATATATATTTATTTAAAGAAAATAGTGCAAAATTTGCAACAAGTAAAAACAAACTAACAGTTGCAATAATATAATGAAACTGTCTAAATTCTTTTAGACGTACCCTTAAACTATGCATAAAAAGCTTAACCATAATAGGAATAGCAATTACAACAAATGGTGCAAAATCTTCAATATCAATCTTTTGTCTTAATGAAAATATTAATGAAAGCCCAAGTGATGAAATAGAGATATACCAGTACATATCTTTTTCATGTTTTAAACCCACACGATATAAAGAGTAAAAAAAGTAGAAAAATAAAAGTGGCGAAAATATTGTGGCATATACTCCAAATGTATCAAGTAAATATCCTCTAGGTCTACCACCCATCTCAAATCCATACATTGACATAGAAATACCAAATAAAGTTAAAGAGACTACTAAAAGAATATTATCCTTTTTCTTTAAAGAGTAAAAAAATAAAGCTAAAAATAAAATAGCAAAAGAGTTATCAATAAATAAAAATAATACAAGTAAAAGATAATGCTCTTTTTGATTTACTTTGTAAAGATACAAGTATAGAAGTGTGCAAAAAATCACTATAATAGATTCATTAACCAACAGTGCTGCACTATTTACACCGGGAAGTATCATAAAAATTGATAAAGCTATTAGTCTATCCCATTTATTTCTAAAGTAATCTTCTGTTAAAAGATAAAATAAAACAGAACTACCAATATAAAATAGCATAAAAGGTAGTCTTAAAGCAAAGTCATTTTGTCCTAATATTGCAGCTGAGAATTGTGTAATATAGGTTAATATATTTGTTGTATTATCACCATAATATAAAAGAGCCTCTTTGTATGAGATACTAAAACTATCACTTATTACAAATAATATAACAAAATGAAATGTAAGTAGCCCCAAAAATGTTAGATTGTATCTACTTAAACTCATTTTATTTTCCTATTTATTTAAATAAAATATATTGAAATTATTAGTTTTTATTTGATAACTTTAAAAAATTATCAATAATTTCATGACCATATTCACTCATCACTGATTCAGGATGAAACTGAACTCCATAAACATCTTTATCTTTAATCTTTAGAGACATTATCTCTTCATCATCCAAACTTTTTGAAGTAACTATTATATTATCAGGTAAATTTTCTTTATTTACTGTAAGAGAGTGGTATCTTGTCTCTGTCATCTGTTTTGGTAAGTTATTAAATAAAATATCATCACATAAAACTTCAATTTTTGAAGTTTTTCCATGCATCATTTTAGGAGCTCTTATAACCTCACCACCGAATACTTGTGCAATACTTTGATGCCCTAAACAGATTCCTAAAATAGGAGTAGTATCAGAAAACTTTTCAATAACCTCTAAACAAATTCCAGCATCATTTGGAGTAGCAGGACCCGGAGAGATAATTATTTTCTCAGGATTTAATACTTTTATCTCTTCAACTGTTAATTCATCATTTCTTATCACTTTTAAATCAGCACCTAGTTCTAAACAATATTGAACAATATTATAAGTAAAACTATCATAGTTATCTATCATTAAAATCATTTTTATATATCCCTGCAACTAAATATTTAATTAAAGTGATTATACAATTAGTTATATCTATTTTAGATAATAGATAGAAACAATAAGTGAAATTATGGTAAAATGGCGCATGAAAATTTCAAAGTACTTATATCTTTTCTTAGCATTTGTTATGATTCAATCTATTGCTTGGTACGGAATAAATGAATATACCAACTCGAAAATTGAAAATCTTAAAAAAAATGAACTTGTAAAAATTCAAACTCAATATAATACAATATTAAAAACATTTGAAAACCTTGCAAATACTGTATTTAATGGCTATATTAATAAGCCAGAAATAATTGATTGTATTGTTAATAATGATAGAGATAAACTATTTAAATTATTAAAACCTCACTACAATTATTTAGAAAGTTTAGATTTTAAACAGATACATTTTCATACATCAAAAAATATATCATTTTTAAGAATGCATAAACTAAAAAAATTTGGTGATGACTTAACAAAATACAGATACAGTATAAACTATGTAAATAAAGTTAAAAAGCCTATTAAAGGGTTTGAAATGGGTAGAATCGTACCTGGATTTAGATTTGTTTATCCAATTTTTTCTAATGAAAATAAAAATTCTAATATACACTTAGGTAGTGTTGAGACATCATTTAGTGTAGCTGCTTTTACTAAATCTTTAAAAGAGTTATATAATGTAAGAACAAATTTTATTATAGATAAAAATTTAGTAAAAAGTGAAGTGTTTAAAAGTTTATCAAAAAACTATTCAAATAGTATAGAATCAGATTCATATATGACTTTAAAACAATCTATTGATTCAAAAATATTAAAAAATTTAAAAAACCTTGAAAGTTTATATAAGAGTAGCTTAAAAGAAGAGATCAAGTCTGATTTGGATAAAAATAAGTTTTTTAGTATAAATACAAAAATAAATGGATTTAATAAAATTATAACATTTTTACCAGTAAATGATATACAAAAAAATCATATTGGATATTTTGTTATGTATAGAAATAGTGATAAGTTAGCATTCTATGAAAAAGAGATTATAAATAAATTTATAGTTGCTTTTATTATTATTGTTAGTTTTTTCTTTGTTATTTTTAGAGAGTTAAGACATAAAGAATCATTAAAAAAAGACATATACGAGAAAACGAAAAAACTTCAAGAGACTACAGTTATGCTTGAGGAACAAACAGATGAATTAGAAGAGATAAACCAAACTCTTGAAGAGAGAATTACGAAAGAGGTTGAGAAAAATGCAAAACAAGAAAGAGAACTATTTCAACAATCAAAACAAGCAGCCCTAGGAGATATGATAGGTAATATTGCACATCAATGGAGACAACCACTTAGTGCTATATCAACTTCAGCTAGTGGTATGCAAGTAACATATCAAATTAATGCATTAAGTGATGATGATTTTATAAACTATACTGATGCAATTATTAAAAATGCACAATATCTATCTCAAACAATTGATGATTTTAGAGATTTTATTAGAAGTGAAAAGAAGATAACAAGATTTGATGTAAGTGAATCTGTGAAAAAATGTATGGCTATAGTTAACTCATCTATTAATAATCATAACCTAAATATACAAACTAATTATGATGATAACTTAGTTGTAAATAACTTTGACAATGAATTACAGCAAGCAGTTATCAATATATTTAGTAATGCAAAAGATGCATTAAAAGATAATATTTCAGATTCAGATGATAGAATAATCTTTATTGAAACTTTTAAAGAGGAAAACAAGGCTATAATAAGTATTAAAGATACAGCTGGAGGAATCCCTGAGAGTATTATAGATAAAGTTTTTGAGCCATATTTTACAACTAAGCACCAATCTCAAGGTACAGGATTAGGACTATATATGACTCATCAAATAATTATAGATAGTATGAAAGGTAGTTTAAATGTTGAAAATATTACATTTGAGTACAATAATAAAACATATAATGGTGCAAAATTCTCCATTATTTTAAATTTAGCATAAATAAAAAGGATTAAAATGACAATAGATAATAGTACAATAGATAAATTAGCAAAACTATCATCACTTCAAATAGATGAGGATAAAAAAGAGGCTTTAGGAGCTGAGTTAGCTGACATCGTTGGTTTTGTTGAAAACTTAAATGAAATTGACGTAAGTAGTGTAGATGCAACTTTTACAACTATTACAGGTGGTCAACCACTTAGAGAAGATACTTCTTTTAAAGAGGATGGATTAAGTGAGGCTATTATGAAAAATGCTCCTAAAAGTGAAGACAACTGTTTTATAGTACCTACAATAATTGAATAATATGATAAATATTTATGGTATAAAAACTTGTAGTACTGTAAGAAAGGCTATAAAATTTTGTAAAGACAATGAGCTTGAATATACTTTTATAGACTTTAGAGCAACACCATTAGATGAAGAAAAAGTAAAATATTTTGGATTAAAAATAGATATAAATATATTATTTAATAATCGTGGTACTAAATACAGAGATTTAAAATTAAAAGAGTTAAATCTTGATGACAATGGCAAACTTGAATGGTTGTGTAAAGAAAATATGCTTCTAAAAAGACCTATTATAGAATATGGAGATAAAGTTTTAGTATCTTTTAATGAAGATATCTATAAAAAAGAGTTATTAAATAAATAGTATAAAGTTTATACTATTTATTTGTCTTATTGTATTCTATTAATTGATGAATTAAATTAGGTCTAGCTTCAGCACCATCACTTTGTTTTTCTGATCTTACTTTTACATAGTTACCAGTAGCATCTTTTGCGCCACCCATATTTCCCGTATATATCATATAACCTATAACACTTACGAAAATTATGATTACCCATTTCAATGTTATTTACCACTCATAACATCTGCATAATTTTGAGTAGCTTTATTAGATCCACCCATATTTCCAGTTACTATCATATAACCTACCACAAGTACTACTGCTAATATTATCCATTTCATGTTACATCACTTCCTTTGCTTTTATTCCTAAAACACTAAGTCCAGTTCTTATAGATAATGCTACCATACTTAATATTTTTAAATACTGATTTTGTACATCTAATCCTATAATTCTATGTTCATTATAAAACTTATGTACAGATGCACTTAAGCTATGTAAATAGTCAGTAATTTTTTGCATATCTCTTTTATCAAAAGCTTCATTTAATACCGTACTTAAAAGTAAAGATTCATACATTAAATCTTTAGCATCTTGATTTATACCATCAATAGCTTCATTTTTAACATCATCTACAATTAATTCAGCTTTTTTAAACAGTTGATTAATTCTAGCATGTGCATAGTTTATATAAAAAACTGGGTTTGAAGAGTCATTATTTTTTAATAAATCAATATCAAACTCTAAGTGAGTATCACTTTTTTTAGTTAAAAATACAAATCTTAAACTATCAGAACCAATCTCTTCAACAATATCACTCATAAGTATAACAGTACCAGCTCTTTTACTCATTTTATAAGGTTGTCCACCTTGAAGCAAAGCAACCATTTGTGATAATATAATCTCTAATTTAGAAGAATCATTTCCAAGAAATTCAATAGCAGCTTTAACTCTTTTTATATATCCGTGATGATCTGCACCCCAAATATTTATATATCGGTCATAACCTCTATCATATTTATGTTTATGATAAATAATATCTCCAGCAAGATAAGTTGGAATACCATTTTCTCTTACAACAACTCTATCACTATCATCACCGTGATCAGTTGATCTAATAAAATCTTTTCCATCTTTATTATAAATACTACCATTTGATTCTAGAACAGCTTTTGTTTCATCCCAAGAACCATATAATGATTTTTCACTTATATATCCATCAAACTCTACACCTAAATCAGCCATATCACTTTTAATAAGTGCTATAACTTCATCTTTTGCAAAAAAAGCTAACTCATTATCTCTAGAAGCATCTTCAAAAATCTCTTTTCCAAACTTCTCTTCACATAACTTAGCTATATCAAAAAGGTAATCACCTCTATAATATTTTTCAGGATATTCAACAGGCACTTTTAAAATAGTTTCTCTACCTGCAAGATATACAGATAAACCAAGAAGATTCATCTGTGCACCTGCATCGTTTACATAATATTCACTTGTAATATCATAACCTAAGTATCGACCTACTTTTAAAAGAGCATCACCAAAAACAGCTCCTCTTGCATGACCAATATGTAAAGGACCAGTAGGATTTGCACTTACAAATTCTAATAAAATAGATTCTTCTTTTTTATCGCCTTTTGCAAAATCTTCTTGTAAAACTAAAGCATTATCGATTCTGTCAGATAAAAAATCATTTGATAATTTAAAATTAACAAAACCTTTTACTGATGTTACAGATTCAAACATATCACTACTTTGAAATTTTTGTGCTAATTCCTCAGCAATCATCATAGGATTTTTTCTTAACTCTTTAGCCATAGAAAATGCAACTGGTGTCGCAAAGTGACCAAGAGATATATCTTTTGGCTTTTCTAAAACAATTTGTTTTTCTAAAATATCTTCAATATATTTTTTAACAAGATTTTGCACTAACTATAATCCTTCTATTAAACTGATGTTTTATTTTCAGTTGTTGATGAAGTTGAAGTTGTTGTAGTTTTTTCCTCTTCAATCTTCTTGTCATTTGTAGCCATATCTGTTGGTTCATCTTCTTTAATAGCACCTTTAAAGTCTTTTATACCTTTACCTAAACCCTTCATCATCTCAGGTATTTTCTTTCCTCCAAATAATAGTACTACTACTGCAATAATTGCAAATAGTTCAAATCCACTAGGCATTCCCATATTAATTTCCTTTTATTATTAATTTCAATTATTATACTAAATAAACTCTTAACCATAGATATAATAAAATACAGATATTAAAACAATTAGGATAAATCAAATGAAATTTACAGCACCTTTAAAAGCAAACAGTACAAAAATACTACTATTAGGTAGTGGAGAATTAGGGAAAGAAGTTGTTATAGAAGCACAAAGATTAGGTGTAGAAACAGTAGCTGTAGACAGTTATGCGAATGCACCGGCACATTTGGTTGCTAATAAATCATATATAATAGATATGAAAAATGAAAATGAAGTTCTTGATGTAATCAGAAAAGAGAAACCAGATTTTATTTTACCAGAAATTGAGGCTATCAGTATCTCTGCACTTTTTGAAGCCGAAAAAGAGGGTTTTAATGTAATCCCTAATGCAGAAGCAGTAAATAAAACAATGAATAGAAAGAATATCAGAGTTTTTGCTTGTGAAGAGTTAGGATTAGCAGCATCTAAATACGAATTTGTATCAACTTTTGATGCAATGGAGGAAGCAGCAGGAAAAATAGGTTTTCCATGTGTAATTAAACCTGTTATGAGTAGTAGTGGTCACGGGCAGAGTATTGCTAAAAGTGATGATGATTTAGAAAACTCTTGGGAGTTAGCAAAAGAGGCTAGAGGTGATGCTAGTGAACTTATTGTTGAAGAGTTTATAAATTTTGATTATGAGATAACAATATTAACAGCTAGAAATGATACGGGTACAACATTTTGTGAACCAATAGGTCATATTCAAAAAGATGGTGACTACGTATTCTCGTGGCAACCAATGAATATGTCAGAAATTGCTAAAGAAAAATCAATCGACATAGCTAAAAAAATTACAGATGGCTTAGGTGGTAGTGGACTTTTTGGTGTAGAGCTATTTATTAAAGGTGACGAAGTTTATTTTAGTGAAGTAAGCCCAAGACCTCATGATACGGGTATGGTAACAATGATTACTCAATCTCAAACACAATTTGCATTACATGTTAGAGCTATACTTGGATTACCACTTGACTTTATAACTTATGGTGCTGGTGCAAGTGCTGCATATAAATCTACAACAGATACATTTACACCAACTTTAGAAATAGATGCTTCACTATTTACTGAAAATTCTTTTGTAAGAGTATTTGGTAAACCTCAATCTCATGGAGGAAGAAGATTAGCTGTTGCTCTTACTTATGATAAAGATGACAGTGAAGTGGCACTTCTAAAAGCAAAAGAGATTATCTCTAAGATAAAAGAATAAAAGGTACCATAAATGCTAAACGATAACAACTTTATAAATATTGCAACAGAGATTGCACTTGCAAGTAAATGTGTATCTAAACAAGTTGGTGCCGTTATAGTAAAAGATGGTAGAATTTTAAGTACAGGATATAACGGTACTCCTACAGGGTATGAAAATTGTTGTGAATATTGGGATGGTGAATATACAAAAGAGCACCATGAATGGTCAAAAACATATGAAATACATGCAGAGATGAATGCAATAATATGGGCTGCAAGAAAAGGGATAAGTATAGAAGGTGCGACTATTTATGTTACACTTGAACCTTGCAGTGAGTGTAGTAAAAACTTAATTGCTAGTGGGATTATCCGTATCGTTTATAAAAATGGATATGAACACACAAATTCAGATATAGTAACTGGTTTTTTAGAAGCAAATAATGTCTCTATTGAACAGTTAACTTAAATTTTAATGGATAATAATAAGTTTTACCAAACTGCAATAAAAGAGTTTGGTGTATCTGCTCAAGGTGTACATTGGAATAGTAAGTACACTCAATATAAAAGATTTGAGATACTCACAAAACTTATAAAAAAAGACATAAAATCCTCTTCACTTATTGATGTGGGGTGTGGATTTGCAGAATACTACAACTATCTTCAAAATAATAATAGGATTCCTTCTAAATATATTGGTATAGATTGTGAAGATGAAATGGTAAAAATCTCAAGAAAAAGATTTCCAAATCAAGAATTTTATAAACAAAATATTTTATATGATGATTTAATAAATGCTGATTATTATATATCTAGTGGTGCATTAAATATATTAACTATTGATGAGATAAATATATTTATTAAAAATTGTTTTGAAAATTCTAATAAAGGTTTTTTATTTAATTTTTTAAAGAATTTAACATTTAATAATATTAAACAATATGAAATATTAGATATATGTAAAACATATACAAATAACATTATTACAAAAGAAAACTATTTAGAGAATGATTTTACCATCTTTATGGTAAAATAGTTTTTTAATTAAGGATGGACAAATGAAAAAATATATACTAAGTTTATTAGTAACAACAACTTTATCATATGCAGGATTAGTTAACGCTATTGCACTAGTTATTAATGATATGCCAATTACATTGTATGACATTGATGTTAAGATGCAAAATAATAATATAACAAAACAAGAAGCGGTAGAAAGATTAATCGATGAAACTTTATATAATCAAGAGTTAAAAAATAAAAACATCACTGTTGACATTTTTGATATAGATAATCATATCAAAAAACTAGCAGATCAAAACAACATGAATACACTTGATTTTAAATCACTAGTAAGACAACAACAAAACTATGATCTATTTACACAGCAAATAAAACAAAAACTTTTACATCAAAAACTTATTGCTAAAATAGCAAGAGGAAAGATTAAACTTGCAAGTGAAGAAGATATGAAGATGTATTTTGAAAATAATAAAGACCAATACAAACTTGCAGATACAATTGATGTAATTGCATATATTTCAAAAGACAAAAAGTTATTAAATGAATTAAAAACAAACCCTATGATGCAGAATAATAAAATTATGATGCAAAGTATTACACTAAAACAATCAGAGCTAACACCTCAAGTTAAATATATTTTAAACTCAACAAATACTAAAGAGTTTAGTGTGATATTTGCACAAAATAAAAACTATAATATGTTTTTTGTAATTGATAAAAAAGATATAAAAATATCTCTATACAATAATGTTAAAGATCAGATATTTAGTACTTTAATGAAAAAAAGAGAGCAAAATTATTTAAAAGAGTATTTTGAAACGTTAAAAATAACAGCAAATATACAGATATTAAAATAATATTGATTTGAAGCAACCAATATAATAAGATAAAAGGAAATATAATATATGTTTGAAGTAGTAATAGGTTTAGAAGTTCACGCGCAGTTAAATACAAATAGCAAACTTTGGTGTAGTTGTGCAACAAGTTTTGGAGCCAAACCAAATACAAACGTATGTCCAACATGTCTTGGATTACCAGGGGCATTGCCAGTTTTAAATAAAGAAGCAGTACATAAAGCAATTCAGTTAGGTACAGCTATTGAATCTGAAATTAGTAGAAAATCTATATTTAATAGAAAAAACTACTTTTATCCAGATTTACCTACAGGTTATCAAATATCACAATTTGAAGTTCCTGTTGTAGGTTTAGGAAAAGTTGAAATTGATTTTCCGGATGGTTCAAGTAAAATTATTGGGGTAACAAGAGCTCACTTAGAAAATGATGCAGGAAAGAATACACATGCAGGTGACCACTCAAAAGTTGATTTAAACAGAGCAGGAACACCTTTACTTGAAATTGTATCTGAACCAGATATGAGAAGTAGTGAAGAAGCTATACTTTATCTTAAAAAAATTCACTCTATTGTAAGATATATTGATATTTCTAATGCAAATATGCAAGAGGGAAGCTTTAGAGCAGATGTAAATATTTCTATTAGACCAAAAGGCGATACAAAACTTTATACAAGATGTGAAATCAAAAATATGAATAGTTTTAAATTTATTGAAAAAGCTATAGCATATGAAGTACAAAGACAAGTTGAAGCGTGGGAAGATGGAGTTTATGAACAAGAGGTTGTTCAAGAAACAAGACTTTACGATGTAGAAAAAAATGAAACAAGAAGTATGAGAGGAAAAGAGGATGCTGCAGATTACAGATACTTCCCAGATCCAGATTTACTTCCTTTAATAATTACCGAAGAAATGATTGAAAAGTACTCAGATATTCCAGAACTACCAGATGCTAAAAAAGCAAGATTTGTTAGTGAATTTGGACTAAAAGTTTATGATGCAGGTGTGATTTGTAGTACAAAAGAGATGGCTGCATATTTTGAAGAGATGATGTCTTGTGGTATTAGTGGTAAAATGGCTACCTCATGGCTTACTGTTGAATTACAAGGAAGATTTTCTGAAGGGATGAATGTAACTACATCTCCAGTAAGTGCAATAAAACTTGGGTCTCTAATTAAAGCAATTGAATCTGGTGATATTTCTGGAAAAGCTGGAAAAGAAGTACTTGACTATTTAATGCAAAATGATGAAACGGTTGAAGCTGTTATTGAAAAACTTGGATTAAAACAAGTTAGTGATGATGGATCAATTTTAGCAATTATAGATGAGATTTTAAATAACAATCAAGATAAAGTAGAACAATATAAAAGTGGTAAAGAGAAGATGTTTGGTTTCTTTGTTGGTCAAACTATGAAAGCAAGTAAAGGTACAGCAAATCCAATTGTTGTTAACAAATTACTTAAAGAGAAATTAGCTTAAATTATGAGTTCTATTTGTGTTATAGGAGCTGGGAAATGGGGTCAAGCATTACACTATGCTTTAAACCAAAAACAAAAATGTCTTATCACAAGTAGAACAAAAAAAGAAATTCAAAATTTTGTATCATTAGATGATGCTCTAAATTGTGAATATTTAGTAATCGCAATTCCATCTCAATCTATAAGGGAATGGCTTACATCAAATTTTAAATATAATGGACAAAAAGTTTTAGTAGCTGCAAAAGGTATTGAAGCAAATACAGGATCATTTTTACAAGATATTTATGAACAATTTGTACCTAAAGAGAATCTTGGTTTCATATCAGGACCATCTTTTGCAAGTGAAGTGATAAAAGGACTTCCAACAGCTTTAGTTTTAAACTCAACTAGTAAAGATTATTATGACCAATTTTATAAGTTTTTCCCTTCGTTTATTAAAACATATTATAGCAGTGATGTTATTGGAGCAGAAGTTGCTGGTGCATATAAAAATGTATTAGCGATAGCTAGTGGAATATGTGATGGACTTAATTTAGGTCAAAATGCAAGAGCCAGTTTAATATCTCGAGGCTTAGTTGAGATGGAGAGATTTGGTAACCACTATGGTGCAAAAAAAGATACTTTCCTAGGCCTTAGTGGTGCTGGAGATCTATTTTTAACAGCTTCTAGTACTTTAAGCCGTAATTTTCGTGTAGGACTAGGATTAGCTCAAAACAAGTCATTAAATACAATACTAGAAGAGTTAGGAGAAGTGGCAGAGGGTGTTAAAACAGCTGAAGCTATATATAAACTTTCTAGAGAACATAATATATATACACCAATTGCAAATGAAGTTAAAAAGATACTTGAAGGTAAAAATCCTCAATTAAGTTTAAAGGATTTACTAAAGTCATAGTCGATTTTAAAAGTATATAGAAATAAAAAAGCCACTCATAAAATGAGTGGCTTTTTTTATCTCAAGAGAGAAGTTATTATAACTTTACAGAAAAGAATTTAATTCTTTTCTGCACTGCTTTTTAAAGCTTGTCCGCTTCTTGTACGTCATAAAGTACATCATCCATTGGATGTCTGTACATAGGCATAGCAAGTCTTTTCTCATCAAGAATGTGACCGATAAATCCGATACTTCTTCCAACAATAAAGAATGCATTTAATGTACCAGATGCGATAAACTCATTAATTTCTTCTTCAGAATAACCAAGTGCTCTCCACATATCTACCATTAAGATACCAATAGTACCATCAACATTAAGAATTAAGTTCTCTTTTTTAGATGTAGTAAGAGCTTCAACAGTTCTTGCATAATCTAAAAGTGGAGTTGATGGGAAATGCTCAGCAGCATAATCCATAAGTCCAGTAACTCTTAAGTCTGGGTTTTTAAGTGATTTAATTCTATGTCCAATTCCTGGAATTGGAACACCTTCACCTTTCATATATTTTAAGAAAGCTTTAGGATCTAAATCATTATCATCTGCATACTTGAAGTATTGAGCAGCACCATCAATAGCACCACCAAATCTTGGACCGATTGTTAATAAACCAGTTACAAGTGATTCAACAACTGATTTACCAGCTCTTGCAGTTACTTTACAGTTATGAGCACCAGATACAGCTGGACCATGATCAGCAACAGTTTTCATAACAGTTTCGATAAAGTCTGTAGCCCATTTTGGATATTGTTTTTTGAACCATAATAACGATACAACATCACCAATACCTTTACCAGTACTTGGAGTTGCAACAGAAGATATTGGGAAACCAGCATAAGTACACTCTTCACCTCTATCATCAGAGATAGTACAGATAAACTCTTTACTTCTTCTTACTGTAGGACATACATTCATCTCAGGCTCAGGAATCTCAGCTAAATTCATACCTTCAAATACTGATTTAATCATACCTGGAAGTTCATTGAATGATGTTGGTACATGGATACCAGCTTCTCTCATAGCATTATTTTTGTACTCTGCTGTTTCAGAATCTGCATTTGCAGAAGCACCAGCATGACCAAATTGAACACCTGAATCATAGTACTTAGCAATAGTTCCAATACACCATGCAATAACTGGTTTAGTAATTTGACCATTTTTAATAGCTTCGATTACTTTATACTCTTCAGTACCACCAACTTCTCCTAAAAGAATCATATACTTAACAGCTGGATTTTTTTCCATTCTAAGCATATTATCGATAAATACAGATCCAACGAATCTATCTCCACCAATAGCAACACCTTCAGCAATACCATCAGCATTGATTGAGATGATGTTTGAAAGTTCGTTAAATAATCCACCTGATCTAGTTACTAGTCCACATGAACCAGCTCTATGAAGTTTAGAGTTAACGATATTTGTAATAGTTCCACCAATATTTGCAACTTTAAATGCACCCGGAGTAATAGCACCAACAGTTGCAGGTCCAATAATAGTAACACCTTTTTCTCTAGCAGTTTGGTTCATACCTCTTGCTAATCTTTCTGGTATTCCTTCAGCAGTAATCATCATAGATGAGAAACCACCAATTTCTAAAGCTTCCATAGTAACATCATAAGCTGTTCTAAAAGATGCAAAGTTTAAAAGTACATCAGCTTGAGGCTGAGCAGCTTTAGCTTCTGCAGTTGTTTTAAATAATGGAATCATAACTTCATCTGGTCCAAAAAAGAACTTGTCAAATTTATTTCCAGAAGTTGGAGCTACAATAGCAGCAACTGATGGTGTTTTTCTTTGAATTGTGTAATCATAATCTAACATTCTTTGGATTGCAGTTTTATTGTTATTCCAAAAAATTGCTTGAGTTGATTTTGTATATAATTGTGTCATCTATTTATCTCCCTCTAATGCCATTCTTACGATATCTGTAACATGTGTTTCAGGTCCGTATACTTCAATGTATAAACCTAATCTATCTGCAGCTTCTTTAATATCTTTTAAACCTTTTTCATAGTTTGGTCCACCACGTCTAACGTAGATTTTAAGATCAACAGCTTTCATTTTGTCAGCATATACTTCAAATGCTTGAATAATACCTGTAAATGTTTTTGCAACATCAGTAAAGTTAGCAATAGCTCCACCAATAATCATAACTTTTCCTCTACCTTGAGCATCTGGCTCTCTAGTCATAAGGTCTAGTAATGTTTCAGCATAAAATTTTGTTTCACCAGTAGTTGGACCACCTGAATACTCACCGTAGTTAGCAAGATCTTCGATTCCAGCCATATCAGCAATAGTATCAGCATAAACAACTGAAGCACCACCACCAGCAACCATAGTCCAAACTCTAGCTTCTGGCTTAAGTAATGTAAGTTTAAGTGAAGCACCTGTTTTAGCATCAGCTTCTTCAATAGCTTCAACTTCTGGAGACTTAGCTTCCATACCAAATGCAGTTGGGTATTCAACATCACCCCACTCATCTACCATCATAAATCCAGCAGTATCATCTAGTTTTGCAACCATATCTAACATTTCAATTTTTTTATCTTGCATAAC